>Ga0138256_10003971_pt1 | contig 15685 bp, 8 predicted proteins | sample KNB2016incub_MG_FD_105486 | JGI IMG/M metagenome (GOLD analysis project Ga0138256, IMG submission 105486) | Active sludge microbial communities from wastewater in Klosterneuburg, Austria - KNB2014incub_MG | ecosystem: Engineered > WWTP > Activated sludge > Unclassified | place: Austria... | reverse complement strand
TTCAATAATTCTTCTGATCTGATGCATGCGTAATGGTTTTGACATATCGCTGGGGCTTTTAGAGCCACAAAGCGAATGATTTTATGTCAAATCCACCGGACACATAGGTGGGTCACACCATTAGTGAAATACCCGGGTCAGGTAATTAGTGAAACACCCGGGTCAGATCATTAGCGAAAAGGTGGGTCAGATGAGAGTGAAATATTCAGGGAGCCTGATAACAGGAGATTGGTCGCTGCCGATACCGGCAAGCAACTCCGGTGAAAAATGGATGGTAAAATAAATGCTGGACTCCCCTTCCGCATGATCACTCGCAAATAATGGCTGGTCTGTAAGATGGTAGACCCCAGGATCCAGGTGAAAAGCCTTGCCACCCTTCGGGATAACCGACTGCCTTCCGCTCAGCGGCACCTCCAGTCGTAACCAGTTGTCAGATTCAGTAGTGATGGTCTGCACGGATTTTGCAAAATAAAAATGCCGGAGCGTAATCCTGTAAAGCCGGTGCTGGTATATGTGCAGGTGAAGGGTCTGCCCTGCCCTGTCTGAGCTGTATAAATTGCTGCCGGGAATCCGGAGCCCCGTGAATTTTCGGTTCGGTGATGGCTTTAGGTGGAGCGGCTCACCGGAGGACAGGCTTATTCGAATCATAGATCAATCGTAGATCAAATGGAATTTCGGCTTTTAGTATATGTTTTTGTTTATCAAAGTGAAAAATAAGTTTCCCCAAATGTACAAATGCTATCTGGCCATTACACGCAATCTGAGTCCAAAATAAAAGTAGTTCTGGGCATTTGAGTACCTGATAATAGCTATATCATTAATTCATACTGACCACCCCTGAAACATAAAAGTGAAAGACCACCACAATTTAGCAAACTTGCATTGATGGCTACGATAACCATGTTTACTCTAATCAATACATCACCGAAACATTGCTTAAAATACCCTGCTTTGTATAGCGCCTTGAACGCCGAAGAAACGCCTTTAGAAACTGTTCATATTTTTATTTGGAACAATATGGCAAAATTAAGCCCTGCATCAAGACTTCAAATACAAATTTATATATTTTTTTAATAAAAGGAATTGTCCGCCAACTTGGTTCTGCCATCAGTCATACTTAGTAGAATGTTTAGAAAGGGAGAAGGACTGTACCTGGTCTTTAGAAGTAGGTGCTCACTCCAAATTGAAATCCCCCCAGCTTAGCCGGTGGATTACCTAAAATATCTTTCTGCCAGTTGTAACGATAGTTGAATCGGATCACTGTTTGTGCAGTAGGTCGCCAGCTGATAGCGGGGACGATGGAGAATAATTCATCGCTGATATTATCACCAGTTGATTTAAAACTTCCCTTATTCCAATCTACGTATTCAAAACGTAATGCTGCGTTAATAACAGACTTATCAAAACCAAAAACAGGTTTCTTGATAACTGGTTGAACAATGTCAATATAACCTCCTTGTTGTTTTCTGCCGAATTGCTCGGTATAGGTTTCGGGTACATCTACATTCACCCAAGCCCATTCAGCATTAATATAAGTATTGATTTTAGACAGAGTAGTATTGAAGTCTATAGCATATACGTTGACCCTTCTTTTCTTATCCAATACCAATCCATCGTCCTCATATTTGTTGTATATCCCGCCCATATAGGATAATCCCAATTCGCCAATCTTCCTGTTTCGTATAGCCGCCTTACCAGTAAATAATGGGCTTCCGTTGAAACTTTCTTCAAACCTGTCTTTATTTTCTTTGCTGGCAGGAAGAAAGGTTTTATTTTCTGCATTATCAATGATTTTATCATCAAACCCATTTGTGAGGTAAACTTCATACGCATACACCCAATCCTTTGTTGATTTTTTCCCAAATACCCCAAATCCTACATTGCTCCAGGTGGCCGGAAGCATTTGCGTGGCAGAAACGGGCCGGTCAACAAATTCCCATTTGGGGCCATCATGATTTTGATTGAAAGCTCCGATAGGATTCATTACAATTCCGCCTCGCAGATTTAAGAGAGGAGCAAATTCAAAATCAACGGATGCAAATTCAATATTGATTTCTTTGGTACCGTCTTCAAATTCGATTTCACTCAAAAACTTAATTCGTTTGGAAATAGACGAAGACACAAACAACGTCAATCGCCGCATTTGAAACTGATGACCTTCCGTTATCCCATCTTCCTGTAAATACTGGTAATTGGCTTCAGCATATCCACCTAGTGCCACAGGCAATTTGCCTAATTGAAGAAATGGACGGTTATACACGGCATCCATATTTAATAGCAATCCTGATGTATCTGTTTCTGATTTCCGTAACAACGCCGGGTCAATCTGTGCAATACAGGTATAAGAAACGAAAAGGGATAGTACTAAAAATAAAAAATATCTCATACTTTTCTCAAATCAATAAAGAGTTGGTTGTTACTAATTGTCACAGGGAAAGTCCGAAGATCTCTGTCGGCTGGACCGTTTGTTACTTTACCCCGGTTATCATATTCACTTCCATGTGCAGGGCATTGTAAATAATCACCGGCTACATTCAATTCTGCCCCCTGGTGAGCACATTGCATCCAAATAGCGGAATATTCAGTATCATTAAACCGGTAAACACAAATAGGAAATAGCAATTTGTCATTTCGTACTACGACATATAATCGGTATTTATCTTTGTCCTTTATGACGAATTCGTTTATATCTATCAATATTCCGTCTTTAGCCAGTTTACCACTCGTGAATTTGGTCGCAGCGCAGGAACTTAATAGGGTTGATAAAGCCGTAACGCCAATACAGGCTGTACAAGACTTGACTATAAATTCCTTTCTGTTCATGTTTATTATGATACTACAACGATTTCAGAAATTTTATGAGGCTATTCCTTTCCTGTAAGGAAAGCTGCTGAAACCTTTCTTTGCTTTGTTGACCTTCGCCTCCATGCAGGAGTATTGCTTCTTCGATACTCTTTGCTCTCCCATCATGCAACAAAAAGTATTGCCCGCCTTGAGAGTTTGGCGACAAGCCCAATCCCCAAAGTGGTGGTGTTCTCCACTCCGATGTTTTGGCACTGCCCTCTGTATATCCATCATCCAAACCTGGCCCCATATCATGCAAAAGCAAATCGGTATATGGATGAAAGGTTTTATTGGATAATGCAGGAATAGTTGAAAATCCTGTTTTCAGAGTTTGCCAATGGCAACTTTCACACCCGGCTTGTATAAACAGATTTTTGCCTTCAAGTACTTCAGGATCATTTTGATTTCTTTGAATAGGCGCTTTAAGTGTTTGCAAGTAGAATACAACATTATGCACCGTTACATCAGAAACTTCGGGGTCAATATTCAATCCGGTATAAACATCTTTCGGCTGAAACGTAGAAGTGATACCGATATCCTGGTTGTAAGCATTTACTGTTTGGTGCAATAGATTATAAGCCGCAGCCTTTTTACCAAAGCGATGAATATATTTGCCGTTTCTTGGAACAGCATTTTGGAAAGGTGTTATAAAGGTAGGCAGGTATTCATAGTTGGGTATTCCGCTGATGCCATCAGCATTTGCATCGTTAGGATCTGCCATTGCCAAAATATCAGCATCTGAAACCAACTCTAAAAACCCCAAACCGGTATTGGCAGGTGGTGTGAACTTTGAAAACGTAGCACCTGCAGGTATCTGTTCCGGTGTATAACCGGGCAATGCCCTGTTTTGTAATTGCGCCCCCCCCAAATGCAGGAACTGATTTCCTGTACTGTCAACCTGCCCAAACCTTGTTAGCGTAGTAAAAGGATGGCCTTTGCCATCACCGGCATGACAACTTCCGCAACTTGTGGCTACGAATATGGAGCCCAAACCCGTTTGAGTCGTGAATACTTCGTTATTAAAAGCTATATCACCAGAAAGGAATCGCCGGTTCTCGTCGTAGGAGAGCCCTTCCACAGGCCCGTCTAATAGCTCGTTTTCGGGTGGAGCCTTGGGCAATATCTTCTGGCAGGCAACAATGCCTGTAATTATTAGGGTAATTACCAATGTAATTCTTGTTTTCCTCATTTTGATAAAGATAGGTAAAATTATATAATTAGAGTATCATAATAATATATTTAGGTTAATCTAATTTATTTTTTCTACCCATTTTCCTACCTTCACAAAAAACTTGGACCGTGCATTCATTTACAGAAGAGAACTATCTGAAAGCCATTTATAAATTACAGGAAACCAACGGTGAAGTGGTTGCTACCTCGGTGCTTGCCCAAGTAATGGGGGTACATGCCCCGTCTGTTACTGATATGCTTAAAAGAATTGCAGGAAAAAAACTGGTGACTTACCAAAAGTCGAAAGGCGTTAAACTAACGGAAAGAGGCAGGCAGGTGGCTGTAGCTATCATTCGTAATCACAGGCTTTGGGAAGTGTTCCTGGTTGATAAATTGGGGTTTAAATGGGACGAAGTGCATGAACTTGCTGAACAACTGGAACATATTCACAGCGAAGACCTGACTAATAAATTAGACAAATTCTTAGGATTCCCGAAAGCTGATCCCCATGGTGACCCAATACCAGATGCAAACGGTGTCTTACCCAAATCAAACGCAGTCTTAGTTTCCTCTCTCAAAGTTGGAGAGGAAGGCACTTTCACCGGCGTTACTGATCATACACCTGCCTTTTTGAATTATCTGGATAAGACGGGCATCTCATTGGGCAGTTGTCTCAAGGTAAAAAGCATCGAAGAATTTGATCAAACTTTTACGCTTCAACTAAAACCGAAAAGGGAAGTAGTGGTTAGCCACAAAGTCGCAAATAGCTTACTGGTTGGCTAACCTTTTGAACTGTAATTTTTTTTACTTAAACTCTCATCCTTTGTATTCTCACAGCATTCATGATAGCAAGAAGAGCGACGCCTACGTCGGCTATAACAGCTTCCCATAAGTTGGCTACACCCCCAGCTCCTAAGGCCAAAACAATGATCTTTACTGCCATTGCTAAAAAGATATTTTGCCAAACAATGCGACGAGTTATTTTGCCCGCTTTGATAGCAGAGACAATACGGGAAGGCTCGTCATTTTGTATTACCACATCAGCAGTTTCTATCGTGGCGTCACTTCCCAGGCCACCCATTGCAATGCCGGCATCAGCTAATGCGACAACGGGTGCGTCATTTACGCCATCACCCACAAATGCTATATGCTTCCCTTCGTTTTTAAGTTTTTGTACTTTTTCTACTTTTCCTTCAGGCAAGAGATCACCATAAGCCTCATCAATACCTATTTCTTTTGCGACCTTATCAACAACTGATTGTTTGTCACCTGAAAGCATCACTGTTCTGATGCCGAGGCTGTGCATATCTTGCACCGCTTTTACCGCATCTTCCTTTATTTCATCAGCGATAGTTATGTAACCAACATATTTCCCATTTGTGGCTACTACTACAATCGTGTCAACGATTTTTTCTAATTCCGGTAGATATGGGATATTGAACTTTTTCAAAAGTTTTAAATTACCTGCTAAAATCTCTTTCCCTTCAATAGAGCCCTTTAAACCATGCCCGGCTATTTCTTCCACATTTGTTGCCTTTGTAGTTCCAATACCTTCTCCAGCATAATCTATAACTGCTTTACCAACCGGGTGAGTAGAATTACTTTCCAAAGCAGCAGTCAGTCGGACCAGCTCTTTTTCATCAGTGCCATCCGGCACTACTTTTTGAACTTTAAATACTCCCTTTGTAAGCGTTCCGGTTTTATCCATTACAACGGTATCTACTTTGGTCATCACATCTAAAAAGTTTCCTCCCTTAAAGAGTATTCCATTTCGGGATGCCAATCCAATTCCCCCAAAATATCCTAATGGAATGGATACTACTAACGCACAAGGGCAACTGATAACCAGGAAAACCAAAGCCCGGTAAAACCATACTTGAAAATCATACTCAGTCACAAAAAAGTAAGGAACAAAACAAACGGCAACAGCTAAAAAGAATACGATAGGAGTATAGATTTTTGCAAAGCGGCTAATGAATAATTGCGTCTGCGATTTTCTTGCGGTAGCATCCTGTACCATTTCCAATATCTTGCTCAGCTTGCTGTCCTCAAACAATGCCTTTACTTTTACTTCGGCAACTGTATTCAGGTTTATCATTCCCGCTAAGATGGTTTCGCCCTTATACTTTGTATCTGGTTTGCTTTCGCCCGTCAGGGCGGCGGTATTGAAAGACGCATTTTCTGAAAGCAATTCACCGTCCAGTGCCACTTTCTCCCCTGGCTTTATTTGTATGGTTTCTCCTAACTCAATAATAGATGGATTGGCAACAAGCGGTTTATTATTTCGTATTACAGTTACCTCATCCGGTCTTACATCAAGTAATGCCTTTATACTTCTTTTTGCATTCTTAACGGCTGCGTCCTGAAACCATTCTCCAATTTGATAAAAAACCATAACGGCCACACCCTCTTCGTATTCGCCAATAATAAATGCACCAATAGTGGCTACACTCATTAGTACAAATTCATTAAAAAAATCCCCTCGTTTTGATTTTCGAAAAGCAAGCTCCAAAACTTTTCGCCCGGCAAGGATATAAGCGATGCTATTTATGATTAGCGCTGGTAGTTTAGGTATGTTTATTTTAAAAGCATACTCTAATACGAGCAATACAATCAAAATGAATAGAGCTAATAGCAAATCCCAATGCTCTTTCCAACCAGCCTTCTCTTTCCCTTCATGATTATGCCCGTCATCTGCCGAATGGTTATCTGTAGGTTGTGCAGCGTTAGTAAGTTCATCTGGTTGTAAGTCCTTTTCCTCTTTTTGTTGGTGTTTGTGATCCATATACTTCAATTAAATAAAAAATGAAATAATTCCAGTAACAATTAATACTAAACCGGTAATTATACCGGCATTATGTTCCCACTTATGCCAATTTAGCTTTAAAAGCCCTTTATAAACTATCCGTATCCATATCAACATTCCGGCTATGGTAATGATGGCATACATGGCTGCAATTGCGGCTAATACCTGCCATCCTTCACTACCCGCTAAAAGAAAATAAGCCTCTATTTCCATACAGGGAGAAAGGAACATGGCAACAATCAAGGCAAGAATAATTGCTTTTTTTGTTTTCTTTTCGATTTCCTTCTTTTCCAGATGAAAGTGATGATGTTTGTAATGCTGCCGTAGAAAATAAAGTCCTATTAAAATCAATATAGACGGTCCGATAATATGAGTAAAGTCGTGAATATGGTGTGTTAGTTCACCGCCGATCATTCCAAGAAGTATTCCTATGATAATAGTGCTAATAACATGGGCCATCCCAGCAATAAAAGTAATACGACTTGTCTCTGCGAGACTCCAGCCTTCTTTTCTGCCAATAGCCAGTACAGGCAGCCAATGATTTGGAATTATGGCGTGTAATACGCTAATTAGAATACTTCCTGTCAGAATTTGGATCATATATTACACTTTATACATTTTCCAATTTTTAGATATTCCTTCTATAGGGCCCATTAAAGCCATTTTAGATTTTAATGATGATCCTCTTCGCCACCGCCTTTTGCTTTTGATAATAAATAGGTCGCTCCTTTAACTACGACTTTTGGTTTATCGGGAACTTCACCAATGGTTGTAATCTGAATATAGCCCAATTCGGTAATGCCTGTAATAACCTCAACCATTTTGAAATGTGTTGCATTCTCCGGCTGTTCCTTTTCTTCACCACTTTCCTTTTCTTTGCCCTCTTTCTTTTCAGATGTCTCCTCGTCATGCTTGGTTTGCCCTTCATCATCTACTACCAAAATGTAGCTCTTGCCTTCCGATGATACCACAGCGTCGACAGGCACAGCAGTAACCTGCTCGCTGCCAACATTTATCAAGGCAGTCACATACATCCCTGGTATCAAGCCGAAAGTATTTGCATCTTCTATAATAGCATGCACTATAATTCCTTTCCCTTCATCTTCAAAAGACTTGTTGATACCATAAATTCTTCCTGTGATTTCACGGTTATTTTGGTTAGCTAATATGAACCTGACCTTCTGCCCAATTTTTACCCTGAATAAATCTTTCTCAAACACTATCAAGTCACAGTGTATTTGTGAATTATCAATGATCTCCATTAAGGAATTCCCGGGATTTGCAAATGCCCCTGTATTTACACTGATGTGTCCCACCGTTCCGCTTATAGGAGCCGTAACATTCATATGTGTATTAATGTTACCGCTTTCTGCCGAAGCTGGATTGATGCCCAATTGCCTTAGCTGCTTTTCCATTGCTCCGAGCCTGGCTTTTTCTGAATTGTAATTTGCCTGGGCTTCCTGTAATTTCTTTTTTGTCCCTGCATTAGCTTCGTCAAGTTCCTGTTGCCTCTTTAATTCTGCAGCTGTAAAGGAGAAAGAGTTTTTAGCTGTTACATATTCTTCCTGAATTTCTGCAAGCTGGGTATTCTCAATAATGGCAATTACCTGACCCTTTTTTACCGATTGACCCTCTAAAGGATAAATTCTCCTGATAACCCCACCCATCAAAACATTCACATCCGCTCTTCTTTGAGGAGGAACCGCCAATTGGCCGCTTGCTTTAATGACATTACTCAAATTCTTAAGTTCTATTGTGCCGAGTTGGATATCCATAGCTTTCATCTGAATTTCGGTAAGCTCTAATGCTTCACCGTGTTCTTCACCTTCCTCATGGCCAGCTTCCGTCGCTGTAGAATCTTCAGTAGTTACTTCTGTTTTTCTGCTGCTCCCAGAGCAGCCACTTAAATACACCACTATAACTGCGAGAATTATGGGTGTGAATATTTTTGTGATAAGCTTCATTTCTAATAGTTTTATTGACTTGTTTATTGATTTCCTTTCAAATAGTTAATGGTAATGATTGCTTCATTAAGCTTTTGAATGGCTTGGAGGTATTGTAGCTTTATTTCCACTGCCTGAGTCAGGTTTTCCACCAGCTCAACATAGGAGATCTCCCCTTTGCTAAAAGCAAAACTGGAAACACGGATTTGTTCATTTGCTACATTCACAGAATTGTTCCTATAAAAATCATAGCGTTGCTTATATCGAACATATTGCTGATACGCTCTTTGATATTCACTTGTAAGCTGCCACCTTGTAGTTTCTAATTCTGCTTGTGCTATCGAAACACCAATTCTCTCGGCTTCAACTCTTGCTCTATTGGCCTTGTTGAATAGTGGCACCGACACACCTACTTCAAAGCCGCCAATTCTTGTTCCTGGGAAATAACCTCTGTTGATTTTTCCGGGGTCGAATCCTTTTATTACGAATTGTTGGTAATACGCAACTGAGAAATCAGGGAATCTTCTTGCCCTTTCCAATCCAACTCTTGATTGCGCTACTTCAATATTTTGCTTTTGGTATTCGAGTAACGGATTATTTGAAGTTGTTGTATCAAACAGAAGCAAATCCTGAGGATAAAATAAGGCAATGGAGGTATCAATCAAAAGTGGCCCGGCATAGTTAGTATATTGCCTGATAAGGGTTTCGTAAATGTCTAAGTCAGACAAAGCTTCATTTCTTTGAAGCTCGATATTTTGTGACTTGTTTTGGGCTGTTAATCGTTCAAGATTAGATGTTTCCCCTGATGTGTAACGAGCATTAGCCTTTTTATAAAAGTCCTGGTAAATGCTATCAAGGTAATTAAGCAGATTCACTTGTTCCTTTGTATATAGATAATTGTAGTAGGCAATTTTTATATCCCTTACAATTTCTGCTTCTGTTACTTTTCTATTGACTTCCGCCAGTTTGGTTTGTTGTTCAAAAACATTTCGCTGACTTCTGTATAAAACGGGCAGGGAAAAACCTTGCCTTACTCCTATAGCATTATCAATATTTCCACCGCTTGTAGGATCCTGCGCTAAGTTGAAATCGGTTTTGGGTAAATCAACCGACGACTTTTGCAATGCTCTACTTTGTTGCACATCAAGGCCTGCACGTTTTATTCGCAGGTTGTTATTTTGAGCCATTTGAATTAAGCTATCTACTCCCACAGTTCTTTCCTGGGCGTTTAGATCGCCTGATAGCAAACTTCCAATGGCCATAAAAGCTATTATGATTGCTGTTTTTGTTTTCACCTTTCTAAGCCGTATTTTTTTTGATAAAAGAATGTATAAACATGGTAGGACAAACAGGGTTAAAAATGTAGCAGATACCAGGCCCCCTATAACCACCGTAGCCAAAGGTTTTTGTACCTCGCCTCCTGCACCGGTAGAAAGAGCCATCGGTAAAAAACCCAGTGACGCAACGGCTGCAGTCATGATCACGGGACGCAGCCTTACTCTTGTTCCTTCTCTTACCCGTTGATAAATGTCTGTAACCCCTTCATTTTTTAACTGATTGAAGTAGCCAATAAGTACAATTCCATTTAACACAGCTACACCAAACAATGCTATGAAACCTACCCCTGCAGATATGCTAAAAGGCATCCCTCTTATGAGTAAGGCAAATACTCCGCCGATGGCCGACAGTGGAACGGCTGTAAAGATTAAAAGAGATTGAGGAATTGATTTAAATGTAGCATAAAGCAATACTAATATCAAAAGCAAGGCAGCAGGTACTGCAATGGACAAACGCTTTTTTGCTTCCTGCAAATTCTCAAACTGTCCGCCATAAGTTATAAAATAACCTGGTGGTAGCTTTAACCTTCTATCGAGTAGTGTTTGTATTTCTTTAACAGTGCTTTCGACATCCCGCCCTCTTACATTAAAACCTACAAATATCCTTCGCTTGCCATCCTCTCTGGATACCTGAGCAGGAGCTTCTTTAAATTGAATGTTTGCAACCTGGCTTAATGGAACACGGTTGCCCGTTGGCAAAGGAATATACAGGTTTTCAATATTAGTCACGTCACTTCTTAATTCCCGCTGAAGGCGGACCACCATATCAAATCGCTTTTCACCCTCAAAGACAACCCCGGCGGTGTTTCCTGCAAAAGCAGTTTGCAATACCATATTTACATCTGTAATGCTTAATCCATATTGCGCCATTGTTTCTCTGTTGTACTCAACAATGATCTGAGGAAGACCTGAAACTTTTTCAACGAATGGCTCACTTACGCCCTTTACCGGAGCAATTATCTTTGAAACGGATTCGGCCTGTTGTGCAAGTATGTCTAAATCGTCTCCATAAATTTTTACTGCCACATCTTGTCTAATACCTGTCATCAGCTCATTGAAGCGCATTTGCATAGGCTGCGTAATTTCCATGTTCACACCAGTTAATACTGATAAAGATTCCTCCATTTTTTCCATCATCTCCTCCCTTGTTTTTGCAGAAGTCCATTCTTCCTTGGGTTTCATGGAAACCATCATATCACCTCTTTCAATGGGCATAGGGTCTGTTGGTATTTCAGAGCTACCAATGCGGGTTACCACCTGCTTTATTTCCGGAAAATCTTTCTTTAGGATGGCTTCTGCTTTACTGAATGTTTTTACTACTTCAGATAGGGAGGTTCCTTGTTGCATGGAGATTTCTACAGTTAGATCACCTTCCTCAAGTGTAGGAATAAATTCTCCGCCCATATTTCGAAATACAATTAATGAAAGAACAAATAATCCAATGGCAATCAACACAGTTGTTATTTTCCATTTTAGAGTAACATTTAACGCAGGGCGATATATACGTTGAAAGAATCGCATGATCTTGTCGGATATGGTTTTCTTATGAACCGTGCTTCTTTTAAGAAACAAAGCACTCATCATTGGTACATAAGTCAGTGAAAGAATGAACGCACCAAGGATGGCAAAAGCAACTGTTTGTGCCATAGGCTTGAACATCTTGCCTTCTATTCCGATCAGTGCCAGGAGGGGTAAGTAAACGATTAAGATGATAATCTCACCAAAGGCTGCGCTACTTCTGATTTTTGAAGCCGCAGTATAAACTTCTGCATCCATTTGCTTTCGGGTGAGCCTTGGTATTCCCGGAAAGAGATTGCTTTCTGTTAACCTGAATATGATTGCTTCAACAATAATTACCGCACCATCTACAATAAGACCAAAGTCTATTGCCCCTAAGCTCATTAAGTTACCTGACACGTTAAATTGCCGCATCATGCCAAAGGCAAACAGCATGGAAAGAGGGATAACTGATGCTACTAATAGACCTGCTCTCCAATTGCCTAACAGCAAAATCAGAACGAAAATTACAATGAGCGCACCTTCAATAAGATTCTTTTTCACCGTCCCTATAGCCCTGTCAACTAATTCCGTTCTGTCAATGAAAGGCTCAATTATCACACCTTCGGGTAATGATTTTTGAATTTGCTTCATTCGCTCCTTTACATTGTTGATAACCTTAGCGAAATTTTCACCTTTTAACATTAAGGTAATTCCCGCTACTACTTCGCCTTCACCATTCCGGGTAACTGCTCCAAACCTTGTGGCACTTCCAAATTGAACGATGGCGATATCACGAATGAGAATTGGAAAGCCATTGACAGTCTTAATGACAATCCTTTCAATATCGGCAAGAGATTTTATTTGTCCTAAACCTCGAATGAAGTAAGCATTACTACGCTGCTCGATATAAGAGCCGCCGGTGTTTTGATTGTTATTTTTTAATGCCTCATAGATCTCTGATATGGTGATATTTTGAGCATTGAGTTTTTCATTATCAACGGCTATCTCATACTGTTTAACATATCCACCCCAGCCGCTAACTTCTGCCACACCTTCTGTGCCCGCCAATTGAGTACGAACAATCCAGTCCTGCATGGTACGTAAGTCCATTGCTGAGTATTTATCCTTGAATCCAGGCTTCGTATGAATAACATATTGATAGATTTCGCCCAAGCCTGTAGTAATTGGGGACAAGTAAAGCTTTCCCATTCCTTCCGGAATTACTTCTTCGGCTTCTTTTAGACGTTCTCCAACTTGTTGCCTTGCCCAATAAATGTCCGTATTATCGTGAAAGACCAAAGTGATAACTGATAAACCCGACCGGGAAATAGAACGCTTTTCAATTACTTCTGGAATGTTGGACATGGCCAGTTCTACAGGCGCAGTAACAAATTGTTCCACTTCTTGTGCTCCCAGGTTTGGTGCTTGTGTTATGATTTGGACCTGGTTATTAGTAATATCTGGCACCGCATCAATTGGCAGCTTATACATGGAATATGCACCCCATATAACCAGGACCAAAGTCATGAGACCGATGACGAGCTTATTTTTTATACTGAAAAGAATAATTCTGTCTAACATGATGTTTTTATTTTGAAAGATGCTGGATATGTTTGATAATAAGGCCTGCGATAGCCAAAAGCAACACGGTTGCCGATAACTACATAAAATATGCGTTTTATTATAGTTGCCCCCGATGGGGGCCTAACTTTCCTGCTTTTCGTTTTTGATTTGTTCAATGGATGTAGTTAATACATACAATGATTGGCACAGTATCTCTCTAATATGATACCGGGAAAAGATGATGGCTAAACAGACTTATAACAATTTCGGAGGTTGCCAGATGGGAGCAGAAATTTCCAAAAGGTTTTCTGGCAGGTAGAAGATATAAGACTTATCGCCGTAAAAAAAAGGGGTTGAGATCGAGGTCACACCGTGGCTTAACGAAAAACCTGCACAACAGGCACATTGGCAAAATGGGGAGCATGTATCGTTGTGGTCCTGATCATTTTCTTGGGTTGCCCTTTTTACCAACTCTGTTTTCGCTTCACCAATGCTCATGGAAAAAGCATCGTCGGCGCAAGGCAGGCAACTAAGTGCCAACACCATAAAAGCCATTATGAAAGCGAAAATTTTCATATTGCAAAAGTAATGTCAAATGTTGCAAATTCCATGAAATGAGGCCATTAAAATGACAATGTGGTTGCAAAAACCTGTAAATCAAAATGTTTTTGCCGATTTCGAAAACTTTACACTGTGTTAGCAAATCGCCTACTTAACCTTTAAGAGGCTTGCATTGATAGCCACCACCACTGTGCTCACACTCATCAATACCGCACCGGCAGCAGGGCTTAATAAAATTCCCATTTTGTACAATACGCCAGCCGCCAATGGTAAGGCCACAACATTATACCCTGTTGCCCAAATTAGATTCTGGATCATCTTTCTGTAAGTGGCCTTACCGAATTGTATAAGTGAAACTACATCTTTGGGATTGCTGTTCACCAATACTATCCCGGCTGTTTCGGCAGCAATATCAGAACCTGAACCGACTGCTATTCCAACATCGGCCTGTGCCAAAGCAGGGGCATCATTGACGCCGTCACCGGTCATTGCAACGTATTCGCCGCTGTCTTGCAATTCCTTTATCTTTTCCAATTTCTGATGGGGTAATACTTCAGCAAAAAAACTGCTCATACCTAATTTATTGGCGACAGATTCTGCCACATGCCTGTTGTCGCCGGTAAGCAAAACTGATTTTATATTATTTTTATGCAGTGTTTGTATTGCTTCTGCTGACTCCGGGCGGATGCTATCAGCCAATGAGATATAGCCCGCCAATTGATCATTTACTAAAACAAATACTACTGTTTCTGTTGCTTCAGCACTGTAATCGATCGGTACTGCAATCTGTTTTTCCTGAAGGTAGCCCGGGCTTACTACTTTAATATCATCCCCATCCACCATTGCTTCTATTCCTTTGCCGGTTATCGCATTAAAATTGACTGCTGCCGGAACACTCAGGGATAAGTCTTTTGCTTTCTGAAGAATTCCTGTGGCAATAGGATGTTCTGAGTTTTGCTCCAAAGCCGCCGCCAATTTCAATAATTGATTTTCTGATAAAACGGGAGAAATAGAAACAATTTTAGATACCTCAAATTTTCCAACTGTGAGTGTGCCGGTTTTATCAAATACCAGGGTGGTTATCTTTCTGGAATTTTCAAAAGCTGTCCTGTTTTTTATCAAAAGTCCATGCTGAGCTGAAAGTGCTGTAGATTTAGCCACAACCAGCGGCACGGCCAGACCCAGTGCATGAGGACAACAGATCACTATTACAGTCACCATTCTTTCAACTGAAAAGGCAAGGTCTTTCCCTGATAAATACCAGACAAGAAATGTAGCGATACCAGCCACAATGGCAATCAGGGTAAGCCACCTGGCTGCTCTGTCCGCTATCAGTTGTGTTTTGGATTTTGATTTCTGTGCATCCTGGACAAGTTTTATGACTTGTGAGAGGTATGAATCTTTTGCGCCATGAGAAACGGTCACTTTAATCGCACCGTTGCCGTTGATGGAGCCAGCAATTACTTTATCACCTGTTATCTTTTCCACAGGTTTCGACTCCCCGGTGAGCATGCTTTCATTTAGGTAACTTTCGCCTGCTGTGATAATACCGTCAGCCGGTATTTTTTCACCCGGCTTTACTAGAATTACATCCCTTTCTTTAAGCGTTTCTGTTTTTACATCCATTATATGTTCGCCATGAACAAGGTGGGCATCATCGGGCAATAATTGTACTAATAATTCCAGTTCCCTTGAAGCCCCGGCAACAGACTTCATTTCTATCCAGTGCCCCAGCAACATAATCAGAATCAATGTTGCCAGTTCCCAAAAAAAATCCATTCCCTGCAATCCAAACACTGTTGCTGTGCTATAGATATAAGCCACTGAAATAGCAAATCCGACAAGTGTCATCATACCCGGATTCTTTGCTCTCAACTCTCCAACCAATCCTTTCAAAAAAGGCCATCCACCATAAAAGAAAACAATGGATGACAAAAAGAAAAGTACATATTTGGAACCAG
>Ga0138256_10003970_pt1 | contig 15687 bp, 8 predicted proteins | sample KNB2016incub_MG_FD_105486 | JGI IMG/M metagenome (GOLD analysis project Ga0138256, IMG submission 105486) | Active sludge microbial communities from wastewater in Klosterneuburg, Austria - KNB2014incub_MG | ecosystem: Engineered > WWTP > Activated sludge > Unclassified | place: Austria... | reverse complement strand
CTCCGCTCGCTCGAACACCACGACGCCTTCATCGAACGCCATATCGGCCCCAACGACGCCGAAATCGCGGCGATGCTGGAGACGGTCGGCCATCCTTCGCTTGAAGCCTTCACCGACGCCATCGTCCCCGGCAGCATCAAGTCCGGCAATCCGCTGGCGCTGCCGGAGTCCATCACCGAAGTCGATGCGCTGGCCAGGATCCGCGCCATCGCCGGCAAGAACAAGGTGTTCAAGAGCTTCATCGGCCAGGGCTATTACGGCACCTTTACTCCGAACGTGATCCTGCGCAACATCCTTGAGAACCCGGCCTGGTACACGGCGTACACGCCGTATCAGGCGGAGATTTCGCAGGGCCGGATGGAAGCGCTGATCAACTTCCAGACCATGATCGCCGACCTCACCGGCATGGACATCGCCAGCGCCTCGCTGCTGGACGAAGCCAGCGCCGCCGCCGAGGCGATGACCCTGGCCAAGCGCAGCGCCAAGTCCAAATCGGACACGTTCTTGGTGTCTGGCGACACCCACCCGCAGACGTTGGAAGTGTTGAAGACCCGCGCCGAACCGCTGGGGTTGCACGTCGAGATCGCCTGCAGCACGGAGACCTTCCACGAGAAGCTTGCCGCCGGTGATTACTTCGGCGTGCTGGTGTCCTATCCGGCCTCCAGCGGTTGGGTGGCCGAATGGAACAAGGATGCCGACACCGTGCACGGCCACGGCGCGCTGTTCGTCGTCGCCACCGACCTGCTGGCGCTGGCCCTGCTGAAGTCGCCGGGCGAAATGGGCGCCGACATCGTGATCGGCAACAGCCAGCGCTTCGGCGTGCCGTTCGGCTTCGGTGGCCCGCACGCGGCGTTCATGGCCTGCCGCGATGCCTACAAGCGCTCGATGCCGGGCCGTTTGATCGGTGTGTCGATCGACGCCGCCGGCAACCCCGCCTACCGCCTGACCCTGCAGACCCGCGAGCAGCACATCCGCCGCGAGAAGGCCACCTCCAACATCTGCACCGCGCAGGTGCTGCTGGCGGTGATGGCCTCGATGTACGCCGTCTACCACGGCCCCGATGGCCTCAAGCGCATCGCCCAGCGCGTGGCCCGCTACACCGCCATCCTCAAGGCCGGGCTGGAGCAGTTGGGCTTCACCGCGGCGCATGCCACTGCGTTTGACACCCTGTGCATCGACGCTGGCGACAACAACGCCGCGATCGCGCAGCGCGCCCGCGCCCACGGTGCCAACCTGCGTGTGCGTCGCAATGGTTCGCTGTGCATCTCGCTGGATGAAACCACCACCCGCGCCGACCTCGACCTGCTGTGGACGATCTTCGCCGGTGAAGGCGTGGCCTTGCCGTCGATCGACGCGCTGGACGAGCGCGCGCCGTCGCTGATCCCGGCCGAACTGGCGCGCAGCAGCGCGTTCATGACCCACCCGGTGTTCAACACCCACCACAGCGAGCACGAATTGCTGCGCTACCTGCGCACGCTGTCCGACAAGGACCTGGCGATGGATCGCACCATGATCCCGCTGGGCAGCTGCACCATGAAGCTCAATGCCACCGCCGAGATGATCCCGGTGACGTGGCCGGAGTTCGGCAACATCCACCCGTTCGTGCCCGCCGAACAGGCGCAGGGCTACCAGGAACTCATCAGCGGCCTCGAAGCCATGCTGGTGGAATGCACCGGCTATGACGCGGTCAGCCTGCAGCCCAACTCCGGCGCGCAGGGCGAATACGCCGGCCTGCTGGCCATTCGCGCGTATCACGCATCGCGTGGCGAGAGCCATCGCAATATCTGCCTGATCCCGGAATCCGCGCACGGCACCAACCCGGCTTCGGCGCAGATGTGCGGGATGAAGGTGGTGGTGACCAAGTGCGATGGCAACGGCAATGTCGATGTCGCCGACATCCGCGCACAGGCCGAGAAGCACTCGGCCAACCTCGCCGCGATCATGATGACCTACCCGTCCACCCACGGCGTGTTCGAAGAAGACGTGGTGGAGATCTGCGAGATCATCCACCAGCACGGTGGCCAGGTGTATACCGACGGCGCCAACATGAACGCGCTGGTCGGCCTGGCCAAGCCCGGCAAGTGGGGCAGCGACGTCAGCCACCTCAACCTGCACAAGACCTTCTGCATCCCGCACGGCGGCGGCGGCCCCGGCGTGGGCCCCTGCGCGGTGCGTTCGCATCTGGCGCCGTTCCTGCCCAAGGCGTTCGGCGAAGGCGGCGTGCAAACCTCCGGCACCGGCGGTGGCGCGATGGTCAGCGCGGCCAGCTTCGGCAGCGCCAGCATCCTGCCGATCAGCTGGATGTATATCGCGATGATGGGCCGTGACGGCCTGCGCAAGGCCACGCAAGTGGCGATGCTCAATGCCAACTACATCGCCAAGCGGCTGGAAGCCAGCTTCCCCACCCTGTACAGCGGCCGCAGCGGGCTGGTGGCACACGAGTGCATCCTCGACCTGCGTCCGCTGGAAAAACTCTCCGGAATCAGCGCCGAGGACGTGGCCAAGCGCCTGATCGACTTCGGTTTCCACGCGCCCACGCTGAGCTTCCCGGTGGCCGGCACCTTGATGGTGGAGCCGACCGAGTCCGAATCGCTGCATGAACTCGACCGTTTCATCGACGCGATGATCCAGATCCGCGCCGAAATCCAGGACGTCATCGACGGCAGGCTGGACCGCGCGGACAACCCGCTCAAGCACGCCCCGCACACCGCCGCGCAGGTCAGTGCCAGCAACTGGAGCCACGGCTACCCGCGCGAACTGGCGGCGTTCCCGCTGGCCACCCTGAAGCAGGTCAAGTACTGGCCGCCGGTGGCGCGTGTGGACAACGTGCACGGCGACAAGAACGTGTTCTGCACCTGCATTCCGATCGGCGACTTCGCCGACGAACCGGAAGCCTTCAGCGAACCGCTGGCGATCTGAAGCGCGACCGCAGACATCCGCGCACCGGACACGTTACAGTCCGGTGACGCGGTGACCCTGCAGGCCGGCTCCGGGAGAGGGAGCCGGCCAAGACGACGCATGACATGCATGCCCGCAGGGCACCCGGTTCAACCATCACCGGGGAGTTGTCCATGTCCGTACGCGCTGTTCCGAATATCCATCGCCTGACGTTTGCGTTGCTCGCCGCACTTGCCTTGCCGGCCACGGCACAGCAAGCGGCCACCCAATCCGGCACGCCAGGCGAGAAGGTCAAGACCCTCGACCAGGTCACCGTGACCGGCTCGCGCATCCGCCGCGCCGAGGCCGAGGAAGCACTGCCGATCACCTCGATCACCAAGGACCAGATCGACGCCGCCGGCATCACCTCGGCCGAACAATTGCTGATGCAACTGAACGTGTCGGGCAATGGTGCCGACAACCTGGCTTCGAACACGGGGCTGGGCGGTGGCGACGAGCAGCGCAGCAACCGCGGCGTCTCCGGTGCCAACCTGCGCGGCCAGGGCTCGGATGCGACCCTGGTACTGCTGAACGGCCGGCGCGTGGCCACCCACGGACTGGCCGGCAAGACCGTCGACCTCAACTCGATCCCGTTCGCCGCGATCGAACGGGTGGAAGTCCTGCGCGACGGCGCCTCGGCGATCTACGGCACCGACGCCATCGGCGGCGTGATCAACTTCATCACCAAGCGCGACTATCGCGGCCTGCAGGCGACCGCGTTCACCGACGTCACCGAGGCCGGCGGCGGCAACATCCATCGCGCCAACGTGCTGTTCGGCACCGGCGACCTGGACAGCGATGGCTGGAATGCGTTCGCCAGCCTGAGCGTGAAGCGCAACGAGATCCTGCGCGGCCACGACCGCGATTTCTCCAACGGCAACCAGCCCGAGCGCGGCCTGGTGCAGGACTCGCGCGGCGCGCCGTTCGCCACCCTGGTACGCCCCGGTGCGGGCATCGGCAACACCGGTTTGCTCGGCACCGGCCTGCTCGACCCCGCACGCCCCGGCGATACCACCCGGCTGACCTCGATCAGCATCCTCGACCTGCCCGGTGCCAGCGGCTGCGCGAGCGGCGGCCCCAACATGTTCCCCTACGACCACCAGCTCTGGGATTTCCCGGCAGCACGGTATGCATGCGCATGGGACTACGCCGGTGCCGGCGTGATCCAGCAGCCGGTCGAGAGCGCCGACTTCATCGGTCGCGCCACCTTCCGCATCGGCGAGGCACATCAGGCCTATGTCGAGATGACCGCGTCCCGGGTCGAATCGCGCAATGAATTCGAGGCGCAGCAGTTGAGCTCGTCCACCTCCACCGCTGCCACCTCGCTGGGCCCGACCACCTGGTATCCGCTCAACGCGCTCACCAAGCCCACCTACGACAAGATCTACAACGCGCTGGCGGCCTACTTCGGTGCCAACCAGCTCAACTACGGTGCGCCGATCACCTATCGCTGGCGCTGCATGGCCTGCGGTCCACGCGAACTGACCACCACCACCGACTCCTATCGCTTCCTGGCCGGGATCGATGGCCTGTTCGGCGAATGGAGCTACGACATCGCCCTGTCCCGCGCCGCCAACAAGGCCACCACCGTCCTCGGCAGCGGCTACATCTATACCGACGACCTCAAGGCGATGATGGGCAGCGGTTTGCTGAATCCGTTCCTGATGCCGGGCGAACAACAGTCCGCGGCGGCGATGGCGGCACTGGCAGCGGGCTCGGCGGAGGGTGTCGAGCTCTACACCGGCCAGACCACGGTGACCACGCTGGATGGCTCGGTCGCCGGCGACCTGCCGTGGCTGGGACTGCCCGGTGGCGCGATCGCGATGGCGACCGGCTTCGATTGGCGGCGCGAGGAATACCGGCTGCAGGGCGACCAGCGCGCGAACAAGCGCCACATCTTCCAGGCGCCGTTCGACGACACCAACGCGATAGACGATGTCAGCCGCGACATCAAGGCCGTGTACGTCGAATTCCAGCTGCCGCTGCTCAAGAGCCTGGACCTCAACCTCGCGGTACGCCACGACCGTTACAGCGGCTTCGGCAGCACCACCAACCCCAAGTATTCGTTCAAGTTCCAGCCGTTCGAATCGCTGCTGTTCCGCGGTGCCTACAGCACCGGGTTCAAGGTGCCCACCTTCGCGCAGCTGTTCCGCGGCATCAGCGAACAGCAGTACGTCGGACTGGATCTGGCCGATCCCAAGACCTGCCCGGGCGGGCGGGCCAATGCCGCCGTCCCCGGTTGCGAGGTGATCCGTCCCGACGAACTGTTCGGCGGCAAGCCCGACCTGCAGCCGGAAACCGCCACCCAGAAGAGCTTCGGCCTGGTCTATTCGCCGATGCAGTGGTTCAACATGGCCCTCGACTGGTGGGAGGTCGAGCGCGAGAACACCATCCGTCCCGCGGATCGCACCGTCCTGATCAACTACTACGACCTGTTCCAGGACAACTGGATCCGCGACGGGTCCGGCAACGTGGTGGCGATCGACCGCCGCTTCATCAATTCCGGCGGCAGCCTGACCCGCGGCGTCGAGCTGGATGCCAACTTCATGACCGACATGGCGGGTGGCCAGTTCCGCATCAACCTCAACGGCAGCCTGGTCACGATGCACCGGACCAAATTCCTGCAGTCGCTGGCCTACGGCGGCAACGAGGTCGGCACCTATTCCAACATCACCCACCGACTCGCACCGCTGCGCTGGAAGCACACGCTGAACTTCAGCTACAGCCGTGGCGACTGGACCCACGGTCTGGGCCAGGTGTACCGCGATGGCTACGAGGACGAGCTGCCGATCAGCGTGAACAACTGCGTCCAGAACCGCGCCGGTTGCTACATCCCCTCCGACTGGAGCTGGCGCGTCGATGCGTACAGCATCTGGAACTACAACGTGACCTGGACCGGGATCGACAAGCTCAAGCTCGGATTCGGCATCAAGAACCTGGCCGATCGCGACCCGCCGTTCACCGCGCACCAGAACGACTTCGCCGCCGGCGCGGGCTGGGAACCGCGCGTCGCCGATCCGCGCGGCCGTGCGTACACCCTGCTGGTGGAGTACAGCTTCTGGTAATCGCGCATTGCCGTTCGTGACACATGAATGAACGAAGGCCCCGGATCGCGGGGCCTTCGTCTTTCCGCATGCCGGGCCATGGCACGGGAAGGTCATCGATCCGACATGTTTCGACGCCGATCGGACATGCCCGGCGCATGCCGCGGGATTGCCTCCCGCCTAGGATGGCCACGACTTCCGCAGCGCGATCCGCACATGGCCACCGACATCGACTCGCCCTACCCGATCGGCACCGAGCAGATCGAACGTTTCCGCCGCGACGGCTTCATCCGCCTCAAGGACGTGTTCGATGCGGATGCCTTGGCGCACTACGGCTCCGAGATCGCCCGCCTGACCATCGCGCTGAACAGGCAAACCACGCCGATGAAGGAACGCAGCACCTACGACAAGGCGTTCCTGCAGGTGATGAACCTGTGGCGGCAGGGCGGCCCCGCGCGCGGTTTCGTGTTCGGCAAGCGCCTGGCCGGGATCGCCACCGCACTGCTGGAAACCCGTGGCGTGCGGCTCTACCACGACCAGTCGCTGTACAAGGAACCCGGTGGCGGCATCACCCCGGCGCATGCCGACCAGTACTACTGGCCGCTGTCCAGCGACCGCTGCATCACCGCCTGGGTGCCGCTGCAGGCGGTGCCGCGCGACATGGGGCCGCTGGCGTTCTTCGCCGGCAGCCAGCACGTGGAGTTCGGGCGCGACCTCGGCATCTCCGATGAAAGCGAGCGTGCGATCACCGCCAACATGGAGGCGCACGGTTTCCCGATCGTGGATGAACCGTTCGACCTCGGCGAGGTGAGTTTCCACCTCGGCTGGACCTTCCATCGCGCCGGGCCCAACCGCTCGCAGACGCCGCGCTCGGTGATGACGATGATCTACATGGATCGCGACATGCGTCTGAAGGCACCGGAAAACCAGATGCAGCAGGCCGATCGGGATAGTTGGTGCCCGGGCGCGAAGGTCGGCGAAGTGATCGACACCCCGATCAATCCGCTGCTGTTCGACACCGACGCCGCGTGAGCATCAATGCCGTCGGCGTAGTGAGCGCGCGCGCCGCAATCGCCGATGGCATGGGCGGTTTTTCGATCGAGCGGATCGAGGTCGATCCACCCGCCGCGGGCGAGGTGCGGGTGGCGATCTCCGCGGCCGGCGTCTGCCATACCGACCACGCCTCGCTGCACTGGCCCGGGCCGCTGGTGCTGGGCCACGAAGGGGCCGGCATCGTCGAAGCGGTCGGCGCGGGAGTCGCCGCTGTCGCCGTCGGCCAGCCGGTGCTGCTCAACTGGGCGATTCCCTGCGGCGACTGCTTCCAGTGCGCGCGCGACATGCCCTCGCTGTGCGAGCGCACGCATGGGCCGCATGTGCAGGACGCTGCCCGCAGCAGCGCGCATGCCGGCGGCACGCGCTGGCGCGGCGAGGCGATCGCGCGTTCGTTCCACCTCGGCACGTTCTCCGAGTACGCCCTGGTGCACGCGGAAGCCGTCACCCCACTTCCGGCGGGCTTGCCGGCGGATCCGGCCTGCATCCTCGGCTGCGCGGTGATGACCGGCGTGGGTTCGGCGATCAACATCGCGCAGGTTGCGCCGGGCGACAGCGTGGCCGTGCTCGGTTGCGGTGGTGTCGGCCTCAATGTGGTGCAGGGTGCGCGCCTGGCCGGCGCGACCACGATCATCGCCATCGACCGCATCCACGCGCGCCTGCAGCGTGCGCACGCGCTGGGTGCAACCCATTCGCTGCAGCCGGACAGCCGCGACGAGTCGCATGCATCGCTGGCGGCACAGGTGCGCGCATTGACCGGAGGCCGCGGCGTCGATCACGCGTTCGAGGCCACCGGCGTGCCCGCGCTCGCCTTCCTGCCGCTGCGGCTGGCCCGCAACGGCGGCAACGCGCTGCAGGTCAGTGGTGCACACGGCACCGGCACGCTGGCGTTGACCGATTTCTTCTGGAACAAACGCTACCTGGCACCGCTGTACGGCGGCTGCGTACCGCAGCGCGACTTCCCGCGGTTGTTCGACTGGGTGCTGCGCGGCGAGCTTGAACTTGCCTCGCTGGTCAGCCACCGCTATTCGCTGGATGCGCTTGGCGATGCCTTCGCCGACATGCTGGCCGGACGCAGCAGCAAGGGCGTTCTGCAGATCGCGCGGGAGCACTGAACCGATGCCGAACTTCCGCAGCATCGAGCTGTCCGACCCGCGGATCCCCGTCGATGGCCTGCGCTTCGCCACGCTCAAGAGCCCGGCCCTGCGTCAGCGCGTGGACGTGACCTGGTATGCGACGCCCGGCGCGGAGACCGCCACCGACCTGCCGATCGTGGTCCTGCTGCACGGCGTGTACGGCTCGCACTGGGCCTGGGCGATGAAGGGCGATGCGCACCGCACCGCCGCACGCCTGGTCGCCGCCGGCGCGTTGCCGCCGCTCGCGTTGCTGATGCCGTCCGACGGCCTGTGGGGCGATGGCTCCGGCTATCTCGCGCATGCGGCGCAGGATTTCGAACGCTGGATCGTCGATGAAGTGCCGGCGTTCGCGATCGAAGCGATCCCCGGTTGCACGCCGCGTTCGCCGGTGTGCATCGCCGGCCTGAGCATGGGTGGATTCGGTGCGCTGCGCCTGGCGGGCAAGCATCCGCAGCGCTTCGCCGCCGTCGCCGCGCATTCGGCAATGACCGACATCGACCAGTTCGACGCGCTGCTCGAAGAATCGCGCGAGGGCTGGAGCGCTGCCGCCGCCGATCGCGGCGTGGCCGCCGCGTTGCTCGGCGCGCACGACACGCTGCCGCCGATCCACTTCGATTGCGGGCGCGCGGATCCCTTCCTCGATGCCAACCGCGTGCTGCATGCCACGCTCGACGCCGCCGGCATCGCCCATCGCTATGTCGAACGCGACGGCGGCCACGACTGGCCGTACTGGACCGCGGCGCTGGACGACAGCCTGCGGTTCTTCGGCACGGTTCTGCGCGGCAACCACGACAACCACCAGGAGCAGCACCCATGACTGCCACCCGCACCTTCGTCGTCGGCCTCGCGCTTGCCTGCGTGCTCGCGCTGGTGGGTGCCTGCAGCGTCGAGCGTCCACGCGCGCAAGCCAGCGACAAGCCCGCGTCAGTACTGCTGCCCGCGCGTGCCGAAGCCGGTGAAGAGGTGTTCTACCACGTGTTTTTCCGCAGCTTCGCCGACAGCGACGGCGACCGCATCGGCGACCTCGAAGGCATGACCGCGCGGCTGGATTACCTCAAGGATCTCGGCATCACCTCGCTGCTGCTCACCCCGCTGCAGCCATCGCCGTACTACCACAACTACTTCGCCACCGATTTCGAATCGATCGAACCGGCCTACGGTTCGATGGACGACTACCGCGCCTTCCTCCGCGCCGCCCACGCGCGCGGGCTGAAGGTCTATCTGGACATGGAGATCCAGTACGTCGGCGAAGGCCATCCGTGGTGGACGCAGTCGCTCGGCAAGCCGGACGCGCCCTTCGCCGATTTCCTGCTGTGGAAGGACAAGCCGGGCGGCGAGGCCGAACCCTTCCTCGATCGTCCGCGCTGGGAAGGCTACGACGGCCGCATGATCGGCATCGCGATGGTCAACATGAACTCGCCGAAGGTGCGCGAGCACTTCCGGCGCGTGCTGCTGCACTGGGCGGATCCGCACGGCGACGGCAGCGGCCGCGACGGTGCCGACGGCTTCCGCATCGACCACATGATGGACGACCTCGACAACAAGCACCTGGCCACGCGCTTGTTCGAGACATTCTGGTCGCCGATCTTCGCCTCGCTGCGCGAACGCCGGCCCGGGTTCCGGATCATGGCCGAGCAGTCCGACTGGGGATTCGGTGCGGATTGGCTGACCCGTGGCGACGCCGACATGGTGTTCGCATTCCCGCTGCGCAGCGCGATCGACAAGCTCGACAAGGCCGGAATCGTCAAGGCACTGCGCGATACCGAACGCCTCACCCCGGCCGGCAAGCACCAGATCGTGTTCGTCGAGAACCACGACACCGACCGCCTGATGTCGCTGCTGGATGGCGACATGGCGAAGGCGCGTGCCGCCGCCGCGATCATGCTGTTCGTCCGCGGCGAGCCGCTGCTGTACTACGGGCAGGAGCTCGGCATGCGCGGGATCACCCGCCAGGGTTCGCTGGCCGATTCCGCGCACATCCCGCTGCGCGAGGCGATGCGCTGGTCTGCCGACCTCGATGCCCCAGGCTCGGCGATCTGGTATCGCGGCGACACGCCATGGTGGCGCGAGCGCTACAACCGCAGCGGCGACGGCATCTCGGTGCAGGAGCAGGACGCCGATCCCGCGTCGCTGCTGAACTGGTATCGCCGGCTGCTCGCGCTGCGCCAGCAGCGGCCGGAACTGCGCCACGGCACCCAGACCATCCTGTGCGACGACGCCGGCAAGCTGCTGTGCCTGCTGCGCGAAGCCGACGGCCTGCGCAGCCTGCTGATCGCCAACCTCGGCGATGACGCAGCCGCACCGGCCATCGATGCCGCGCTGGCGGACGCAGTCTGGATCGACCTGCTCGATGCGCGTCACGGCAAGGCTGCACCCGATCACGCATTGCCGCCGCTGGGCCTGCGCCTGCTGGGTTCGCCGATGCCCGGGCACTGACCGGTCGGCGCACCGGTCACGCCTACAATCGCACCCATGCAGGTGCCCTATCTCGACCGCCCGCTGTGCGAACCGGTGCAATTGCGCCCGGGCGCGAAACTGCGCATCCGCCGCGTGAGCGAAGCCAGCGACGCGGCCGCGAATGCGCCGTTCCCGCATTACCACGACGTCTGCGAACTGGTGCTGTTCGGGCGCGTGCGCGGCAGCTTCGTCGCCGATGGCGTGCGCTATCCGCTGACGCGCGGCTGCATCGCCTTCATCCCCTCGTTGCAGCAGCACGACTTCGCGCTGCATTCGGGAGCCCGCGACTGGATGCTGGTGCAGATTTCCGCGGGCGCAGTCGCGGCCACGGCAGCAATGCCGGGCGGCGGGCGCCTGTGCAGTGCGTTCTGCGCGAAACCCGCGGGCCAGCAGGTGGCGCGCATCGCGATGCTGGCGGAATGGTTGGCCGATGCCGGCGAGAACGCCACGATCGCGCCGACGCTGGCACACCTGCTGTTGCAGGCAACGGCCGAGGCACCACCCGTCCAGGGCACTGCCGAAGGCAGCCGCGGCGATGCACTGCGCCGCCTTCGCCCCGCCATCGAACGCCTGCGCCGCGATCCCGCGCATGCGCCTACCGCCGAGCAGGCCGCACTGCTGTGCGCATTGTCGACGGCCTACTTCAGCCGCCGCTTCCAGCGCCAGCTCGGCATGTCGTGGAGCGAGTACGTGCGCACGCATCGCCTGCACCTGGCCAGCCAGCTGCTGCTGGAAAGCACGCGCAGCGCCGCCGCGATTTCGCGCGAGCTCGGCTTCGCCACGCCGTCGCATTTCGGTGAGCAGTTCCTGCAGCGGTTCGGGATGTCGCCGAGCGTCTATCGCCGCTCCGGCAAGGCCGGGACGCGATCGCCATGAATGCGAAGGCCCCGCGCTGCGGGGCCTTCGTGGATCACTGCATCGCCGACGCGATCAGAACGCCCAGCGCAGCACCACCTGGTAGCTGGTGCCGGCCTGCTCGCGCTCGATTTCGTACTCGTCGTGATCGCGACCCAGCTGGTCCTGCAGGGTGTCGAACTTGTCGTAGAACTCGTCCTTCGACGCGTCCAGCAGGTTGTTGGCGCTCAGGCGCAGCGACACGCTCTTGCCGAAACGCTTCTCGACGAACACGTCGAGTTCCTCGCCGTAGCGGATGATGGCTTCCTCGCCAAGCAGGCGGCTGTAGGCATCGCCCTGCCGGCGGTAGGTCAGGCCGAAACTGGCCGCGAGCGAAGGCAGGTCCTGGATGAATCCGACGTTGTAGACCGACTTGGCCTGGTCGTTGAAGCGACGGTTGCCCATGAAATCCTCGACCTCGGACTTCACCCACGAGTAGTTGACGAACACGCCGGTGTTGTCCAGGCCGAACGCCGTCAACGGCGTGGACAGGTCGAACTCGAAGCCCCAGACCTTGCCGTCGCCGACATTGCCCGAGGTGTAGAGCCAACTGTCGGCATCGAACGCCGCGTAGTTCCCGGACGCCATGTAACCGTCCGCGAGCTCTCCTGCCGCATCTTCGAAACCGGTTTTCGCCGCCTTCAGCTCCGCCTTCGACGCCTTCGGATGCGCGGCCTTGTAGGCATCCAGCGCATCGTCCACGTAGTCGTCGATGAAGCCGTCCACGGCTTCCTCGCTGGGCTTGCCGGTGTTGACCAGCTCGATCAGGCCCTTGACCTTGCGATAGAAGACATTCACGCCGACCACGCCGCGCTTGCCGAGGCGATGCTCGAAGCCGAGATCGAGGCCGGTGGCGGTCTCGGGGTCGAGTGCCGGATTGCCGATGTAGTCGTTGTCGCCGAATTCGCCGTCCAGCACCGCCGGGATCAGTTCGTTGAAGTTCGGGCGCTTGACCGTCTTCGCCAGCGACAGGCTGATGCGATCGGCCTCGCCGAGATCCCAGCGCAGGTTGACCGACGGCAGCAGTTCCTTGTACTGCTTGCTGACGCGTCCTTCGCTTTCGCCATCCTCGATGTACTCGACGTCGGACTTCGTGGTTTCGTAGCGCAGGCCAGCTTCCCAGGAGAACGCCTCGCCCTTGCCGCTGAACATGAGGTACGGATCCAGGCGCCTTTCCTCGATCACCGACGCGACGCTGCCATCCGGCTCGTAGTCCACCGGGAACAGCGGCACCTGGCCCTGTTCGCCGGCTTCCCACTCGTAGCTGGTGACCAGGCCTTCGCGCTTCTTGCGACGCCAGTCGATGCCGAATTCCATCTCGGCAGCGCCGATCGGGCGATCATGCGAAAGCCTGAAGCCGAACTCCGAATCCCTGGCCGAGACGGCGTCCGCCTTGTAAGCCGTCTCGTCCCATTCGGTGCCGTCGGTACCCCAGTGGTCGTCCCAGTTCCCCGCGCCGCCGACGAACACTTCCTCGCCTTCGGTGGTGGCCTGCCTGTTCTCGAAGCGGGCATGATCCAGGCTCAACTCGGTGATGCCGCCGGCCATGGCGTACTTGTATTCGATGCCGATGCCGTAGTTCTTCTGGTCGTACGGATCCAGGCCGGGCACGCGCAGGTTGATGGTCTCGTCGTCGTCCAGCTCTTCCTCGAACGAGACTTCACTCACGTCGCGCTTGGTCTTGACGTAGAAACCGTCGATGCCGAAGCTGCCGGTCTCGCCGATGTCGACGGCCCATGACAGGTTGGCTGAAGTATCGCGGCCATCCTTGACCTCGGTCTGGTCTTCCCAGCTGGTCTTCTCTTCCAGCGTCGCGTCGGTGTAGCGGTCGGAACGCTTCTGCTTGCGGCGATAGCGATCCTGCACGTTGACGCCGGCCAGCAAGCGGCCACCGAAGGCATCGAATGTCGTCACCGCACCGAAGGTCGGATTGGTTTCGCCGTCGTACCAGCGGTTCGCGCCGATGCGGACGTAACTGCCGTCGAACGCGTAGGCATCGCGCAGCACGATGTTGATCGCACCCGCCATCGCGTCGCCGCTGCGGTTCGCGCTTGCGCTGCGCTTGATCTCGATGTGGTCGACCATCTCGGCCGGGATGCGGTCGACATAGAACGAACGGTCGTCGCCGGCACCGGGGACCTTCTTGCCGTTGATCAGTACCTGGGTATAGCCGCCACCGAGGCCGCGCAACTGCACGCCGTCGTATTCCATGACGTCGGAACCGACGAAGCCGACGCCCGGCACGCGCTTCAGCATGTCGCCGACGGTACTCGGCTCGAAGCGCTGGAAATACTCCAGGTCGTACATCAAGGTCGGCGCGATTTCACCGCTGCGGTTGCGGTAAGCGATCTCGCCCTGGACGACGACGGCGTCCAGCCGCTTGATCCGGTCTTCCGCAGTCTCTTCCGCAGTCTCGTCCGCAGCAGGCGTGGCGGCAGGCCCGACGGTGGCATCCTGCGCCCGTGCCGGGGCAGCGAGTCCGATTGCGGCGATGGCATGCATCAGGGCGATGCCGAGCAGGTGCTTCTTCATGTGTTGCGTGGTCCGGTGAAGGGAATCACGCAGATTTAAGGCGTTCATGTAACCGGACGATGACGGCGGCATTGCAGTTGCATGCACGCATCGACTGCAACACGACTGCCATCGATCGCTGCTACAAGGGTCGTTTCATCGTCATCGGACCCGTCATGCCCGCCCATCGCCCACGACACGCGATCCTGCCCTCCTTCCTCGCCTGCGTGCTGCTGTCCGCCTGCGCCACTGCCCCTGATTCGCGCGCACCGACGCATGCCGCGGAAGCGGACGAGGCCGGCAAGCAGGATGCGCTGTTCGCGCGCCATCGCCACGAAATCCCGCACGTGGTGGTGAAGGAAGCCTGGGTCAGTGCCGCGTCCGCCGACGACAACGTGGACTCGCCCGCAAGCTGGCGCGGCAAGGACGGCAAGCTGATGGTGGTCGCCACCGCCAAGTCCACCGACCAACTGGTGGTCTACGACGGCGATACCGGCAAGCGACTGCGCACCATCGGCACCAGTGGCAAGACATTGGGCCAGCTGAGCCGGCCGAACGGCATCGCCACCATCGACGATGCCTTCGCCTTCGTGGTCGAACGCGACAACCATCGCGTGCAGATGTTCGCGCTGCCCGGCTTCGAACCGCTGCTCGCGTTCGGCGATGCCGACCTGAAGAAGCCGTACGGGCTGTGGGTGCGCGCCACCGGCAATGGCTACGAGGTGATGGTGAGCGACGCCTACGACCTAGGCGAGGATGCCGCCGGCAACGACATCCTGCCGCCGCTGCAGGACCTCGACCGCCGCTTCCGCCGCTATGCGGTCGTGCGTGATGGCAGCGGCTGGCGCGCGCGCGCCACCGGCCATTTCGGCGATACCAGTGCCGCCGGCGCGATCCGCATCCCGGAATCGCTGTTCGGCGACGAGGCCAACAACCGCCTGCTGATTGCCGAGGAAGACGTGGCGACCGGCACGCGACTGCGCGAGTACACGCTGGATGGCCGTTACGCCGGGCGCGACGTCGGTGCCAAGCAATATCGCGCGCAGGCCGAGGGCATCGCGCTCAAGCGCTGTGCCGATGGCAGCGGCTGGTGGGTGGCCAGCGACCAGTTCGACGACCGCACCGTCTTCCATCTCTTCGACCGCAAGAGCCTGCAGCACGCCGGCTCGTTCGTCGGCGAGGTCACCGGGCTGACCGACGGCGTCTGGCTGGACGAACGCGGCGACGCGCGCTTCCCGCAGGGCGTGTTCTATGCCTCGCATCTCGACGTGGCCTTGGCCGCATTCGACTGGCGCGACATCGCGCGCGCATTGAAACTCAAGGCGGATTGCGCGCGCTGATTTCGATCGGTGCGTCGGCACCGATATCCCAGCCTTGCCAGCGTCCGCTGGCAAGGTCGAGCGACGCCAGGCCTTCGTGGCGCGTGGTCACCCCGGCCTTGACCACGCTCCAGTCGCCGTACAGCAGCAGGTGCGAGCCGAGTTCCCAGCGGTTGGTGAGCTCGGCGAACGGCAGGATCGCCGTCCATGCCGTGCGCGCGAAGCCGGCATCCACCCGCGACAACGCCAGCCGGCCCTGCGCATCCATCCGCGTCCGATGCAGCACCAGCACGCCGTCCGGATCCTGCAAGCGCAGCGGCGGTCGCACCGCCGGCTTGG
>Ga0138256_10003969_pt1 | contig 15693 bp, 12 predicted proteins | sample KNB2016incub_MG_FD_105486 | JGI IMG/M metagenome (GOLD analysis project Ga0138256, IMG submission 105486) | Active sludge microbial communities from wastewater in Klosterneuburg, Austria - KNB2014incub_MG | ecosystem: Engineered > WWTP > Activated sludge > Unclassified | place: Austria... | reverse complement strand
TCGTAGCCGATCTTTTTCGTGTGCTTCCGCTCGCCGACGCGGTGGACGCCCTTGAACGCGGAACGCTACCGCCCCGCGCCGCAGCGATCACTTTTGACGATGGTTATGCAAACAATCTCGAGGTGGCCGCGCCGATCCTCGCGGCGCGAGGCCTCACCGCGAGTTTCTTCATAGCGACGGGATTCATCGACGGCGGTGCGATGTGGAACGACCTCGTGATCGACGCGCTGCGTCACGCGCCCGTCGAGTTCGACCTCAGCGCCGTGGGTCTTGGCCGCTACGCGCTTACGGATATGCCCGCCCGCCGATGCGCCCTGGAGTTAGTGCTCGGACAGTTGAAGTACCTCGAGTTGCCCGAGCGTGTACGGCGCGCTACGGAAATCGCGGGGCTCGCAGGTCGGAACGACAGATGTCGCCCGATGATGACCGAGGCCCAGCTGCGGAAGCTCGCGCAGTTGGGCATGGATATCGGTGCCCATTGCGTGCGTCACCCGATTCTTGCGCGTCTCGCGCGGGAAGAGGCACAGCGCGAGATTATCGAGAGCAAGGCTAGGCTCGAGGAAATCACCGGGCGCGCCGTTCGCACCTTTGCGTATCCAAACGGCCGCCCCGGCACCGACTACGGGCCTGAACATGTTGCAATGGTGCGCGCAGCGGGATTTGCGACGGCGGTATCTACAGCTTGGGGTGCTGCGAGCTGCGGCATCGACCGCTACCAGATACCGCGTGTGGCGCCTTGGGATCGCCAGGCATTGAAATACGGACTGCGACTCGTGCGTGCATGCTCGCAGCGCAGTCCGGGTGCCGTATCAGCATAAGGGCAGGCTCAGGCAGGCGCGGTGCCGTGAACCTGTAACCAGGCCTCGAGCATGGCGAGATCCCAGATCGCATACCCGTAATACCCGGGGTGTCCCTCGCGATGGTCGGCGATCAACTGGTCCAGAAACGCAGCCTGCACGAGCTTGCGGCGCTTGAGGTCGCCGAGCAGCCCGTAAATCAGGTCGCGGAGGCGGGCATGCGTCTTGAGCCACACACCGAAAGGCAGGCCGAAGCCGTGCTTCTGCTTGGCGATGATCTCATCCGGCAGAAAGCCCTTCATGGCGCGCTTGTAGAACGAACGGAGCTCAAGGCCTTCCATCATCAGCCTTGATGGCACGCGCAGCGACAAATCGATGAGGCGTGGATCCAGCATCGGAAAAGAGACCCGGATTCCGGCCAGCGCACACATCGTGCTGACCTTGCGCAGGTCGTTGTCCGAGAGTGTGTACTGCCAGTCGAAGAAGAGCATGCGATGCATCAGGAGATCGCTGGGTGTTTCGTCATACACCGCGCTCATCGCACTCAGCGGCGCACGCGTGTCGATCGCAGCGCGGAAATCTGGCACGAGCATTGCGCCGAGATCAATCCGGTACATGTAGTTCCACGACTCGAGCCGTTCAGGCATCGGGATGCGGGCCTGATCGACATAGCTGCGGGCCTTGCGTAGCGGCGTAATACGGCTCTCGGGGTCGATTCGACGCGCCAGTGGTTCGATCAGAGCGCTGCGCAGGCTGGCGGGCACACGCTGATAGACCTCGAAAATGCGCTGGCGTGCGTAGCGCTCGTTGCCGGCGAAGAGCTCGTCTCCCCCATCACCGGCAAGCAGGTGGTCAACACCATGCTCCCGGGCGAGCTTCGCGCAGAAATAGGCGGGAATCGCGGAGGGATTTCCGAAGGGCTCGTCGTAGGCGGCCGCCACATCTGCGAACGCAGTAACAATGTCGTCGGCCGTGACCTCGTACTCGGTCGCCTTTGCGCCATAGCGACGCACGGCGATGCGGGCGTAATCGAGCTCGTTGAACTCATCGACACCAAAGCCGATGGAGAATGTGCGCGGTGCCCGGCCGCTCACTTCCGCCAGTACCCCGACTACCGTGGAGCTATCGAGGCCGCCGCTCAGGAAAGCCCCCGTCGATTCGTCGGGCCCGCAGTCGCTGACAGCAGCGCGGAGGCCGTCGCGCAGACTCTGGCGCAGATCTGCGAAAGATGCTCGGTTGTCAGCCTCGAACTCCGGTAGCCAATATCTTTCGACCGCGAGCCGTCCCGCCTCGAGCACCGCGCAAGTGCCAGGGCGCAACTTGTACACGCCCATAAACGCTGTGTCGGGCGCGGGGACCATGTGCAGCAGCAGGTAGTCGAACAGGGCTTGGGGCCGCAGGGGCGCGTCGATACCGGGGAAGCGGGCGACCCGTTCCGCGGAGTCGGAGTAGACGAGGCCGCCCTTTATATTAGCGTAGGCCAGGCGCTCGAGGCCCATGCGGTCAAGGGCGAGCACTGTGCGGTTCGCCACGCGGTCGACGATGGCCAGCGCGAATCGCCCCGTGAGCTTCGCCAGGAAGCGTGCTCCCGCCACCCGGTACGCCCCCAGCAGGTCCTCCGGTTTCGCCGGTGCCACGGTGCCGGAGAGCCACACAGGACCGCCCTGCAAGGCAAGCGTCACATGGCCGTCCGTGTGGAGGACCGGGGCCTCCATGGGACGCAACAGGAGTTCCGGCCAGACGCCGGCAGTGCCGAAAAAGCTCATGATCACCCGTGAGAATAGGCAGAGCGAGTCAAGTAAACTTTGAACTGGCTCAGGATACTGCCACAAGGGTCGGATATCCTTTCCCTTTTATGACGTCCCTATTCTGGATTCTGTTGGCGCTGGTGGTTTACGTGTACGCGGGATATCCACTGCTGCTCGCGCTCGTACGTGGGCTTGGCGGACATCGGCGAGTGGCGATTGACGAACAGGCGCTGCCGCCTGTCACGCTCGTTGTGTCGGCGTTCAACGAGGCGGCAGTGATCGGCGAGAAGATCGAGAACTGCCTCGATCTGGACTACCCGAGCGACAAGTTGCAGATCGTAGTCGTTTCCGACGCATCCGATGACGGTACCGATGAAGTCGTGAAGGGATACGCCGCACGCGGCGTGGATCTGTTGCGCATGCTTGATCGGGGCGGAAAGACGCTCGGTCTCAATGCGGCGGTGGCAGGGGCGCACGGCGAAGTGGTCGTTTTCTCCGACGCGAATGCCATGTACGGCCGCGATGTGATCCACAAACTCGTGCGCAATTTCGCCGACCCCGCTGTCGGTGCTGCGGTGGGTGAATCGACATACGTCAACCCCGAGGTCGAATCCGAGCGCAGCGAAGGGCTCTACTGGCGCTATGAAACTGCGATCAAACGCCTCGAGTCCTCGGTCGGTTCGGTGGTCGGCGGGGATGGAGCGATCTATGCTGTTCGCAAGTCCCTGTACATCCCGATGCGCGCAGACGCGTTGTCGGATTTCGTGAACCCGTTGCAGGTCGTGCAGGCTGGACACCGCTGCGTATACGAGCCCGCTGCCCGCTCGTACGAACGCGCGGCCGACAATTTCAGCAAGGAGTTCCGCCGCAAGGTGCGAATTGTGAACCGCGCGTGGCGTGCTCTGTGGCGTATGAACGCGCTGCTGAACCCGTTCCGCTACGGTTTCTTTGCCTTCAAACTGGTCTCACACAAGTTATTGCGCTGGCTGGTCCCGGCATTCCTGCTGGGGCTCCTGGTTGCCAACGTCGCGGTGCTCGACGTGGGGCCAGTTTATCGGTTTGCGCTGGTAGGACAGATCGCATTCTATCTGCTTGCGTTTGCCGGATACTTCCTGCGACGCCGCGCGAGCATGCCGGTGTTGGTGTCAGTGCCGTACTACTTCTGTCTCGTCAATATCGCGGCCGCACTGGGCATCTTCGATGCCTTCCGAGGCAAGACTTATACTACGTGGGCGACGGCCCGCACTCCCGGTACTTGAAGCATGAATACGACTGAACGCCTGAAGCGGATTCTATGCAACTCCTTGCAGCTCGGTGCGTGTGCCGATGTGCTTACCCCGGCAAGCAGACTCCTTCGTAGTACAATCCCAAGTTCGATTTGATGGTGATAGTGACGGTCCTCGCGATGATCGAAGGACGGCGAGATGTCGGCAGATTCCTTCGAGACCCTTGGCTCGAGTGTATGATCTCCGCCACCATCCGCCAGCGACAAAACATCGTCACGCTAGACTGCGCAGCCTCGTGCAAAAGATCAACCTTCTGCTCTGCGGTTCGTCGCGTTCGTGCTGCTCCGTGAATTTTGCTCTGTCTGCTTCGCCGCAGCAGCCGCGCAAAGTCTCTACATCTATGCCGTCTCCCTTGTCCGAAAGTCGGTGAAGCTACACAAGCTCGTCGACTATCTGACCTGACCCGCCCGGTCCGCATAACGATCAACCACGCATACGCGCATGGGGTTCGGCGGTCGCGCCGCGCTGGTGTAGAGGCAATTGCCGGAAGATCCATTCTCTGGTCAGCTTCTTGTATTCCGAAGTCGTGCGGGAGATTGGGTGAGAATTCTCTGGTGGGGCGGCGACAGGCTCTGCCCGAGCGTGGTTCTGTGCGACATCGCACTGTGTGGCTTTGGCGACATCGTGCATTTTGTGGGCTGGTTCACTAACCTAACTTGCCCATAGGCCTTCAAGGCTGGGACAAAACAGTGGAAACTGACCCTTCCATGCCAAAGGCCGGTTTTTCGGATCCAGGAGCAATCTTAATGAAGCGCAGGGACTTTCTGGTGACGTCGGCCACCCTGGCCGGTGTTGCAATTCCCGGAATCGGACTCACTCAGACCCGGTCCTGTCCGCCGCCGAGCGTGGGCGTGCAAGGAGGAACCTCGGCCACGACACCCTGCGCAACTCCCTCTGCTGCGGCGGATTGGGCTGCGCGCGTCGGTGGCGCAGGCGTGGTGTGGTATCACAACTTCGACTCGAAAGCGGAAGTAGACGCCTTTCGCTGGACCGGTGGCTATCGCGGGGGGAACGACCCTCGGGCGGTAGGCAATTCGCATGCCCAGTACGTGGAGTGGGTGTCTTCCGGAGGCGCTGATGGCGGCGGTTACATGCAGCTGACTCGCAACTCGTCGGGCATGGACGCCAATTGCTGGTGGAGGCCGTTGGCGCCTCTGACGGGCGCGAGCAATGGTCGCGGACAAGATGACCCAGGCGCGAACGGCACGCTGGCTCCGCGTACCTTGGTTGCCACCGATGGTGGGAGCCAGCTCTACAACTGGGGAGTCTCCAGCAACCCCAAACCGGGCTGGTACGGACACCCGAACGACCAGAACAGTTTTTACGATGGACACGGTTTCTATATGCAGATTCGTGTCATGGCGGACCCGCGCCGGACAACGGCGGGCAATCCCTCCGTTGGTAAGTTCACGTCCTTCACCACGACGAATTATTCGAATACCAGCCAGGAAATAGTGACTTATTCGGGTTACTGGGAAGGCGCAGCCACGGTCGGCAAAGCCAACATCCACAACGTCTACCAAGGCTACAACTATTCGCCGCTGGCTGACGTCTCGAGTGGTACCCGCAATCCCGTTGGCCCCAAGTGGGCCTATTCCGGCGGCTGGGACACCTTGCTCTATCATGTCGTTCCTGGCCGCAATGGCGTCAACGAGACCCGCTTCGAAGTCTGGGCGGCACACCCGGGTGAGACTGCGTATACGAAGATCTGGGATGCCACTTACTCTGCGCACTACGATAGCGAAAACAATACGGTGGGCGGAATAGCGCGCCCGGGCTGGAACGCAATGCTCTGCTGGATATACCAGAATGGCGCGAGCATGAGTCCATTCTGGCAGCGTTATGATCAGATCATCTTCTCGAAGGAGTTTATTCCCTGCCCGCAGATTTGAATTACCCGGTATTCCCGCGTAACGGGTCCGGTATCGCGGCTGCAGGGGATGGCAGCCACGATGTTTGGTCAGTTTGACCGGGCATTTTTCGGGCTGCGCAGGGGCTTTCGGCAAAATTTGAACCAGTCAGCATCCACGTAGGCTGCCACGACTACAATGCGTCGGGTCGGTGCAATCGGAGAAACGCTCTTTGGATACGCTGGATGGTGTGCGGGCCTTGCTCAAGACGGCCCTTCAATTGGGTGAACGAGCCGATCGGCTCACGAACAACAGTCCATTGCTGGGGTCAATTCCGGAACTTGATTCAATGGCGGTCGTCACGGTGATCACTGCCATGGAAGATCGGTACGGAATTCGCGTGGATGACGATGAGATCTCCGCGGACACATTCGCTACGGCAGGTTCTCTGGCCAGCTTTCTGGCAGACAAACTCCGGCAGTGATCGCAGGGGAGCTGCATGCGCAATTCATTGGTGATGCAGACAGTCGCGCATTCACCCTGCTACGCGCACCAGGAGGCGTCAAAGGTGAGTGCACCCTGGTGGTGCCTCCGTTTGCCGAGGAGATGCACAAGAGCCGGCGAATCGTCACGGACTTTGCGCGCCGCGAACGCAAGGAAGGCAGGGGCGTGGTGTGCGTCGACCTTTCTGGGACCGGCGACAGCGACGGTGAGTTTGCCGATGCACGTCTTGCGCGTTGGATTGGCGATCTTGGGTCAGCGGTTGCATGGAGCGCATCGCTAGGGTGGCGCGTGACGTCATTGCTGGGAGTCCGGTTCGGGGCATTGCTCGCCTCGGAGTTCATTCGCAGGCAGCACCCCCCGTTGTCCCGGATAACCTTCTGGCAGCCTGTTACTAGCGGCGCTCGGCTGATGGATCAGTTTCTCCGCATACGTGTCATGGCATCTCGAATGGATGGCACGGGCGGCGAGACGGCTACTGAGCTGCGCGCCCGCTTGAAGGCCGGAGAAACCATTGAAGTTGCGGGCTACGCGCTCTCGGGGACCCTGTGTACGGAGATCGACTCCCTCGATCTGCAGCACGTGCTCGGCGCCGACTTTCCGCCCATCCGTTGGATCGATGTGAGTGCGGAAAGTGGGGCATCTGTCCTGCCCGCTACGCAGCAGGTGTTGGAGAAGGCGCGTGCCTTGGGGTGCACGATCGACTACCAGCAACTGCTCGGAGAGCCGTTCTGGATGTCGACGGAGATCGTCACGAACCCCGCGCTGATCGCCGCGTCGTGAGCTCCCGCGGCGCAGTCGAGCCTGTGGTTTTCGGCTGTCTGGGCAGCGCCTTGGTGGGCATCCTGCATCATGGGAGGCTGCCGGACTATGAAGTCGCCGTGTTGGTTGTCGTCGGGGGACCACAGTACCGCGCCGGCAGTCATCGACAATTCGTTTCCACGGCACGCGCGTTAGCAGCGGTCGGTTATCCGGTACTGCGCTTCGACTATCGCGGCATGGGTGACAGTGACGGCGAATATGCGGGCTTCAAGCACATCTCGGACGACATCCGTTCGGCAATTGACGTGTTGCTGGCCGTTTGCAAGCCGCGGTGTGGTGTCGTGCTGCTCGGCCTGTGCGATGCGGCGTCGGCTGCACTGATGTACTGCTGCACGGATTCCCGTGTGGCCGGACTGATCCTGATGAATCCGTGGGTGCGATCGGAGCAGTCGCAGGCGGAGGTGGTAGTCAAGCGGTACTATGCGCGGCGGCTCATGCAAGCAGACTTCTGGCGAAAGCTCGTGGCCGGTAAGTTCGATTTCCATGATTCGATGCGCTCATTCTTGGGCAGTGTCGCAACGGCTGCGCGGCGGTCACCCGACGAAAAGGAAGCCGGGTTCGTCGATGCCATGCTTTCCGGATTCGGCAGGTTTTGTGGCCCCGTCCTGATCGTGCTGAGTGGGCGCGATCTGACTGCCGACGAATTTCGCGCGCGCTGTCGTTCCGAGGCCGCATGGCGGTGCGGCTTGGCGCGAGAGGGAGTCGAAGTCGTCGAAATGAAGGGGGCGGATCACACTTTTTCGCAGGCAGGACATCTCGAGGAGTTCAATGGCCACTGTCGCCAATGGCTTTCCCGGTTGTTCGATGGCACATCATGTCGCTGACGGCAGCTGTATTTCTGATTGGTTTTTTTGTCGGGATCGGCATGGCTCTTTTCCGCCACCCGATTTATGGTCTGTACACCTACATTGCGGTTTTTTACCTGGATGCCCCCCATCGCTGGTGGGGACAGGGTTTGCCTGACATTCGCTGGTCACTTCTGACCGCCATCGTCACAGCGCTCGCGATGTTTCGGCTCAAGGCGGATACGCAGCGCACCCGCTGGTACAAGACTTACCCGGCGATCATCCTGATTACCTATACGGCGTGGCTCTGGATCCAGAGTCCGTGGGCACTCGATGCGGAAATGCACCGTGAGTGCGCCATCATGTTCACCAAGTTCATCATCGTCTATTACATGGTGTACAGCCTGATTGATACTCCCTTGAAGACAGAAGACTTTCTGCTCGCGCAAGTGCTCGGGTGCTTGTATCTGGGCCTCATCGCCTTGGGCGCTCCTGCGCCAGGCGGCAGGCTCGAGGGAGTGGGCGGTGCGGGCATCGATGATTCCAACACGCTCGGCATGCATGCGGCGACTGTAGCTGCATGCGGTGCCATGCTGATTTTCATCAAGCGGGACTGGAAGCGGTATGCTGCCTTGGTCTCCGTGCCGTTGATTCTCAACCTGGTAGTACTAACCGGCAGTCGCGGGGCCTTTCTGGCACTCTTCATGGGCGGGTTCGTGATCTTCGCGTTGCGCCCCAGGGAGAATTCGCGCCTATTTTATACGCTCGCCTTCCTTGGCATCTTGGGCTTCGGGACCGTGGCATCCGAATCATTTTGGGCACGTATGCAGACCATGGAGGCCGCCGTCAACAAGGAAGAGATCATGGACAATAGCGCCGAGGGCCGGATCGTGCAGATGAAGGCGGGCCTTCGCATGTTTACTGCGCATCCGCTCGGCGTGGGTCATCGCGGGTTCGTGACCCTTAGTCCCAAGTACATGGATTCCATTTACATGAGCGAGACCGGAACACGTTCGTCGCACAATACGTTTATAAGTACCTTGGTGGAGCAGGGAATCCCCGGCGCTACGATGTTTCTGCTGTTGTGGCTATGGGTGTTGAAGTCATGTCTGGTTACGCGGCGTTGGGCCGTAGCGAAACGACCGATGTGCGAAGTCGGTGTCATGGCGGCGACCTGCGCCGGGCTCGTGGTGGTCTTCGTGGGCGGGCAGTTCGCCGATTTTCTCAAGACCGAAATCCAGATCTGGCTTTTCGCCCTCCTTGCGGGCTTCCGCTACTTGCCCGCAACCAAGTCGGGAGTATCGGCCATGCGTCGGGCCGTGAGCCGCGCGGGGCATCTCAGGGCAGTCTGATGATGAACGCAGGGGTCGTTCGGCTTGCGACCGAACCGATTGCCCGCCAGGAGTCCATGAACAGCCATCTGCCGAACGTACCCCAATAGGGCGACTCGGGAGTCAGCGGTGCGTCACCTGTAAGCGCATGCGGCGTGACGGCGAAGGTTACGGGGTCAATCTCATACAGTGTGCCGGTGTTGTTGGTGCTGCCGAAACACCAATAAACCGCACGCGTCGGGTCCCAGACTAGTGCGCAACCCGTTCCCATGTTGGTGAGGGAGCGCGGAGTCTGGGTAAGGGTCTCTCCCATCCAGTCAATAGCTATCGAAAAGGACGATTGGCCATATCCATTCGAAGTACTGACGCAAAGTCCGGTGTTGGTCGCCGGATTGAATGCTGCCGAGGCATCATTGCCCCATTGGTTCGGGGCTGAGCGGGACGCGCTCCAGTTGTTTGTGGCGACCCGGTAAAATGCGTAAGTGACATATGTCGCCCAGCGCTCCATGACGAGAATCTTGCCAGTTGCGATGCTGCCAACCGCCATGCCCGCGAAATGCGAGTATGGTCCGCTCGGTATCCGTGTCCAAGCCGAGGTGGCCTTGTCGAACCGGACCATTTGCGACGTAAAACCGCCAGACGGGTAGGCGGAACCACCGAAGCGATAGAGCGCCGGGCCCATGTCGACCATGCCGTCGTAGGTGTGCACAGCGATCGGCGCGCCGGTCGATCCGACCGCGATGTCCGAGGTCACTCCGGGTTGACCCGTATTTTCGACAGCCCAGCCAGTCGGCTTTGTGGTTCCGGCAAAATCGAAGCAGTACAGACCATTGTTGGACGAGTCGCTGTGGCCACCGCCATGAACATACATCTTTGTGCCTGCAGTCGATTTCGCGCCACCGCTCCACGACGACATGATATTGTCGTTGCCCGCCCACATCGACGGCATGATCGAACGCAGTGTCGACGTGCCATTGGATGGCGAATAGTCTCCCGTAAGGGCGCGTACCTGGAATGGCGCCATCGATGAAACGTACGCCGGCATCGTAGATGGAGCGCAGCTCGTCGATGCAGAGTTCGGCTCATCGGTGGACATCTGCGGCGGTGGACACGGTAGCGCCTGCGATCTGCCTACGAGTGGCGCAGAAGCGCCCAGCAAGCCCGCCGATGAAATCAGAAAATCCCTGCGAGTGGACATGTTCACGTCTCCAGATAATAAGATCCGCGCAGCCGCAACTCCAACCAATAATCAGGCGCACTATATCGGCGCCCGCCACGGTCAGCCATGTCTTTTAGCGGCGACATGCGCTGCGCTACAGCACGCACCGGCCTTCATGCACTGCATGTGACGTAACTCACAAATGGCGCGTAAGGGGCACATTTTCGCCGGTCGACGGGAGGCGGGGTATGATCGGGGCCGGGAGCGATGGCTTGGTGCGAAGACGTAATTGTGACAAGGTAAAGTCATGATGAAACTGGCAGCGGTGGTTCTAGTCTTGGCGTCTCTGGCGTTCTGGGTCACGCAGGCGGCCGCACAGGAAGTGCTTGGGTGCGGGGTGTTGCAGAACGCGTATGGCCCTTTCGACTACCGTGATCCGGTGAGTAAGCGTGACAGTCTCCCTATAGTCGAAGTCTTCCATTTCACGCCAGATGTCGAATCACTGCGGCATGGTCGCTCCGGTTCAGTACTGGGGGACCTCAAGTACACGTTGCGTGCGTTTCCGAACCATCATCGAGCGCTCAGATCGATGGCGCGCTATGGATTGCAGGGGAGGCATTTCCCGGCCGAAGACGAGATTCCGTCGGTTGAGTGCTACTTCGAGCGTGCCGTGGTCTTTCGCCCGGACGACGCAGCAGTCCGGGTCATTTATGCGAATTACCTATTCAAGACGGGCGCGCGGGAGGATGCGCGAAAGCAATATGAAGCAGCTTTGCAGCTTGCGCCCGACTCGGTTGAGATCAACTATGTCGCTGGCTTGTTCTTTCTCGACATGGGTGACCTGGAGCGAGCCAAGAATCTGGCCAAGTTCGCCTATGACAGCGGTTATCCCCTGCCGGGCCTGAAGAACAAGATCGCGGTTGCGGAAGCGGCGGACAAGCGTAAGGCAAGCCCCTGAGCGGGCGCGGGCGGCATCGCTCAGTCGGGCTGCGACAGCATTCGCTTAGTCGTTGCACGTAGCTGTGCCGTCAGCATGCGCACCAGCCCCAAGCCTGTTTTCCACGAATGAGCACGGATTCCGGTTATGGCGCGCACGCCGGACATCCACTCACGTTTGTAGGATTCAGAGCCCACGCCATAATCGATGCAACTGGTGTGATCGACGTCCAGCGCCTGCCTGAACATTTCGCGGGAAAGCACCGCACCGACGGAGAAATCCGCATATTTTTCATCATAGGCCAGTTTGTAGATGCAGGCTTCGGCTTGTGTGGTTATCCAGAACTGCGCGGCAGCCGGCTGCCCGTCCACGTACAGGACGCCTAACCTCAGGCTGTCATGCATGGCCAAGCGTCGTGCGAGTTCCGGCATGAAAGCCGGGTAGGGCTCTGGCTTCTTCCAGCTAGACTCGTAGACGGCCGTGTAGTCACGCATGCCGCGTTCGATGTCGTCGGCCGGTGAACGGAATAGCTTGAATGTGACTTGGTGTAACTTGTACAGCTTGCGACTCTTGCGCTCCACGGTATTGCGGAGGCGAGATGGTCGGGCGGCATAGTAGTTCTCGAAGCTGGTACCCTGGCATGCGAGATACCAGTTGTCGTACTGATGGTGACGATATACCGCAAATCCCGCCTGTGCCAATGCATCAACGAGAAAAGTGGTCGCTGGATTCGAGCCTTTGAGATAGTCGAACTGGATCGTGCGCCAGCGAGGCCGCTCGCTTCCGATATGCTTTGCCAGCGCCCTGCCTGCTTCTCCCGCATCGACCCCCGGCTTCACCAAGGGACTGAAATCCATGGTGTAGTAATTGCTCAGGCCCGAAAGCTCGCGACGGCGTTTATCGCTACTGCGGCAGAATAGGCAGGCCAGCGCGTCCCCCGCTTCATCGCTGACGACATACAGGCGAAGCTGTGCCGTTCCCTCCAGTACGGTGGACCAGAGGCACTGATACCAATCCAGTGAATCAAACCACCTGACCTGCGTCATGGATTCGCACAGCTTCCGCGCGCTGCCCGGGAGTTCGTAGAAAGACGCATGGACGGAGACTTTCACAGCCTTACACTCTCCAGAACTGCGGCAAGCTCCGCCGTGCGGCTTTCTCGCGAGTAGCTGCGAGTCGCCTCGATGCTCATCGATTCTTGATGGTTGGCCAACGCGTTCCGCACGAACTCGCGGAGGGTAGATGCGATTCCGTCGACTGAGTCGAGTGGCGAAATGAGGCTGAAACCGGCACCGCGCAAAGCGGTCGCCGTGTCGCCCGTCGCATCCGTCAGTGCAACGATGGGGCGGCGGGCGCGGAAGTACTCGTAGATCTTGGCCGGAATCTGTGTGTTGCAATTGGCTGCCTGCAGGATGAGCAGGCCGTCGACCGTAAGCATTTCCTCAAGAGCGGACACATAGTCAATGGCGGGCTCGATCCGTACGATGTCTCCGATTCCGCGAGCTTGGATCATGGCCTGAAACTGGGCGTCATTGCCGGTGGCGCGCAGGACGAGCGCGAGTCGCTCCGCGGTCTGTTCCCGGCGCTCCTTCAGCAAGGCAATGGCATCGAACAGGCAAGTGGGATCACGTTCGCTCGGATAAATGACCCCACTGTGCAGCAGTGTGAGCCGTCTGCCCGAGCTCGGCACAACAGCCGAACGTGAACGCATCCGCTTCGCCGCTGCCACGAAGGCACCTTCATCATAACCGTTCTCGATGATGTGGATGTTCGGATTGCCAAACTTCGGGAATCGCGCCCGATAGTCACGTGCCGCGCCCGGTGTCGTGACAATGACGCGGCTGGCCCGTGCGAACACCTTGGTCTCGAGCTCCTTCCAAGCACGATTCACTCGTGGATCGGGCGGGTAATCGCCCTGCCACATCGGATCTCGGAACTCGGCCACCCAAGGCAGGTCGGAATGCTTCGCGACTGCAAGTCCGATCTCGTGCGCGGTTGCGATTGGAAAGCTGGTCCACACGACATCGATGCGCCGCTCGCGTATTAGGCGCAGCGCGGTGGGCACGGCACTGAACTTCCATGTCATCCAGCGATCTGGTAATGCGAGCCGACTTGGATAGCGACCGAACAGGCTCAGATGTCGTGCCGCGTCGAACGCGCGCGAGCGGTGAACTTCGATCGCTCCGGTGTCGCTGTCCGCGCCGGTACTCAACTGCTCGTAGGCACCCCGAGTCGCCGTTAGCACGACGGGTGTCCAGTCAAACTTGGGCAGGTGCTGGGCGAAGCGCAGAGTGCGCTGAATAGCACTACTGCCGCGCATCGGCGGATACTGGAACGCGATCAGGAGGATGGTTCGGTGTGCCACCGGCATCAAACAAGGAGTTCGATGGCCGGAGGATGGCTCAGGAAGGCACGCGGGCTCGAACTTAGGCCATATGCGCCGCTCTGCAGGACCACGACGATGTCACCTTCCTCCGCGCGTGCGAGATTCATGCGGTCTGCAAGAAGATCAAGCGGCGTGCATAGGGGGCCGACGACCGAAGCCGTTTCCCGTGCGGTTCCTGTGACGCGATTGCCGATAACGACGGGGTAGTTCTTGCGGATGACCTGGCCGAAGTTGCCGGAAGCAGCGAGGTGGTGATGCAGACCGCCGTCGCAGACGAGGAAGACCTGCCCCCGGGATATCTTCCTGTCGATGACCCTGCACACATACGCACCCGATTCGCCAACGAGATAGCGGCCGAGTTCGAGCACGAGCTGTGCCCCAGGCATTGTTTGCTGTACTTGCGGCACGAGTTCGCGCAAATTCGAGGCGATCGGAGCGACATCGAGCGGGCGCTCTTCCGGAAAGTACGGGATTCCAAAGCCACCGCCTATATTGAGCGTACGTACCGGGCCTGGAGCGTGCGCCGCAAGCCGCGCCGCAAGCGCGACCGACTTCTGTTGCGCCTCGACGATGGCCTCAGCGCGCAGGTTCTGCGAGCCGCTAAAGATGTGAAAGCCTTGAAAGTCGAGCGATGCTGCACCAATGGCGGCAAGTGTCTCATGCACGCGCTCGGCATCGATGCCGAATTGCTTCGGCCCCCCACCCATCTTCATTCCAGACGTCTTTAGCTCAAAGTCCGGATTGACGCGAACGGCGATTCGCGGGCGCTGGCCAGTGCGGGCGTTGATGTCCGCTAGCACGCGGACTTCGCGCTCGGACTCGATGTTGATCGTAATGCCGGCCGCGGCAGCACGTGCGAGCTCGGCTTCGGTCTTGCCGGGGCCAGCAAAACTCACAAGGGGGGCGGCGGCGCCAGCATCGAGCGCAATCTGCATTTCACCCACCGATGCGACATCGAGGCCGTCGACGAGACCAAGCATGTGTCGCACCACTGCCGGCATCGGATTGGCTTTTATTGCGTAGTGCACATGGACCTCGCGCGGGAGCGCCGCTCGCAGTTCATGCACCTTGCGCGTCATCACGCTGCGGTCGTACACGTAGAAAGGCGTCTGCCCTGCCTGGGCTACCAGCTCGACTACAGTGCGGCCGCCAATCGTCAGGCAGTCGCCCTCAACGCCAAACCAGGGATGCGGAGCGTGCGGCGGAATCGTGAGAGTCATGACGCTCTCGCTGCGAACAATTCCTCCAACTCCAACGCGAGACCGGCGCGATCGTACTTGCCATTCGGATTACGTGGCAGCTCGTCGCGCCACACGATCCGGGCAGGTACCATGAATGCAGGCAGTTCCTTGCGGAGCACCTCGAGTAGCGGGCCGTCCTCCGCACCGCGCCCGTTGACCGGTGCCGCCACGAGCACTGCGACCTGACCCAGAGTCGGATGCGGAACGCCGATCGCCGCGGCATCGGCCACTAGGCCAGAGGCAAATGCGATTTCCTCGATTTCCGTTGGGCTGATACGATAGCCTGAAGTCTTGATCATCTCGTCGCGACGCCCGACGAAATAGAGATAGCCGTCCTTGTCCATGCGGACCGTGTCGCCCGACCAAACCGCGAGTTCGGTCAGTACGAGCCCCGGGTTGTGGCCCGGAACAGGCTTGAATCGCTCGGCTGTCTTGGCAGGATCGCTCCAGTAGCCGAGCGAGACAAGCGAGCCCCGGTGCACGAGTTCGCCCGGCTCATCCGGCGCACACGCGCTGCCGTCGGTGCGCACGACCATGATTTCGGCGTTCGGAATCGCTTTGCCCATCGAGCCGGGGCGGTTGTCGATTTCGGAGGGTGGTAGGTAGGTGGAGCGGAATGCTTCGGTGAGGCCGTACATCAGGAACACCTGCGTCCGGGGCAGGGCGTCGCGAAGCTTCTGCAGCGTGACCGCGGGCATCGCGCCGCCGGAGTTCGTGATGTAGCGCAGATGTTGAGTGATGCCAGATGGCCAGCTCAGGTTCATGAGTTGCGCCCAGAGCGGTGGTACGCCAGCGAGCCCCGTGATGCGGTTGCGGGTCAGCGCTGCGAGAATATCGCGCGCGAGAAGGT
>Ga0138256_10003968_pt1 | contig 15696 bp, 11 predicted proteins | sample KNB2016incub_MG_FD_105486 | JGI IMG/M metagenome (GOLD analysis project Ga0138256, IMG submission 105486) | Active sludge microbial communities from wastewater in Klosterneuburg, Austria - KNB2014incub_MG | ecosystem: Engineered > WWTP > Activated sludge > Unclassified | place: Austria... | reverse complement strand
TAGGTCGGGTTGCAGGGAAGCGGAGGTCATGCAGCGAACGGGTAACGGCATGGTAAAATATTAGTACATACGTCAGACGCTAAACGATAATGACTTACCTTGTTTAAATAAAATTCACCAAAAGCACTTTGGTATTAATATTTGACTAACACATCTTCTTGGAATTGTGAATTTTTATAGAGATCATTTTTTAAATAAGCAATTTCAATGCTCATAAATTGAATTTAATAAATGGAGTAGAAATTAATGAGTAGTATCCTTTTTCTTGATTGAATTGAAAATAGTTGCATATGTGAATTGAGAAATGGTACTTGAAAGGATAAATATTGGACAACGATGCCTAGATTTTTTTATATACTGCTTTTTAAGATACTTGCGATTTTAATAATTTCCAATGGGCATCTGCAAGCTCAAAATCATATTCTTGACTCACTGAGACTAAGCCTTTCTGGTTCTGATGAGGATACAATACGGATCAAAGTAATGGTGACAATGATACAGGAGTTTGGTAAAGCAGCTAAATTTGATAGCTTAGTCCATTATACCTTCCTTGTCGATCCAGTTTGCTCCATCCTGCTTCAACATTCAACTAATCGGAATACAATTGACCTGAGCAAAAGAATAAAGTTAGCCGCTTTAGAGATGAGAGGAAAAGGGTATATTAAATTAGGGAAGTTTGATAAGGCGCTATCTTCCTTTCAAGAAGAGTTGTATTTGAGTAAATTATATAAAAGTTCTGAGGCCCATGCGAGAGCCACGAAGTCAATTGCTAGAGTTTATCTTGAAAAACATGAATTGGATAATGCTCTAACTCTCTATGCTGAATCCCTTATCTATTATAGGGAAAAGAAGGATTCCTTTCAACTGGCGAATACATTAAGTGACATGGGGTTAGTATATGTCACAAAAGATATGCCGACAGAAGCGATAAAACTATTTACAGAGGCTATCTCAATTTTATACTTTATTGATGATAAACTCATTATTGGAGATGCCTATAATAACCTGGGAATTGTCTACAAGAAAACAGGTGAATTTGATAAGGCCCTTTTAAATTATAGATTAGCCCTAAAGCATAAGGAATTGATGGGTAACAAAGTTTCAATTGGAAACACAATTGATAATATTGCAAATGTTTATATGCTACAGGGGAAATATGTGGATTGTGTAGATTATCAATTTCAAGCCTTGAGGCTTCGTGAAGAGATGAATGATCAGAAAGGAATAGCTACTTCATATTATAATATTGGCCATACCTATAAGTTCCTGGAAGATCTTCCAAAAGCATTAACATATTACACCAAGTCAAAGGAAGTGTTTACCAGATTATCCTACAAACTAGGTATAGGACTGAATCAACAAGCAATTGGGAGTATTTATGCAAGTGAGAAAAATCCTGAACTGGCAAGAAAATATTATCTCGATGCTATAGAGATCTTTACGAGCATTGATAACAAATCAGGATTAGGCAGTGCTTATGTAGACATGAGTTCAATTGAAGGGGAAAACAAGGATTATAATTCGCAAATTCAGTACTTACTTAAGGCCTTGGATATTTTTGACCAAACCAACCAGCCTGGATCAAAATGCAACGCCCTCCTTGGATTGTCAAACGCATATCTTCAATTGCATCAGTATGAGGAGGCAACCAGGTATTCAAATGAAGCATTAGGTATTGCACATAACATAGGCGCAATGGATGAAGTCCAGAAATGTTACCTCCAATTGGCTACGAATGCTGAGTGTATTGGTGATTACAAATTAGCCCTTTCCTTTCTTCAACAACAGTATACCCTAAGGGATAGTCTCCTCAGCACTCGAAATATGAAGCAAATTGAAAATTTATTGACGGTATACGATACCGAAAAGAAGGAAAAGGAAAACGCTGCATTGCTTTTGTTAAATGAAAAGAATTCATTTGCCCAATCCATTCTTGCTAAAGAGAATAACCTAAATGCGATTGAAATAGCTAAAGAACAAACCTTGAGGTCCTTAAATGAAAATGTAAGCAGATCTAAAATGGACAGCCTTGTGCAACTTCAGAAGGAGAAGTCCATACAAGAGGAAATAGCGAAGCAGGAAGTGGAATTGCGAAATGCGGAAAGAGCAATTCTTACTAGACAACTCCATACCAGGAATCTTATTGAGGTTTTGTTAGTCAGTCTTTGTTTGCTTTCCGGTGTAGTAGTCACGTATAGTTACCAGCTTAAAAAGAAAAAACTTGCCCAACGATTAAATGAAGTTGAGGAGAAAGCTCTTCGTGCACAGCTAAAGCCGCACTTTGTCATTGATGCTATAGCCTCCATTCAAAGTTTCGTTGGTAAGAATCCGGCCAAGGCTGAGAGTTATCTGTCGAAGTTTAGCCACTTTACCCAGGAAGTGCTGGTCAATTCAGAGAAGAAGAAAATTGCACTTGCCGATGAGCTTTCTATGCTTGAAAAATACATCGATCTCCATATCCTCAGACTCAAACAACCCGTTGAATATAAGTTTCTAGTTGATCAGCATATTGATCAAGATTCCACAATGGTTCCTCCTGCGATTTTGCAACCATTAGTCGAAAATGCCATCAATCACAATTTTATGGCCAAAGATGGACAAGGTTTTATTACAATCCACTGCCTACAAGAGGGCAATATCCTGAAATTTACCATAGAAGATTCATGCGGCGGTTCACCTGTGATTCTCGAGGTACAGTCTTCGAATGTTTACGACAGAAAGAGTTTTGGAATTCAGCTTGTTCGTGAACGTCTCGATCTCTGGTCTGTGGGAAAAGGGAACCAGGGCTATCTTGAACTCATTCCAAAAGTTGATGGAATGTGTGTATTTTTAGGTATACCCCTTTAATAATCTTTATAATGAAATTTATTCTCTCTCCTCCATTCTGCTTTCATCTGTTTCTGATCATTATTTGTCTGGTGTTTTCCTGCGACAAGCTAGATAGCCAGGTACCAGTTATTGAAAACCTAAAGTTCCGGATTCAAAATGGAAAAGAGGACACTATAAAAATCAAAAATCTAAACGAATTAAGTTCAGAATATGTGGACCTGGGCATGTTTGAAGAAGCTACTATGTATGGTCAGCAGGCATTACGCCTTTCCCAAAAGCTGAAATCTCCATCGGGCATGTTTGCCGCCTATATCAATCTGGGAAATGTAGATTCCGATATTGGTCGTAACGAGGATGCGCTTAAGCACTATGGACTGGCACTTGATGTAAGCAAATTGTCGAAGGATAAGCGAAGTGAAGCGATTTGTATGAACAATGCCGGACTTGTTTATTATAACACTGGAAGATATGAAAACGCGAATGAACACTTTGCTAATGCTTTACAGTTAAGAAAAGAGATCGGGGATGAAGTTGGTGAAATTGATTTATACAATAACATGGGGAATGTAGCTACGCTGAGAGGGGAATATGCAAATGCGATTTCTAATTATTACGAGGCCCTGACACTGAGCGAAAAGTTTAAACGAATGGAAGGTGTTGTGAATGCATATAATAATATAGGCGTTGTCTTTCTTTACCAGGGCAAATACAAGGAGTCACTTGATTATTTTCTGCAAAGCAAGTCTGTAGCTCGCGAATTGGCCAACCAGAAAATGTATGGAAATGTACTGAATAATATTGGGGATATCTATTTTGAACTAAAGGAATATGACAATGCCCTCTCCCATTACCGGGAGGCTCTGGCGATTCGTCATACTATAAATGACTACCAGGGGTTGGCGGTATCCTACAATAATATCGGAGTCATCTATGAGAAGAGTGGGAAGCCTGAAGAAGCGTTAGAGAACTACAACGAATCCATTCTGTTGCAAAGGAATCTTGGTGATGATGCTGGTGTATCTGCTTCACTGATCAATACGGCTCATATTCATATTCATAACAAGGAATATCCACAAGCCAGGCTCCTCCTGAGTGAAAGTCTTTTGTTGTCCCAACAACTAGGCCTTAAGGACAGGATCCGGGACATTTACTTTGACATTTCCACGCTCGACAGCCTGGAAGGAAACTGGCAGGGTGCATTGGATAATTATAAAATGTTCAGGACGTTTAAGGACAGCCTACTGAATGAGACTATCAGCCAACAGATTGAGAACCTGAAAATTGAGTATGAAACGGAAAAGAAGGAAAATGAGAACATACGACTGCAGTTGTTAAATGAAAAGCAATTGAACACGAACCAATTGCTGACTAAGCGTAATCAAATTGCAAGGCTTCAGCTCCTTTACGAGACAGATCAGCGTCTGCTCGTTGAAAATTTATCCCGGACGCAATCGGATAGCATATACCGGCTCTCTGAGCAGAAGGCCGCTCAGCAGAAACTTGCTTCTCAGGAAAGAGAATTGCGGGCAACGGAGACACTGCTGAATAACAAAAAGATCCTGGCTAAGAATCTTCTGATCCTTTTATTGACGGGGCTTGCATTGCTGATAGGTGCGATCACTTACCTGATTAACAAATCCAGGAAAGCTAAACTTGAACAAAACTTAAGGGATGTGGAGGAAAAGGCATTAAGAGCCCAATTAAAACCACATTTTGTATTCAATGCATTGGCGTCTATTCAAAAATACGTTCGGGATAATCCTGGAATTGCAGAAAATTATCTTTCAAAATTCAGCCATTTTACCCAGGAAGTGCTTGTCAATTCAGAGAAGAAGAAGATTCCGTTGGCGGATGAGTTGAATATGCTTGGAAAGTATATTGACCTCCATAGTCTCAGGCTTAAGCAACCTATTCAATATACATTTGATCTTGATCCCCAGGTGGATCCTGAAGACACCTTTGTGCCTCCGGCCATTTTTCAGCCTTTGGTTGAAAATTCGATCAATCATAATTTTGCCTCAAGGGATGGCCAGGGAAGCATCAATGTCAATTGTAAAAAAGAAGGAAATATGCTATTGTGCAGTATTGAGGATTATTGTGAAGGTGTTTCCAGGAGAGTAGAAAGCCAGCCGTTTCGGGATAAAAATAGAAAGTCCTTTGGACTCGATATTGTAAGGGAAAGACTCAATCTTTGGGGTAAAGGAAAGTCTTCAAAAGGATTTCTGGAATTAATGCCACAAAACCAGGGAATGAGAGTAATTTTGGGTATACCTCTTTAAACTCCTCACTTATGATCAAAGCTTTGATCATTGAAAATGAACCTCCTGTCTCTGATTACCTGGTGACTCTCCTTCAGCGAAATTTTGCGGATGTGGAGGTCGTAGCTGTTTGTGATACCATAGCATCGAGTCTCGAAGCGATCAGATTATATCAACCCGACCTTGTTTTTTTAGATGTAGAACTAAATCCGCCAGAAACAGGATTTGATATCCTCCGGAAACTGGCCTCCATTGACTTCAAGGTTATCTTCACAACCGCCTATAATCAATATGCCATTCCGGCGATTAAGTTCAGCGCATTGGACTACCTCCTCAAGCCGATTGATGAAGAGCAATTGCAGCAAGCCGTAAAGAAATATCTTCATGAGAAATCAGCTACAAGTATACTTCAGCGTGATTCACTATTATCCTACAACCATGGGTATGATCATGCCAAGATTGGCTTACCTACGGTAGGTGGATATTCTTTAGTTTTCGTACGCGATATTCTCTATTGCCAGGGGGAAAGCAGCCAGGCATCCATCTACATGGCGGACAAGAAGCAAATTGTGGTCAATCGGACGCTCAAAGAATGTGAAGAAATGCTGGAGAAATTTGGCTTTTGCAGGATCCACAAATCCTATCTGGTCAATGTGGAGTATATCAAAGAGTATCATAGGGGCGATGGAGGGTATGTCGTCTTGGCCAACGGAACCAACCTGGATGTTTCCAAAAACTATAAGGAAGAATTGCTCCTCAGGCTCAAAAAATTGTAACAGTCCTCGCTTTACTTCTTCAAACCAGACATTCACTTGGTGAAATGAACGTTTCGCTTCGTTTGGCTATCCACTGCGCCTTACCCTGAATACTTTTAAGTTGCTGCTAGTGTAATCATTTAACCATAGTGGCAAGGTCAGGCATGGAAGATAAAGAACCTTTCACCCATACTATTGTCCAGGACATATCCCAGTTTGCGGAGTTGTCCCAAAAAGTATCGCAACTCTTGCATGCCCAGCAGGGATTGCTTGGGCTACCCACTCTTCATGGTATCACCTACGTCATGGTCAGGGATGTCATCTATCTCAAGGGCGAGAGTGCTCAGAGTTCCTTGCATATGGTGGATGGTAAGAACTATATGGTCAACAGGACTTTGAAGGAATGTGAGGAAAAGCTCAGTCCATTGGGTTTCTGCCGGGTGCATAAATCCTATATCGTCAGTCTCCAGCATATCCGCAGGTATGTAAAAGGGGAGGGAAGGGTTATCGAGCTTTCCGATGGAAGCAGAGTGGATATCACAAGGGGCTATTTTGAATCACTGATGAGCAAGCTGGCCACACTATGAAAAGTTGCAAAATCGTCAAAAGGGCCGTTTCACTTCCCCAAAAGGGTATTTGGCTGCTTTACACTGGGCTTCAGAGGGGTGAACAGGTAGCTTAGCATTATAAAACAATTCAGAAAATTCCAATCAGCTATGAAGTCAATACTACAATTCCATTTAGCATTCTTTTTGTTATCTGTTCACTCCGCTGCGGGGCAACCACAGCTTAAATGGCATTCAACCTATCAAGGCGAGCTTGCTTCTGACCGCGGAAACAATATTGCAGTGGATGACAAAGGATGCTCCTACGTTACTGGATTCACAGACGCTATATCAGGCAATAGTGATTGTATCGTAATAAAATATGATGCCAACGGAGATGCCTTATGGGTGCGAAGGTCTAATGGGGCAAGTAATGGACTGGATAAAGGCATTGGCATTTTCCCAAAGAATTGTAGTCGATTTTTAATCCAATGGCCTTGATAGTTCAGTCGAATAACTGCTGGATCAATTACTATAAATGCTTGCAAATACTATCTCAAAACGCAAAATTCTCTACAACATGTTCAACTTAAAATCCTTTCTCATTTTTACATGCGATTCAACCTATGTTACAGGCTTGACGACCCTTCGCTACCTCAAAGTTCCAGTATATCTTATGATAATTTTCCTGGCTACTCATTTTGATGTATTTGCACAGCCCTTATTACAATGGGATAAGCGTTTTAATGGGCCCGTTGGATCAGATCGAGGAAATTCAATAACCGTAGATTCATCTGGAAATGTATATGTTACTGGAAGAAGTATTGGAGTAAATACTAATTATGATTATTTGACAATCAAGTATAATCCGGATGGAGATACACTTTGGACACGCCGATATAATGGTACAGCAAATAAAAGTGATGAGCCTGTTACCATCAAGGTAGATAATCAAGGTTATGTTTATGTTACTGGTAAAACGGAAAGAGTAAATGGTTCTTTTGATATAGCAACCATCAAATATGATTCACTTGGATCTTTGAAATGGATTGCCCTCTACAATGGAACAATCACTACAGGTGATGATTTAGCCTATAACGTTGAAGTAGATGAGTTTTCTAATGTTTATATTGTTGGGTCTTCATTTGATCACTATGGTTCAAGTAATTATACTCGTGGTATTGTAATTCAATATAACCATTTAGGCATCCAACAATGGAAAGCCAATTATGGAGACCTAGTAAATAAAGCACTGATCTATGATCTTGATAAATTATTGATAATAGGTAATAGCGGCATTGTATATGACATTTATGAATTAGATGCAAACAATGGCTCTCAATTGCTAGATTATCCGGGAGGAACTTTATTTGAAAGCTTTGGAACAGGTAACGATATGACATTAGATGATGCAGGGAATATATATGTTGTCAGTACCAAAAAAGATGTTTTTTATGCTTATGTGTATACTACTAAATTTACTCGTGGAAATACAGACAATCCCATTTTTACTTGGTGGAGGTATCCTATAGATAACGTCTCAGCTTATACAGGAATTAGTGTAAAATTGGATAAGAATAAGAATGTGTATACATTGGCTTCTGTCACTTCAAGTATAAATTATTGCACCATTTCTAAACGAAACTCTTCGATGCAAAGCGTTTGGATTAAGCCCTATTTTCTTGATAGTAGTATTGATTTATACCCAGTTTCATTTTCGCTTCGAAGAAAATCAACAAACCCGGACATATATGTTTCCGGTTACACTTCACTTGGCGACATAATAACTTCTAAGTTTGATAACAACGATGAATCAGTGCCCAATTTAATTTGGGAAATACCATATGATTGTGGAACTGAAGGAAGTGATGTTGCCTCTCTGATGGTTCAAGATCAATACGACAACATTTTTATTACTGGATATTCAAATTGCAATGGAACCAGTGATGACATAAAAACAATAAAATATTGTGTTAATGTCCCTGAAGTGCCCGATGCAATAAATGGTCCATTGACTGTATGTCATGGAGATGCCGTTACATATGCCGTAACTGTTGATACTTCTGTGGAAAGTTACACCTGGATATTGCCTTCAGGCTGGTCGGGGTCAAGCACGACAAACACAATTGACGTTGTCGCAACTTCTTCGGGAACGCTTGCTGTTGTGGCCAATGGTATTTCATGCCCTTCAGCACCTACCTCTTTATTTGTTTCAGTCATTGGCCCTCCGGATATGCCAGGACAAATCACCGGGGACCTCACGGTTTGCTCAGGTGTGGAGCAGGCCTACAGTATAGTGCCCGTGGCTGGGGCTTTGGCCTACGAATGGAATACGCCTGCTGGTTGGATCGGAACATCAACAACGATTAACTGGTCTGGAACCGTCGGGTCTCAGAGTGGGGAAATAAGTGTAGTGGCGATAAATGCTTGTGGTCCATCAAACGCGCAATCAGTATTTGTTGATGTTACACGGACACCAGGGCAGCCTTCAATTATAAACGGAAAAGATACAATTTGCTTTGGCGTGCCCGAAACATATAATATCGAACAGATTCCAAATGCCGTTTATGAATGGACCTTACCAGGTGACTGGTTTACTCCTGATAACTTCCAAAGTACAATCAATTGTATTCCCGGAACTAGTGGGATTATTTCTGTTGTTGCATCTACCGGAGAATGTGTTTCACCTTCACGGACTATCGATGTGGTAGTTAACTTAGCACCTGAGCCTATTCAGGCTATCGTAGGAGAGGTATCCATTTGTAGCAATAGTTCGAAGCTGTATTTTGTAGACCCCCCAAATAGTAACTATACGTATGAATGGGTTCTTCCTGCAGGATGGATCGGTACTAGTACAACCAATTCTATTTTAGTACAGGCTGAATCTTCGGGAACCATTTTGGCCAAAGCGATAAATAGTTGTGGTGAATCAAATGAAGTAAGTTTAGCAGTTATAGTGCATAGTTCAGCGCCGGCAACTCCAGTATTGATTAGTGGAGATACAAGTCTGTGTGAAGGAGCGAATACCAGTTTTGTCCTCAACAATCAAGATGATTCAGATCTGTATCATTGGCAGTTTCCCCAAGGTTGGTCAGCAGGATCTGAATCCAATGTCCTTGATATTGTAGTCGAATCAGCTTCGGGATCCATTGCAGTGAATGCGTACAACGCATGTGGATTTAGCGGGACCTTAAATATTCCAGTATCTGTCACAACCATTGTTTCGGATATAACTGTTTCCGGTAACACCTTGGTAGCCGCGCAACAAGGGGTATCCTATCAATGGATTGATTGCAATTCAGGTGAAATTGTTCCTGAAGTTACTTCCTCAACTTTCACCCCGACAGTATCAGGAAATTATGCTGTCATTCTGACGGATGAAGAATGTATGGTAACTTCTGAATGTCTCCGGATCATCTTTAGTTCTACTGGAGAGGGTATTCTTGAAAATCAAGTCCTAGTATTTCCAAATCCATTCAATAGTTTACTCCATGTGCACTCAAAAGAAACAATTCTTCAGACCGAAGTTTATGAGTTGAATGGCACAAGAATTTATACCCCGGTATCCCAAAATGCAGATGGCTTATTCTTAGATTTAGCCACAATCCCTCCTGGTACATATGTCTTATATGTGTTATTTCCCAAAGGGAGGTTCATTGAAAAAATTGTTAAATTATAATTCACTTATAAAACCAAAATAATGAAAAATGCTCTTATGATTATGACCATTGCAATCGCAATCTTTTCTAATGGGTGTGTTGCTAAAAAAGGTACCGTCAAAACTTACAATAACCCATCCGTCAATGCGTCCAGGATCGAGGCAGTTGCTATTTTTCCACTCAGGAATTCATTTGTTCAGCGTTCGGTTGGACTTGGTACTGGAGAAATGATTGATATAAATAAGATGTTCCAGACTGAATTCTATAATCAAAACAAGGGGGTCAAAATGGTTGACGCCGTTATGTCCAGGGAATTGCTTAATCAGGGAAACATGGTTAATGCGTATGATACGCTATTAGCTGTATACGAGAATACGGGTATACCCAATACGTTAATATTGAATAGAATAGGCCTGAAATTGGGTGTAGATGCGATCATTCAGGGGTTTATCAAAGAAGTCTTTCAGCGGGATGGTGTCTATGGTGGAAATAGAGGAGAAGCAAAAATTGTGGTCAAGTATATCATGCTTTCTACCAGAACAGGTGATGTCATCTGGGAGGCAACCTGTGAGGGTTATAAAGGGACAGCCACTACATTGGCCAAAGCCCCACCGATTGATGATGCTATAGAAATCCTCAAAGAGAAATTGCTGAGTGCCATGCCGACTTTGTCCCAGGGTTAGCCCTTTTGAATTGATTGATAAGTTATGTCTGGTAAATACAGCTGCCCCTTAACCCTAAAAGGCTCGTTTTAATAAATAGTCATTTAAATTACTCTAACCTTTAAACCAATTTACAATGAAGAAGATTTACTTCTATTTTACACTCCTCGTGATCACCCTGATGATAGATCACGCCAATGCCCAAAGTGAAATGACCTTCCATTTTGGCCCTGCAATACCGCTGGCGGAATTTGCTGATGATAATGTTTATAACTCTGATAATGGCCTCGCCGGATTAGGTCTGGGGGCAGGACTTGCCGCTTTATTTCCATTGAGTGATAACGGACTAGGCATCTTTGCTGGTGTGGACGTAATATTTAATCCGATGAATGGAGATGCGAAAGATGAAATCGAAGATGGTTATGACGACTCGGATTTCACTTTTCCAAAGTATTTCAATGTACCGTTATCTACCGGCTTGCAATATAATTATGAGGTGGATACAGACACCAAGTTGTATGCAAAACTTGGATTGGCATTTAGCCTGACAAAGTATACCAATTTTAAATGGGAAGATCCGGGGGATGATGACTATATTGAGTCCTATGAGTTAGCTACTGGATTTGGATTTGTGTTCGGTGCTGGTGTTGTATTAAATGAAAAGATTGAACTTGGACTGACCTATATGGGTCTGGGCAATCATCAGTTTGAAGGTAAATATGAGTATGGTGAGGATAGTGACAGTATTGATGATTTTGAAAGGCTTGTAAATATCCTTAACCTGACAGTAGGGTTTAGGCTCAATTAGCACATCCCAGGATCTCAAAGAATCCTCTATAAGATCCTCTTCACTTTTCAACCTCTGATATCATGCAATGCATTTGATTTCAGCGTATATGATGTAAAAGTGAAGAGGGCTTTTTAGAGTTATCTGTTTTAAAAGATGTATTTTATTAAGTTTTTCCATTACTGGATAATTTTGAATTTAATTTCGACTTTCTGGCATTTCAAGTTTTTACTGATGAATCTCCGATACCTATTTTTCTTCGTTCTGATCTGGGCAACTCAATTGCCCTTGCAAGGCCAGGTTATCTTTGTGAGTTCACTCAGCAATGAACTCTTTAGGCTGAATATTGAAGATTGCAGTTTGACAAAAGTTTGTGATGTAGACTTGGAACTTTTTGATATTTCCTTTCACCCGAATGGAAAACTGTATGGTATTTCCGGAGATGGAAGTTTTTTTGAGATTAATACAGTTACAGGATGGACCTCCTATGTCACCACCTTTCCGACCACGCAAGTCTATAATTCCCTCGCCATTGCTGCCGATCAAAGTATCTATGCCACTGGTGATGAGGGTAGACTATATAGCTATAAGCTCGGCGGCCCAATTCAGTATCTAGGGGATTATGGATATTCGGCTACTGGAGACTTAGCTTTTTATAAAGGCAATCTGTATGTCGCTATTACGGATGATAGAATACTCCAATTGAATTTCAATAATCTGCCAGCCAGCCAAATAGTTGTTAATGACCCGGTGCCCGGGGATATCTATGGTATAGTGTCTTTTGCTGAAGATTGTGCAGACACACAGACGTATGCAATTTCTGATGGTGATTCTGATATCTACTTCATTGATTTCGATAATAGTCGCCTGGATCTGGTCTGCAGCCTCAACATCGAAGTTGGGGGTGGTGCCAGCACCTATGAGTTCAATGCTTCTGCTCCAATAGTAATCGATGCCCAGCAATTTGTAGCACCTACCTGTGGACTGTCAGACGGTCAGATAACGATATCCGCATCTGGAGGGATAGGTTCAATTATGTATAGTCTGGATGGAATCAACTTCATGCCCTCCGGACATTTTACTGGGTTGGCATCCGGAACGTACACAGTGATCGTTCAGGACGATAACCAATGTTCTGTGTCAGTGCCCTTCAACTTATCCACACCGGGCGCACCACAATTGGCCATCGTGAATCTATCCCATCCAAAATGTGATCTTGATAATGGAAGTATCCTTCTCAATGGAGCAGGTGGCTCAGGTGCTTTAACATTTTCGATAGATGGGGTCACTTACCAGGGCACAAATACATATACCGGACTTCCCGCAGGTCAGTATGCTTTTTTCCTCCGGGATCAGACCAATTGCACGGATAGTATCCATGTAGAGCTGATTCAACAACATGCGCCTGCCTGGCAAGCCGTAGATGTAGAACCTACCAGTTGTGGTCAATCAAATGGATCGCTGACCTTGAATGTTACTGGATCCACCTTGCCTCTTCAGTATGCCCTTAATGGAGGATCATTTTCAAGTACAAATTTGTATACCAATCTGTCTGCCGGGCAATATATCGTTACCGTCCGCGATGGAAATGATTGCCGGATCCACGACACGCTGACCATCAACCCAAGCAGCAGACCGGTGATCCAGGACGCCCTGATCACGGCCGAAACCTGCAACCAAAACAACGGTTCACTTGCAGTGATTGCCACCAGCGATACTTCATCCCTCATGTATTCCATCGATGGTTTACAATACCAGCCAGAGCATATTTTTTCCTCTTTGACTGGTGGGGCATATACCATTTTCGCACTTGATTCTGTCGGATGCAGTACTGAGACCACTGTGCTACTCCAGGCCATACCAGCAGGTGCCATTGAAAGCCTTTCCGTCAATCATACCTCATGTGGAGAAAGTAATGGAAACATAGCACTGACTATCTCCCAGGCTCCTGGAATACAGATTTCCTTAAACGGGATACCTACCCAGATGACAACCGCATTTTCAGATCTGGAGCCAGGTGAATATGTCATCAGTCTGGTAGATCAGAACCTCTGTGCCGACACCGCGACTGCGCTGATCAATAGCAGCGAACATCCTGAAATAGCTTTTATTGATATCCATGTGGATACTTGCAGTGAAAGTAAAGGACAGATAATGGTTTCGGCCACAACAGGTACTACATCCATTGCTTATTCATTAAATGGTTCGGGCTTTCAGGCTAACAATTTCTTTAATGGCTTGATGGCCGGGGACTACCTGGTTGAGGTAAGGGATGAAAATGGATGTATAGTCAGCGAAACAGTAGAAGTTGAAGGCACACCACCCGTGTCCTTTGATCAAATAACCATTCAGGAGGTTACCTGTGGACTCCATAATGGTATCATCGAGATTATTCCAAAAGGAGGATCCGGAAGTATACGCTATGTACTAAATGATCGAATAGCTCAATCCGAAAATCGCTTTCAAAACCTGAGCCCAGATACAGCTAAACTTACTATAACCGATCAAATCGGATGTGTGGCAGATACACTATTGAAGATCCCCCAATCGGAGTGTCCGTTATATATTCCAAATATATTTTCTCCGAATGGGGATGGGGTCAACGATGTATTCAACATCAGCTTGCATCCGGCTTTCCTGGGCAGGGTTGAAACCTTTGACATCTTTGATAGATGGGGAAACCAGGTTTATGGACAGAATGAAAATTCGTCCGTTGGCGCATCATCAGGATGGGATGGTACCTATGATGGACAGTTCCTGCAGCCTGGTGTTTTCCTGTACAAAGCACTTGTATATCATGACAATGGAAGATCAGATCTGATCATAGGGGATGTCACCTTGGTCAGGTAATTAAAAGGTTGGAGTTGCTTTATAAGAATGGTTAGGTCAGTTTAAACAAGGTTTTCAAGCTTTGATCAATTTGCGAAAGTTCGTGCGAAGAAAGATTACCCAATAGGCCTTTTGCGAGCGACTTATCAAGAGTTGCGATTTTACTTGTTCGTACTATTGATTCTAATTTTAATCCGTTTGCCAAATTTGGTTTTATGTGCACATCTGTAAGTTCAACCCTCTGGGATTGGCTAGTTATGAAACAAACAGTGACATCAAGTTTGATAGATGCGAGGATCACAGCTGGTCTTAATTTGGAACCAGAGAGATCAGTGAAAGGAAAAGGGATCAGGACGATATCACCCTTTGTCATTATATACTTTTTTCAAATCCGAGAGGGAATATAATTCTTCATCTTCTTTCAGAAAGTCAAAAGAACTGCCCGTTGATATAAGATTTTGAATGCCTTGTAGAAGATCAGCATCTTCAGTCCTGTTAATTTCTGATGCTGGTAACTGCCTCATCAGACTACTCTCAATAGATAGCTTCTCATATTCATTTCCTGCATCGGAAATCAGATCAGCCATTTCATTTATTCGGTTTTTGGGAACATTCAATCCTTCATCATAAATAATAATTGCGCACAAGCTAATAGCTTCAATATACAATGAGGCATTAACCCAGTCAAGAAATTTCTGAGAAGTCTCATCAGGCAAGCTAAATGCAATGCTTGCAACAAGATGTTGATAAGTGATATCAGGAATCTGTGAAAACGAGTTAGATACTGATGAATCGGTAATTGAATCTTTACTAATCAAGGCATTAACAACTTCCTGGTTTTGATGAAGGGCATCAATAACACGTTTGCCGAGGATATTTAAATGAGGGTCAAGTAATAAGGGTTCAAATGAATGTGTTACCTCATCAAAAAGATTAAGTAGGTTTTGATCGTTAGCAGAGATCCACCTAAGTGCTTTGATCCTAAAGTTAAAGACCTGAGGCAAAAGAGAGCCAAAACTAACCTTAAGATCATTTTCTAATTGGAGGATTGATTTTAAATCATCAATCAGGGTTTTGGTCTCTTTTTGCAATGACAAATCCAAATGAGGAATTGAGTTCCTCATGAACAGGCAAATCACATCAGTATGTTTTGCGGCACCTAACATGATATAAAGATAAGGAGTTTATGAGAAGGGATTTGTAAATACCCTACGCCGCCATCCCCACCACAAACACCTCCACATACTCCTTCATCTTCTGCAGGATCCGATGGCCGATCTCCCGGGCGGATAGGACGCTGGGTCGGTTGTCTAAGCACTTCAGGACCTCGTCACGGATGGGCTCCTGGCCACTGAAGATGTAGGCTTCCATC
>Ga0138256_10003967_pt1 | contig 15699 bp, 11 predicted proteins | sample KNB2016incub_MG_FD_105486 | JGI IMG/M metagenome (GOLD analysis project Ga0138256, IMG submission 105486) | Active sludge microbial communities from wastewater in Klosterneuburg, Austria - KNB2014incub_MG | ecosystem: Engineered > WWTP > Activated sludge > Unclassified | place: Austria... | reverse complement strand
TTTCAAGAAATATTTATCGAAACTTTGGAAAATAATCAAAGAAGTTATACCTTAAAGTTTGCTTTATGAAAGAACAATTTTATTTTGCGGAAAAATCACAGCTTCTCACTCAAGCACAACTCCTTGCTTTTGAGCATGCAAAATCATCATTAAAGATAGGTATTCCAAAGGAAACAACGATGCAAGAAAATCGTGTAGCATTGGTGCCTCATTCAGTAATTAACCTAACTGCAAGGGGGCATGAAATAGTGATAGAAAGTGAAGCTGGTCTAAAATCAAATTATAGCGATCATGAATACTCTGAAGCTGGAGCTCAAATCGTGCATGATAAGAAGTCTGTATTCGAGTGTGATATTATTCTAAAAGTAGCACCTCCAACTCAAGAGGAATTAGAATATTTTCGCCCAAATCAAATATTAATCTCTCCATTACAACTGCCGACTATTACATCGGATTATATCCAAATGCTTCGACAGCGACGCGTCACTTCCCTTGCAATGGAGTATATGCAAGCTGATGATAATTCATTCCCGATTGTGCGAACCATGAGTGAAATTGCAGGACTTGCTGTGATCCATACCGCTGCTGAATTGCTCAGTGATTCAAAAAATGGGAAAGGTATTTTATTGGGTGGTATATCTGGCGTGCCTCCAGCAAAAGTGGTTATACTTGGTGCAGGTGTTGTTGCGGAATATGCAACTAGAGCTGCTTTAGCCTTAGGTGCTGAGGTAAGAATATTCGATGATAAAATTCATCGATTAATTCGAATTCAAAATAGAATTGGTAGGCAACTGTATACTTCTGCCTTTAATCCAGTAACCATTTTGCAACAGCTCATGTCAGCAGATGTCGTCATTGGCGCAATGCATTCAAAAACTGGGCGCACACCGATTATCGTTACTGAAGAAATGGTCATGAAGATGAAATCAGGTTCTGTTATTATTGACGTGAGTGTAGACCAAGGTGGATGTATCGAAACTAGTGAAGTCACTTCACATGAAAAACCGACAAGAATAGTACATGGCGTAGTTCACTATGGCGTCCCAAATATTGCTTCAAAAGTATCGAGAACTGCATCGATTGGGATCAGCAATATCATCACAACATTCCTACAACAAGCTGGAGATTCTGGTAGTATTGAAAAGATAATTTATGATTACAAGGGATTGAGAAATGGAATCTACACATATAAAGGTTGTCTTACAAATGAATACCTAGCTCAGAGATTTGGAATCAAGTACACGAATTTAGATTTGCTACTTACTTCAGGGATTTGATTAAATTTTTTAATAAAAAAACCCGACCATTTTACAATGATCGGGCATATATAATACCTATTTTATTCTAATATTATTAGTGACCTGCAGCTGGAGCAGTTGCTTCAGGCTTTGCATTAGGATCTTTCTTTACAATACCTGAAATTGTTAAATAAGTTTGTGCAGGATTTGTATTTGCAGTAACTGTAACTCTTTTAGTTTGTTTCTGACCATCATCAGTTCCTTTTCCTTTTGAATCAAATTCAACTTTGATTGCAGCAGAAGCACCTGGTGCGATAGGCTCTCTTGGCCATTCTGGTACTGTACATCCGCAGCTTCCTTTAGCATCAGAGATAACCAATGGCTCAGAACCTGTGTTCTTGAATTTAAATTCATATTTCATGTGTTCTCCATCTTTTAATTCACCCCAATCGTGAACCATAGTTTCAAATTCAACTGTTGTAGTAGGACCAGTTGGAGCAGCTGGAGCTGTCTCAGCACCTGGTGTTGGAGCTGGAGCAGCTGGATCTGCAGCTGGAGTAGTAGCTGAAGTTGCAGAACCATCAGCAGTTTTGTCACTTTTACAAGCAACGAAGGCAACTAATAATGTCACCATAGCAATAAAAAGAAAATTATTTTTTTTCATGGTTAAATTGAATTTATGTCTTTCAAAAATCTTTGTAAAATTAAAATGACTTACTCTTCCAAGTTTTATCCTTTATCAAATGCAATGTTAATATTTTTATAATCCTATTTTTTGCTCGAAATCCAAGTTTCAAATTCTGCCAAATTCATGGTATTCAAGCAATTAGATTTTTGAAGATTTCCACGCCTTGCCGCCATTATACCATATTTAACATCTTGGATTGCTAATAAATTGTGAGCATCTGGATTAATCGAAATTAATACACCCTTTTCTTGAGCATAATCGATATGTGAATAGTCCATATCTAGTCGATATGGGTTTGAATTTAACTCTATGACGACATTATTAGCTGCACAGGCATCGATTAATTTTATAAAATCCACAGGGTAACCCTTTCGAGATAATAACAATCTTCCAGTTGGGTGACCCAATATCCGTGTAAATGGATTCTCTACCGCTTTAATCAATCTTATCATAGCCTTATCCAAATCCATGTTTAAATTTTGATGAATGGAAGCGATGACCAAATCGAACTTTCCTAATATCTCATCATCATAGTCTAAGTCCCCGTTGGACAATATATCCGATTCGATTGACTTAAATACTTTAAAAGAAGGAAACTCTTTATTTATACTATCGATTTCATTCCATTGTGTGTACAATCTATCTATGTTAAGTCCATTGGCATAACTTGCAGTTTTACTATGATCTGAAATGACAAAATATTCATAATTCAAACGCATACATTCCATAGTCATATCGCGCAGCGAATATATTCCATCACTATAAGTACTATGATTGTGAATGATACCCTTAAGATCAGAATGAGTCACTAGGGCTTCGATATTCAATTTCTGAACGTCTTCATTATCTCTGCATTCAGCAGGAATAAATTTACCAAAGACATCGATTAAAATTTCTGACTCGGTTCTAGAAGCTTCTTTTTTAAAATCGATTTTGGCTAAAAATTTATTTGATCCACCAGTAGTCTCAATCCACTTTGAACCAAATTCTTCAGGACTTGTATAATGAAAATTTATTGGCACTCTTTCATTAAATAAAATCTTTCCATTGACTTGGGCAATACTATTTGGTAAAATTAATGACGCATCAGCTAGGATATCTAGTCCTTCTAGGATTTGCAAATGTCTTCTAAATGCACCTGTAGATTCTATTCTAGTATTTGGATTTAATGATTTTAATTCTTTGATTAATTCTTGCTCTACTTTTTCTATCTGAGGATATAAAAAGGAGTCAGTATTTTCATTTAAAAATTCAATATTGGAAATGACCTCATTCTGAATTTTAACTCCGAATCCTTTTAATGTGACTAATCGATTTTCCTGACAAGCATAGAGTAATTCGCCCAATGATTCGATCTCAAGTTCCCTCCATATTGTTTTGACTTTTTTAGGGCCTAGTCCTTTTATCTTAATGATATCACGCACACCTTTTGGGGTCTTATTCTTAAACTCCTCGTAGACTTGAAATGTGTTTGTTTTTTTTATTTCTTCTATTTTATCTGCAACACTTGAACCAATCCCTTTGATCATCATATTTTCTTCTTTGCTCTGTTCCAGCAGAGGCTGATCTAATTTCCTTAATGTTAAATAAGCGTTGGCATAAGTTTTGATTTTAAATTCATTTTCTCCATGAATTTCCATCATAGTCGCCAACTCATTAAACAATGCTGCAATTTCTTTATTGGTCATGACATTTTATTTATTTAATTGACTCAATTGCTTTTCTCACACTACCATATTTTTCTAACAAGGTTTTTGCATCATCTTCATTAACATTCAAATTTTGCTGAATCATCCGCACTCCCCTTTCGAATAATTTTTTATTACTAATGCGCATATCCACCATTTGATTCCCTTTTACTTTTCCCAATCTAATCATAATACTTGTGGAGATCATATTTAGTATTAATTTTTGAGCTGTCCCCGACTTCATCCTGGTACTGCCAGTCAAAAATTCAGGTCCTACAACACACACAATTGGAAAATCTGCTAATAAAGTAATTGGACTTTGAGGATTGCAGGTAATGCATCCTGTTGATATTTTATTCTCGCGACAGCACTCCAATCCTCCAAGAACATAAGGTGTACTTCCACTGGCTGCAATACCAATTACAGTATCAAACTCATTAATAGCATAAGATTCCAAGTCTTGCCATGCCTGTACTTTATTATCCTCAGCATGCTCCACTGCTTTGCGTATCGCTTGATCACCTCCAGCTATGATTCCAATCACTACATTATCTGAAACGCCAAATGTAGGTGGACATTCACTAGCATCTACGATACCAAGTCTACCACTTGTACCTGATCCGATATAAAACAATCTTCCACCCATTTCCATTTTTGGAATGAGGTGTTCTACTAGTCGATGAATCATTGGGATACATTGTTCTACTGCTTCAGCAACTTTTTTATCTTCTGAATTAATCTGATTCAATATTTCTAAAACAGATAATTGTTCTAAATTCTTATGCAGAGACTCTCCTTCTGTGATTTTAAAATCAATCATTTGTTTGATACAATTAAAAGACCAAGAAATGTAATTAAACCATTAACTGCAACGAGTAAATTCCCAAAAGTAAAACCATTAAACCACTGAACTGAATGCTCTGCAATAAAATAGGTTAAAAATGGAGCCATACAACATATAATAGGAACTAAAATATTCACCTTGAATTTGCGTTTTGTAAAAATAGCAAATGCAAATAATCCCAATAATGGTCCATAGGTATATCCAGCAAATTGAAACACTTTATTGATGACAGCATCATCATTCATAATGTAAAATATTACTATAATCAAAAATAGTAAAAATGAAAATCCTAGATGAACCAAAGTTCGATTTCTCTTCTTCTGTTTTTCTGTCCAATCATTACTCTCAAAATTTAAAAAATCGATGCAAAACGAAGTCGTCAGGGAAGCTAAAGCAGAATCTGCACTTGCATAATTTGATGCTGTCAGTCCCAATAAAAATAAAATAGATGCAGTGCCACTGACATAATTAAAGGCTATCATTGGAAACAAAGCATCAGATTTTTCTGGTATCGCAATATTATTTTGAGCTGCGAATAAATATAATGCTGCTCCTAAACTGAGAAAAGCAAAATTTACAATGAACAACAACATTGAAAAACTGAACATATTTATTTGAGCTTCTCTTAATGTCTTACACGTCAGATTTTTCTGCATCATATCCTGATCTAATCCAGTCATCACTAATGCGATCAACATTCCTCCTAATACCTGCTTGTAAAAATAATTCGGGTCACTCCAACCAGATTCAAAGAAAAATATTTTACCATACTTTGACTGAAAAATTGTATTGAAAAAATCAATGATTCCAAGATCCATTTGCGAAGCAAGATAGTAAATGGTCAAAGCTACAGAAGCAAGCATGCAAACTGTCTGAAATGTATCTGTAATAATGATCGTCTTAATCCCACCACGATAGGTGTAAACCCATATTAAAAATATTGATAACAATACAGTAAACCAAAAAGGTATATGAAAATGAATAAATACAAATTGATATAATACTAATGCAACGATATACATCCTGAAAGCCGCTCCAATCGTCCTAGAAATCAAAAAAAATGCTGCTCCAGTTTTGTATGCACTCACTCCTAATTTCTCTCCCAAATATTGGTAAATAGAAGTCACCTGATAGCGATAATAGATGGGCATTAACACATTTGCAATGATAGCATAACCAATCAAATATCCCCACACCATTTGCATATAAGAGAAACATTGATTTCCTTTACCTGCACCGACTACACCAGGAATACTAATAAATGTAACCCCAGACAGTGAAGTCCCGATCATTCCAAATGCAACAAGATACCAAGGGGATGATTTTTTTGCATTGAAAAAACTCTCATTAGAATCATCATTCTTTGATGTATAAAATCCTATAGATATTAATAAAACGAAATATCCTAAGAAAAAAACTAAACAAATAATTGGACTTATCATTTAATATTTATTCCAAAATAAAGCTTAAAGGTAAAGAAATTAATTATGAATCATGGATAAAAATGCAATTCGAAATTAAAGATTTCCTCTAAACATTTTGACTAATAAAACATTATAAATACTAATTTTCTATTTTGATCTCAAGAGTTATTCATATATATAAGACTGCATTTGAAGGGCTATCAGGTCCCATATGGTTACTTTCTTTGGTCAACCTCATCAATAGAAGTGGCACGATGGTCATCCCATTTATGTCCATGTATATCACGCAGTCAATGGGCTTTTCTTTAGAGAGTTCTGGAACAGTATTATTGTGTTATGGATTGGGATCAGTATTGGGAGCATGGGTTGGTGGAAGACTCACAGATTTCTTTGGCTATCATAAAATTCAATTTTATTCACTGTTAGGAGGTGGGATACTTTTCTTTGTCCTTTCAGCAATGTCAACACTATTTACTATTTCAATAGTTTGTATATTATTAGGATTAGTGAATGAAGCTTTTAGGCCACCAAATATGGCAGCCATAGGAGTATTCAGTACAGAAGAAAATAGAACTCGCTGTTCTTCACTTGTTAGATTATCAGTAAATTTAGGTTGGGCTTTTGGAGGTGGACTTGCAGGAATTTTGGCTAGCCAAAATTATAAATATTTATTCTATGTGGATGGACTTACAAATATTTTTGCTGCATTGGTAGTTTGGTTTTATTTGCCCAATATTCAGCTCAAAAATCAAACACAAAAAACAGAGCTAAAAAAGCAAAGGGAGTCGATTTTTAAAGATAAGCCATTTGTTATTTTTATTATTCTAAAACTGTTGTTTGCAATATCCTTTTTTCAAGTTTTTTCTACGCTTCCAGTTTATTTGAAAACAGTTTTGGGATTATCTGAAATACAAATAGGTTGGACTATGGCTTTAAATGGATTGATCATCGCATTATTTGAAATGTTGGTCGTTTATCAATTAAGCATAATCAGAAAAGATCTCATCTTGATGTCGATCGGAACATTGTTATTGAGTTTATCCTATATTATATTTAATATTATGGCTGGTAACGGCCTTTTAATAGCAATCATTTCGACTCTAATATTTACCATTGCTGAAATCATTGCAATGCCTTTTATGCTGACTTGGTGGCTAGATAGATCTACTGATGAAAACAGAGGTTCCTATGCTGCATGGTATACTATTGCTTTTTCTGTCGCACATATTATTGGCCCTTCTACAGGAACATATATTGCTGCTCATTTTGGATTTACAATTCTTTGGTGGTCCATTGCATTTGTCTGTGTCCTGACAAGTGGCGGTTACTTATTACTACATTATTTTACCAATAAAAATAAATTATCAACATAGTTAGCATTATAGGTTTCTAATTTCCAAAAATATTGTACTTTTAGTTTTCGAAAGTATCAGATACAATCAACAAAGTTAATATGAAAATAGCTCCATTGGTTTTTACCACAATCTTATCAATTGCATGGTTATATTTATTGAATATAAGCATCTCAAAGGGAGATCAAAAATTACCACCTCTTGGGAAATTTTTTTCTCCTCGAACTGGTTTTTGGCAAAATCAAAGATTGGATGATATGAAAGCAATTGAGGAAATAAAAGATCAAAAGTTCAAAGGAGAAATAATATTAGATGACGAATGTATTCCTCATATTTTTGCCAATGATCTAGCAAATGCCTATTATCTCCAAGGTTATATTCATGCAAAATTCAGATTATGGCAGATGGATTTTTCGACACGTGCTGCTGAAGGTCGTATTAGTGAAATAATTGGACCCAAAGCAATTGACTTCGATAAAACAAGAAGAAGAAAAGGATTTGCGGAATCTGCAAAAACTAGTGTAGAAGTATGGAAAAAATTTCCTGAGTCATTCAATCTCATCGAGGCTTATGTCGCAGGTGTCAATGCCTATATTCAAAAGCTAGATTACTCCAATTATCCAATTGAATATAAATTGATGAATTTTGCACCAGAAAAATGGACAGCTTATAAGTCAGCCTTATTCCATAAAAATATGGCTGATGTCCTTTGTGGCAGAGAATATGATATTGAATTGACAGCAGCTAAAGAATTCTTTGGATCTAATTTTGAAAAATTATTCCCAGAACAAGATAAGCTACTGGATCCTGTGATTCCTAAAGGAACAAAATGGAATCTCAATCAAGATAGTTTAGTTTCATCCAAAAATAATAATCAAAACAATGAAACAGGTTTTAGAAGAATTGAAGCTGAACCAAAAGAAACGGGACTAGGTAGCAATAATTGGGCTGTGAATAGCTTTAAAACAGAAAATAAAAATCCAATACTATGTAATGATCCTCATCTATCTTTTACACTGCCAAGTATCTGGTTTGAACAACAAATAATCACTCCAGATCGAAATGTATATGGCGTCACGTTTCCAGGTATTCCTGGTATCGTAATTGGATTCAATGAATACATTGCATGGGGAGTAACGAATGGTGGATGGGATGTCATGGATTGGTATTCAATACAGTGGAAAGACAATAAAAAAGAAAAATATCTCTATGATGGTGAATGGATAAATATTGAAACCAGAATAGAAAAAATAAAAGTCAAAGATGCTGAAGAAATAAGTGATACAGTCAAACTCACGAAGTGGGGTCCAATCGTCTATGATGGCACACATCCAAAAAAAGATTTGGCTATGCACTGGATTATTTCAGAAGCTTCAACGAGCTGTGAACTTGATGTTTTTGTTGATTTGAATAAAGCAAAAAACGTCAATGAATATAGAAAGGCAATTAAGAAATTTTCTTATCCATCTCAAAATTTTGCATTTGCATCTCGAGAAAATGACATTGCGCTGACTGTTCAAGGAAATATGCCTATCAAAAGAAATCAGCAAGGTCGATTTATTCAAGATGGAAGTGATTCAAAAAATGCATGGGCAGGATTTCTCCCAAATGAAAAAACACCGTATATAATTAATCCCGCTAGGGGCTTTGTATCATCTGCAAATCAAAATTCTACAGATGCTACATTCCCCAATTATTATAATTCAGGTGACTTCAGAGATTATAGAGGTACAGTGCTCAATCAATATTTATCTAAGGAAAATGCATGGACAAAAGAAAAAATGAAGCAGCTTCAATTAAATAATTTTTCACTAAAAGCTAAAACTGCAATTGAAGCAATCTTACATAACATAGATACCGTCGAAATCAACAATTCAAAACATGCAAGTATCTTGAATCAATTTAAAACATGGGATTGTAATTATGACTCGACATCTAGAATTCCAGGATTATTTGATCGATGGTATGATTATTTTTATAAGTTGACTTGGGATGAAATCCTAAATGACTCTACAAAAGAAAATGTAAAACTTCCTGGTGATCCTATTACCATTCAAATGCTAAATGAAGATTCAAAGATGAAATATTTTGATATGACATCAACGCCTCAAATTGAGAATGGAAAAGACATTATTCTCCTAGCTTTAGATTCTCTACAAGAATATCTCATCAAACAACCATTCAAAAATTGGGGGGAATATAAAAAAGCAAGTATTTCACATATGGCAAGAATCCCAGCATTTGGCATTCCATTTATCAGTAGCTCTGGTGGTGCTGATATCTTGAATGCACATGCAAGAACTTGGGGACCCTCTTGGAGAATGATCGTAGAGCTGACACAAAGTGGACCAGAAGCAATAGGTATCTATCCAGGAGGTCAATCTGGAAATCCTGGGAGCAAATATTATATGAATATGGTGGAACGATGGCGCACAGGTGAATATCGAAAACTTCAATATATCAAAAATCCTGAACAACTCAATAAAGCAATTTCAACTATTAAATTTAATTAATCATGAAAGCATTATTTTATACCATTGCGATTTCCATCAGCTCACTCTTGATCAATTCTGAAAATTATGGGTACATCATTTTATTTAGTCTTTCATTGATTTTTGCATTTCTGTTTTTAGAAAAATCAAAGACATCATTTGCCATAGGATTTGCGACTGTCTCTGCTGCATGGACGATTTACTTATGGTATTTAAGTTTAACATCCACATCAAATGTTGTAAAAATGATTGGACAAATATTCCAAGGATTAAATGAATTCAATTTAATCATCCTTAGTGCATTTTTGGGTGGAATCACTGCTGGGCTTGGTGCCTATTTAGGATCAAAAATTAAGAACTTTATTTATGCTTGATCGCATCATCTATATTTTAGTTCTAATTTTATATTTATTAAATTGTGACGCACAGAATGGTCTAGCAAGTTTTTCAACTTCAACTTACAAAAAAGGAAAAGGTGATTTACATCTTTTCACCAATCTTTACCAGGAGCGAAGTACAGACAAATATATTCATTTCCTCAATATCATTCCAGAATGTATTTATGGTGTAAGGGACAACATTAATATCGGTTTAAGGCTAAAACTGCGATCAGTTGATATCTCAAATGATTATCAATTCTTTTCAAGTTTTGATTTCAAATCTAGTTCTGCGCATGCTACACCATACTATCAGAGACAAGGAATCTCTGCACTAAGTTTTATCTTAAGACATGATGCAAAAATATTTAAGTTTAATACTTCTATCCAACACACAATTGGTTTACCATTGCAGAAAAAACTTAGCGATTATCAGCAAGGATTTTTAGATTGGGATGGTATAAGTCTACAAAGTCAAGTTTTCTTAAATCGATATTCTACAAATTTCAATCACTTCATCGAATTCTCATATTTAATAGAAAATATTTCTAAAGATTTATTCAACAACAATGGATATTATCTACCACTCACTTTGAATATTAGTTATTTGCCTGGTTATTATATCAACCAACAAAATTATTTTTATTTATTATGTCAACTGTCGCCTAAAATAAACTTTATAAAATCGCTTGATAATAAAGTCAATTTTAATAGTTATGGGCAATTTGGGATAGGGTATAAATATTTCTTAGGAAATTATGAGCTTGAATCTATCATCAGTTATTTTAGCTATTTTAAAAACAGTCCTCAGGCAATGACATATAATATTGGAATCAGAAAATATTTTATGATATAATATAGCAAAAAAAATGGAGCTAATAAATTAACTCCATTTTAAAAAAATCAAATTATAATTTATTCTATAATAACTTTCTTTACAGCTCTTTTACTATTTTCATTCATTTCTAAAAGATAGAATCCTGGAGCAATATGGTCGACATTTATTTTTAGTAAGTTATCACCAGTTGAGGTCTTAAAAGTTTTTGCTATTAATGAAACTCCTGCCTCATTCATCAATTTTACATTTACCTCACCAGCACTATTTGCATTATATCTCAAATCAATATGGCTATGAGCTGGGTTAGGTGAAAGTTCAAGTTTTGAAGAAATATCTTCAAAAGTACTCAATACAATATTTGAAGTGGACACATAGTCCAAAATCCTTCCTTGTACCAAAGCCCTTCCAGTATAGATGGCGACATTTTGATCATTAAAAATTTTGGTAGTCACGTTAAACGCATTGTAATCATTAACTGTTTCGATTGCATAGCATCTGTCTTTTTCTAAAGTAAGTGGAATCCTAACTGCAGTATTAGATGTCAATGGTCCTCCTCTTAAAATTTCCTTGCCTAAATCATCGATGATACTATAAGTAACCAATTCAGGTTTTGAGTTAGATTTTATTTCAAATATTGAATTTAAGGTCGTTATAGGACTTGGATCGAACTTAATATTCAAAGTATTATTGGCTGTACCTAGATCAGGTTTGCCGTTAACTTCAATTATTTTTATTTCAATATTATTGCCAACATTTTGAACAAATGGGATTCCAATATTATCAATTACTAATTGTCTTGTCTCAAGATATTTCAAAGGACTATTTGTATTATAAACGAATTCAGAAACAGCACCATTATTTATTTTTGAATTAAACTTGATACTGCTTATTGCTTCACTTCCAGTATTTGTAATATTTATCAATGGGCTTGTTTTGGTACCACATAATTTCAATGTACTAGAAGCACTAGTCGGAGAGCCAAATCGAATAACACCATCTACACCGCTCGTTTTTACGTAAGGAAAATCTGCACTTGCTCCTTGAGCAATCGCCTTAGTGGATTCATCTTGAATAAAAGCTACGACTTCCATTGTTGAAATATCATAAATATTCTTATATGTATAATTAAACTTAATTGTCTTCGTATCACCAACTGTTGCTAGATCCTTGATATTTGTTCCTGCTGTATTGGGAAGATATTTCTTCATCACATGATGAAACTCTCTCTCGCCATTCGTTCCTGGAGGGCTATCCCAAGAAATGATTTTCTCATTAATCGCCACTCTCAAAACAGGATTACCTTGTAGTGGACCAGTCAATTTTATAGAAACATTTATTTCTACTTCATTGAGGTTTGGATTTAATACAGGATTTACGGTTAATTCATAATTTGTTTGTTCAGCTGCAGCACTATTGATATTATCGTCAGTGATTGCATCCAATGGTGAACCTAAATTATTACCTCCAACTCTTGATGATGGAACGCCATTGATCCCATAATAACTTACACGACCCGCGACATCAGTAGAATTATCTTTATTCATTGGGTCTTCACCCGGCCAGCTCACTTGATGTGTGACTCTCACAATTTTATCTGCATTCCTTTCCATAATAGGATGAATGATTGGATTGGTACCAGCACATGGAGGACATGAGGCTTGAGTAAAATGCTCTATAACCACTTTTTTGGGTGATTGAGCTTGAATTTCCAAAATTAAAACTAAAATACTAAAGAAAGTAAATATTCTTTTCATATAAATTGATTTTAAAAGTAAAGTTAAAAATAAACTATTACAATTCAACTATTTTTTTTGTACAGCTCGCTATTCCAAATATTCCATAGCCATTTGCTATGTTTTGTGGGATGACCACAGGTTCTTGAAATGGATTTTCTTCATCTTCCCCTTTTATTCCTTCAGCATAAAAATATCGATATAAATCTTCTGAAAGATTATACAAATAAATAATAATTTTGCCTTCATTGCCATTCCAATTACTGCCGTGCAAATTTAACGTGATATTTTTTCCATTGAATAGGTGATCATTAAATAGGTGAACTTGAGAATCACTCTCTCCTTTATAGTATTGATCGGAACTTGACAAATAAAGTCTTGACTCATTTCCTTGTTCATCCAATTGAACTATTTTTACTCCATAATAATTTTTACCAATGGGATCATCTAAATTTATTTTGTACAAATTTTCCTTATATCCATCTGGATTGGAGAAACCATTCAAAATAAATTCAAAAGTCTTAAGACTTACTGTATCTGGCACTATCTGTGAAGCAGTCAATTCTGGAAAATTCGCCACCTTTATTTGAAGTGATAGTTTATCTCCTATTGTAACTGAATTATTTGGAATGCAATCAAATGCACCGTCGCTATCTATTGTTGAAATACCCCAAATGGAGCCCTTTGTCGAACTGACTTTAATTTCTGCATTGGTTATAACCTGAGGTGTTGAATCCAAAATTGGATTAGCCTCAGAAATAAAAATTTTTCCTCCTTCTTGTGCATTGACCCATATCGCTGTGACTGCGACTCCTTTTGGATACTTATCTATTTTCACATCAACTTCTTGTAAGAAAAAATCTTGACATGAAGCAAAACTAATGACCATTAAAATATAAAATAATTTTCTCATAATTAAAATTTAAATTGATATGAAATATTTGGAATGATAGGTAAGATACTTACTTTTTTAAATACAGTTTTAGTAACGCCAGTAGCATCATCTGTCTTTTGAGAAGGAATTAGAAAAAAAGGATTCGCTCGATTATAAGCATTATAAACTCCTAAAACCCATGCTGACTCAAATCTTTTTTTCTTTTTTCGATATTCAAAGCCTAAATCTAGACGATGATATGATGGCATGGTATAAGCATTTTTCTTTCCATTGATAAAGACATCTTTTTGGTAATACTCATTTTTATAATATTCAGAAATGGAAAGATATTTTATTACTGGCAATGTCACTGCATTTCCAGTAGCAAATTGCCAAGAGCCACTCATAGACCATCTTTTACTCAGTTGATAATTAGCAACAATCTCAAAATCATGTCGTCTGTCATATTTATATCTATAAGATTCACCTCCATTGATTTCTTCAAATTTTCTATTATTCCATGATAAGGTATAACCTATCCAACCATTTAATTTTCCTTTCTTTTTTTGGACAAAAAATTCTGCGCCATATGCCTTTCCATCTCCTTGTGTTATTTTATCCTCCCAGCTATCACTGATATCTAAATAACTAGAACCCTCTTTATATGCGATCACATCATGCATTTGTTTATAAAAAAGTTCAACACTTGTCTCATACTGATCGCGGAATATTTTTACTACTCCTGCAGCAGCTTGCCATGATTGCTGAGGTAAAATATTTTTTGTACTGGGCACCCACAGATCCGTTGGCAATCCTATCCCTTCATTGGTCAATAAATTGATGTACTGCGTCATACTGGCAAAGGATGCTTTAACTGTATAATCCTTTGACAATAAATACCGAGCTGCTATCCGTGGTTGAAGTGAAAAATAGCTTTTTTGAGGTACGGTGAAAGTACTAAAATGCAAACCTAGATTTAAGCCAAAAGAACCAAAACGTATATCATCTTCGACATAAGTTGCAGATTCAATAGACTTTGTTTTTGGTGGCCCCAATAACGTGTCAAATTTCTCAATTCCGCCTCCTTGTACTTTTTCTTCAAACTTAAAATTGAATGCGCCAGGACTATAGGTATGATGTATGAGCTGCGACCCAAATTTTATAGAATGCCTTGGATTGGGTAAATAGTCAAAATCAATTTTTGCAGCTAAATCTTCTATTCCAGAAAAATATTTTGCAGCATAGCTACTAAAATCCTCATTAAATTTACTTTCAAAAGCACCTAACAAATTAAACTTAAACCGACTATAAGTTAATGTGGCATTGGAAAATAAATTTGGCCTTATCCCATAATTCCATCGCAAAGCTGTAGTAATATTTCCCCAATTGATATTGGATTCTCCTCTATCGTAATCATCACCACTAAAATAAGTATCATTCCATGATACGCCAAATTGATCTTTCCCAAAATAAGAACTCAAGTAAAGTCTATGCTTTTGATTTAGTTTCCAATTCACTTTAGCATTCAAGTCATGAAAAAACAATGAAAATTTCCCTACTTCATCTTTTGTCTCTTTATCTAAACTAAGTAAGGCTTTTGCAATAAGATCCAAATAAGTGCGCCGCCCTGAAATCATGAATGATGCCTTGTCTTTTTTTATAGGACCTTCTAGAGTTAAACGAGAAGCAATTATACCAAAGCCTCCTTCGCCGTGAAATTCATTTGTATTGCCTTCCTTCATATTGATCTCGAGTATTGAAGAAAGTCTACCACCATATCTTGCAGGAAATCCACCTTTAGTCAGGGTTACATTCTTTAATGCGTCACTATTAAAGGTCGAAAAAATTCCACCTACATGAGAGACATTGTATACTGGAACTCCATCTAGTAAAATCAGATTTTGATCAGGACTTCCTCCTCTCACATAGAAACCACTAGTCCCTTCTGTTCCACCACTTACACCCGGTAATAATTGGAGCACTTTCAACACATCGACCTCTCCAAATAATGCAGGTACTTTTTTAATTTGTTCGAGTGGTACATCTATGGTACTCATACGTGTAGATCGATCTATTTTTTCCTCCTTATTGGAACTAATCTGGACTTCTGATAAGGTCAAACCAGAGACAAGTCCTATGTTAATAATTGTA
>Ga0138256_10003965_pt1 | contig 15705 bp, 11 predicted proteins | sample KNB2016incub_MG_FD_105486 | JGI IMG/M metagenome (GOLD analysis project Ga0138256, IMG submission 105486) | Active sludge microbial communities from wastewater in Klosterneuburg, Austria - KNB2014incub_MG | ecosystem: Engineered > WWTP > Activated sludge > Unclassified | place: Austria... | reverse complement strand
TAATAGAGATCAATTTTTGCTCCGCGCCCAGATCATGGGCACAAAAAAGCCCGCGTCGATGGCAGGCTTCTGATCGGTAAATCACTGATTTTCAATAAAATTCTGGTGGCTATGGGTGGACTCTAATAGTATTGATAAAGCGCAATCGCAGCGCCATTCATTGGCATATGGTCTGGGAAGGTACCGTCAAAGTTACCGTCACTCTCTGCGCGCTGCCCTGCGACGGATTGGCAGTGGATATGCATCTACTGCGGCTCGCATTGCATCTTCGTTGCCCTCGACAGATTCTCCCGTTTCGATTGAGCGTGTGATCTCAAGAAAGATTGATTCGCTAAGCCCTCCTTCTTCGACCAAGGGTAACGCCTGAGTCGAAATGGACCGGCGCACATTCCCCGATCCTCCGACCCACCCGTAAGCAACATGCCGAACCAAAATGCCCAAGATTCCCTCCCGAGCCACTTCGTTGTAGTTCAATGCTCCAATGACGTAGTGGCGTAGGAACGACGTGACTTGCTGACCCGCAATATCCAGGAATTCAGGCATAGTGTTAGCCTCAACAAACCCGAAGTGCATACGGACTGCGGCGCTGACGTCAAGCACGATTACCCCCCATGGCTCGCCTTCTTTTGCTGGACCGAGTTGACTAACTGCCTCTTTGACCCGTTGTCGAATTCGATTGCTGCTTGAGACGCGTTTGATCTCTGCGGGAAATTGACCCGATGGCGTCCGCACAAGGACGTCTCCGCGATGCATGGCTGGGTCACCTAATCCACCCCGAGTGTGGCATCTAGCTGCAAACTGAAGCTCAGCAGCGGCATCTCTGGCGCGATCGGGTTTTTCGACGTTCTCGAACTCGCTCCCGGCTTTTAGCGTGAGCAAACGCGGACGAATTGCGTCCAGGTAGCGGTCGGGCAACGAAGCAATATCAACGATGATCGATGCTTCACACAAAGCATTCGCTAGAACCAGCCGTTGGTCGGACGATAGCTCGGCTTCATCGATGGCTCCTAATTCGGCGATCCTTCGCTCATAGACGGCAAGTCGGCAAGTCGGATTTGCGCTTAGGCCGAACCGCTGGAGTCGAACCAGCGCCGCGCGATAGACAGCCAAAAACTCAGTATTCTCAATCACACTGTCGCTGGGAAACGGATCGGGCAAGGAATCGCTCATTCATCCGATATGGTGCTGGATATTGGTGGAATAAAGGCCCGCTTCCGAGCGGCGCTCCATTGTCCAATCGTGCGCCATTGACGATCGTGGGGCGTTGGAGTGCAGGCGATTTGCCGCGGCAGTTCGCTTGGCGCCTCACTAGTCCATATGCTTGACTCGCGGGGAATTCGGAGACCGGAGACATGGCGATTTATGAGGAAGTGCTGACGTGGGCGGACAGGCTGCCGCCGTGGCGTCAAGACGCACTACGGCGCCTGTGCGTTCAAGGAAAATGGGACGATGCCGATCTTGGCGAGATTCTCGATCTTGCCAAGCAACACCACGGAATCGGCAGTGCGCTGGACCCTGCGCCGCAACCAATCCCCTTCGCCGCGGATCATTTTCCCGCCGAGGCGAACCAAGACGCGACCATAGTGCTCACGTCCCTGCATACGCTGGTCAACGTCGGGAAAATTCCGAGCGACCAGACCCTGGAGTTCCAGTCGCATGGTCTTACCATCGTGTACGGCGGCAACGGTACCGGGAAGTCCGGCTATGCGCGCGTGCTGAAGCAGGCTTGTCGCGCCAGGAGCCCCGGCACCGTCTATGCGAATGCCTACGATCCGAACTTTCCGCAACTCATGCCTAGCGCCACCATCGCATTTGAGCTCGACGGCACTCCGGATCAGGCGCTCTGGAGTGGTCAACGCGGCCACGTCTCGCGGCGCGAACTCCGGGGCATTTCTGCCTTCGATAGCGACTGCGCGCGCCACTACCTTCAAGCGCGGGAAGCGGCCCCCTTCCAACCGGTCGCCTTGACTCATCTTCAGCATCTGGCCAACGGCCTCAGTCTGGCGCTGCGTCCGCCGCTTCAGGCGGAGATCAACGGGCTCGCTATAGATGTCACACCGTTCAACGTCATTCCCGCCGATACTGACGCTGGCAGGGCCGTGCATCCGATCAGCGCCACGACGGATCTGCCGCGGGTGCGCGTACTTGCTGCGCTCACTGCAGACGAACAAGCAGAGCTTGTACGCCTGCCCCAGGAAATCAGTGAAACGGATCCGACGGCCAAAGCGACGCTGCTGGACAACGCCGCGACCAGGGTTGACGAGTTGGTCAACGCCATCGACACCGTCGCTCGCGTCGTGTCCGACGAAGTGATCGATACCGTGCAGTCGGCACATCGAACGTTGCTGGAGGCCGAGGCAGCCGAGCGGGCGGCGTCGGCCCTGCTGCAGGCCGAAGACGCCACGCCGCTGCTTCCCGGCACGGGCCAAGGCCCTTGGGCACTCCTGTTCAGCGCCGCGCGCGAATATTCGATCGGCGCGGCGTATCCGGAACAAGTCTTCCCGGTCACCGGCGAAGGCGCTCAATGCGTGCTTTGCCAGCAGGAGCTGGCGCCGGCGGCGAAGAATCGTTTGCAGCGCTTCGATCGATATGTCCGGGACACGGCGTCTGAAGCCGCCCAGGCCGCGCGCATCGCCTGGATGCAGGTCGTAAGCGACGTTGGGCAGGCAACCGTCACGCTTACCGTCTCCCGGGCCATGTCCGACAGCCTGTGCGAACGCATTGAGACGCTGCCCGAGGATATCCGAATCTTTCAGGAAGACCTTCTCTCCCGCCTACAGTGGCTCAGAACCGCGACAGCGTACGGGAAATGGCAGGGCAGGCCGCCCTACCACGGCGTGAATCCGACCGATTCGATCCGCCGGATCGCGGACAACTTGCGCGCCGAGGCAACTGCCTTGCGCGCAAACCTCGACGCGGTTGCCCTGGCGGCGAAGCGGCTTCGAATGAAGGAACTGGGTGCGCGGCGCCTGCTCCAGGATCACATCGACAGCATTACCGAAGTGGTCGGTAATCTCGGCCGAAAGGCGAAGCTTCAAAGGTGCCTTGACGATATCGGCAACACACGCCCGCTCAGCCTATTCGCAGGCCAGCTCGCCAAGACCTACGTCGGCGAAGCGCTGGCCGGCAGGATGAACGATGAGCTCAGGAAGCTAGATCTCCACCATATTCGCGCCGGGGTCAGTTCAACCGGCGACGCGGGATCGGTACGTCTCGGCATTTTCCTTTCGGACAGCCAGCTCGACCCGCACCTAGTACTCAGCGAGGCCGAGCAGCGCATGTGCGCGCTCGCGTACTTCTTCGCGGAACTCCACCAATCGGGATCCACTTCGGGCATTATATTCGACGATCCGGTCTCGAGCCTTGACCACAGCCACCGAACCGCCGTGGCGCTAAGAATCGTCGACGAATCCGCCATTCGGCAAGTCATCGTCTTCACCCACGACGCGGTGTTCTTCAGCGAACTGACTACACTGTGTGGCGATGCAGGGCAGGCGCCCTCCGTGAAGTCGATCAGCTACCGCGCCGAGGGCCCCGGATATATCGACACAGGATTGCCGTACGACATGCGGCGACATCGCGAGCGCATCGCGCAACATCGCGTCGATCATCAGCGGATCGCCGCCAACTTCAACAACCCACCCGGGGACGAAGAACGGCTAGCGATCCGCAATGCCTACGACGATCTCCGGGTGACGATCGAGGTCGGAATCGAGGACACGATTCTCAATGAGACCGTCGTGCGGTTCCGGGACAACATCTCGGTCGGCCGACTCGACGGGGTGATGCTTGTGCAGGATATGGAGTACCGTGAAGTCCAACGTTTACACGATAAGTGCTGCCGTAACGTTCGGGCGCATTCCCACGCTGCGGGCCAGCAGCGTGCGGTGCCGCAGCCAGCCGAGTTGCTGCAGGACATCGATGCGGTGAATGTGCTGTTCCAAGAAATCCGGAGACGCAGAGGCTGATAGCATTCGTCCTTCGGCGACGCACCCTGCGCGATAGAACGAACCCACAGGTGGTTGGAGGCAGAGCTGAGGCGAGCCAGATGACCCCTATGAGGTCGCAGGCGGCCTTTCGCCGAAGTTACGACCGATGCTGAGGGAGCTAGACTACCGTCGATTGGATACGACGGGATGTGCAGCCATGTCGGAATCGTCTGACCGCGACGCCGAAAGCCAAGTGTTCACGCTCACGTTGAGTCAGGTGGCCCACATTCTCGCACCCGCCGTGCTTCGCCCAGGGGAAGACATCAGGGCAGCCATCGACAAGGTTCGAAAGCGGGTTGCGTATGCGACCGAGAAGGGTGAGCTGCAGACCTGGGGTGTTCCTGGAGCGCAGTTCTATTGCCTGCCCCTCGTTATTGCTTGGGCTCGAAAGAAGTGGCCGGGCAAACTCAACAGGTTCCCTGCGAGACAAGAGGTCGAGGTGAAAGAGGCTATTGGTCTAGGTGACCGACTCATTTCCTTCAGCTACCCCGGGGACTTGGATAGAAGCCACGAGCAACTCAAGAAGGCTTACAAGCAAATCAATGATTTGACTGCGGCGCTGAAGGCGGCCTACGCGGAAATCGATCGCCTGGAGCCCCTCGCGGAACGGTACGAGCAGATCCGCGAGAAGAACCGGAAATCAGCGAAACTTCCGAGGGGAGGGCAATCGTAGCGACGCGCGCTGAAGATAAATTAGCGTTGCTGATCAAAATTCTCTACCAATAATGGGGGGCCATGTTCCTAACCGCACCGAGGAGTGCAGAACATGGCCAAGCAACTCCCAACCGTTCCGCCGCGGCTTTGTATCCTGCGCCGTCGCGAAGTTGAGGCTCGCACCGGGCTCTCCCGCAGCACCATCTACCTCCGCTGTTCTCAGAAGACCTTTCCCACCCCGATTCAACTCGGTGGGCGCGCGGTCGGCTGGGTGGAATCGGAGATCGACGCCTGGCTTCAGGAACAGATCGCGTCCAGCCGTCAGGCCAACCAGTGAGCCTTTTGTCGCCAAACGAGTTTGGCGACGCCTCGCGACAAGCGAGGGGTTGAGCCATGGGCATCCGTCATCCCAACCATCGACTGGTGAAAATCCACCTTTCTTACAGTGTCGAGGAGGTGGCTACTCTGTTTGGGTCGCATCCCAACCGGGTGCGTGAATGGTTGCGGAAAGGACTCCCGGCGATCGACAAACGGCGGCCGGCTCTGATCCACGGGGGCGACTTGGTCAATTTCCTCAAGGCGCGGCGCAAGGCGAACACGCGCCCCCTGCAACCCGGACAACTGCGCTGTTTCAAATGCCGGGACGCGAGAACCCCGAGGGGTAATACCGCCATCTACCAGGTCCAGACCCAGACCTTGGGAAACCTGGTGGGAGTCTGTCCGGTTTGTAAAACGCGGATGTTCAGACGCGTTAGCGCCGCCAAGATGGCTCAAGCAATCGGTCAATTGAACGTAACGATGCCGCAGGCACTGGAACGCATAGACGGGAGTGATCAGCCCTCCGTAAACAGTGACTTCAAACAGGACGCATCCGACCATGATTGACTACAACCCAAACAACGAGCGAATCAAGCGGGAATACTTCATCTTCCTCAAGGAGGCCAAGCGGCAAAGCGTGGACACGGTGGACGCGGCGGCAATGGCCCTCGCCCGGTTCGAGGCTTACAACAAACACCGGGACTTCAAGGCGTTTCACTTCAAGCAGGCGATTGCCTTCAAGGACCATCTCGCCAAGCAGAACAATCAGGCGACTGGCCAGAAGCTGAGCAAGGCAACGATCAATGCCAGCCTTGCCCAGTTGAAGCGGTTCTTCCAATGGCTGGCGTTGCAGCCTGGCTACAAGTCCCGGTTGAACTACTCGGATGCCGAGTACTTCAACCTGTCCGACAAGGATTCGAGGATTGCCAAGGCGCATCGGGCGCGGCCGATCCCCACGCTCGAGCAGATAAAGCACGTGCTCGGGACCATGCCATCACAGACCGCCATCCAGAAGCGCGACCGGGCCCTGATCGCCTTCACCCTTCTCACGGGCGCTCGGGATGGCGCCATTGCCTCGATGAAGCTCAAGCATGTCGACCTCGTCGAAGGGAGCGTGTTTCAGGACGCTCGTGAGGTCAAAACCAAGTTCAGCAAGACCTTTACGACCTACTTCTTCCCGGTGGGCGATGAAGTCCTGGCATACCTTGCCGAATGGGTCGCCTACTTGCGTGGTGAGTGCCTGTGTGGAAACGACGATCCCTTGTTTCCAAAGGCCCAAATGGCGTTGGACGCCAATGGCCAGTGGGAAGTCAAAGGGCTCTCGTCGGAACACTGGAGCAATGGAAGCGCCATTCGCCGGATCTTTCGAGAAGCGTTCCACGCGGCCGGATTGCCGTATTTCCATCCGCACAGCTTCCGCAGCACACTGGTTCACTTGGCCCAGTCCGTACGTCGAACGCCTGAGGAGCTGAAGGCCTGGAGCCAAAATCTCGGCCATGAAAGTGTGCTGACCACCTTCACCAGCTATGGTCAGGTCCCCCAGTCCAGGCAGGGCGAGATCTTGCAGGCATTGCGGGCAGGAAAGTCGCCGCAGGACGGAGACGGTGCTGAGCGGGTCGCGGATGCGCTGCTTCGGAAAATGCTGGAAAAGGGGCTTGTACAGTCAAGCGGCTGACGTTGCCGGCTCATTGAACGATACTTGGCCCATGGGCGCGCCGGATCCACGAGCAGCCACAACCTCAGGGAAATCATGTCTTCAGATCTCGTCGCCATCGAAAACCGCCTTTGGGCTGCTGCAGATCAGCTTTGGGCCAACACTGGTTTGAAGCCTTCTGAGTTCTCTACCCCGGTCCTCGGCCTGATTTTCCTTCGATTCGCCGACAAGCGGCTGACCGAATGCGCGCAGATCCTCGACGCTAAGGGCATCCCGGCCAACGAGCGCGAACCGATGGATTATCAGGCGGAGGGCGTGCTCTACCTGCCTGAGGAGGCCCGGTTTTCGCATCTGCTGAAGCTGACTGAGGGTGCCAACCTGGGCAAGGCAATCGCCACCGCCATGTCGCTGGTGGAAGAGCACAACCCCGAGCTGAAGGGCGTGCTGCCGCGCGGCTACAACCTGCTGCCCAACGCCACACTGGTGGAGCTGCTGCGCCTGCTGGCGCCGCTGGACCTGGAGGGCGACGCCTTCGGCAAGGTGTACGAATACTTCCTCGGCAACTTCGCGCTGAAGGAGGGTCAGAAGGGCGGTGTGTTCTACACGCCCACCAGCATCGTGCGGCTGATCGTCGAGATCCTGCAGCCCTTTCACGGCCGCATCTTCGACCCCGCTTGCGGCTCGGGCGGCATGTTCGTGCAGTCGGCCGCCTTCGTGCAGCGCCACCAGAAGAACGCCACCCGCGAGCTCACCGTGTTCGGCACCGAGAAGGCCAGCGACACCGTCAAGCTGGCCAAGATGAACCTCGCGGTGCACGGCCTGTCGGGCGACGTGCGCGAGGCCAACACCTACTACGAAGACCCGCACAAGGCCCCGGGCCGCTTCGACTTCGTGATGGCCAACCCGCCGTTCAACGTCTCAGGCGTGGATAAGGACCGGCTGAAGGACGACCCCCGCTTTGCGCTGGGCCTGCCGACCACCGACAACGCCAACTACCTGTGGATCCAGCTTTTCGCGTCCAGCCTCAACGAGAACGGCCGCGCCGGCTTCGTGATGGCCAACTCGGCCGGCGACGCGCGCGGCAGCGAGTTGGAGATCCGCAAGAAGCTGATCCAGAGCGGCGCGGTGGACGTCATCGTCAGCATCGGCTCCAACTTCTTCTACACCGTCACGCTGCCTTGCACGCTCTGGTTCTTCGACCGGGCCAAGGCGCGCGGGCCGCGCAAGGACAAGGTGCTGTTCCTGGATGCGCGGCCGATCTTCAAGCAGGTGAGTCGCGCGATCAGGGAGTTCGCGCCTGAGCAACTGGAGTTTCTGGCCAACATCGTGCGCATGTATCGCGGCCAAGCGCCCGAGTTCAGTGAGGGCAGTCAACCTTTGCTGAGAGAGCGGTTCCCGGCCGAGACCTACGCCGATTTGGCCGGCTTGTGCAAAGTGACTGCGCTCTCAGAAATTGAAGCGCAGAGCTGGAGCTTGAACCCGGGACGGTACGTCGGTGTGGGCGCGCGCGCAACAGATGACTTCGACTTCGCGGAACGACTTGAAGGATTGCAGGAAGAGCTAGAAGTTCTTCACGCTGAAGCCCGAGAACTGGAAGCGGTGATCGCCACCAACGTTCAGAGTCTTCTGGAGCAGTAGTCGTGTCGGGCTTCCCCACCGCATCCATCACAGACCTCTTTCGCCTCAAGCAAGGGACCTACTTGCGCTCCGAGGAGATGTCCGAAGTCCGAACCGAAACGTTCCCGTTTCTGGTGTACGGCGCCAACGGCGTGATCGGATATGCGAGCAAGAAGATGTACGCAGAGCGGCTACCGTTGATCTCTTGTCGCGGAGCGAACTGCGGTGTCACGCATTTCACCTTGCCCAACTCCTGGATCAGTAACAACTCAATTGCCTGCATCCCAAAGGACGGAGCCGATCCGGCCTACTACTTTTACCTCTTCAAAGACTCTAGCTTCAACGACGTTATTACTGGGTCGGCCCAGCCACAGATCACGATCACGAATCTGTCGACCAAGCGACTCCTTGCGCCGCCGATCACCATACAACGCCGCATCGCCTCGATCCTCTCGGCCTACGACGACCTGATCGAGAACAACACGCGGCGCATCGCGATCCTGGACGAGATGGCCCGGCGCCTCCACGAGGAGTGGTTCGTCGGCTTCCGCTTCCCGGGCCACGAGGGCGTGCGGATGGTCGAGTCCGAGTTGGGGTTGGTGCCGGAGGGGTGGCGCGCAGCGACTCTTGGCGATGTCGCCGCGTACATCAATCGTGGTTTGGCGCCCAAGTATGACGACGCTGCGGCGTGCGTCGTAATCAACCAGAAGTGCATCCGCGACCAGCGATTGAACATGGTCGAGGCCAGGAGACAAAGCAAGCCCGTCCCGGCCGAGAAGGTTGTTCGGCTCGGCGACGTGCTGATCAATTCCACCGGCGTTGGTACGCTGGGCCGAGTCGCCCAAGTGCTGGCGCCCGTAGACAACGTCACTGTGGACACCCACGTCACGATCGTGCGCCCGAGCAAGGACTGCGACCAGGACTTCTTCGGGCTGACCTTGCTTGCGCGACAAGCGCACTTTGAAGCGCAGGGAGTGGGGTCCACCGGGCAGACCGAACTTAGCCGGGGCCGAATCGCAGAGGCACCGATCATCGTGCCGCCGCTTGCTGTGCAGCGGGCATTCGCCGACCTCGTGCGGCCCATGCGCCGGCTCACGGAGACGTTGCAGAACAAGATCCTAAATCTGCGCACGACCCGCGACCTGCTACTGCCCAAGCTGATCTCCGGCGAACTAGACGTGTCGGCCATGCCCGAGCCGGAGGTCCTCGCCGCATGACCCCGCCGCCCGGCGTCAAGGAGGTTTCTGCCGGCTACGGCGAGCTGGCGCTCGTCGAGATGCCGGCGATCGACCTGCTGACCTCGTTAGGTTGGAGCTTCAAGAACCTCTACGCCGAAACCTTCGGCGAACTGGGCAGCGAGGGGCGCGAGAGCGAGTCGCAGGTCATCCTCACCCGCCGCCTGCGCGCCGCGCTGGTGGCGCTCAACCCCGGCTTGCCCGACGACGCCTACGTCCAGGCCATCGAGCAACTGGCGCACGACCGCTCCAAGCAGATCGCCGTCAACGCCAACCGCGATTTCTACCGGCTGCTCAAAGACGGCGTGAAGGTCAAGGTGCCCGACGAGCACGGCGGGCACAGCATCGAGACGCTGCGCGTGATCGACTGGGCCACGCCGGCCCGCAACGAGTTCTTCCTGGCCTCGCAGATGTGGGTGGCCGGCGACATGTACCGGCGGCGCTGCGACCTGCTGGCCTTCGTCAACGGCCTGCCGCTGGTGTTCATCGAGCTGAAGAAGCCGGCCGTGCCGCTGAAGACCGCCTTCGACGACAACCTGCGCGACTACCGCGGCCAGAGCGTGCCGCAGCTGTTCCACCCCAACGCCTTCATCCTGCTGAGCAACGGCTCGGACACCAAGATCGGCACGATCACCTGCGCCTGGGAGCACTTCTTCGAGTGGAAGCGCCTCGCCGACGAGGACGAGGCGGGCAAGGTGAGCCTGGAGCGCGCGCTGCGGGGGCTGCTGGAGCCGGTGCGGCTGCTGGACTACATCGAGAACTTCATCGTCTTCCAGGACATGAAGGGCGGCGTGGCCAAGATCGCGGCCAAGAACCACCAGTTCCTGGGCGTCAACAGGTCGATCGCGCGGCTGGTGGAATTGCGCGAGACGGAGAAGCTGGAGCGCAAGCGCCTGGGCGTGTTCTGGCACACGCAGGGCTCGGGCAAGAGCCTGTCGATGGTGTTCTTCACGCAGAAGGTGCTGCGCCGGGTGCTGGGAAGTTGCACCTTCGTCATCGTGACCGACCGCGAGGAGCTGGACGACCAGATCAGCAAGACCTTCAAGGCCACCGGCGCCACCGAGCGCGAGGACGTGCGCGCCACCAGCGGCGAGCACCTGAAGGAGCTGCTGCGCGGCAACGAGCGCTACATCTTCACCTTGATCCAGAAGTTCAGGACCGAGCCGGGGCAGCCCTACCCGATGCTGTCCGACCGCTCGGACGTCATCGTCATCACCGACGAGGCGCACCGCAGCCAGTACGACATCTTCGCGCTGAACATGCGCAACGCGCTGCCCAACGCCGGCTTCATCGGCTTCACCGGCACGCCGCTGATCAAGGGCGAGGAGGAGCGCACGCGCGAGGTCTTCGGCGACTACGTCAGCGTGTACGACTTCGCCCGCTCGATCGAGGACGGTGCCACGGTGCCGCTGTACTACGAGAACCGCATCCCCGAGGTGCAGCTGACCAACCAGGAGCTGAACCGCGACCTAGAAGAACTGCTGGAGGCGGCCGAGCTGGACGAGGCGCAGGAGAAGAAGCTGGAGCGCGAGTTCGGCCGCGAGTACCACATCATCACCCGCGAGGACCGGCTGGAGGCCATCGCCAAGGACATGGTGGCGCACTTCACCGGCCGCGGCTACCGCGGCAAGGCGATGATGGTGTGCATCGACAAGGCCACCGCGGTGCGCATGTACGACAAGGTGCAGGCGCACTGGCAGGCTGAGATCGCGCGGCTGAAGGCGGCGCTGGGGCCGGCCCAGGGCGATGCCCGCGAGGCGCTGATCGCCCGTATCCGATTGATGGAGACCACCGACATGGCGGTGGTAGTGAGCCAGGGACAAAACGAAATCGAAGACTTGAAGTCCAAAGGTTTGGACATCGTGCCCCACCGCCAACGGCTGCTCAAGGAGCCACTCGACGAGAAGTTCAAAGATCCTGACGATCCGCTGCGCCTCGTGTTTGTCTGCGCCATGTGGATTACTGGCTTCGATGTGCCCACTTGCTCAACGATCTACCTGGACAAACCAATGCGGGCGCATACGTTGATGCAGACGATCGCGCGGGCGAATCGGGTGGCGCCTGGCAAGGAGTCCGGCCTGATCGTGGACTACGTCGGCATTTTCCGGGCGCTGCAAAAAGCGCTTGCGACCTATGCGCGACCGGGCGCTGGGGCGGAAAGCCCGATCCTTGAAAAAACGAAGCTGGTAGAAGCGTTGGACAAGGCGCTGAGAGACGTTGCTGGGTTCGCGCATGCGCGGGGCGTCACGCTGGAGGCAATTGCAGTCGCTCAGGGATTTGAGCGAATCGGCCTGATTGATGACGCGGTAGAGGCGTTTCTGGGCAGCGAGGCGGAAAAGAAGGCGTACCTGCAAATGGCGGGTCGCGTCGCGCGCCTCTTCAAGGCCATCCTTCCTGACCCGCTCGCGAATGAGATGGCCCCGCTTGCGGTGCTGGTGACCTACCTGGCCGCGAAGATCCGCGCCGAGACTGATCCGCCGGATATTTCAGCGGTGATGGGCGACGTCGAGGAACTGCTGAACGACTCAATCGCGACTGAGGGCTACCGGATCGGCCCGGCGACTCGGCCAGAAGCGCTGATCAACCTTTCCGAAATCGACTTTGAGGCGCTCCAGGCCAAGTTCGCCACAGGCCACAAACGCACTGAGGCCGAGAAGCTCAAACGCCTGATCGAGGGGAAGCTTGCCCAGTTGCTCAAGCTCAACAGCTCGCGCGCGGATTTTGCCGAGAAGTTCCAGAAACTGATCGACGAGTACAACGCCGGCAGCAAGAACATCGAGGAATTCTTTGCCGACCTCAAGGAAACTGCCCACGCGTTGACGGCGGAAGAACGAAGGCACGTCCTCGCCAATCTGAGTGAGGAAGAGCTGGCGGTATTCGACATCATCACAAGGCCGGCCCCCGAACTCACGAAAAAGGAAGAGGAGGCCGTCAAAAAGGTTTGCCGGGATCTGGTGGCAACCCTCAAGCGCGAAAAGCTCGTGTTGGACTGGCGTGAGAAGCAGCAAGCCAGAGCCGGTGTCATGCAGACAATCAGGTTGGCGCTACGGCCGCCGCATCTTCCCGAGTCCTTCGATCGCGACCTAAGGGCCGAGAAGCTGGCGCTGACCTATGCTCATGTCTATGACCACTATTTCGGGTCCGGTGATAGCGCCTATTGCACGCCAGCTCAGAGGGACAGATAGTGCGCATGGCCCACGAGAAAAGGAGTCTGATTCGGGCCAATTACCGGAGGTCGATGATGAAACGGAATCTTTTCAGACTGCTGGCAGGTGCGCTGTTTGCTTCGGCGTGGACTCTGACGTTTGCGGATCAGTGGTTGCCTGTGCCCACCAACGAGGGGCACAACTTCTCTTCGGGGACACTTCTCGCCGATGGGCGGATTTTGGTCGCGGGAGGTGCATATTCTGCCATTACAGCAAGTGCCGAGATTTTCAACCCGGCAACAGATAGTTGGGCATCAGTCGCCCCAATGAACATCGCGCGAACCAACCATGCGTCTGTTTTGCTTCCTTCCGGCGATGTAATGGTGCTTGGAGGGTGGACGGGAAATTTCGAACCAACAGCATCAGTTGAAGTCTACAGTCCTAGCAATGACACTTGGACGCAAATCGCGCCGCTCTCAGGCCCGCGCATTCGGATCTCCGCCAATGTTCTTGGTGACGGAAGCATCTTTGTTGCTGGGGGAACTCCAACGAGTGATGGACCTGCGACAGGAGTAACAGAGAGATTATTCACGTTGGCGGGTACTTGGATGCTTGGGCCAACGCTGAATCGACCTCGGGCAGCTCACTCCGCCACCATTCTGCCTGATGGCCGAGTAGCCTACATAGGCGGGTATGTGCAGTTCGGAATCGAAGTCGCCGAAGTCGAGATTCTGAGTTTGGATGGCACTGCCTTTACGTTGGGTCCATCTATGCCAGTACCCAGACATGGCCATCTTTCACTGTATGACGCCGATACCGATTCGGTTCTTGTCCTTACCGGATTTGCTTCGCCAGATGGTCCGCTTGGGTCCATTGAGAGCTACTCGGTGACAAACAATTCTTGGTCCAATTTGGCCCAACTCATCAGTCCAAAAAATGGGGCATGTGCGGATCGGCTCCCTGGGGGGCGAATTTTGATTGCGGGAGGCTACGGCTCGAGTGGACTTAAGACTGATACTGCGGAAGTGTTTGAACCATGGTCAGGCCGCACATGGGGGGTGCAGGATCGAATGTCGGTTATCCGAGCCGGCCAGAGATGTATCCCTATTGTATCCCGGGGGGTATTGATAGTTGGAAGTGTGCACAACGACGATCCAAATGGCGACTACGGTGCGGATCTCTTTGAAGGTGATGGAACTGCAATCTTCACTGACGGGTTCGAACCCTAATTCGTTGCGGCGGGCTTCGTGCATAGATCGTCTGGTCTGCTCGACATGCGTCGCAGAGGGATTTGGTCATTCGGAAAGCTCGCGATCGCGGAGTTCGTCAAGTTGCTGCAAACCCAGTCGCAGCACGCCGTCAAGCTTCCGGAGTTGATCCATCTGATGCTCGACTTCTGCCGGACTGTTTGGTTCAGCGGTAAGAATGTCGCCCGAGAGGATCATTGCCTTTGAAACGGAGCTCCCAAAATTGCCGAGCGAATTAAGCCTCTCTAGGTGCTCTTCAATGGACGGTGGCGCCTTGATTTCGAAGTATGTCGAACCAAGCGGCGGGATATTGAGGGGATAGAAGACCTGTTGTTGCCCCTTAGGCCCATCCCGCTCCAGCTCAGACCGAGCTTTAGCGATTCGACGTTCCCAGGCAAGAAAGTCCGGATAGATGCGAACGATTGTTGCGTTATGAGTCGCTGTGTTGATCTCGGAGGTGATTGCATGTTTGACGCTCTGAACAAGCTTCCCCCACAGCCACACGAACGGGCGAACGATCCATTTCAATCCCCAAATATTGCTCAGCGTGTCGATCAATGGCATCTTCGAATTACTCCAACGACGCTACTACCTGCCGCCGCGCCTAGGCGCAAATGGTGCTAGTTCAGAGTTCGCAGATTGACATCTTCGTAGTTTATGCGGCAATCATGACCAAGTGAGCGATCGAACCAACTCGCTGGCGCATCAAGGAACTACTTTCTTTGCGCATGTTTTTGAATTGGCACGACATTGCTGCCTGCCCGCAAGCCATCGAGATAGTCGGCCCATTCCTGCATTATCTTGCGGCGTTCCGGCAGATGCTGCGCCTTATTGTAGACGCCAGACACCCCGGGTTCCTTGTGCGAAAGCTGGCGCTCGAGGGCTTCCGGGTTCCATCCCATTTCGCCGAGCATGGTTCTGGCCATGTGGCGGAAACCATGTCCGGTGACAATGCCCTTGTAGCCGATGCGCGCCAAGGCCGCGTTGACCGTGCCGTCCGACATGTGCCGGCGGGGGCTGCGCGCGCCGGGGAACAGGTAGCGACCGCGACCGGTGTGGGCTTGAAGGTCCTTGAGGATGGCCACGGCCTGGCGGCTCAGCGGCACGATGTGAGGCTGGGTGTTCGGGTTTTCCTTCTCGGCCTTGCGTAGCTTCCGGATGCTTGGCGGCACGACATACGTGGGTTCCTCTCCGTCGAGATCGAAGTGCCCCCATTCCGCCAGACGGATCTCGCCGGGGCGACAGAACAATAGAGGCGCGAGCTTCAGGGCGCACTCAACGGAAAACGTGCCGGTGAATCCGTCGATTGCGCGCATGAGCTCGCCAACCTTGGCCGGATCGGTAATGGTCGGATAGTTCTTCGATTGGCGGGCGGGCAGGGTATCCCTGAGGTCGGCCGCGGGATCGCGGACCGCTCGCTCGGTAGCGACAGCGAAACGAAAGATGCGGCTGAGCTGATGCCGCAGTCGGTGAGCTTGCTCGATGTGGCTGCGCTTCACCAAGTGCTCAAGCAGCGGACGGATCTCGGTGACACCCAGGTCTGCGATCGCCAGGTGGCCGATCCGTGGATAGGCATGGTTTTGCAGCCGATCCCGTTCCTTCTCGAACTGGAGTTGGGTCCACTCGCGGCGCTTGAGTTCCAGCCACTCGCGGGCCACGACTTCAAAGCTGTTGGCTGCCCGATCGACGCCCGCTGCTTTGTTCGACCGGCGTTGGGCGCCCGGATCAGTTCCCGCGGCCAGCAGCCTCCGCGCGTCATCACGCTTTTCGCGTGCAAGCTTCAGGGGCGTATCCGGGTAGACGCCCATGCTCAGAGTCTTTCGCTTGCCGTCGAATCGGTAGTCG
>Ga0138256_10003964_pt1 | contig 15705 bp, 6 predicted proteins | sample KNB2016incub_MG_FD_105486 | JGI IMG/M metagenome (GOLD analysis project Ga0138256, IMG submission 105486) | Active sludge microbial communities from wastewater in Klosterneuburg, Austria - KNB2014incub_MG | ecosystem: Engineered > WWTP > Activated sludge > Unclassified | place: Austria... | reverse complement strand
TTTCCTGCCCAAACGCAGTTTCTGGACCTATTATACCCCGAATGAAGTGGTGCGGGGGCGTCATGCACACTACCGCACGGAAATGGTGCTGATTGCCCTGAGTGGCCGTATCGACTTACAGGTGGAAACATATCAGGGAGATACCGCGCATTTTGTCCTCGACCACCCCGAAACCGGTGTGTATCTGCCGGCGCTTTGCTGGCACACCATGCAGTATTCGCACAACGCCGTACAATTGGTTTTTACGTCCACGTTGTATGACCCCGAAGATTACATTCGCTCGTATGAGGATTTCACCCATCTGAAAAATGTCTGATGACGCAGGTCCCCTTTTTTTCATTTGCCGCTATGCACAACGCGCTGGGAGAAGCGCCTTTTGACATATTCCGCCGCTTCTGGGATCAGCAATGGTACATCCTGGGCGCATCTGTAACTGAATTTGAAGAGTCGTATGCCCGCTGGAACGGGACGCAACATTGCGTCGGGGTGGCCAACGGACTGGACGCCCTGCACCTGGCCCTGCGCGCCCTGCACATCGGGCCGGGCGACGAGGTGATCGTTCCCTCCAATACCTATATCGCTACCTGGCTGGCCGTTACCCAAACGGGCGCCATTCCTGTTCCCGTCGAACCGGATCTGCGTAGTTACAACCTCGACCCTGCACAGATAGAAGCGGCAATTACCCCTGCCACCAAAGCGATCATGCCGGTCCACCTGTACGGACAGTCTTGCGATATGACCGCGATCATGGATATTGCCGCAAAACACGGTCTGTTTGTAGTGGAAGACAATGCCCAGGCGCATGGAGCCGTCCATGCCGGTAAACGTACGGGTAGTTTCGGCCACCTGAATGCCACCAGTTTTTATCCCACCAAGAACCTCGGCGCCCTCGGTGATGCCGGGGCCATCACGACAGATGACCCGCAATTAGCGGAACAAATCAGGTTGCTGCGCAACTACGGTTCCTCCCGGAAATACTACAACGAGCTGCCCGGATACAACTCCCGGCTCGATGAACTACAGGCCGCACTGCTATCGATGAAACTGCCTTTTTTGCAGCAGTGGACGGAACAACGGCGCAGGCTGGCTGCTATGTATATCGCACAACTGGCTGATATGGAGAACATTGTACTCCCGGAACACACAAGCCCGGAGAGCCATGTCTGGCACCTTTTTGTCATTCGCACCAAACAGCGCGATGCCCTGGCCGAATACCTCGGCGCCCAGGGCATCGGCTGCATGATTCATTACCCCCTGCCGCCGCACTTGCAGAAGGCGTATCAGACACTGGGGTACCGGCGCGGCGACTTTCCTTTGGCCGAGCAGATTGCGGACACCTGCTTGAGCCTGCCGCTGTTTCCGGGCATGAGCGAGCAGCAATTGGGGCAGGTGGTAGCGGCGGTCAGGCGTTTTTTTGACAGCGGCGGTGTCTCAAAAGGTTGATAAAGGTTGATAAGGGTTTATAAAGGTTGATAAAAGCACCCAAAACGAGGGAATTCACTTCATTGAGTGGCTATTATCAACATTTATAAACCCTTATCAACCTTTATCAACCCTTATCTATAAAAAAACAGCCGGCAGGTGCTACACCAACCGGCTGTGACTTTCCACAAGATTAACACGAAGATTGAAACAACGCGGCGGTGGAAACAACATACCGATAGCCAAAAGGCATGTTGTCATTCTCCTGATCAGCCGCGCGTTATATTTTTATACCACACTTTGAATCACGGTCCACAGGCGCCCCAACTTTTTGGAGCGCCTGTATCCCGCTGTCCCTGCCACCCATGCTCCCTCCAACAGTTTGAAAGAAACATATACAGGCGGCCGGAGACTTATAAAAAGTGCAACTTATTTAATTTGAATCATTTTGCGCGTGGCGCTGTCGGTATCCGTCTGGAGTGTGTAGTACAGCACGCCGTTGACATTCACCATAGCCCGCTCGATCGGGAATGCATTGTAACCTTTGGCAAAACTGCCTTTTTGGGAATATACCATGCGGCCCGATTCGTCAAAGATATTCAGGGTGGCATCCGTGTCTTCCGGCAGGTGGAATCCGATTACGGTTTTGTTCATAAACGGATTCGGCACATTTTGATACAACTCGAATCCGATACCGGTTACCGTCTCGCCGTCTTTGCCATTGAAACGGAAAGCAATATCCAAGCGTTCGCCATCGGCAGTGTATGCTTCCGCTTTGGTGATCCGGCTGGAAACCGCCAGCATTTTGCTGATTTCACCCGCTTTGCGCGCTTTAAAACGCAGGGTAAAATTGGTTTCCCCTTCACCGTCCCAACTGGTCGTCAGGGCATTGTCGTCGGCAAATACTGCGAAGTTGTCGCTTTTCATATCCGCGCCGGGTTTCAGATCGATCAATTCCAGGTCCTGGAAGTTCATCGTAAACTGATAGCCTTGCACCTTTTCCGTAGCCGTCAGGGTCACTTCAAACGTTTCACCTGCTTTCACCGTACCGTCGTTGCGCTGGGTAGCCTGTGTGGATACATCGAATATCAGGGCGCCGCTGCTGCGTTCATCGGCATTCATCAGCGAGTTGGCAATCACAGAACTATTGACATCGCCGATTTTGATAGCCACCATATTGTCGGACATCTGGTTTGCCTGAATGTTCGATACGGTTTTGTTTTCCGGGAAAACAGACTGGAACGGATTTGCCGGATTGGCGAATTGATAACTGCCGTCCACGAAGCGCCAGGAAGTATTATTCGGCAGGTCTTCGTAGATACCAAGGATCAGTTTGCGCAATTCCACGATGTCGAAAGTGGTGACACTACCTGAACGGTTGGCATCGGCGGCAATCATTTTGTACGGCGTATTGAGCGGTTCCAGGCCAAGGATATGTTTGGAAATCAGCACCAGGTCATAGGTAGTTACACCGTTGAGCGGGTTATTGTCCTTGGTCGGTGTCAGCGTGTAATCCGATAGCATCGGAACGGCATTGTTAAACTGGTAATGCCCTTCCTGATCGGTCATCACAAACTGGTTGAAAGCCGCGCCATTGGGCGCCTGACCGGATAATTCCACATCGCATTCTTCCAGTCCGTTGTCGTTTTCCGTTTTCAGGATACCTGCTACAGAGGCCTGGGTTTGTGTTCCGCCGCAGATGTTGAGCGGGTCCTGAATCGTAATCGTAGCGGTACAGTAATCGGCATTTCCAGCCTGATCTATGGCCCATAACTGGACCATTTGAGTGCCTATGTCCGAGCAGTCGAACGTAATACTGATAATGGGGTTACCATTGTTGTCCGTCGGGAATTGCAGCGGACCGCCTGCCACCTGGATAGCAAATTCAAGATTCTCTTCCGGCGTGCAATTGTCCTCTGCATGCAGGAGGAAGTCGCTGGCAAACAAGGTAATCATACCGGTTTGCATATTCGTGACGCCCCATCCGCCCTGGCAGAAAATAGTCGGCTTTTTGCAATCACGTATCACAAAGGTGTATTCGCAGACACTTTCGTTACCACAGCCATCTTCTACGATCCATTTGATTTTATGTACGCCGTGCGGCAGTTCGGGCAGCACATAAGAGCCGGGCGAACCGAGCGTATTCCAGCGTACTGCTGCTGTCAGGCTGCCGTCTACGACGCTTGTCTGGAGCGCGAAGCGGTATTTTTGATTGGCCGCGACTGCTCTTTCATCGAATGTGCGAACGGTTCCGCCACCAAAATTGGTTGTGTTTGCATTGCCATAGCGCACGGTTCCTTCCTGCGGCACATTGGTACTGCTTACGGCGGTCTCCATCACGCCATCGCCGTCCAGGTCGAGGAACAGGATATAACGCACGTTCAGGTTTGCACCCGAACACAGGTCCGTTGCGGAAATATGCAGGTCTGTCGGCGCTTCACACAAGTCATGCATCTCGTTGTTCGTATCGTACCAGTAAGGTTCGTTCCACAGGTTCGGATTGTTGGTTGTCACATCGCAGATGGTATCCGTTGCAGGACATACCAGAATCGGATCGGCGTTATCAATGATCTTGATGATCTGTTTGTATTTATAGCAGCTGGTATTAGCATTCCAGAAACTACTGTAATTCGTGGTCGTTTCGTCTGTAGGATTAATCTTGGTTACCGTTGCCGTCCAGGGCGCAGGCGTTCCGGGCGCCGATACGATCGGCCCTGTATTATTCTGGGGCGCGCCGGGGTTTGAGTTCGGTGTCGGGTTGAGCACCAGGGTACATAAACTTTCCGGTGAGTAATTGCACCAGTTGATAACCGTCCAGGTGCGTTCTATTTTATAACAGGCGTCAGTGACGACGGTGAAAATCTGATCGTGGTAAGCAACGGCCAGCAATTCGCAGTCTTCTCCGTAAAAGGTCGGTTCGCCGTAAATTCCGTTTCCATTACAAGTGTTGATGACCACATCGTCGGGAAATTTGATACCAAATTTCTGGTCGTATGTAACGGTTATTTTTTGTGTGCAGCTACTGCTGAATCCCCTGCAATCGTAGGCCCGGAACGTGCGTGTGATGGTACCCCGGTTGCATACGGTGTCAAACTGGCTGTAATTGGCCGAATGTGTCAGACCTTTCTGGCCCTGGTACATTTTGGTAGAGTCGAGGCAGCAGTTGTCGTAAACCGATGCTTTACCATAAGCCCAGAGAGAAGGATCGAAATTTTCACAACTGACTGTCAAATTCAGCGGGGGATCGCACACCGGCTTGAGTTTGTCCTGTACTTCCACTTTAATCAGACATTCATTGTAGATCGGTGTTCCGTCCGGGTAGTACGTGATCTGACCCAAGGCATCTAACTGATAAACCCGCAGAATGATGTCCTGAATGGTTCCGACCTCGCAGCAATAGAATTTGATAGAGTCGTTTTCGGCGGTAGCCACTTCATATTCGCATTCATTCAAATCCGTAATGCAACTGCTGTACGGCGGCACACGACGCACGGTAAAACCTACCTCACCACAGTTGTCATAAGACCCCTGGTCGAAGCTCGTCGCCGGCACCACCGTCACACCGGCAAAGTCGCAACCGTTGGCACTGGGTTCGTAGCAATCCGTCGGATCATCGATGCCGATGGCTACCACCGTGAATTCCGTGCAGGAAGCCACTGGTGGGGAATGGTCGTTGATTTGCAACTCGAAAGTGCAGGCACTTTGGTTACCACAATTATCAACGGCGATGTACGACACAATATGTGTACCAATCGGCAGGCAAGCCGTATTACCAAACACCGCCAGGGTATCCCGGTCATTGGTGTTATTACCGGGGAAAGAAGTTAGCGTACCGTTCAGCACAACAGTGTTGATAATGGTCTGTGTAACCGGGTCAACGATCTCTATTTCCGCCCGTATACTATTGATCCTGGAACACCCGTCTTCGACGATCACGTCCGGCAGATTGACCGTAGCGCAGCAGGAAAACGGATCTGTTGTCGTCTGAACTTCCGTCGGACAACTGATAACCGGACCGGTCTGGTCGCGGACACGGATATATTGTATGTGTATGACAACAGTATTGGAGCAGTTGTCGGAAGCCGTCCAGGTGCGCGTGATATTATACGAGCCGTCGCACAACCCTGTCACAGCGTCCATATGCTGGAAAGTAACCAGGCCGCCCGGAGGCAAACCGAATACGGTTGGGAAGCCCTGGAAACCCTGACTTTCAATCCATTGCGGAGTAGGGTACGCGCCGTCTACACAGCTAAAGGATGGTTCGTCAAAATCATCGTAATTCGGCGGGAACATGTAGTCTTCCACGAGGGGACGCAACAGGTTTATGGTTTGAATACAAGTAGCGGTATTGCCGGCTACATCCACCGCTTGCCAGGTGCGCAAGACAATGGCTGTCAGGCCCGATTCGCACAACTGCGGCGTGCTCATGTCGGTGTAACTGAGTGTCACATCACTACACTCATCCAGCAAACCGGCCGGAACCAGATACCTGTTATTGGGTAATGCCGTGAGCGGTGGCGCCGTGAGACCATTCGGGAAACCTACGGAGAAATTGCCGGTCATCCGGACAAAAAGGTCTGCTGCTTCAATTTTGGAAATATCCGTGCCTCCGTTTACGTCGGCAATACGAACAATCCAGTTTCCATTTACAGGCTGGCCGTCGAAGCTACTCAGACTCCCGATACCGTTTGGAATCCGTACTTTTTGATTCGTGGTAAGCGCAGGGCATGTCATGGTATTGGCGCCCTCGTCGTCGAAACGCGCCCAGATCGGGCTGGCGCCGCAACCGGTCATCTGATCCCACACCTTCACAATGGTACCGGAAGGGCTTTCAATCTCTATTTTCAGGTTGCCAAAAAAGGCGTCTTGTGAAATTTTAGTCGCAAAATCCACATCGGTAACGGTAGCGCCCGCAGGACCGGAAACCGGAATGCTGAAGGTACGGGTCTGAAAATCCGTTACGAATATTGGCAGGTTGGGAACCGAGAATTTAATCGTGGCTTCCGTTACCTGCGAGAAGGTCGGCAACAAGGGATAGTTGGCAGGTACGGTCAGTACATTACATTCGAGCTCTGGCGGCACATTATCGAAAACTTTGACGTCTCCGTAACACTTATTCAGGGTTATTTGGTCGGTCACCCGGACGCGATAGGTCTTGCCGATATCGGCAGCGCCTAATAAAGCGGGCACCCAGGGGCCGTTGCCATAAGGTGGTATCTTATCCAGTTCCACCAGGTAGTTGTCATAACAGGAATAAGGGCCTCCTTCGAGCACCTGATCAGGCAGCAATTCGTCCAAACAGCCTTCGCCGAGGGAAAAATTGACCAGGTCGTTGCAGAGGATTCCGTCAATGGGGTCCGGATATGGCACGACGGTTACCTTGAAAGAACAGATGGCTTCGTTGCCTGCGGCGTCTTCACAATAGAAAGAATTGATCGTTTCTCCTACTGTGTACGGGGAATTGGTAACCAATCCGCCCGTTTGTAGCGGCGTGCTGACTACTTCGGAGAAATAACCCACCGAACCGTTGTAAGAACGGTCATTGAAGGTAGCGCCGAATGCATATTGTTTTCCGGCGCCAGGGTTGGAAGAAACCCGCAACTGGCCGTTGTCAAACTGGCGGTTACCCTCTGTATAGTTGAGGGGCGCCCCGCTGGTGCTGGTCAGGTATATGCCTTTCGACTGACCCGGAGCCAGTACGATATTAAAACCTGTAATGGGCGTGCCTGTGCCGGGCAATGCGGAAGTCACAGTTCGAGTACCTGCCAGGGTCCAGGCAGCCGGGTTATTGGCATTGCTCTGCCAGGAATTGGCAATCGTAGTATAATAGACCTCCATTTGCCAGGTACCCGCATTCAGGGATGGGGAAAAACTGGTGATCGTCATAGGCGTGGTTCCGAGGTTTCTGACATCGAACATCACGCCGGCTTGTGCACTATTGAAATCTATGGGATGCGCTACCGAACCGGAAGCCGTGAACGGGCAGTTGTCTGTGCAAGTAACCGAATAGTTATAGTCAACACTGCACTGACCCGGCGCAAGGGTGAGCGTGACATCGCCCGGGCAGTTCAGCACCGGATTCGTATTGTCAGTTACGGTTATGGTTTGGTTATCGGAAGAGATAACGCCGCCGCCGCAGGGATCCACCAGTTCCCAGGTGATCACATTGGCGCCGACCGGTGTTGATATGGTTGTAAAACCTGTATTGTTCACAATAGTTGCCATACCACCGTTGATGCGGTATTGCAGTTGATATCCGGTATTGCAACCTACGGGTGCAAATTCGGGTAATTCCGTAGTTACATTGGCAAAACAGCTCGTGTTGCCCGGACCCGTATTCGCGGTCAGGTTGCCGGGGGCATCGAGGGCGCAGGCATCTTTCGGCACCTGCCGCACAATGGCCGACCACCCGGAAAACTGGGTAGCAGCGTCCGAGCGAAGTTGAAATGTAAGCGCTTCATTGGCATTGGCCCCTACCGCTGCAAGACCGGTATTGGCTGTGATTGTACCGGGAGTGGTCGGGAAATGGCCCGCCGGAAACAAGTTGTAATTGACAGGGCCGGGGCCGGGCACCATATTGGTTCCCACCACGTCGCTGTTAAATATATAAAAAGCATCCCAATCCGACTCTACGGAATAAGAGGTAAACGACACCTGGATGCGGTGTGTCGCTGGGTTGGATGGCAAAAATGTCACATTTGCATTGGCATTGCTGTTGTAAGAGCCTGCCGGTCCGCCGCTGTCATAAAAATTGAAAAAACAGGTGGCAGGAGGATTGATGGTGAATGGGCTACCGGCGGTAGCGCCATTAGCAGCCATATTGACGTTCGTTTGGGCGTGTATTTGAATACAGACCAACGCAGATGCTATGGCAAGCATCAATTGTTTCTTATAGAAGTTGCTCTTTTTCATAAGAGGATGATTGTTGAAATTAAAAAGTGCGGATTATCCATGTAAGTAAAAGGGCAAAATCGCAAAGGACAAAAAGCAATGTAAATCAATGAGTTACAAAAGATTTAGTACTACCCGATTTTGAACGCCTACTTACTTTTTCATGGGGTTGATGTGTCCGACTATAGTTCTTCGGGCCATCTCTAAAAAAAGTGGGTAAGCAGGTACTGCGGATTAGTTGGTAAGGGTCACTCGGGCTTCTTCGCGCAATGCGCGCAGCACGATTTTGGAAGTGTAGGTGGCCTCTTTGGAAAAACCCAGGGTGGCGGCGGCAGGCAGGCTCAATTCCAGCGATTGAGCCACGGTGGCGCCGCGGTCAATTTCCTGAATAATCGCTTTGAAATAGGCTATCCGCCGGATGGTGTTGTCGTAAAGCGGCGTGCCTTCCGTAATACCGGGAATCTGCTGAAGCAGCATTTCCACCTGGCTTTTCAGCAGACTGATGGCTTCGGACGACGATTTCCAGGCGTAAGCTTGTGCCTGAGGCTCCGTTTGAGGCGATTGTGCCAGGCTCTGGCCGGTCATAACCATGCAGGTTGCAAACATGACCGCGAAACGAAACGGCAATAACCAACGACAGCCGTTTTGATACATTTTTTTCATGAGAACAATGATTTAATTAAATGATGTATTACATGAGGAAATCTTCGGTGATGGTATACCCAGACCAAAAATGTGTGTCAATTGAAAGTACTGTTGCCTTTTTCATCCTGTTACTTGTTTTATTATCAAGCGTTTATGATTCAAGATTCCATGCCCCCTCCCTAACTTTCAGGGAGAGGAGCATGGTCCCTGTATGCTTCATAGTGTGGCCGGTGGCCGTGATGTAATGGATTAAAATAAAGGGGATAACAAGGAAGAAGAAGGTGATTATTAATGTTGTTGGTGGTTTGAGAGTTTGATGGTTTGAGGCGGTAGATCTTGGCTTAAGTTATCACCTCAAACCATCAAACCTTTCAAACCATCAAACCTATGCATGAAACCTGATTCTGTATCGCCCGTCCAACTCTTCCACGGCGTATTGCCCCGGTCGGAGGGTATTGAATTTCAGCCCGATGGATCTGGTAATTTCGACGGGTATTTTGCAAGGCTCCTGTAGGGTTAGCACACCTTTCCGCAAATGATTGCGCCAGATATGCGTACATAGCGTTTCACGGGCGAACACCATCGAAAGGTTTGCTCCATGTTCTCCGCTGATAAACAATGCTTTGGCCGTTTTACAGTCGCGCCGGACAGGTACTTCCGGCCGGCTCTTGCGGGCAGTGATTTTGCAAATACCGGTGCCCCGGCAATCGTTACTGGGTGAACCGAAAACCACGTCGCAACTCATGGATTTTACGGTGGTCGTCTCCCGCATCGGCTGCAACATATTCCCAATAGGATCGTAAAGCCGACCTGTCCCCGGGGTCGATTGATACGCTGAAGAGTTTTTCATAATATTGTATGTTTGATTGAAAATGCAGGAGAATGAAAGCGAATCATCTGCGCCGGGTTATGCTCCGATCAGGTCAAGCCCGGTGATATTGGACTGTTGAACGTTGCCGGAATTACCGTTGAAGGAGATCGAAGTGTTGCGGGTGTAGAAGATTGCTTGCATGACGTTGAGTGTTTTTTTTCTTAATTTTTACACTTCAAAGGTCAGGCGGCACAGCATGCTGTCTTAGGACACGGAACAGGGGTCGGTATCCCGGCTATTTTTGGGCGTTTTGAATAGTTTTTTTATTCAAATAATTGATAGTCAATTCTTTAAGTCGTTTTTTTTCTATTTCAAAACAGCCTTTTTGGCATAAAAAAAGCCCCTCTCCGGTAGTGGAGAGGGGCTTTGGAAGCCATGGCAAACGCCTGAAAAATTACTTTTTCTTCGGCTTGTGTATTTTCATATCCAGCGATTTGATGATGATCTCCCAGAGTTGTTCATACGGGATGATCTCCACTTCGTGCATTTGGGTGGCCGATTCCAGTGGCACACTGAGCAAATTTTTGTGGTGTTTTTCCACTTTTCGCAACACGGCTTCCCGGTGAAAATTGGCTATTGGAATTTGTAAAAGCATTTTTATAAAACAGTTGCTTCTGAAGGTATCCTCCTCTTTCAGGTGGCGGGAACGATACCGGTCAATGCCCTCAATCCGGTCGATGGCTTCGTCGTAGTCGCGGTCAGCCACATTAAATAAAATTTGAGCGATCAATACGGAAATATTCATCCCGCGTTTGTCTTTGATGTACTCATTGACTTCATTTAAAAATTTACCCACCCTGAATTTTTTGGCCTTTTCACTCACGATATCGCCGGGTATTTCGCCGATACGTATCAGGAACTGGACATAAGCCTCATAAATTTTCCACATTTCCACGATCTGGTGGGCCTGGTCGCTGAAGCGGGGCAAACCCGTCACGCGTTCATACAGGTGGTACGCCTCGGTGTAGTGTCCGCTGTGCATGGCCAGCAGGAAAAACAATTCCTGGAGTTTGTACCAGTTGAAGGTGCCTTCCGTAAAGAAATATTCGCAGCGGCTGATCAGTTCCTGCCCTTTTTCAAATTCGCGCAACTGGAGGTAACACACCACCAGGTTGTAGTAGAACACCTGTAAAGGCAAGCCGCTGTCGTACTCTTTCCGATCGAAAAAGGCGATGGCCTCTTCGCAGAGTGTTGCCGTCTGGCGGTAATCGTTGGCACTGTTGAAGATGGTGAGTTGTATCATGCGGCCAAACAGGTGCAGTTTGAAGGAAGAACATTCCCCCATAAAGCCCTCCAGTTCGGCATAATAGGTCTTGGCTAAATCGGTAACTTCGGTTTTGGTCGATTTGCTGTTCGTAAACTGAATCATCAGCTCTGAATAATGGCTCTCCGCCCTGCTTTCCATCAACCAGATCCGCTCGTACAGCAAATACTTTTCCTTGGCGTCCCTGTATTTTTCAACGTCACCGTCTACCACGCTGTATTGCAATTTCAGCACCCGCAAAATATCCAGCGTCAGTTCCGTAAATTCAAAACGAACGGAGTGGCGCAACAGTCGCTCCAGCAAGTCGATGCCCGTTATTTTGGCATTGCGCGTCAACAGGGTCATCGCGACCGACCATTTTTTATAACATTCGTAAAATGCTTTTTGCCGGGAAGAGAAATTCGCCTCCTTGAAGTCCAGCAGGAATACGGAGTCCAGCAAACGTTCTTTCAGTTTGTTTTTCAGCCCGGTTATATTCGTACTGTCTTCGGGGTCGACAAACAGGGCTTTGGCATCTTCGTCGCTTTTTACCTGTTTGGAAATAAGCGCCTCATAGAGGCGTTCCATCTTGGTGTTCGGTTCGATGACATATTTCATCATGCCATCCCCTTTCATCTTGGTGGTATTCAAGAGATTAGTGAGTTCTATCAGATCACGCATACATACAGGAAATTATGGTATTAAAATAAAAATCCCGGGTAAAAGCAGCAGCAATAAATGCGGCAGACTTAAAGCCCAACGTATAGCACTGGCATACATAGCCAGCCGGCAGAACATGGTTGCGCCGTGATCGGAAAATGGTGGGGATCGACTCTGAAAAAGTGGAAAATAGCTGTAAATACAGCTAAAGATGTGTTTGCTTAATCTCTTTCAAAACCTGAGGCGGATTATACAAATGGGTGGATTTCGAATACCCAAGGAAGAAGATTAGAGAAAAAGGATGCTCAAAGGTAAAATTTCTTTAATAAGATGTACGAATTATTTTTCACAACAAAAAACAATCCGGGAAAGTAGAAATGGAATAAATCTGACAATAAATTTCTGATAATTGTCGGATTTTTGCGGGCTTTTTTTTGGTTATTGGTTATTAGTTATTGGTTATTAGTGTGGTAACCCTTGGCTTAATCAAATACCAAGGCCAAGTGTTACCATACTAATAACCAATAACGAATAACTAATAACCAGACATGCCAGCCACCACCCTCATCCCCTACACCGCCAAAGGCATTCCGAAAGATACCCTGCTTCATTTGTATGAACAGTTGGTGCGCCCCCGCCTGATTGAAGAAAAAATGCTGAACCTGCTGCGTCAGGGCCGTATTTCCAAATGGTTTTCAGGCATCGGCCAGGAAGCCATCAGCGTGGGCGCCGCCTGCGCGCTGCTGCCCGATGAAGTCATTTTCACCATGCACCGCAACCTCGGCGTCTTCACCGCCCGCGATATGCCGCTCGACCGGATGTTCTGCCAGTGGCAGGGCAAACAACTCGGTTACACCAAAGCCCGCGACCGCTCTTTCCATTTCGGCGCGATGGAACACCATATTGTAGGCATGATTTCGCACCTCGGGCCGCAATTGTCGCTGGCCGCAGGCGTGGCGATGGCGCATAAACTAAAAAAAGAAGGCCGCGTTTCGCTCGCTTTCACCGGCGAAGGCGCTACCAGCCAGGGCGAATTTCACGAAGCCCTCAATGTGGCGTCCGTCTGGAAACTACCCGTTATTTTCCTGATTGAAAACAACGGATACGGACTGTCCACCCGCCCCAACGAACAATACGCCTGCAAGGACCTGATCGACCGCGCCATTGGTTACGGGATGCGCTCGGCAAAAATCGACGGCAATAACATCCTCGAAGTATTTACTACGATCCGGAAAATAGCCGCTGAAATGCGCGAAAACCCGGAACCTTTTTTGCTGGAATGCATCACATTCCGGATGCGCGGACACGAAGAAGCCAGCGGCACCAAATATGTGCCCCAGGAATTGATGGATGAATGGGCCGCAAAAGACCCGATCGAGAACTACGAAAAATGGCTGCTGGAAGAAGGGATTCTGACGGAAACTTTCGCCAAAAACCTGAAAGACAGGTACAAAAAGGACATTCAGAAGGCTGTGGACGTCATGTTTGCCGAACCTGAACCCGTGCCCGACACCGAAGCGGAACTGGCCGATGTGTACGCACCCGCCGCCGCTGTGACGCCGCCCGGCCAGGCTGCCAAAGAGATGCGTTATATCGACGCCATCAGCGAGGGACTGCGCGAGGCGATGCTGCGCCACCCGGAATTAGTGCTTATGGGCCAGGATATTGCCGATTACGGCGGCGTGTTCAAAATCACCAACGGTTTTACCCAGCAGTTTGGAAAAGAGCGCGTGCGCAACACGCCCCTGTGTGAAAGCGCTATCGTGGGCATCAGCCTGGGACTCAGCCTGAAAGGTATCAAAAGTATGGTGGAAATGCAGTTTGCCGATTTCGTCACTTGCGGCTTCAACCAGATCGTGAACAACCTCGCCAAACTGCACTGGCGCTGGGGCCAAACCGCCGATGTCGTAGTGCGTATGCCGACGGGCGGTGGCAGCGGTGCAGGGCCTTTCCACTCGCAATCCAACGAAGCCTGGTTTACCCATGTCCCCGGCTTGAAAGTGGTATACCCCAGTTCACCCGCCGATGCCAAAGGACTGCTGCTGGCCGCTTTTGAAGATCCGAATCCGGTGATGTTTTTTGAACACAAAGCCCTGTACCGCTCGGAAAGCGGCCCCGTGCCGGATGGTTTTTATACCGTGGAAATCGGAAAAGCCAGGCAGGTGCGCAGTGGTACCGATGTTAGTATCCTCACCTACGGCATGGGCGTGCGCTGGGCCGAAGCGGTGGCCGATGAAATGGGCCTGAACGCCGACATCGTCGACTTGCGCTCGTTGGTTCCGCTGGATTATGAAGCCATTACCGATTCCGTCAAAAAGACCAGCCGCGTCCTGATTCTCCATGAAGACACGCTGTTCGGCGGAATCGGCGGCGAAATAGCGGCCTGGATTTCGGAACACTTGTTTGAGCACCTGGACGCGCCGGTTATGCGGGCTGCCAGCCTCGATACACCTGTGCCCTTCGCTATTCCGCTGGAACAGAACTTCTTTCCGGTGGAGCGGATGAAGGAGCAACTGGGGCGGTTGATGGGATATTAACAGGGATGAGGAATGAGGAATGAGGGATGAGTTATCGGACCTTTGCCGGCGCTGCTTTTTTACAGATGTATCCCCGTTCATGCCGAACGCTTTTTCTGGCGGCTTTTTTCCCGGGCAATTTGGGCAAGATCGGAGGCCGAAAGCAGGCGCCCGACATAAATCCGAAGTTTTTATTACAAATTAAGTGCCTTTTTATTGCATCTTATTACAACATACCGCTATATTTGAAAGTTTAAAATTAACTTTCCCCTTAGCCCCATGATTACGAAGAAAGCCCCTGTTTTCATCCTTTGCAGCCTGTTGGCGCTGCCCCTGTTTTCACAACCTTTACAGATCGACACCACCCATCGCTGCCTGTATAGCGGCACGTGGTTTGGCACCATGCCCCGGCAAGGCAGCAGCAGCGATGCCGATGTGGAAAAAATGGTCGATACGATATGTCAGATCACGCAGACAGACCGCAACGCATTCCAATTGATCAATGCCCGGGTACCTGATGTGGCAGCCGTCGCAGACGGGAAGGCCCGCTACCTGCTATACAACCGGGGCGTGTTCCAAAACCTGAAGAATGGCAAACGCGCCTGGGCTTATTTTATCCTGGCCCATGAAATCGGCCACCACAGCCTTCGCCACACGCTCGATCCGCGCAAACGGCTCCGCGAAGAAGCCGAAGCGGATCGCTTCGCCGGACAGGTCATGAAAAGACTGGGCGAAGCAGTCAGCCTGCCTGCTTTGCAGGATATGGTCAATGCTGAACCCTATTCTTATGCCGGGCTGTATCCTGCAGCGGAGCGGAAGGCGGCGTTCGCTACGGGCTGGAATACGGTCGATGCCTTCAATAAAGGTTTAAGTTTTGGCAACAATCCCACCGATATAGAACAAAGCCCGCTGCCTCGTTTTCAGAAAAAAGGATGCCCCAAAGAGTGTACGCTCAATGCCAAACGATTTGAAGGGTGCGCCAAACTCTCCGACATCGACTTTCGTATTTGCCGCGCATTAGACGCACAGGGTTATACCCAAAGGAGTTATTTTGCCGTAAAAAACGGCTATGCGCTGGTGACGTCCGCCGAGCAATTTAAATCCGCCCCGGCGCTGAAATCGGTCGCCGGCGATCAACGCTGGCTCGATTACCCGCCCCGGCCCAATTTCGAGGGCGTATGGGACTATTTCAGCAAAATGCTTTGGCCGAATCCTACCCGTTTCCGGGTATTTGTTTTTGTGGTGACCAACCAGTCCGTTTTGGAATATGTGCCGGGCGCCGTCACAGCGGATGGCTGTAAAGAATGGCTGAAACAAGGGGGCAATGTGTTGCCCGATTACCTCGCCCGCGAACCCGTCAAAGGGCATACCGTGCGCGGTCTGGTGTATGAATTCTGGGCGGAAGAAAGCAACAAAACGGCCAAAGAAGAGTGCCGGCAGAATGTCCGCGCCGAGGA
>Ga0138256_10003963_pt1 | contig 15707 bp, 13 predicted proteins | sample KNB2016incub_MG_FD_105486 | JGI IMG/M metagenome (GOLD analysis project Ga0138256, IMG submission 105486) | Active sludge microbial communities from wastewater in Klosterneuburg, Austria - KNB2014incub_MG | ecosystem: Engineered > WWTP > Activated sludge > Unclassified | place: Austria... | reverse complement strand
TACGCTTGAGGGGCGTATGCCGCAAGGTGTGCAGGTTCAAATCCTGTTTCGGGTACCCTTTTCAGAATAAATGTCCAATTTTTTGGTTTCCTTTTTCTGGAATACTCTTCAGTTTTTACAACGCTAGTTTGGACTCGCATTCCTCTAAAAAGTTTAGTAAGCATTCAAAATTTGTATTTCATTTAACAAGAGACTTTAATATTATATTAAACTTGTCCATAGCCTTAATTTATGATTAAATTCGCAGTCCAATCAATAATTGAATATTCGATCTTACAAAAAAATATTGTTTACATACATAATCTCAAATTTATGAAACGGAAAATTTTACTTCAAGCACTTTTACTTAGTCTATTTTTATCCTGTGTCAATATTGATAAAAAAATAGAAAGTGGAAACTATGATTCTGCGATCAACACTTTGGTTGGTAAACTAAAAGGTAAAAAGAATAAAAGCAATGAACGAATTATGCAATTGGAGACAGCTTTCAAAAAAGCCAATGATGCCGACCTACGCAGCATACATGCATACAAAGCTGATGCTCAAGAAGAAAATTGGGAAAGAATATTAACTATTTATCAAAATATAGAAAATCGTCAACGCAAAATTGAACCATTAGTCCCAATACAATCAAAGGATGGATATCTTGGTAGATTTACATTTATTGATATCGATGAGGATAAAAGACAAGCAAAGTCAAGACTTGCAGAATATTTTTTAAATAAAGCTACAAAACTGATTTCTGATTCAAGAAGTCAAAAAAACAAGTCATTGGCAAAGCAAGCATTTGGACTTCTCGAAAGAATCGATCCTTTGTATAGAGATTTTAAAAATAAAGAATCATTAAAAGCAGAGGCTCTGTCACTTGCCACAGAATACACATTGATTTCAATGGAGAATAATACCATGCAAATCATACCAACTTATATTGAAGAAAATATATTGAGCTTCGATGTTAGCGGATTGGAAAGCAGATTTAAAAAATACCATACTGTAGCACAAAATAATTTGGATTATGATCAATTGATCATACTAGAGTTAAATCAATTAAACATAAGTCCTGAAAGAGAAAAGACAAGAGTCTACGATGAGACTTTTGAAGAGGAAAAAGAAGAGGTATTAAAAGATAGCAAAGGAAAAGTATTAAAAGATAGCCTTGGTAGAGAAATACGTAAAAAAATTAAGCGAAGCTATACCACTACCATTGAGGAAGTGACCCAACTTAAGACTGTGGCTCTAGAAGGAAAAATCGATTGGTTAAAATCAAAGAAAAATCTTGCAGACTATTCTAAACCAGTTAATGTTGAAGCTGTATTTCAAAATGAATTTGCAGTGGTCGTCAAGGGAGAGAAAGACAAATTAAATGATAAGTGCAAGAAGAAAATTCAAAATCGTGCCATGCCTTTTCCAGATAATAACGCAATGTTGGTAGATGCTGCAGAAAAAATGAAAAACTTGATGAAGGATCTCATATATGAAAGAGAGAGATGATATCTAAATCTATATAAAAACAAAGGGGTCATGTCGACCCCTTTATTTTTATCAATTGAAAACTAATTATTTATTGATGATTACACGATGAGGTATTGGACCTGCAATACCATTATTATCAAATGCTTTTTTCACTGATTCTTGAACCCCAAAATAGACATCCCAGTAATCTGCTTGGATGCAATATGGTCTAATAGCAAGAGTAACCATACCATCAGCAACTTTAAGTACATTGACCTCAGGAGCTGGAGATTTTAAGACTTTTGGATGGGAAAGCATAGCTTGAGTAGCTACCTCTCTAGCCTTGTCTATATTGACACCTGGATCTACTGCCATCACTAAATCTACTCTAAGATTACCATGTGTCGTATAATTAATTATAGTTCCTGTAGATAGCGCTCCATTGGCAAGAATTATAGTTTTATTTTCTGGAGATAATAGGAATGTATTGAATATTCCTTGCTCAGTTACTGTACCAAACTGTCCTTGAGCCTCTATAAGATCCCCTAGTTTGAATGGTTTAAATATCAACATCATGACACCTCCTGCAAAATTACCCAATGTACCATTTAAAGCAGCTCCAACACCGACTGCTAGACCTGCAAGGATTGCCGCAAATGAAGTAAGATTAACTCCCAACATTCCAAAAATAGTGAGGATTAATAATATACTCAACAACACTTTTACCAATGAGTATAAGAAGGATTGTAGTGATGGGTCAAATTTTCTCAACTCTAGTGCTTTGCGAAGCATATTGCTTATCCATTTGATAATTATAGAACCAACTAAATAAACTAAAACAGCTCCAATTAATTTTGGAACATAGCCGTATCCCATTTCTATGATTCGAGATAAAAATCCAGCAGAAGAATCCACTGCTCCTGTCAATTGTAATAACATAAGTAAAATTTAAAATTTATAATAATTTTTCCAGTTTTAATGCTTAAACTGGCTCTTTGGATTACTATAGTTTTTGACTATATAATTTCAGTAGGTCACTCAAATTGTTAAGAAATATTTAATTGTTTTTAGAATTCGACTAATTTTATATTGCCAAAAGCTAAAATATTAATTTTTTGAATGGTTTGTTTAAATAAAATCACTTATTTCGAAAAGAATCCTAAGAAATGTTTACAGATTACATTGAGACAATTATTTAGCGTCGATACGACCTGTAAATTCAGTACTACTGTTGAAATAACCCATTCCTGGCCCTTACCCTTGTCAGGGAAGGCAAATGTGACATTACGGATTTACAATCCAAATCTAATGTGGCTGTTGTCGTGGTCTATCTTGTGGATAAATTGGTAAGCCTTTTTTATGTCTTTCAAGGTATGGATTCACAAATCCTGGAGTAATTTTATTGGCACGATCTAAATATTCCTGACATTTTTCAAAATCACCTTTTTTTGCATATACTAAGGACATATTAAAATAAGTTGAGGCTTTCTGTGGATTCAATTTCAATACACGATCATAATAGGCCATTCCCGCTTTAAAATTAGATAATCCACATTCAGCGATGCCAAGTAATTCCAAAGTCTCCGGATCATTTGGACGAATACTATCAGCAATGACTAGAGAGCGCTTTGCCCAAAGTGGATTATTCTCTCCAAAGTTATAACGTCTTCCTAGCTCTCTATAAGACATGGCGAGGTTCTTATCGATTTCTTTTACTTCTGGTTTTTGAGTTTTATGTAAAAGATACATGTATATTGCTTTGTTATAATCCTTCACAGCATAATAGGTATTTCCTAACATATATACGACATCAGAATTTGCAGTATCTTTAAAATAGGCTTTTTCTAAAAAAGGGACTGCCTGTGAAGCTAGCCTTGCTTTCTGTAGACTGTCTGTCTGAGTTCGATATTGAGTCATCAATTCTAATCCCTGTTGAAAATCAGTCTTTGTAACTGACTTTACTGGTTTTTTGGTAGGCGTTTGATTACATGCAGCAAATCCAATACCACACAGAAGAAAAAGTATTATAATTCTCTTATCCATATTACAAAGGTATTGATTCTAGAATCTTGAATTTTAATTTATTTAATGTTAAGAAAATAATAACACTTAATCAATTTTTGCAACAGGATATATCCTGTAATAGGGCTCAGAATATGCTGATTGCGAATATAAATAATTGAGCTGCATGTTTACATTAGACTTAAACAAACTATCAGTCTTGAGTTTCTTTTGATAGTTCTCTAATAGGCTAGGATCCTTTTCAAAAATTTCATCAAGTTGTGCTGAAAAAATATAATCTGAAAAATACTCTTTTCGCTGCAAAATTCCATCAAAAAAATTCCATGCAAAATAGGAATCTTCTGCTTCTGGTTCAAGCGTCTCTATCACAAACCGGTCCGTCGCATATCCCATTGGAATTACAAAATCACCAATGAAATATTTTTTTCTCATTTCAATTTCCTCAACTCTAACTTCACTGTGGAGATAATGATTTTCATAGGGTTCTTTTGGAGTTTTATAATCTAAAATTTTATAAAAATGTGCAAAAATTAAGCTATCCTTTTTTAAAGGTATCATTAAAACGCCATTTGCTTTCAATCGTTGAATCACATCCTCATAGGCCCTGTGAATTACATAATATTTTGGCTTTTTGACTTGTCTTATAGCATTATGTTTATTATAAAATGGAATCTTTTTCATTGTTTGTTTCTGACTATTATAATAGATGAAAGGGCTATTGGTATATTTATTAATTGGTCGCTCTATGGCATAAGCTTTATACTCAAGTGTATCTGCTCTTTTAAAATCCAACTCCCATTTCAATGTATATAATTTCTTCGATTTTTCAAAATCTATGGATTTCGTTTTTGCATCTAAAATGTCGCGATAAAACTGATTTGCCGCTTGAACAAAACTGTGCAATATTCTAATATGTGATCTACACCTTTGCTCATGTGTCTTCAGCATATGCGACTCGGTGATATATGCCATACAGTGATGGATTGAAGCATAACCCGAAGAATATCTGGGTGGATCCATAAAATCATAAATTCCATTATCAGGTACACCTTCAAAATCAATATAGGGAAATATTTCATCATCTAACGATTTCATTTTTGCATAAACAAATGGCGTAATTTTACTTTCCATACAAGATGATAAAGATGGATTCATCTTATCCTTTTGAGAACTGATCAAAGTCATGGTATAAGGATAATCCGCACCATCAGTAGTGTGTGTATCAATAAACAAATGTGGCTGCCACTTCTGAAACAGTTCTGCAAAAGTGATGGCATTCCGACTATCACATTTTATAAAATCTCGATTTAAATCTAAGTATTGATTATTCCCCCGAAATCCATATTCTAGAGGTCCGTTTTGATTTGCTCTTGTTGAATTATTTCGATTCATCATTCCTCCTACATTATATACAGGTATAATTACAATTGTAATTTTTTTGAGCAATTGATGAATACTTTTATCATTCAATAATTCCTTTACAAATATCATACTGCCATCTATCCCATCTGGTTCGCCAGGATGTATTCCATTATTGATTAAGATCACAATTTTGTTGTTCTTCTTACAATCAATATAATTTTTTTCTTTTTGATTGGAGATAATAATAGTATGAATAGCTGCTTCAACATCAGACATTCCTGCTTCAACAATACTTACATATTTACTTTTTTTTGCAAGCTCCTTATAAAACTGAATGCACTCTTCATAGGTCGTTGAGCTTTGAGGATTCCGCTCAAAAGCAGTCAATGGAAATTGGCAAAACGCGATATTATTGATAAATAAGAAAATATATAAAAATCTGAAAGCGATAGCAATGTAATTCATTAGACAAATCTATTGCAATTTTTGAAAATAATTAGCTTTAATTCAATTTGTTAGTTTAATTTTAGATTTTAAATTCAGCTTATGAAGTATTTTTGGATTAGTGTTTTAATTTGTGCAAATGTTTGCTTTGGATTGACTCAGGATAAAAAAGCCATTACACATGAAGATCTTTGGATGATGAAAAGAGTTGGAAATCCAGAAATAAGTCCAAATGGAGAGTGGGTCATCTTTGGGGTAACAGATCCAAATTATGATGAAAAAGAGCAAACTCAAGATATCTATATACAAAGCATAAAATCAAATACTAAACCTAGAAAACTAACGAGTGGAAAAGCATCAGAGAATGGATACAAATGGAGTCCTGACGGAAGCAAAATTGCATTTCAGGCAAAAAGAGATGCAGATGAAAAAAGTCAAATTTATATTTTGAATGTAAAAGATGGTGGCGAAGCACAGAGATTGACCAATCTTTCTACAGGCGCCTCAGGTCCTCAATGGTCTCCAGATGGAAGTAAAATATTATTTTCAAGTTCTGTCTTTCCTATGTGTTATGCTGACAGTTTATCAAAAAAGAGAAATGAAGAAGAAAAAAAAATAAAATATAAAGCTAAGGTTTATAATTCATTCCCCATACGCGATTGGGATCACTGGAGAGAAGAAAAACAAAATCACTTTTATATACAACATGTCGATAGTACCCAAGCAAAAAATATTTTTTCTGAAGTTGCAATTTCAAAATTAAATAACTTTGTACCAATCGCTGCTTCATGGTCACCTGATGGTAAATCGATATTATTTATTGCAAGTAATGATGAAAACGAAACAGCTTATCAAGAATCAACATCACATATATATAAAGTAAGCGCTGATGGCGGTGATGCGCTACAATTAACATCAGGAAACTACAATTATAATAATGTAAAATTTTCATTAAATGGAAAATATTTATTCTGTCTCAGAAATGAAAACAACCAAAAAGTTTATAATCTTTCAGCATTGTTGAGATATGATTTTCCAAGTCTAAAAAATGAAACAAAACTTATTTCTAAAAAAGATAGACCTATTCAAAACTATTGTGTAGGAGATGAATATATTTATGCTTCAATTGAGAACTCAGGTCGAGATGAAATTTACAGCATCCAATATGAGAATGATCAAATTAAAAAAATCTCCTTTGGTGAAAAGGGATGTTTTACAAATGTATGCTGTAGTAAAGGAAAGAATCCTGTCATCATATCGAATTTCGAAACAGCATCAATGCCTCCAGAAGTAGCTATAGTTTCTTCAAATGAATTAAAATATTTAAGCGAGTTCAACAAAGAGAAACTTTCTAAACTAGACTTAACTGATGTGGAGACATTTTATACTGTAAGCAGCAAAAATAAAAATATAAGAAGTATACTAATTAAACCTGCAAATTTTGATTCTGGGAAAAAATATCCATTATTTATTTTAATTCACGGCGGACCGGCTGGAACTTGGAAAGAGAACTGGAGCTACCGATGGAACTATCATCTCTTAGCCCAAGCAGGTTATATTATTTTAGGTTCAGATTATACTGGATCAACTGGCTATGGTGAGAAGTTCAGTCAAGATATTCAATATGATCCCTTCAAAGGTCCTGCGGAAGAGATTTTAGAATGCGCTGCTCATGCAATTAAAAAATATTCATTTATTGATGCAAAAAGACAAGCAGCGGGTGGCGCTAGTTATGGAGGACATTTGGCCAATTGGCTTCAAGGAACAACAAGTCATTTTAAATGTCTCGTAAGTCATGCAGGACTAGTAAATAGCGTGTCGCAATGGGGCACAAGTGATGTCATTTATGGTCGTGAACTCATGAACGGCAGTCCTCCATGGATAAGCAATAAAACATGGGAAGAACAGAATCCTTATTCCCTCGCTCCCAATTTTAAAACACCGATGTTGATTACCGTTGGTGAATTAGATTATAGAGTTCCGATAAATAATTCTATTGAAAATTTTTATATCCACCAACGATTGAAGATTCCTTCAAAACTTATTGTATTTCCTGAAGAAAACCATTGGATACTCAAAGCAGAAAATTCAAAGTTTTTTTATCAGGAATTATTGGCTTGGCTTGCAAAGTATCTTGAGTAGAATTAAATTTATACTTTCCTATAATATGAAAACAATTTACTATTAATTGCTCTTGCCATTCGTATTGCATTCTTTGTATTTCTTCCTTCAAGTTTTCCAATAGACCATATTGCAACTTTCAAATTATTTACACGAATATTATTGGGAAAACTTCTTGGGATAATCCTCTCTTTGCTATCGATGAAGATCAATGCTTCTAAGCCAGATGCGGTGTTGTCATGTTTTAAAATTAAATAAAACTCATCCTTAGATTTCAAAAGATGATTCTCATTTTTTAATATTAATTTTGAATTAGGCAAATTATTTTCTTTCCACTCCTTATAATCTGAATCATAAATAAAATTGTATTTCGAAAATTTATACTTACCTTCAAAAGCAGCAATCAAAGTTTGATTAAATGTATCTCTATCGGCTATTGTTTTATTAATTACTTCTTGGATGTTATTAGAATTCTTAACATCATTTTTACTCAAATCTAACTGGTTTTTTAGATACTCCAATTTCTTTTTTTCAGACTTTAGTCTAACTATTAAAATCCCATCTTTCAAATTCTTAATGCAAGAATCAGAGGTAAAATTTAAATTGTCCAAAGACTGAGAATTTAAATTAACACCCAAAATGTTAATAAAAATTAAAATTATTAGATATTTATAATTAAAGACAAGTAGACCTACGTTTTTAAATGTCATAATTGATATAATTTTTATTTATTTTTTAAAATATATTTGTTTAATTGTATTTGAAGCTAAATTGATAAAAATCTATTGATATAACGATTTAAATTTAAACATGTCTCACCATAATCCTATTATAATACCATTGTTAACTTTGCAAAATTAATCATTTATGTCTCAATACATTGACATTGAATCTCTTAATCAACAAATTGCAATAGAAAGTGCTTTTTTAGACAAACTATTAGAATCTCAATCTAAGGTCATGGTCGGTCAAAAACATTTAATGAACAGCCTGTTGCTTGGACTATTGACCAAAGGGCATATCTTGTTAGAAGGTCTTCCTGGATTGGCTAAGACATTGGCTATTAAGACATTGGCAAGTAGTATTGATTCAAAATTTAGCAGGATCCAATTCACCCCAGATTTACTTCCGGCAGATATTATTGGTACATTGATATACAACCCTGGCGATCATCAATTTACAGTTCGAAAAGGACCTATATTTTCAAATTTTATCCTTGCTGATGAAATCAATCGCGCCCCAGCAAAAGTACAATCAGCTTTGCTCGAAGCCATGCAAGAGAGACAAGTGACTATTGGGAAAGAGTCCTTTAAACTTGAAGAACCCTTTTTAGTTCTAGCGACACAAAATCCAATAGAGCAAGAAGGGACCTATCCTCTCCCAGAAGCACAGGTAGATCGATTCATGATGAAGGTGATCGTAAAATATCCAAGCATGGAAGAAGAGCATGAAATCATGAGAAGAAACTTGAATGGTGATATTCATCAAGAAATAAAACCTGTGATTCATCAAAATGATATTATAAAAGCGCGTGAATCTGTAAAAAAAGTTTATATGGATGAACGCATTGAAAAGTACATTTTAAATTTAATTTTTGCTACTCGAAATCCATTGCAATATAAAATTAATGACATTGCTGATTTAATACAATATGGCGCTTCTCCTCGTGCAAGTATTTTTTTAGCACAAGCTGCAAAAGCACAGGCATTCATACAACACAGAGGATTTGTCATTCCTGATGATGTTCAGTTTGTCATAAAAGATATTCTGCGCCACAGAATTGGATTGAGCTTTGAAGCTGAAGCAGAAAATATCAATCAAGATGCAATCATTTCAAAGATCTTATCTAAAGTAGAAATTCCATAATAGCTAATTAAACCATGAGCTATAAATTTAACATAAAAGAAAGATTGATTTCTCTCATTCATCCAATGAGAAAAATAGCTATTTTTTTGTGTAGTATTTCTATGTCTTTAATTAATGCGCAAGCTGTGTTATTGACTGAAGAAGTGAAGAATTTATTTCAAGATCATAGCAATGGAATTTGGATTTCTCATTATTATGGTACCACCGAAGATGGCACTAAATATATCTTAAATCTGGGATATGATAACCAAGATTATAGAGGAATACTCAACAATCTAAACAGCAATGAAAAAATATTCTTGGAAGGAAAATATGATCCAAGTGTACTTAAATGCATTGGTTATGATTCACTTGATCAGCTCCATTATGAAATTATAGGAGAACGTAAAGATTCAAGTTTAGTTTTGGATCTCCTGTCAACAGACAAGAAACATGGAAGGCGAATTTATTTTTTAGCACAAGCTAGAGATCAATTTAGAATTCTTGATTGTGCTCCAAATTCATATTGTAAAATATTCCAAGACAAAAATATTCCAAACATCAGATTAAACTTACAAAGAAATGAAGATGAGAGTATCAGTGGAAATCTCTATATTTCAGCGGAAGAAGAAAGCTATTCGATCATAGCGAAATGCAAAGACCCTAATTGTAATAAAATCTCAGGAATCATTTATGACAAATTATCCCAAAAAGTTGGAAGTCTGCAAATCAACCATGTTTCAAACGCTTCAATTCATTTGGATTACATACTTAAGAATAATTCGTTCAACTATGATTTAAACCTGATGAATCATCTAAAATTCAGTTGCATTTCATTTAAAGAAATACGAAATCCACATGTATTTAAAACTGTATTCATCGCAGATAAAAACTATTTAAAATTCAATCAAGAAGTAATCACATTTATTAAAAATGACATTCAACAAAATCTAAAAAAAGATACTTCTCAGCCAATATTTTTCTATTATGACAATGAATTATATTCTGAAGATTTCATTAGCGGAACCTATAAATATATCCTATCAGATGAGGATACAATTCGCTGCAAGAATATCAATTATTTTATAAGAAATGACAAAGAAATCTCCCTTGATGATTTCTTTGATAAAGAATTCAACTATAATCAATTCTTTAAAGATGCAATTGCATTCAAAATAGAACATCTGATGAAAAACAAAGAAACAGATTTTCAAAACTGGTTGAAGACGATTGATTTAAATAATTGGACATTGAGAGAAGAAGGATTTGTTTTCCACTCCAATTATTCAACAAAATATGGCTTTACTGAAGCCACTGTTCCATTCACAGAACTTGCAGGAAAAATTAAAAAAAATAACCTAACAAAAAGATTGCTAAAGTGATGGATACTCAGGAAATTTTAAAAAAAGTCAGGAAGCTAGAAATCAAAACAAAGGGTCTCAGCAAACACTTATTTTCAGGAGCCTATCACAGTGTCTTTAAAGGAAGAGGAATGTCATTTTCTGAAGTGAGAGAATATGCTTTGGGTGATGACGTAAGACATATCGATTGGAATGTTACAGCAAGATCTGGACAGACTCATATAAAAGTTTATGAAGAAGAAAGAGAGTTGACATTGATGTTAGCGATAGACATAAGTTCTTCAATGAGATTTGGAAGTATTATTCAAAGGAAAATAGATTGGATTACAGAAATTGCAGCTGTACTTTCATTTTCAGCAACACAGAATCACGATAAAGTTGGACTACTGTTGTTTAGTGATAAAATTGATTTATTCATTCCTCCAAAGAAAGGAAAGCAACATATACTACGAATCATTCGAGAATTATTGGTAGATAGACAAGTGGGTAAAACAACCAATTTTCAAGCACCACTTTCGTATCTCAATAGTGTCATCACAAAGCGATCAATATGTTTTGTCATCTCTGACTTTTATGATCCATTGCCTGAAACTACTCTAAAAATATTGTGTAAAAAACACGATGTTATCGGTATTCAGATTTTAGATCCATTAGAGAAAGAAATGAAAGATTGTGGTTTACTTTCGGTAGTTGATTTAGAAAATGGACATGAAGCAATTATAGATACCTCTGATATAAACTATCGCACAAAATTAAAAGATAGCACACTCAATAAAATGGCTAGCACTAAACAAAGCTTTCTCAAGTCTAATGCAGAGTTTCTCAATATTGACGATCTACCGAATTATATTAAATCATTATTGCGATTTTTTAAAATGAGACAAAAGCGATGAGGCAAATTGGTGTCATTATATTATTGATCTTATCAGGATATAAACTCCTGTCCCAATCAGATATAATACAATATATCGACACGACACATATGTGGATCGGAGATCAGCAAAACTTAAATTTTGAATCCAATAAAGATATTCCACTGGCAGAAATTACAACTGTACTCGATACACTTTCATGGTTTCAAATCATCGATAAAAGCCCCTCAACAAAAAATGAAACAGGGAGATATTTTTGCAAAATAATATTTACAGTATTTGATAGTGGCAATTATCAAATTCCAAATTTATTTCAATCCAGTGAATTCAATCCAAATGCAAATTATGTTGAAGTAAGAGATGTGCCGGATCAAAAACAAGAACTTCTCGCGATCAAAGATATTGAAGAAACCACTGCTCCTTCAAAATTGACATTGTATATTATCATCGCATCTATTTTAACATTAATCATGCTAGGCATACTGTGGTTCTTCTTTAGAGCAGATCGAGTCAAACCAGGTCGTGTGGATTATATTACACCTCCAAAGCCTTATGAGATCGCTATCCAAAAAATTAAAGAACTAGAGTCAAAAAAACTATGGCAAAGAAATGAATTGAAAGAATATTATACTGACATCAATTTTATTTTAAGAGAATTTATTTCCGATGGACTTAACATTCCTGCCAAGGAACATACGAGTAGAGAAATTATACAAGCTATCGAGGAAAGTCAAGAAAAACCTGAATACTTTGATCAACTTCAATCAAGCCTAAGAATAGCTGACTATGCAAAATACGCAAACAAATTTCCAGATATTTCCGTGCATCAAAGTCAATTAGAATTCGTGACAGAATTCATTCAAAAAAACATTCCACTCTCTAATAAAATATTAAACGATAATCAAATCTGCTGGTCGAATATATTGGAACCAACTCTAGCTAATCAATTCGATGATCCACTTGAAATAGTTCCAGAAATTCTGCAAAATAATATCAATAAAGAGAAATCTAATTTAATACTAATTTCAGGCCTCTTTAGTTCTGAACGATTTGAATTACCAGAGACATGGGTGCGAATTCATAGACACAAATTAGGTCAACTGACTAGATGGCATCACAATCTTTTGTCACAATCAAAATTTAAACTTGTTAGTTTAATATTAATATTGATCTGTCTCCCAGTAATAGCTATTTTTCTTCCTGTTCTTGCAATTGTAGCTTATGTAAACAAAGAATCTTTATTCTCCAGAGGTTTGTTCTTACTCACTTCTAAAAATAAACTTGTAATCGATAAAAGCAAACTATGATATTAGAATGGTTAGAACGGCTTTCTTGGCGCGAACCACTATTTTTGGTTTTGCTTGGCATTATACCATTTCTTTGGATTTATAGAAAAAATAAATTTCAATTTACTGAACAAGTTTTATCATTTCCCAATGTCGATACAAACTTGATTATCCCATCATGGAAAACTAAGCTTTTCAAGTTTTTACCGGTCATACAACTATTAGGACTTGCATTTCTCATTCTCGCACTTGCGCGTCCTCAATGGGTACTCAAGGAAGAAAAACTGATAGGAGAGGGAATCAACATCTTTCTTGCAATGGACTTATCGTCTTCCATGTTGAGTCAAGATTTTACACCAAATAGATTAGAGGTGAGCAAAGCTGTTGCACAAGAATTTGTTGAAAAAAGAAAATTTGATAAAATTGGAATTGTAGCTTTCTCAGGAGAAGGGTTTACCTATTGTCCACTCACTACTGATCATTTGATATTAAATACTTTATTAAAGGAATTGCAATGCGGTTTTTTACAAGACGGCACTGCAATCGGACTAGGACTGGCCACTGCAATTAATAGACTAAAAGATGATTCAATAAAAAGTAAAACTATAATTTTAATTACAGATGGTGTAAACAATGCAGGTGATGTGAGTCCACAACTGGCAATGGAACTTGCAAAATCGCTAGGCGTAAAAATCTATTCTATTGGAGTCGGAAGCAATGGTGAAGCATATTCTCCTATTGGTCGAAGACCTGATGGTGAATATATATTTGGTATGGCTCCTGTGAATATTGATGAGTCATTATTGAATTATTTATCACAAGAGACAGGAGGAAGATATTATCGCGCCACTTCTAAAACAGAGTTAGAAAAAATTTATGATGAAATAGATCGATTGGAAAAAACAAAAATTGAAGTAAAAACATTCAAAAGGTATTCTGAAGAGTTTAGGCCATTTCTAATAATTGGCATTTTACTTATAACACTTACTTATATTTTACAAAAATCAGTGCTTAAAATATTACCATAAGATGTTTAGATTTGAAGAACAAAACTATTTTTTATTATTATTGGCACTGCCACTGATTTACTTTTTATATAAATGGTCAATAAGAAAGTCTGAACAAAAACTCAACATACTTGGCGACTATCAAATCCTAAAGAGACAAATCTCAAATCCCTTCAAATATCAAAATTATAAAATAATTTTATTTCTTCTCGCCACCACATTTTCAATATTGGCTTTAGTTAATCCACAATTTGGAAAAAGAATGGAAAAAGTCAAAAGCTCCAATGTAGATATATTCATAGCTTTGGACCTCTCCACCAGTATGCTTGCAGAAGATATCCAACCCAATCGATTACAAAGAGCACAACTTTGGATAAAACAATTTACTGAAAGATTTTCATCAGAAAAAATAGGTCTTATCACCTTTGCTGGAAATGCCTATATCCAGTCACCACTCACTACAGATATTGCAACGATTCAACTCATCTCCTCCATGGCGTCTCCGAAGACCATAGGAACTCAGGGAACATCGATTGCTGCTGCCATAGAGCAAGCAACTAAAGCTATGCAAGAACAAGATGGCAATCATAAAATTCTAATCATCATAACAGATGGCGAAGATCATGAGGACAATGTCATAGCAGAAGCCAATAAAGCTAAAGCCCAAGGCATCAGTATTATCACTGTCCCTATTGGTAAAGATGAAGGAGCCTACATTCCAGACATCATGAGCACTTCCAATTCATATAAAATAGATAAAGACGGAAAATTCATAGTGAGTAAACCAAATCGAAAATTACTTCAAGAAATCGCCGAATCCACACAGGGCGAAATGATAGAGATCACGAGTGGTGACGAGGTATTTGAAAATTTGAAAAAGAGATTTGCTTTAATTTCAAAACAGGAAACTACGATGCAAAGCTTTAACAACTACGAATCCTATTTTCAATATTTTCTATTTCTTGGAATCTGTCTTTACATTGCTGAATTATTAATACAAAGACCAAAGACATGAGAACATTAATTATTGTAATATTATCTTGGTCAAGCTATACATTATTTGCACAGGACCCTATTGTATTTTCTAAAAATGCTGATAAATTTTATCGCGATTCGCAGTTTGTGGAAGCAGAAGAATTATATAGAAAAGCTGATCATCTTAAGCCTGAATTTAAAAACAAATACAATCTTGGCAATAGCCTTTACAATCAAAATAGAATGCAGGAAGCTGCAAAATCTTATGAAGAAAGCATTGGAAGAACAGAGTCAAAAATTGAAAAATCAAAGTCGTATTACAACCTCGGTAATTCCTATTTTCACCAAAAAGAATATCAGAAAAGTGTAGAGGCATATAAAGAATCTTTAAAATTGAATTCAAATGATCTTGAAACAAAAAAGAATCTTGCTATTGCAAAAAAAATGAAACAACAACAACAACAGCAGCAACAGCAGCAACAACAACAACAGCAACAACAACAGCAACAACAACAACAACAGCAACAACAACAGCAGCAACAACAGCAACAACAACAACAGCAGCAACAGCAACAACAACAGCAATCTGGTCAAGAGAATAAATTATCAAAAGATCAGGCAAAGGACATCCTAAAACAAATAGATAATAAGGACAAATCGGTAAGAGATAAATTACAACAAAATTCAAATTCAAGTTCAAAAAAATTGAAAGATTGGTAAATCATTAAATCAATAGTTATGAAAAATTTAATATTTATTTTCGCGCTTTTTTTATCAAAAACCCTTTCTGCACAAGAAACTGAATTTAAAGTAGAGGTCAGTGCTGACACAGTTCTCATGGGAAACTATTTTGAAGTAAAATTTACTATTGAAAATGGGAAAGGTAAGTTCGTGGCACCTTCGTTTAATGGCTTGAAGATCGTCGCTGGACCAAATCAATCTTCAAGTTATTCAAGCATG
>Ga0138256_10003962_pt1 | contig 15716 bp, 11 predicted proteins | sample KNB2016incub_MG_FD_105486 | JGI IMG/M metagenome (GOLD analysis project Ga0138256, IMG submission 105486) | Active sludge microbial communities from wastewater in Klosterneuburg, Austria - KNB2014incub_MG | ecosystem: Engineered > WWTP > Activated sludge > Unclassified | place: Austria... | reverse complement strand
GGATCGATCTTGTCCTCTCGCGAAACGGTGAATTGATCGGCAAGCCGGCGATGGTGGTCGAAGCCGGAGCCGAAGCGGAAATCCGCGATGATGGCGACAAGAAGCCCGAGAACGCATTCCGCATCCTGGTGACCGCGACGCCGCTCGAAGGCACGCTGGGCGTCAAGGAGGCGCTGAAGATCGACCTCGGTTTCTACGACAAGATCGGCGGCAACTGGGTCAAGCGCGCCGAACATTCGGTCACCAACGTGCTTGGCGAGCCGCTCAGTCTCGCATTCCCGTCGACATCGCCGGAAACGGCAGGAAGGAATTACGATCTGGTCGTGCTGACCGGTCGTGGCACGGCCGAGGCTCCGGCGGCACAGTAAGGCAGTCCGGCAGCCACCCGAACACGACGACGGCACGGCAGCATCCTGGCAGACGGACGGAGGAGTGCATGACCAATCACGCGACCAGTCAAGGCGCATCCGCGACCGCCGCGGACCTCGATGCGGCGCTGGCCAGCGCGATCGGCAACGTGATTGCTTCCTTTGCCGCGCGCCAGGACAACCTGTTGCCAATCCTGCATGGCATCCAGGATCAGCTTGGATTCGTGCCACCCGCGGCGCTGCCGCTGATCGCCGCGGCGCTCAACCTCAGCCACGCCGAAGTGCATGGCGTGGTCAGTTTCCATCATCATTTCCGCAGCGTGGCACCGGGTCGGCATGTGCTCAAGTTGTGCCGCGCCGAGGCCTGCCAGGCAATGGGTGCAAGGCGGATTGAAGCGCATGTGCGCACGCGGCTGGGCGTGGGCTTCGATGAAACCAGTGCCGATGGCGCGGTGACCCTGGAGGCGGTCTACTGCCTCGGCAATTGCGCCTGCGCGCCCTCGGCGATGCTCGATGGCCAGGTGCACGGGCGACTCTCGCTGCAGACCATCGACCGTCTTGTCGATGCCTGTGGAGCGTCGGAATGAGCCTGCGCCTGTTTGTTCCTCGTGATACCAGCGCGATGGCCTGCGGAGCCGATGCGGTGGCGTTGAAGATCCGGGGTGAAGCCGAAGCGCGTGGCGTTGACGTGACCATCCTGCGCAATGGCTCTCGCGGCATGTGTTGGCTGGAACCCTTGCTTGAAGTCGAGCACGGCGAAATCCGCTACGCCTTCGGACCGATCACCGAGGAGGATGTCGGCGGACTGTTCGACATTGCCTTCGCAGCGGATGCAGGGCATCCGAAGGCGCTCGGCCCGGTCGCCGATATCCCCTGGCTGAAACGCCAGCAGCGCCAGTGTTTTTCACGCAACGGCATCACCGAACCACTGGCACTGGACGACTATCGCGCCCATGGCGGCTGGCGTGGCGCCGAGAATGCGTTGCGCATGACAGGTGCCGACATCGTGCAGGCGGTCACTGATTCTGGCCTGCGCGGACGTGGCGGCGCGGCGTTTGCCTGCGGCGTCAAATGGAAGACCGTGCTCGATCAAGCGGCTGCGCAGAAATACATCGTCTGCAATGCCGACGAAGGCGATTCCGGAACTTTTTCCGATCGCATGCTCATGGAAGGTGATCCATATCGCCTGATCGAAGGCATGCTGATCGCCAGTCTCGCGGTGGCGGCGAGCAAGGGCTATGTCTACCTGCGCAGCGAATACCCGCTGGCGCAACAGGTGTTTGCCGAAGCCCTTGGACATGCGCGCGGCGCGGGCTGGCTCGGTGTCGACATCCAGGGCAGCGGGCACGATTTCGATATCGAGTTGCGCATGGGCGCCGGTGCCTACATTTGCGGCGAGGAAACCGCGATGCTGGAAAGTCTCGAAGGGCGTCGCGGCCAGGTGCGCTTCAAGCCGCCGCTGCCGGCCATCAAGGGATTGTTCGGGCAACCCACGGTCATCAACAATGCCATCACCATGGCCTCGCTGCCGGATATCCTCGTGCATGGCGCGGCGTGGTACCGCGACATGGGCATGGGCCGTTCGCGCGGCACGCTGCCGATCCAATTGGCAGGGAACATCAAGCACGGCGGCTTGATCGAACTGGCGTTCGGCGTGACCTTGCGTGAATTGCTGCATGACTTTGGCGGTGGCTCGGCGAGTGGTCGGCCAATCCGCGCCGTGCAGGTCGGCGGCCCGCTTGGCGCCTATCTTCCGGAAGCGCAATTCGACACGCCGATCGACTATGAAGCCTTCGCCGCGATTGGCGCGATGCTCGGTCACGGCGGCATCGTCGTCTTCGATGACACGGTCGACATGGCCGAACAGGCGCGATTCGCCATGGAGTTCTGCGCCATTGAATCCTGCGGCAAGTGCACGCCGTGCCGGATTGGCTCGACGCGCGGGGTCGAGGTCATCGATCGCATTCGCGGTGGCGTCGACGCCGAGGCAAGCACGGATCTGCTGAAGAGCCTGTGCGACACCATGCTGCACGGATCGCTGTGTGCGCTGGGCGGATTGACGCCCTTGCCGGTGCTCAGTGCGCTCAAGCATTTCCCCGAGGATTTTGCTGCGCGGCCACAACCGGTTGTGCAGGCATGATTTCTTGCGTGGTCGCAACCGGCTGGTTGCTGGAGGAGTGGCATGCGATCAATTGATGACATCGACTACGGCACGCCGGCCATCCATTCGCTGGATTCGCTGAAACCGGTGCAGCTTGAAATCGACGGCGTGGCGGTGCGCGTTGCCGCCGGCACGTCGGTCATGCGCGCGGCGGCGACACACCACATCGACATCCCGCGACTGTGCGCGACCGATACCCTCGATGCCTTCGGCTCATGTCGTCTCTGCCTCGTGCAGATCGAAGGCATGAAGGGTTTTCCGGCTTCCTGCACGACGCCTGTTGCCGAAGGCATGAAGGTCACCACGCAAAGCGCCAGGCTGGCCGAAATCCGCCGTGGCGTGATCGAGCTTTACGTTTCCGACCATGCGCCTGATTGCGTGGGATGCGCCCCCGATGGGCGCTGCGAGTTGCAGGAAATGGCGGCCGTGGTGGGCTTTGAAAACAACCGCTATGGGCTGGATGGTGCCAACCATTTCAGCGCCGAAAAGAATGGCGTTGCCAACCCGCACTTTGTCGCCAGCGATGCCTCGAACCCGTATTTCCGTTTCGATCCCGCGCAATGCATCGTCTGTTCGCGCTGCGTGCGTGCCTGCGACGAGGTGCAAGGCACGTTTGCCTTGACCATCGAAGGGCGCGGTTTTGCCTCGCACGTCGTTGCCAGCCAGGATGAATCCTTTCTCGCTTCCGAATGCGTGTCCTGCGGTGCCTGCGTTCAGGCTTGCCCGACCACGGCCTTGCTCGAGAAATCGCTGCTCGAAAAAGGAAGGCCCGAGCGCAGCGTGGTCACGACCTGCGCCTATTGCGGGGTCGGCTGCTCGTTCCGTGCCGAACTGCGCGGCGATGAGATCGTGCGCATGGTTCCGCACATCGATGGCAAGGCCAACCATGGCCATTCCTGCGTCAAGGGGCGCTTCGCCATCGGCTATGCCACCCACGAGGAGCGCATCACCACGCCGATGATCCGCGCCAGCATCAACGATCCCTGGCAGGAAGTGTCCTGGGAAACGGCGATCGCGCACACGGCGCGTGAATTCCGCCGCATCCAGGCCGAGCACGGGCGCGACGCGATTGGCGGCATCACCTCATCGCGCTGCACCAATGAGGAAACCTGGCTGGTGCAGAAACTCGTGCGCGCGGCATTCGGCAACAACAACGTCGATACCTGCGCGCGCGTCTGCCATTCGCCAACCGGCTACGGATTGAAGGCCACGCTCGGCGAATCGGCCGGCACCCAGGATTTCGACTCGGTCGATGACGCTGATGTGATCTTCGTCATCGGCGCGAATCCAACCGACGCGCATCCGGTGTTTGCCTCGCAGATGAAACGACGCCTGCGCGCCGGCGCGAAGCTGATCGTCGCCGATCCGCGCAGCATCGATCTGGTGCGCGCGCCGCATGTCGAGGCGGATCACCTGCTCAAGCTCAGGCCCGGCACCAATGTCGCCCTGCTCAATGCGCTGGCGCATGTGATCGTTGTCGAAGGGCTGGTCGACGAGGCCTTTGTCGCGGCGCGCTGCGAGGCCGAGGCATTCGCGCGCTGGAAGGCCTTCGTCGGCGAGGCGCGCAATTCACCCGAGGCCAGCGAATCCGCAACCGGCGTGCCTGCCGCGCAGGTGCGTGCCGCCGCGCGATTGTTTGCGGGCGGCGGCAATGCGGCGATCTACTACGGCCTCGGCGTCACCGAACATTCGCAAGGATCGACCGCAGTCATGGCGATTGCCAACCTGGCCATGGCGACCGGCAACATCGGCCGCCGCGGGGTCGGCGTGAATCCCCTGCGCGGGCAGAACAACGTGCAGGGTTCCTGCGACATGGGTTCGTTCCCGCACGAGCTGCCGGGTTATCGGCATGTGTCGGATTCGAGCGTGCGCGGAACCTTCGAGCACGATTGGGGCGTGACCCTGCTGGCAGAGCCTGGCTTGCGCCTGCCGAACATGTTCGAGGCAGCGCTCGATGGCGAGTTCAAGGGCCTCTATGTCGAAGGCGAGGACATTGCCCAGTCCGATCCGAACACCCGCCACGTCACCGCCGCGCTGGCGGCGATGGAATGCATCGTCGTGCAGGATCTGTTCCTCAACGAGACGGCCAAGTTCGCCCATGTGTTCCTGCCCGGTTCGACCTTCCTCGAAAAGGATGGCACCTTCACCAATGCCGAGCGGCGCATCTCGCGGGTGCGTCGCGTCATGCCGCCACTGGCCGGTTACGCTGACTGGGAAATCACCCAGCTGATCGCGAACGCACTCGGTTATTCGATGCATTACACGCATCCGTCGGAGATCATGGACGAGATCGCGCGGCTGACGCCGACCTTCGCTGGCGTCAGCTATGCCCGTATCGATGAGCTCGGCAGTATCCAGTGGCCGTGCAATGCCGAAGCGCCCGACGGCACGCCGACCATGCATGTCGATGAATTCGTGCGCGGCAAGGGGCGCTTCATGCTCACCGAATACGTGCCGACCACCGAGAAGGTCAATGCGCGCTTCCCGCTGATCCTGACCACGGGGCGAATCTTGAGTCAGTACAACGTCGGCGCGCAGACGCGGCGCACGCCGAACACGGTGTGGCATGGCGAGGATCTCCTCGAGATCCACCCGCACGATGCCGAGCAGCGGGGCATCAATGATGGCGACTGGGTCGGCATCGCCAGCCGTGCCGGCGAAACCGTGTTGCGTGCGCAGATCAGCGCGCGCATGCAGCCCGGTGTCGTCTACACCACGTTCCATTTTCCATTTTCCGGGGCGAACGTGATCACCACCGAGAATTCGGACTGGGCAACCAACTGCCCCGAGTACAAGGTCACCGCCGTCGAGTGCACGCGCGTCAGCCAGCCCTCAGACTGGCAGCAGCGCTACCGCGCCTTCAGCGATGTCCAGCAGAATCTGCTGCGCAAGCAACGCAAGTCCTCCGCAACGATACCCAACGTTCCGTAGCGTTCTGTAGGAACGGCTTCAGCCGCGATGCTCCTTGTCAACGCACCCAAATTCCCGCTTGAGGTAGTCGCCTCAGCTCCATTGATGCCAACCCAAACACAGGCGACGGCGGATGCCGGGGAAATCCCATGGCTAGTGGACTACCCCTGATTTCTCGGAAACCGGGGTCAGAGTCGAATGGCACTTACATAAGCGGCGTCATCCCGGCGCACGCCGGGGTCCAGTGTCGTGCCGCGAAACGCGCACGTAGCAGCCGGGTGCGTCGGTTCTCCGAGAGGACTTTTCCACGCACGCGATCTCCAGTTCCCGCGCCTGATGCGGCGAGATCGTGGCTTGGGCAGTGCCGGTTTGGTCTCCATGACGCATTTTATGTAAGACATATTGCTTGATATGTCGTATCAGCAAGACTAAACTGCGGAAATGGCCAAGCCTGCTGCCCGCACCTATTCTCGCTACACCCAGCAGGCCCTGGCCTTGCTGGGCAGCTTGCTGCGCGCCGCGCGGATCGAAAAAAAGATCGGCACGCAGGCGTTGGCCGAGCGCGCCGGGATCTCCCGCGATCTGTTGTACCGCATCGAAAAAGGTGATCCACGTTGCGAGATCGGCGTGGTGTTCGAGCTGGCCGCGATCCTCGGCGTGGTGTTGTTCGAGCCTGAACTGGGCGCACTGCAAAAGCGTCATCGCGAAGTCGAGGACCGACTGACACTGCTGCCCAAGGCCGTGCACGCCCCGCGCGCGGAGGTGAAGGATGACTTCTGATCCCGAGCCCGCCCCGCGCGAAGCCTTTGTCTGGACCTGGCTGCCGGACCGCGGCGAGCCGGTGGTGGCCGGTCGCCTCGCGCCCACGCCGCAGGGTCTGCAGTTCAACTATGGCCGCAGCTATCTGGCGCGCACGGACGCGGTGCCGCTGTACCTGCCAGAACTGCCGCTGCAATCCGGTCTGCTGCCGTTGCCGACCGGGCTGACCATGCCTGGCTGCCTGCGCGACGCCGCGCCGGATGCCTGGGGGCGGCGGGTCATCCTCAATCGCCTGCTGGGTGGCGCCGGTCGCGATGCAGATACCGCCGTACTCGATGAATTGAGCTATCTGCTGCAATCGGGATCGGACCGCATCGGCGCGCTGGATTTCCAGTCGTCGGCTACCGAGTACCGTCCGCGCGCGGGTGGCGATGCCGCGCTGGAGGAATTGCTGCGAAGCGCCGAACGGGTGGAGCAGGGCCTGCCGCTTTCGCCTGCGCTGGCGCAGGCCATCCAGCATGGCACCTCGATCGGTGGGGCTCGGCCCAAAGCCACTCTGGACGGTGATGGCCGCAAGTGGATCGCCAAGTTCTCCAGCAGCACCGACGTGCAGCCCGTGGTGAAGATGGAATTCCTTGCCATGCGGCTGGCCGCGCTGGCCGGCATGGACGTGGCACCGGTGCGACTGGTGCAGGCGGCCGGCAAGAACGTACTGCTGGTCGAGCGCTTCGATCGTGTGCGGGATGCCGATGGCCGCTGGCGGCGACGCGCCCAGGTGTCGGCGCTGACCCTGTTGGCACTCGACGAAATGATGGCTGCGTATGCCAGCTATGAAGAGCTGGCTGACATCATCCGCCATCGCTTCGTCAATCCGCGCGCCACGCTGCGCGAGTTGTTCGCGCGGCTGGTGTTCAACATCCTGTGCGGCAATACCGACGACCACGCACGCAATCACGCCGCGTTCTGGGATGGCGAAACGCTGTCGCTGACGCCCGCCTACGACCTCTGCCCGCAACCGCGCGCCGGGCAGGAGGCCACCCAGGCGATGAAGATACTTGGCGACAATCGTTTCAGCCGCTTGACGCTGTGCGTGGATGCGGCCTCCCGCTTCCAGTTGTCTCAGGCCGATGCGCGCGGGATCATCGATGTGCAGTTGCAGGCGGTGAACATACACTGGCTGAATGTGTGCAACGAGGCGGGGCTGAGCGAAGCAGAGCGAAATGCGCTGTGGGGCCGCCAGTTCCTCAATCCATTTGCATTGCAGGAATACAGCATCGCTTGAGTAATCGCTTGAGTAGCGTCACGGCGAGAATGGGCCGATGCCTGCGTGGCATCCAGTTCGTGCTAGATGATTGCGTCGATTGGCATCTCCAGTTTTACGTCTATTTTTTACAGAGAAAGCACTGACCCGGCAGCAGTTGATGCGCGAGCGGCGCGCGGCAGACAAACCGACAGTTGCATAGCCGAAAATCTCAGGAATTCGGGATGGCGTAGCGCAAGGCCTGTTTGAGATGCGCGGCATCCGCCGGATATTCGGCGCGCATCGCTGCCTGCGCCTCAATCACGCGTTGCCGGGTGCTGGTGTTGTCGGCGGCACGCAGTGCGCAACCGGCGGCGACTGCGTTGACATACAGCCGATGCGGATCATCCTGGCTGGCATGCTTCGTCATCAGCGCAAGCGCTTCTTCCGCGTCCGCGCAGGCAACGATGCCCAGCGCGAGATCGACCTCGACATGTTCGATCAAGGTGCGTGCGAGAAGGGTCGGTTTGGGAGACGGATGCGCACGCAGCAGGGCTCCGGCCTCGTCGATATTCTTGCGTGCATCGCCAAGCCTGGATTGTTCGCGCTGCGCTGCGGCGATGCCGCTGAGCGTGTAGGCGGTATCGGTGGTGTCCGCGCCATTGCGGCGGATCTCGAGTGCTTGTGTCCACAGCCGTTCGGCTTCGGCCCAGTGACCGAGCGCGTATTCGGTCGAGGCCAGATTGTTGAGGCTGCTGCCGAGTCGGCGCGAGCCGGGCGGGTCAAGCGATTTGCGCAACTCGCTGGCTTCCTTCATCGCGGCATTGGCCCCGGCATAGTCGTGTGAACGCATCAGGCTGAAAGCAAGATTGTTGAGGCGGATGCCGACGTAGCTGTGCGTATCGCCATAAACGCGTCGGGTGATGTCGAGTGCTTCTTTGCGCATCTGCGATGCCGCAGCGGCTTGCGCACTTGTCACATAGGTGTTGGCGAGGGCATCGAGGGCATCGGCCAGACGCACCGGATTGGTGGCGTCGGAAGCGCGCATCGCGTTGACGATCGGCTCAAGCATCGTCCGCGCTTCGGCGTGTCGATCCTGGTCGTCGTAGGCCCAACTCAGGGTGATCGCCGAACTGGCCGTGGTGTCATCCGCCGCGCCGCGCAGTTTGAGGAACAGCGCGGTGCCGCGCGACAGGTCCTCGATCGCGCCAGTGATGTCGCCTTGCGACATGCGATTGATGCCGCGGGTCACGGCCAGATCCGCGGCGAGTTCCGAGTCGCCCGCATCGGCGGGCAACAAACGTGCCGCTTCGTCGAGATTCGCGGCAGCGCCCTTGAAGTCATCGAGGTTGCCCTGCGCCCGCGCGAGCAGGGTCAGCGCATGCACACGCTTGCTGCTTGCCGCAGGCAGGCGGGTCGTCTGCACATCCAACGCGCGCTGGAAAAGTGAAAAGGCATCCTTGGCGGCACCTATGCCGAGGTAGGCCTCGCCCATCGCCATGAGCAGATCGGAATGCACGGCGGGATCCTTGAATCGGTAGTGCTCGGCGCGTTCGGTGCCGCTCTTCAGCAACTCCTCGGCGGTGATCTTTTCGCCCTTGGTCCTGGCAGGGTCGGCGCTGCGGAAAATATCCAGAAGAAACTGCACGGTTTGTCGGGATTTGTCGCTTTCGCTGCGAGCCACATCGCGCTGGAGGCGCGCTTCATTGGCTTGCCAGAGGGCCGCGGCGAGCCCGCCGAGCAAGGCGGTGGCCGCAATCAGAGCCAGCACAGCAGCGACGGCATGCCGACGCAAGAAACGCGATGAGCGGTAACGCCAGCCCCCGCTGCGCGCGCCGACGGGGCGACCTTGCAGGTGATTGCCGATGTCGGCCGCAAGGTCGCCGACGCTGGCATAGCGCTCCTCAGGCAGCTTGCGCAGGGCCTTGAGGATGATCGCGTCGAGATCGCCGCGCAGCTCACGGCGCATCTGCTGCGGCGACGTTTCGCGCTGCGCCGCGCGCGTGACGGGATCTTCGGCATCGTCATCGTTGCCGAACGCGAGACTGGGCCGGGTTGGCTCCTGATCAAGAATCGCGCGTTCGTACGCAGCCGGCGTGGATTCCTTGACTTTGTACGGTCGACGTCCGGTCAGCAACTCATAGAGCAGCAGGCCGAGCGCGTAGACGTCAACCGAGGTGGTGACCGTTTCGCCGCGCACCTGCTCGGGTGCCGCGTATTCCGGTGTGAAAATGCGCTGCAGGCTGGCGTGGCTGGCATCGTGGTCGAGCAGCTTGGCGATGCCGAAATCGAGCAGTTTGACCTCGCCGCGACGATTGACCATCAGGTTCGACGGCTTCAGATCGCGATGCACGACGAGATGCGCGTGCGCATGACTGACCGCCGCGCAGACGGTCAGGAACAGTCGCAGGCGTGCTTCGATGCCAAGCTGACGTTCATCGCAGTAGCTGCGCAGGTCGGTGCCGTCGACGTATTCCAGTGCGAGCCACGGAAGCGCATCGTCGGTGACGCCGCCATCGATCAGATGCGCGATACTCGGATGGTTGAGATTGGCCAGGATCTGGCGCTCGGCGCGGAAGCGCCCGATCATTTCCGCCGCATCCCAGCCGGCCCGGATCAACTTGATCGCCACGCTCTGCTCGAACTCGCCGTCGATGCGCTCGGCGCGCCAGACCGTGCCCATGCCGCCGCGCCCGATTTCCTCGATAAGGCGAAACGCGCCGACCGTGCGCCCGCAAAGACGCTGATTGGCGAGCTCGCTTTCCTGTTCGGACAAATCGGACAGGATCTCAGGTGCCTGCGCGTCGATGACCGTTCGCAACAGGCCATCGCTGTCCGCGCGCAGCAGGGTGAGGACTTCCTCGCGCAAGTCCGGGTCGGTGACGCCCTGAGCATCCAGTGCAGCTTCCCAGGTCTCCGCTGGCTGATCGACGAGGGCATCGAAGAGGGCACGGACGCGGTGCCAGTTTTCGGCTTGCATGGTTTCTCGGTTTCCCTGCGGTCGATCTCGGAAAATTCTGGCGCGAGTGGTGGACGGTTGAAGCAACTTCGCTGCGTCTGCGCTGCGTTATCCCGCATACGTTCGGCAGCGTTCTGACATACGCAATCCGGCGAATCCGCAGATCATCGAAGGTGACCGTGCGCGCTAGCCGGGCGGGCGTGCCAGTTCGCGCTGCAGGAAAGCCTTTGCCGCACGCGTGTCGCGTTTGATGGTCGGTTCGGAAAGGCCGAGCAGATCGGCGATCTCGCTGACTTCGAGGCCGGCGAAAAAGCGCAGTTCGATCACCTTGACCAGGCGCTCGTCGAGTGCTGCGAGCTTGGTCAACGCATCGTCAATCGCGATCAGCTGCTCGGCTTGCGCATCGACCGGCAGCGGATGATCGGCAAGGGAATCAATGTCAACGAAGACCGCATCGCCGCCACGCCGCTCGGCGAGTCGCGATCGCGCGTGGTCGATGGCGACCTGGCGCATCGCGCAGGCGACCGTCGCGTAGAAATGCTTGCGGTTGGCATAGTCGAATCCGGCGCGTTCAAGTTTGAGATACGCCTCGCTGACCAGGGCCCGGGTATCCAGCGTATTGCCGCGATGGTTGCGCGAAAGCTGGGCGCGGGCAATGTGCAGCATGTCCTCGTAGACCAGGGCGAAAAGGCGATCACGGCCAGCCGGCTCGTCGGCATCGGAAAGTGCGCAGGTGATCGCGGGCGAAAGGTCGGCCATCGATCCGATCATAATCCACGGATCGATGGCCTGGGGCTCTTTGGCCTCTCTTTTCTGTCGCCTTCCAGGGTAATGCTGTTGCGTGAGCCAGCAGTTGCTCAGTCGAGACCGTTGGCAAAAATGAGGTCGTTGCTGAGGCGGGCAACGGTCAGGTTGTAGTTCTGCGGTGCCGCTTGCAGCGAGTGTCCGGCAACGATGATGCGGCCATTCTGCAGGGCGCCGGAGATACCGAAATCAAGTTCGCCCGGCAGCACGAAATCGATGTTGGTACGACCGACGTTGCCAAAGCCCGCGTTGTCGAGTGAGCCATCCGCGAGCAGGCGAACAATGTGCACGTCGCGCGCCTGCGCCGCGCTTGGCCTGCTGGTGCCGACGAGGATGATCTTGCCGTCACTCTGCACAAGCATTTCCCCGTGTGTGTAACTGTAGCCTGCACCGATCTTGACCAGGCCCGAGGTGCCAAATGCCGGGTCGACAGCCGCGAAATCGAGTGGACTGAGCTTGAACACGAAGCTGATCAACTGCTCGCTGTTGGAGCTGATCTGGGCTTTGCCGGCCATCAGCATCTTGCCGTCGGCAAGGATCGTGATTGCACTCGCTGATTCATCCCGATTGAACTCGTCGCCGAGGTCCAGCGAATACAGCACATGGCCATTGCCGCTCTGGAAACTGGGATCCAGGCTGCCGACGGTTGTCAGGCGCGCGAACAATGCGCCCGTTCCATTCGCGCCATCCTTGTCGCCCGATTCGCCGACAGCGATGTACTTGCCGTCGGGTCGGCGTGCGATGGCGTTGTATCGATTGATGTGCAAGCCGTTGGGCTCGGAGGCGCTCTTGCCGTCCGTTCCGAAGTTCGGATCCGGCGTTCCGTCGGGCATCAATCTCGCCACTGCGGCACGATCGCGGACCGCCGATACACCGGAAACGCCAGCAAGTACAAACTTTCCGTTTGGCTCGACGATGACGTCATTGGCGACATCGGTAAGATTGCCGCCCGGAAAATCGAAGGCGATCGTCGCGCAATTGGTCCCCAGCCCACTGAAAGCAACCGGCTGGCCCTGTTGGTTGTAGCGGCACAGGATGAAATCGCGATCGGTTCCGGAAAATCCGCGCGAACCGACTATCAGGATGTTTCCGGTCGGATCGAGCTTGGCCCGCGTGGCGCGGACGTTGGTGACGGCAGGAAGCACACTGCCGCCGTCGCCGAAATCGAGATCGACAATGCCGTCACTGGTCAGTCGCGTGATCGAGAAGCGCGAGCTTCCCGCATTGCCTGCGGTCGTGCCGATCAGAAAGATCGAGCCATCGGCGGCGACCAGCGTGCTCGCGAGTGTGTCCGAGTTGGTGCCACCCTCGTCGATCGCGACAACGTTGCGACCGGTCGAGAAGATACCGAACGTCGAATCAAGCAGACCATCGACGGCGAGGGCTGGGCCTGCGGCAACGAGCAGGGCAAAAGCGAGAAGGGAACGACGCATGGTGGCGGTCTCTGGCAGGGAGCAGTTGCTCCGATGCGTTGACATACGCAAGTCGGTGCCCCCAGGGATCACGCCGCGCGAATTCGGCGTAGAACCGTGAAAGCGCGTCCGCAATCGCGGCTGCCCGGACGTCCGCCAGCGGTACGGAGGCGGTACACCGGAAAACTCGTTCTGAGGCTATACAACAGGGCTGGACAGGATGTCGTCGGGACAAATCCTTGGGTGTATGGGTATCAACAAAACCAGTGCATGATTTGTCCCAACAAAATCAACCCCGCGGCTAACGGCAGCGTCAAGGATGTGCTGGACATCCAGCAGTTTGGCAATCGGACTTTCGTGCTTGTGGGCCATCGCTTCAGCAACACGGCTGATATTGACAGCGTGATCCATGTCTTCGGAACCGATGGCTCGTATCTGCGCTCGTCGGGCGTATTGTCCGCACTGCGCCCAGCGAGCTTGAGAAATTTCTCGCCAATGGAATGTGGAGTGCCGCCAGTCGGCGGCACGAGTTGCATGACCATGCTTGACCGGATCGATATGGATGCAATCCGCGTGGCGGGCGAAATCGTCTTCATCCCGAATCGGATGCTCCCGGAAGCGACGTTGCCAGACCCCGCGTTCGCCCCTGGCAATCCGCCGCGTGGATCGACGTTCATCGGCAGGTACTGCACGCGAGAGGATCGACTTCATGGCGTGCCAGCGGTTCGAGTAGTCGGTGTCTCCCGGTGGCAAGGTCCAGATGCCATGCAGGTGATCCGGCAAAACGACGATGGCGTCGATCGTGAACGGCTGGCGTTGCATGGTTCGTGCGAACGCCACGCGTAATGCGTCGATGTGCCGGGTCAGCAGCGCGCGTTGTCTTTCCAGTATCGCGACGGTGAAGAAGAAGCTGCCGCCCGGTACAAGGGCGCGAAGGTGGTTGAGCACTTTTGTGCGCTGCGGATTGTCGGGCCACGGACTGGACGCCGGCGGCGGGATAGCTCCCGCCCTGCGATTGCCGATTGTGCGCATTTGCGGTGGATGCGGTGGCGGCGGGATATCCCAGGAAGGGGACTGAAGTCTTCCGCCCATCGGTCCGCTGTCCCCAAGGCGGGGTGGGCACGTACTATGAGTCCGGGATTCCCGGGGAAAATCATGAAAGATTCCGGTTCGCGGCAGGCGAAGATTCCAGCGAGTGTCTGGGCGCTTGGTTTCGTCAGCCTGTTTACTGATATCGGTTCGGAAATGGTGCACAGCCTGCTGCCTGTGCTGCTGGCCGGGACACTTGGGGCGAGTGCATTGACGATTGGCCTGATCGAAGGCGCTGCGGAATCGCTGGTGCTGGCGACCAAGGTGTTTTCCGGTTACCTGAGCGACGCATTCGGCAAGCGCAAGCCGCTGGTGTTGCTTGGCTACGGACTTGCGGCCCTGGTCAAGCCGATGTTTCCAATGGCCGGTTCGATTGGCACGGTGGTCACCGCCCGCCTGCTCGATCGCTTTGGCAAGGGCATCCGTGGAGCGCCACGCGATGCCTTGATTGCGGACATCACGCCGCCGGAGATCCGCGGCGCGGCATTTGGTTTGCGCCAGTCGATGGATTCAATCGGTGCGGTGATCGGCCCCTTGCTGGCGGTGGGCTTGATGGCCATGTTCCTCGGCAACATCAATACGGTGCTCTGGTTTGCCGTGTTGCCAGGCATTGTCGCCGTTGCCTTGATCGTGTTTGTCGTGCGCGAACCCGATCAGGTCGAGCGGCCTGCGCGCCTGCCCATTTCGCGCGCCGGGTTGGCTGCGCTCGGCAAGCCGTTCTGGATGATCGTCGTGGTTGGCGGCCTGCTGTCGCTGGCCCGCTTCAGCGAGGCGTTCCTGATCCTGCGCGGCTCGCAGGTTGGCTTGTCCAACTCCGCCGTACCGCTGGTGATGGTGATCATGGCCCTGGTCTACACGGCCTCGGCATGGCCGGTCGGTGCCCTTTCCGATCGCTGGTCACGGATGCGCTTGTTTGCCGCCGGCATGGCCGTGTTGATCCTTGCCGATCTCGCCCTTGCCCTGGCCAGCGGACCGTTCGGTGTATTCCTCGGCGCCGGCCTCTGGGGCCTGCATCTGGGCATGACCCAGGGCCTGATCGCGGCAATGATCGCCGATTCCACGCCCGCTGCCTGGCGTGGTACCGGGTTTGGCGTGTTCGGCCTGATATCCGGGCTTGCCCTGCTCGTTGCCAGCGTCGCCGCCGGCGCGCTGTGGGATGGATACGGCTCGCAGACGACGTTCCTGTTCGGCGGCGTGTTTGCCTTGTTGTCGGTTTGCGCCTTGCCCTTGCTGAAGCGCAGGAACGGCGGCTAGCGGAGCATGCGCAAGCGCCGGGCGACGCCTTGTGTTCCCGGCACACGACCGCGGCCAGCGTGTGGATTCGTTTTTCATCAGCCGGCCCGCGCGGGATGCCGGGCAGGTCGTCTACACTCGGCGGCATCACATAGCCGCACACGGTGCCCGATCGATGGATGTGCAACGCCTGGTCGCCATGGCCAACGACATTGCCCGCTATTTCGTCAGCGAACCCGAGCGCGATGCGGGAATCCAGGGCATCGCCGATCACCTGCGCAAGTTCTGGACGCCACGCATGTGCGAACAGCTTGCCGCCCATGTCGACATCGACGACAGCGGACTCGATCCTCTGGCTGCTGCGGCAATTCGACGCCTGGCGGCATCGCGCCAGGCCTGACCTGCATGCGCATGGCTCGACATGATGCCCCGCTCTGCATGAATCGGCGGCAGATTGAAAACGCGTATCCTTGATTCCTGCGAAGTTTCTCCATCATCTTCTGCGAAACTTCGCGCGCGTCCTGCAATCAGAGCCTGACCGCAGGGGATGGCGGTGCGGCAAGGCGGATCGTCGGACGCGCGTCGCCGCCCGGAACAGGCAGAGGCGGTCCATCTGCAAGAATTCGAGGGTCTGCGCCGACCCATGACTATAAGGATGTGCGCATGTCGCGCGGAAAGCTGATTGCGGGAATCATCATCGTCATCGTGGCCGCCATTCTCGGCTGGCGGATGTTTGGCAGCGGCGGCGAAAGCGGAGCGCGGCGTGGCCCGCCGGGTGCGG
>Ga0138256_10003959_pt1 | contig 15717 bp, 10 predicted proteins | sample KNB2016incub_MG_FD_105486 | JGI IMG/M metagenome (GOLD analysis project Ga0138256, IMG submission 105486) | Active sludge microbial communities from wastewater in Klosterneuburg, Austria - KNB2014incub_MG | ecosystem: Engineered > WWTP > Activated sludge > Unclassified | place: Austria... | reverse complement strand
CGGCGTCGGTGTAGCGCCATGATGCCGTACTTACGAGCCGTTCGGTCTCGACGAGCGCCGAGGCTGCCTGATCTTTCTTACCGTTGGCCAGCGCGCACTTGTATTCAAGCAATCGGAGCCGGACGCTCCAGTTGTAGCGCTCAATTCCAGCCGCAATCGTATCCAGCATTTCCGGATACATTCCGAGAGCCAATTCGCTTTGCGCTTTGAGAATCGGCCATTCTTCACCGTAACTGCGACTATTGATGGCGGCAGTCGTCGCGCGGAGGCAGTCCTCGTACCGACCGGACTGCAGCATCGCCTGGCACTCGGCCACCGTTTCGGCGGCTTGCACCTGGTCCACAGGGAAAGCAACGGTGACTGTCAGCAGCAGAAATAAACGACGAATTGCGGGGCAGATCAACTTATACTCCACGCAGCTTGGAATAAGGCTGTCAATTCTCGTTCCAAGGCTCCAGCCCTGGAACGCACTGCACTGGAGGCTCCTGCCTCTAGCGACAATCTCGCGACACACAGAGTGAAAAGGGTAACGAGCAAGCTCTGCTCTGGACAGGATCAGACTGCGACAGCATGTAGAGAAAAGGCTCCACGGCTCCAAAAGTCTCAACGTGGTTGTGGATCTGTGGTAGAATCCACAGGGAATCGCCGTACAATCAACGGATCAGTCGCGAAACCAGCCGCTTTCTTCAATTTTGCCTTCTCCGAGTCGATCTCATGAATTCCAACTTACTTCCAGTGACAGACTCAACGACATCCGGTTCCCGCTGCTGCTGTTCGGCCCCATGGATGGCCCTGATGGCATTTCTGTTGCTGGCGGGGACCGGGACCATGCTGCTGGCATCAAGCCTGACAGCAGACGACAAGGCTGGATCACCCGACAAATCGCAACCTCTCGATGCGGCGGGCAGCGATAAGGCCAAAGATGCTCCAGCGCCGGAATACGTTCGCATCCGCAAAAACGATCGCAAACTTGCCGTCGCGCTGGAGACATCTGTCATCCACTTTGCGGATTCAATGAAATATCCCAACGCCACAGTGGATCTGATTGGAGCCATTCATCTTGGTGAGCCGGACTACTACAAGCAACTCAATGAATTGTTCAAGAGTTATGATGTCCTGTTGTTCGAAGCCGTGATGCCGGAAGATGCAGTGAAGCGCGACCTGCGTCCCGGTGGCCACAGCGGCGCGCGTCGTAAAGGGCTGAACGACGAAGAAGAATGGACGGAAGCCAAGGTCGGCCTCGCTGCAATTTCAGTACTGCAGCTTAGCATGAAAGACGCGCTGGGAATGGAATTTCAGCTGACGGGTGTGGATTACGGTGCCAAAAACTTTGTCCATGCGGACATGACGGCGGAAGAATTTGAAGCATCGATGGCGAAACGCGGTGAGTCATTTTCCGGCATGTTCCTGAAGGAAATGGGCAAATCGATCGCAAACCAGCAGGACACGAATCCACTGGCGATGAACCTGGACGTCATGTTGTCCATGCTGACGTCTGACCGCCTGTATCGTGTTCGTAGAATTGCTGCCGTCCAGTTGGCGAAGGCTGGCGAAGGCGACGCATTTGCCAGCTTCGACGGATCGTCCACCATCATCACTGAACGCAACAAGAAGTGTCTTCAGGTGATGCACAAACAACTCAAGAAGGGCGAAAAGAAGATCGGCATCTTCTATGGTGCCGGACACTTCGCCGACATGGAAAAACGCATGGTCGATGAGTACGGATTCGAGAGAAAATCCGAAGACTGGCTCATCGCATGGCATCTCCGCAATCCTGCCGACAGAGCAAAGTCGCAGGCAGACGACGCAAAAACGGCAAAGGAATAATGCCGTAGCGGCAGGTTGCGGTGGCAACTCTGCAGTCTAAGCACTGGTGCGTAACTTGCCGAACGGTGGATGTCAGTCCACCGAGTTGCTCATATTTGACTCGGAGGGCTTACGCCACTCCGCTCGCCAGGGTCGCTGCGACCGGGGGCGTCACTCCCCTGATTGTGAATCCGGCGATTATGCCATTTAATTTGTGCATGGGTGCTTACTTAGCGGGTGCCGGTTCAACTTCCGTCGTTGGTTCAGCATGGGCCGTTGCCTCGGCATGTTCTGCGTGATACTTGTCGTACTCACTGATCTCTTCGGACCACGTAGTGACCTGCGGTGCGGTGGGATGGTAATACGACGCCCCAACGTCCGGGAACAAGGCCAGGGGAAGGCCAATCGCCAGAATAGTCGTGGGCGCGAGCAGAACGAACTTCCAGTTGCCTTCGAACTTCAGATGCATGAAGAACATCATCACGCACGAGGCCTTTGCAATTGCAACCGAGAGTACGAAGACGATCAAGACCGGCTTGTCCAGTTTCATCACGTCGAAAATGACTGACAAAGCTGTGCAGAAGCACAGGATCAAAAAAATTGCAAGATAATTCACATGGTGTGTGTCGTGAGCGTCGTGGCCGGCGTGAGTATCGTGAGACATCTGAGAACCCAATCAAATTCGAAAACAAACTAAACCACGGTCATTTGGAAAACGGGAGTTTTGAACAACGCCGTCGTTTGACCCAAGCCAACGGCGAGGATTTCAGTGTCGCAAGCCCTCGCCGCTGGCTCGGGTCAAACGAGCCCGAGGCCAGCACTAGATGATGTACAACAACGGGAACAGGAAGATCCAGACCAAGTCCACAAAGTGCCAGTACAGTCCGCTGTTTTCCACGAAGTCCGCCCACTTTTCGTCCAGCCTGCGACCTTGCCGAAGCACGACGGCAAACAGAATCATTCCTACCAGGACGTGTACAGCGTGAAATCCGGTCATCAGAAAGTACGTGGAAGCAAAGATGTTTCCATACACGACCGGATGCATTTCGAAGACGCCTTTTGTGACATCTGCGCCGTAGGTCGTGTCAGCTTTCATCTTTTCAAGCAGGGCTTTAACTTCGCCGAATTCCAACTCCGGGAGCTTTTCGCCCGCCTTCAGACCCTCGTGGGCCGCAAGGTACTCCGGACCGGTTGCGGTTGGAACTTTCTGCAGTGAAACGTTGGCCACGATGTGCTGATGCAGGTTCATCCACTGCCGGAACAGTTCCGCATCGACGGGAGCAGATTCTTTCAATGCGTCGAATTCGCCTTCGCTCACGCCTTCCGGTGGAGCTGTGACATTCGGCAAAGCCGCAATCTGAACGACGAGGTTGACAATGTCTTCGGGTCGATCCGTGACGATCGCTCCGCTGCTCGTGTAGGCTGCGAAACGGTTACGCACGACGATTTCCAGTTCACGACTGGCTTTCTTAACTGCCTGTGAAGGCGTTTCCGCAATGTGACCTGGCAAAATGTCGTGGGTGATCTTTCCGTAATACTCAACCGATTTGATACCAAGGAACACAAACGCCAGCAGCAAAGTGCCGAGTAGAAACGTTCGTGCTTTGTTGAAATTTTTCAATGCCATGGCTTCATGTGCCACCACGACAAAATAGCTGGACACGATCAGCACAAACGTGTTGAGCCCACCCAGGAACACGTTGATGTGTGTGACAGCCGGATCGGTTGGCCAGCCTCTCGAACCGATTCGCAGGACGATGTACGACCCGATGAAAGCGGTGAAGAACATGATCTCCGTGCCGAGAAAAAGCCACATTCCGAGTTTTGAGTTCGGAATGGGGATCCCCATCTTCAGGGTCGATGGCGCTGCGGTATTTGACATGGCGTTCAGGTGAAATCGAAAGAGACAACTCTGACAAAACAGAGCAAATGTTGAGAACAAAAAAGCAGACTCAGGAAACCAGCCGCAGGTAATCGGCCACCAGACATAACAACAGGACGGGCAGACAAATCAGCGAACCAACCATCAACTGACGGGCACGCACGTTTGTCCGATCCATCGCAAAACGAATCGTTAACCAAAGATATCCCAGCGAAAGCACCAGTGCGGCGGACACATATCCTGGACCAGCAAGACCCGCGACGCGAGGCAGACAGCTGACCGGAACAAAGGCCAGAGCGTACGTCAAGGCAATCCATCCGGCACGAGTTCCGCCATCGTTAAAGGAAGGCAGCATTTTCAATCCGGCCCGCTCATAGTCGTCACGGTAAATCCAGCCGATGGCAAGGAAGTGCGGAAACTGCCAGACGAAAAAAACAGCAAATAAAGCGAGCGCTTCCAATCCGAATTCGCCGCCTGCGGCCAGCCAGCCCAGAACCGGCGGCATCGCGCCCGGCACAGCACCAACAGTCGTACAGAGTGTGCTTACCCTCTTGAGCGGAGTATACAGCAACACGTAAGAGAGCATCGTGCAGAACGCTGTGATGCTTGTCGTTTCGTTCACAAACAACCACAACAATGTGGCTCCGGTCACTGAGACCAGGATTCCAAATGCCGCGCCTTCCATCCGGGAAACACGTCCACTGGCGAGTGGGCGATCAGCCGTACGATTCATGAGTCGGTCAGTCTCTGCTTCCAGCACCTGATTGAGGACACTGGAGGCCGCGACCAAACAGCAAATTCCAACAATCGCGACGCAGAGAACGGCCCAGGATATCACGCCTGGTGATGCCAGCACAAATCCCGAGAGCACGGCGGCGGCCGACATCACCATGATCCGGGGTCGCGCCATTTGGCGATAGTCGGAAAGACGCCCGCCGACAGTCGCCAGGAAACCGGATTTATCTGAATCGATAGAATGGGAAAGCTCTTCGGCCATTTGCGCGGCTGTGCCAGTCATGCGATCGTCCCCCGATCGCTAACGGCTGGCAACTCAAAGTCCAAACCCACCATCGCACCGCCGCGATAAAGGATTGCCAGGGACGTCGCTGAAACCACCGAACTCGCCACCAGCAGCATTCCGCAAACTGTGTGAAGCGAACAGACCACAGATTGAGAGAGCGAGCCGGAAACTGCGACATAGCCGATCGGCGGAAGTCCGAGGCGAGTCACATACGCCCCTGCTCCAAGCAACACCTGCAACAACAGGGTCGTCACGATAAACATGCCAGATCGTCGCAGCAGTGCGTTCTCTGTCCGCAGTAACGTGAATGCCGCCAGACTTGCACACACTGTTGCAACGAACGCACCAGCAAGATGTTCATCCAGCATCGTGTGAAAATGTCTCAGCACTCCGCCGAGCATATACTGACCCAAAATAACAATCGGTGTGATAGCGATCGTCGCTGCACCAAGTGGACTCAATCGATGATCAATCTGCAAACGCCACTTCGACCATTGCGTTGAACACATCAGTCGAAACACAACGCACAGGCAAAAAAATGCCGCTCCGGTCATACTGTGCAGCATCGCCAGCAGTTGTCGATCCAGAAGCACGCGAGCGCCACCCAGCGCACCTTGAGCAATTACGGAAATGAGAATGGCCGTGGTAAACCATTTCACCCAGCGGCGATCCAGAATGTAGCTGGTCACCGCGAGGCAAACACTAACGAAACCGATCAACATGCCAGCAAGTCGGTGCCCGTGCTCGACGAATTTGTCCGGTTGGCTGACAAAGTCGCTGAACCACGGATAGAGCAGCATATTCTGACCATCGGATGACGGCCAGTCGGCGAACGCCATCCCAGCGCTCAAGGTCGTTACAAGCGCGCCCATACTGATCGGAAGTAGCGCGACAAGGCATGTGGCCGTCGCGAGCTTTCTTACTACAGGATGGACATCTTCACGCTGAACTGACACAAGCAAACTCTTTCGGAAACACAGCCTTCAACTGAAAAACGCAAACCTCAACTGATCAGTGATGAGCAACGGACTTGATACCCGCCACATGCGGTACTGTTTGCAGGATATAGTCCTGCCCGAGAGCGTCGGATTCCGGGGAGGAATATTCATAAGGGCCGCGATAAACAATCGGCGCGATATCGAAGTTGCCGTGTCCAGGAGGCGATGGCGCAGTCCACTCCAAACCGTTGGCATTCCACGGATTGCGACCGACCTTCTTGCCCCGGAACATGCTGTAGAAGAAGTTCCCAAGCAGCAGGAACTGAGCCAGTCCCATAATAATTGCGGAAACCGTCATGAAGCGGTTCATATCGAGCAGGTGGCTCAGATAGCCATGCAGGTAGGGATCCGCGTAGCGGCGTGGCATCCCCGCGATACCCAACAGATGCATCGGAAAAAATGTCCCATTGAAACCGATAAACGACAAGACAAAGTGCCATTTTTGAACCGTATCGTTCATCTCGCGGCCAAACATCTTGGGGAACCAGAATTGAATTGCTCCGAAGACTCCGAACAGAGTGGAACCGAACAAAACGTAATGGAAGTGTGCCACAATGAAGTACGTGTCATGGAAATAAATATCTACCGGGACCGCCGCCATGAAGATACCGCTCAAGCCGCCCACAATAAACATCGCTACGAATCCGGCACAGTTCAAAAGTACTGCATTGAATTTCAGATTTCCGCCCCACATCGTTCCAATCCAGTTGAATGTCTTAATTGCCGAGGGTAGAGCGATCATCATTGTGGATGTCATAAATGTCATGCCAAGGGCCGGGTTCATGCCGCTGGTAAACATGTGGTGGCCCCACACGATGAAACCCAGTCCAGCAATCGCAGCCAACGAATACACCATCGGCTTGTATCCAAAGACCGGCTTGCGACACATGCACGACAGCATGTCAGATACCATTCCCATCGCTGGAAGCAGCATGATGTAAACTGCGGGATGGGAATAGAACCAGAACAAATGCTGCCACAGTAGCGGTTGACCTCCACCGACAGTGGGCTCGGCATTATTCACGATGATGTTTGCCGGTATAAAGAAGACAGAGTGGATCGTCGTCGGGAAGATCGTTCCGAGTCGGTCAAATACGAGCATAAAGCCTGCGGCGGTGAGCACCGGTAGCGCAAATGCCTGCAGGATGGCAGTGATAAACATTGACCAAATCGTCAGCGGCATACGAAAGAGGGTCATACCAGGCGCTCGCATGTTGATGATGGTCGTCAAGTAGTTGACAGACCCCATCATGGAGGACACACCGATCAGGGTGAGTCCAAATAGCCAGAATGTTTGCGGTGCCCCAGAACCCGGAGCGGCCTGCGGCAGATCGCTCAGCAGCGGATAGCTGGTCCAGCCATTGCCCGGTCCGGCAGTTCCACCTGCCCAGAAGAAACTGCATGCGAAACACACCATTGCTGGCCACATAAACCAGTAGCTCAGCATGTTAAGAATCGGAAACGCCATGTCGTCGCATCCGATCTGCAACGGAATCAGGAAGTTCCCAAAAGCACCGGCCAGAATCGGAATGATCACAAGAAAGATCATCACGGATGCATGCATCGTGAAAAGCATGGTGTAGAACTCTGGACTGATCTGTCCGCCTTCGGTCTGAAAGAGCCCAAAGAGCTGACCGATCACTGGCATGTTCTGCCAGGGAAACGCCAATTGCCAACGGACGGCTAGAGCCAAAGCACCGCCAACCATGAGCATCAACAGGGTTGTACACAGGAACTGGATCCCAATGATCTTATGGTCCTGGGAGAACACGTATTTCGAAATAAAACTCTGCTGATGAGCGTGCCCGTGCGAATGATCATCCGCGTGGCCGTGAGCATCAAGTGCTGGAGTAACAGTAGCCATGACAATGGACCCTGGGAACTAAAATGCAGTCAATCAACTGCGATGCGACCAAACTTCACACCAAACTTATTCTTCTGCGGATTCAGCCTTTGTGCCGTCTTCGTTCTGTTCCGCTTCAAGTTGTTTCAAATACTTATCAACGGACCCCTGGGACTGAGCTACTATCCGGGCTTTCATCTTGAAATGGCCCCACCCGCACAGTTCGGCACATACAAGGTCGTATTCACCAACTTCTTTGATATCGAACCAAACCGGAATCACAAGGCCTGGCACTGCGTCCTGCTTGACTCGAAGCTGAGGCGCAAAGAATGCGTGCTGAACATCCTGTGTTCGCAGGTTGATCACGACTGGTTTTCCAGTCGGGACATGCAGCTCGTTGACATAATACAGATCCTCGGGACTCGGCTCAGTCGTAAGTTCCGTGCCGGGCTTTGGGTAGCGAATTCGCCATTCAAACTGCCGCGCCATCACTTCAGCTACCTTAGTCGCAGGTTTTCCGGCATCTTTCGGGAAGCTTGAGATCACTCGAATCTCAGCCAGAACATCAAGCTGCGAAAGTGAAATGAAGACGAGGACAAAAGAAGGAACTATCGTCCACATGATTTCGAGCTTATGGCTGCCGTGCGAAAAGACAGCTTTGCTTCCAGGCTCTTTCGTGGCACCTTTCCAAAGAACGTAACCGAGAGCGTACTGCGTGCCAACAAAAGTAATCGTCACGATAATCAAAATCAGGTAGAACAGCCCATCGATTTGAACACCAGTACGGGACATCGGCGGACCTGGAAACCACCAACCACGCGATGGCGCAATAAGGCAGGCGTAGATCGCCACAGTCGGCCAGAAGAAAAAAAACAAGGCCCAAAACTTTTTCACGTTTGAATACTCCCGGCAGGTCAGTCACCTGCACGCTTGAAACGGGTTCTCAGTTTGCCGGAGGCGCTGTGACTGTAGCAGCAGCAGCGGCGCTTGGCGCGATCCCGGTACCGCCCGGTTCCGTTTCGAACGGTACGCTCAGTATGTAGTTAACAATGTTCCAAATATCTTCGTGCGGCGTATTTTTGAAGGACGGCATTCGCGAGCCCTTGATCCCGGCATGAATTCGTCGGAATAGATCGATCGGACGGCGACCACCGCGATACATGCCAAGTTGCAGGTTCCGAGGCTGGTTCAGGTTGTCCCAGACATCGTGCAATCCGGGTTCGTTGTACAGTTCGCTGGTCGTCGGATTCTTTTCGAAGGCGATCGTTTGGGGACCATTTCCCGCCCCATCGATTCCGTGGCAATCCGCACAATTGAGGGCTTTGCTGAGATAAAGTTCTCGGCCGCGACGACGTGACTCAGAGGAATCTGGAATCCTCGTAATCGACGGTACGACCAACGCTCCCTCACTATCGGAAGTGGCCCAAATTTCAGCCAGTTCATCACCAAGACTGTTGGCGGACTCCTTCAGATCATCCGCCAGGAATTCATTTAGTTCCTTCAGAATGTCGGCCTTCTTCTCATCCTTCAGGCGTGAATCCAAGGCCGCCTTTGAATAATCACTGGACAGTTCTGCCACCAGCTTTCGCTCGAACTCTCCTCGCAAAGTGAGAAACCGAACATACTCAACAATAGCGTGATGTTCTTCATCCGTCATCAGCAGGAACGACGGCATGTAGGTGCCAGGAATGCCGTACTTCACAACCCGCAAGACATCCTCACGCGCCGCCTTGGACATGTCATTCGTCGATGTAAACTTAAAAACACCGTTGCGGTAATCACGAGGTTTTGGAGTCAAATAACGAGCGGTCGGGCCATTGCCGTCTCCGCTGGTTCCGTGACAATGACTGCAGTGCCGCATGTACAGAACACGACCGGATTGAATCACTGTTCCACCATCGACGAAACAAATGTCGCCAGACGCAACACTCTGAGATGGTACCACCGCTAGAGTGGCTTCGCCCGTTTCGGCGTTCCAGCCAGAGATCTCTACCGTCTCACCAGCACAAGCCCCTGAAACGAATTGAATGCTGCCCGCCTTCTCAGGAAGCGACTTGCCTTCTTCGACATCCAGCTTCACAACCGGAATACCGTTTTCGGCTGTCGTCATCTCTCCGACAGTTGTCATCGTGCCGCCGAAGTCTACAGGCATTTTTAGCCATGCTTCCAGATGCTGCGGATCACCAAAGCGTTTGTCCAGCAGGGCTTTGACGCCGTCGATGTCCTTCGTGCCGTTCTGGGCCTCAGGCATGAGATCCAAAGTACCCGCACTGTAGACGAACGAAGTGTTAAATGCGGAATCGGAGCAGCCGCTCACTGCTGCCACTGACAACAGAAAGGCGAGAACGAGCAAGTTCAGACTGGGAGTCCGTGACATTCCCAAACCTCGATTACAAAAATATCTAAAAACAGACAACATAAGATACTCAGAGCTTAAAGCGATCGGCCGGGTAATCAATCTGCATTTTCGTTGTTTCGCCACTCTTGATTTCGACCTCAAATTTTCGTTCCACATAGCCACCGTCCGCGCCTTCATGCCACACGATGAAAGCATGCTTTCCCGCAGGCAAATCAGGAATGGTGAAGGAACCATTCTCATCAGTCAGGGCGGCGTACGGATGATCAATCGCCAGCTGGCGTGCGTTCATCCAGCCGTGAAAGTCGCAAGTGATATTAAACGGGGTCGGCTCTGCTTTCTTGTACGTAAAGGAAACCTTGCCCTCGCGATCATTTGCGCCCACAAGAGAATTGACCGACGGATTCTTATTTGGATTCGTGTGCGTGTTATGAGCAATTGGATCTCCACTCAACACTTTTACCAGTTGACCGACCGGGACGATCGCGCAGTGCGGATGAAACTGGCAGTTTTTCTGGTCGAACAAAAATGGTTCCGCCGGAACCTCAAGCGGCTTCCCGCCTTTTGGAGCTTTGTTCAGATAAATGAAGACATTCTGGACGGCGTTCCCTGGTCCGAGGACCAATTTTTCGTTCGCAACCTCGTGGGCCGCACACACTTCCTTGTCCTTAACTTCCGCACCCTTCCCGATCAGCGGGGGCAGTGGCGTCACAGCACCTGTCATCACCACCTTACCGGAAAATGTACCGGCAGCTCCACTCGATGCCGCTTCGTTCGACGCCGTCTCGTTCGTTTCAGTCGGAGCTTCCACTGCGGCTTCAGAATCGCCCGTCACGAACGTGACATCGGGCACGACGCCAGCCCCGCCGCCGAAATCGGGTACTCGACCACATCCTGGCAGGATCAGAATCGATCCCAGTATCGCAAACAGAGAGACGATTTTCATGAAATCTTTCAAACCATCTTCAGTCGTTGGAAAAGTCACCTGATTCATTCTTCTGCTCCTGCAGCTGCCGCCAGCGGCGCACTCGAAGAATCAGAAGTTACGGACGCAGTCGGTGGAAGACCATTTGCCCTGTCGATCGCCGCCGCCGCGTCCGCTGCCGCTGCGTCCGCAGCGGGTTTTTCTTCACCCGCTGGCTTTTCTTCACCCGCAGGCGCTGCAGCTCCCGGCGGCGAGTACACGGTGGGACCGATGTCTTCCATCAGTCGAGTATAGTTTAGCAAAGCATCACGCGATGCGATGACCTGTGCGTCAGGATCGCCACCGAGCAAGTCCGGGAACTGCGTCGTGTTGTTCTTTGGGAAGTTCAACGGCATCGACGTATACGGCGTGATCCATGCGGGATTGTACAGCCACAACTTAATCCAGTCGGCCCGCAGACGATTCTGCGCCACGTTCAGGTTTGGCCCCTGAATGTCTTTGGCAGGATCGGAGACCTTAAACTTGCGACCACCAAGTGAATGACACTTCACGCACAGCGGTCCATTCAAGGTTTTCCATGACTCTCCGAGATAAGTCTCGCCCTCTTTCAATAACCCTTCGTGGGCCAGTACCGCTGCACGTGACGTGAGATATTCGACGTTCTTCGGAGTTTCCTCCTGATATGGAAACTTCGCACCATCGACAGCCGCGAAATAATTCGCCAGCGTGCGGGCCTCTTCTTCGTTCATGTTAAACTTTGGCATTCGCAACACAGGGGTGTGACGAATCTGTGTCGGCTCCAGCAGGAACTGGTACAGCCATGGGGTTTGGACCTTGTACCCTTCCTGATAAAGTGGCGGAGGCGATGCCTGCCATGCAAGTTTCCGCTCGCCGCCAGTCTTCGTCGTCATCAACAGCTCAACCAGCCACTCGGCGAAGTCACCGCCGCGTCCCGGTTGATAGTGAATCATGGTGCCCTCCGTGAAGTTTACGCCAGTGCCCGGCAGAAGCCGCTTCTTTGTGTCACCAGTGCCAAAATCAGTTGTTTCCCAAACGGTGAAGCCATACTCACGGAATTCCGGATCTTTTTCCTCAGGGTCAGGCTTTGATGCGATGAATCCGTGTACTTTAGCAACCGACAAACTGACCTTCTGTTCATCAACAACGTAACTGCGTTTTTCGCCGGTCAATGCCTGACCCGGTGGGCGATATTTCAACAGCAGTTCCAGACCTTTTTCATGGTCCGCAGGTGTCAATTCAGTGGCTGAAATGTCGTCCAGATTAGTGGCAAACGTCATTTGCGGCAGGTCAAGCACATGGCAACCCGTACAGTTGTACTTCGCCAGCAGGAACTCGCCTTCCAGTCGATTCTTTGCACGCTCATCAGGCGTGTAAACATACTCCGGCGCTGGTGGTTCCGCGATCAAGCCCAGCACGAAAGTCGCAATGGCTTCGATCTCATCTTCCTTTAACGGAAATTTTGGCATTCTAAGGCGTTCGTCGTACCCTTTGGTGCTTGTCTTTTCATAGTCATACGTCCGAGGTCCGCGGAGCTTTTGCCAGAGAAAGCCCGGCCGTCCGTGGTGCTGGAGGCTATCGAAGAAGAACGCGGTTGACATTTCTCGTTCAAAGTCTTCAGGCGACACATCTCCGTTCTTATTCTGACCTGTTTCCGCAGCAGTCGTTGCTTCTTCGACTCGTTCTATTGTCGATGAAAACTTGCTTCCTGTCGGTTCGCCGTGATGATGCAGGAATTCTTCAATGTGCTCGAAGCCCAACTTGCTGGTGTCCTTACGTCCCCAGTCCTGAAGAGCCACACCAATTGGCCGAGCGGTCTCGAAGCCAGGCATATCATGGCACGCATAGCAGCCGTAGCGACCAATAGTCTTACGACCCACATACTGCAGCTTGCGCTGCTGCCATTCTGTGGCGTCAGTGACAGGAGTGCCGTCTTCGGTTGCAAGAACCGCCTCGTCACCGACAACGTCGGCCTTCTTTATATCAAAAGTCCCCGTGAGAATGACCTGTTCCGCCTTCTCCTGGCTGAATCGTCCCTTTCGGAGAAAGAGAATCGCCAAGTTGTTCAATTCGGCTGGATCGACTTCACTCACAGGGAATTTGCCCGGTTCGCCCTGGCTCAGCAGAAACGCCGAGATGTCAGCCGCCGGATCTATTGGCGTCGTCCCATCAACGTCCATGTAAGCATCGAGGAACAGGTTTGGCATCTTCGATCGGGCGTGATATCGCTGCGGCTCACGAATCCAAGTATACAACCAGTCACTGAAAGCCGGGTTGTCGATGTTGCGTTTCACCTTTTGGTGAATGTCGCTGATGTTCGGCCCGAAATCAGTTGTAGTCGCCGGCACCGCGCTATGCTGATGACACGCCAGACAACCTCGCTCAGAAAACAGTTTCTTACCGCGTTCAGCGTTTGGTACATATCCGTCCTGCGTATGCAGGAGATCGATTGGCTCAGAATTCTCCATCAACACGGCTGCGATACCTGCAAGCTCAACAGCTTCCAGCTTCTTCGTTTGGGCGGCGTCAGCTTCGGGCAAATGTGAGAACTGGTCAAAGAACTGCGGCATCTTTGTTGTCGGACGATAGCGGGACGGGATTTCTGTCCAGTATTGGATGAACTCTGCTGATGTCTTTGATGCAATGTGACGCAGGCTTGGGCCGACTTTCCGCAGCTTTCCAGCGATTTGAGTCGGATCAGACGCAATACGCGCCCATTCCTCAGGAGTTTGCGGTTCGACACGCAGGTCAGGACCGATCGCCACGCCGCCATCGTTACCGTGGATTTCATGGCAACCAAAACATCCATATTTCTGAATCAGCTGGTAACCCTTGAAGACCTTCGGGGCAGATGGACCAAACTTTGGATTGATTCCCAGTTCGGTCACGCCGTGATGGCACTTAATGCAGGTCGATTCGGCGAAGCGACTCGGCTGCATCGGGTACTCCCAGAAGTGATTGGCGTGGTAGCCATATTCTTCGTGCCACTCATAAGCCAGATGCGGATCATTTGGCGTATGTTCGGCGTTTCCAAAACTTGTCCCAGAACCTTGACCATCGTGACAAATCGTACAGCCAAATTTCGCGACAGGGTGCGGGCTGGACGCAGTACAAAACAATTCGGTGTTCGAATGTGTCGCGTACGGCTGCGGAAACTTATCTTCATCGACCCATGTGGCCACATCGTCCGCAGACGGGTGCCCTTCTGGAAATGCCGGGAAGCCACCGGTTGCCGTTTTATCAATATTCAAATGACATGTTCGACAGCGGTCAAAGCGCGCAATCTTCGCCATTCCAAGCGTCTGCCGCAACTTCGGCATCCAGTCCTGAACGATCTTCAAGTGCGAATTGAAGCCATCGATAATCGGCATTTCCATCATCTGACGCTTGATACTGGAAACGAACGAGGTCGGTTGAATTTGCTCCAGCGACGCCCGGACTCGCGCCGCATCCTTCGTCAGTTTGTCCATTGAGGCCACAAGATCATCATGTTCTTTGGTGATCTTTTTCGTTTCAGCCACCGTGACCGCAAGTTTTGCTTTTGCAGCCTCAAGGAGTAGCCGAGCTTCATCACAATTTTTCTGCCGCTGCTCAAACAGCCGTGTCGTCTCATCGAGCGGCAAGCCGTCTCGAACGGCGAGACCACGCTTTGCGCTGGCTTCATCACGCAGACCATTTTTTGACTTCAGATCCAGTTCAAGTCGATCCACTTCGCGCTGTTGTGAATCCTGCAACGCAAACAATTCTGCATTTTCGGGGACAGCCTTTGTGGCGCTCAGAGCCACCGCAACCGCATCAATTTGCTGACGCAATTCAGCGGTCTTCGCCTCAAAATCAGTGGTGTTAATGGCGTTCAGTTCGACCTCGCGAAGTTTTGCTTCGAGCGCGAAGTTCTTGCGCTGAATCGGTCGCCATTCGTCCGTCTGGTCCTTCTGCATCATCAGAATGACCGACAGCAACAGCACGACACTGCTGAGTGCAAAGACGATATTTAACGTCTTCTGGTTGAACCAATACTGATCATTTGCTGGCATGACTTTGGCTGGGCCTTCCGCCCGTCCTCAGTAATTTACAAACATCGGAGAATCGCCACAGGCGCGGATCCGAGTCAAATATTGAAAAAATACTCTGGAATACCGACGATGTACTTCAAGGCAAACGACCAGCGAAGCAGCATCTTGATGGGCAGAATTGCCATCCATAATATCAGATTCGAAAACACCAAAAATCTGATCACTCCCATGTGTACGAAGAATTTTCGCAGCACTGTGAGCCCTAGCAGCGGCGGCAAAACGGCAAAGTACCCGATTACCAAAATGATCCCTGGAGCTTCTCGCTTCAGGATGTCCAATACACCTGAACCTTTGGGAATCCCCCCAAACAAGCCCCAGAAAAATTCACTCAGGTTCTTATTCGTAGCCGCTTCCACCTTGTGGACATCCCAGTACTCATAGATCCCGAAGAAGTTCCAGTTCGGTCCTCGCAAAAAGGTTCCCAAAACGATCAACGCGACCCACAGCGGTAGAAAACCGAACAAGAAGGTGGTCACCGCGAATGATCGCTGCTTGAAGGTATAATAACCATTACCAAGTCGATTGAAGTCGATGTAAGGTACGGCCATCAGTCCGCCGAGAATAATGCTTGGCAGAACAACACCGGCCAGCCACGGGTCGAAATAGACCAGCATTTCCTGAAGCCCCAGGAAATACCACGGAGCTTTGGATGGATTCGGAGTTTTCATCGATGAAGCTGGTTCTTCCAGCGGAGCTTGAAGCGCCATTCCCCAGAAGATCAACACCGCTGTCACAACGACCATGCAAATCAGTTCTGTGTACACCAAGTCAGGCCAGACCAGAATTTTTTCGTTG
>Ga0138256_10003958_pt1 | contig 15718 bp, 17 predicted proteins | sample KNB2016incub_MG_FD_105486 | JGI IMG/M metagenome (GOLD analysis project Ga0138256, IMG submission 105486) | Active sludge microbial communities from wastewater in Klosterneuburg, Austria - KNB2014incub_MG | ecosystem: Engineered > WWTP > Activated sludge > Unclassified | place: Austria... | reverse complement strand
TTCGACGAAGAACTGGGTATTCACCTTGACGTTGCGCTGGTACATCGCGTGCAGCATGGCGTGTCCGGTGCGATCGGCCGCGGCACAGGAGCGCATGACCGGCGCCTGACCGTAATTCATCGAGTGACCGCCGAACGGGCGCTGGTAAATCTTGCCGTTGTCGGTGCGGTCGAAAGGCATGCCGTAGTGTTCGAGCTCGATGACGACTTCGTTCGCCTTCTTGCACATGAACTCGATGGCATCCTGGTCACCCAGCCAGTCCGATCCCTTGACGGTGTCGTACATGTGCCAGTGCCAGTTGTCTTCGGTCGAGTTGCCGAGGGAGGCAGCCACGCCACCCTGCGCCGCAACGGTGTGCGAGCGCGTCGGGAAGACCTTGGTCAGCACGGCCGTCTTCAGGCCGGACTCGGATAGTTGCAGGGCGGCGCGCAGGCCAGCACCACCCGCGCCGACGATGACCGCATCAAAGGTACGCTTAGCGACATTCACGCTTACAGCCTCCAAAGAATCTGGGCCGCCCAGCCGGCATAGCCGACGAGCAGGAAGAGAGTGACGAGGTGCAGCGCTAGGCGCACACTAGTCGGCTTGACGTAGTCCATCCACAGATCACGCACACCAACCCAGGCGTGATAGAACAACGACAGGAAGAACAGGAAACTCAGGAAGCGAAACACGCCGCCCGAGAACAGGCCACTCCAGGCTTCGTAGCTGAACTCGGGCAAGGCCAGAGCACAGACTGCAAAGATGATCGTGTAGATGGCCATGAAGACCGCCGTGGCACGCTGCCCAATCCAGTCCTTCAGACCGTAGTGCGCGCCGACAGGTTGACGATTCACCATAGTTTCACCCCGATGACCACGGTAAGCACAAGGCTCACGATCAAAACGATGCGCGACGAACTGCGCGCAGCCGGAAGGTCCGTACCCTTGTCCAGATCGAGCAGCAGGAAACGGATGCCGGCACAGAAGTGATGCATGTAGGCCCACAACAGCCCGATCAGCAACAACTTGGCCAGCGGATGCCCCACCACGTTGCTGAAGGTCTCGAATGTCTCGGCCGAACCGAGACTGCGATCCAGCAGAAACAGCAGGAAAGGCAGCATTAGAAACAGGCCCACCCCACTGATCCGGTGAAGAATCGAGACGATGCCCGGCAATGGCAGCCGGATCTGATTCAAGGCCAGATGCTTTGGCCTCGGTTTGCGTACAGTCACTTCTGACATGAAGACTCCCCTCTGCATGCACGACGAATGGTCCGTCGCTGACTTCGAAAATACGTACAGCGTTATACGTAACTGGTAATTATAGCGCCGTCACGCAGCGCAACATTGGTCAATTCAGCTCGTTCAGATAAAAGTGATCTGCAGTCGAATACAGCCCACGACGCCATTCCACGGGCTTGTCACCATAGGTGTACGTCACCCGCTCCACTGACAACAAGGGCGTACCTTCGGCCACCTTCAGCGCGTCACTTGCATTGCGATCGGCAGCAACGGCACGAATTCGTTCCTGCGCCCGAATCATTCGCAGCCCGAAACGGGTTTCGAAAAGGCTGTACAAGGATCCGTTCCAGCCCTGCAGCATTTCCGACGTCAAACCCTGAAAGATCTCGCCCGACAAATAGATCTCGTCGATCACCACCGGTCGAGAGGCGAACTTGAGCACACGGCGCACGATGATGATCGGCGCACCCAGCTCGATTCCCAGCATGCGAGATGCTTCCTGCCCGGCCTTGGCACGCCAGCAATCGAGCGGCACACTCTCGGGGTGCGAAAGGTCGCCATCGATCGGAGCCAGTCGCAAGAACCGGAACAAGGCCCGCGGGTCGTTGTGCGAGGCAACGTATGTACCCTTGCCCTGCTTGCGCACCAGCAGGTTTTCAGCCGCCATTTCGTCGATCGCCTTGCGCACTGTCCCCTGAGACACGCTGAATCGTGCCGCAAGCTCCTGTTCGCTCGGAATCGCCTGACCGGGCCTCCATTCACCCGACTCAAGGGCCTGAGTGATCAAGGTCTTGATCTGGCGATACAGGGGGCTGAAAGTTGGTGCGTCTTGTGACATGCGCGCCATTGAATCACAAAAAAATTAGGCCGTCTATGCCCTGTCTTATATCTTATATAAGACATAAGTCATGATTTGACAGCCCTTGCGTTTCTACTTAGTATCTGCGCGCCCCTGATGCACGCTGTGCGAATGCCGAAGCAATAGCGTCTTAATGTTCGGTTCGTGAATGCAGTGGGGTACGAATTCTCGATTCCGACCTTACCGATCGTCTTCTTTAGAGGGAGTATTCACATGAGCAAAGCCCCCATGCGCGTTGCCGTTACCGGCGCAGCCGGCCAGATCGGCTACAGCCTGCTGTTCCGCATCGCCAGCGGTGAAATGCTGGGCAAGGACCAGCCCGTGATTCTGCAGCTGCTCGATCTGCCCCAGGCACAGAAGGCGGTCAAGGGCGTGATGATGGAACTGGAAGACTGCGCCTTCCCGCTGTTGGCCGGCATGGTCGCGACCGATGATCCGAACGTCGCCTTCAAGGATGTCGACGTTTGCCTGCTGGTCGGCGCCCGCCCGCGCGGCCCCGGCATGGAGCGTGCCGATCTGCTGACCGCCAACGGCGCGATCTTCACGGTGCAGGGCAAGGCCATCGCCGAAAACGCCAAGGAAGACGTGCGCGTGCTGGTCGTCGGCAACCCCTGCAACACCAACGCTTACATCGCCCGCGCCGCCGCGATCAAGGTTGGCCGCACCAACCCGAACAACTACCACGGCATGCTGCGCCTTGACCACAACCGGGCGCTGTCGCAACTCGCCGCCAGAACCGGCCGTCCGGTTGCTTCGCTGAAGAAGATGGTGGTGTGGGGCAACCACTCGCCGTCGATGTACGCTGACTATCGCTTCTGCGAGTCGAATGGCGACAGCGTCAAGGCCCTGGTCAACGATCACGCCTGGAACAACGACGTGTTCCTGCCGACCGTCGGCAAGCGCGGCGCGGCCATCATCGAGGCGCGCGGCCTGTCGTCCGCCGCTTCGGCCGCCAACGCCGCGATCGATCACGTGCGTGACTGGGTGCTCGGCTCCGACGACTGGGTCACGATGGGCGTGCCGTCAGACGGCTCCTATGGCATCCCCGAAGGCATCGTTTTCGGCGTGCCGTGCGAGTGCAAGGATGGCCAGTTCAAGGTCATCAAGGGGCTGGAAATCGACGAGTACTCCCAGGGCAAGATCAACATCACCCTGAAGGAACTCGAGGACGAGCGCGCGGCAGTTGCCGACATGCTGAAGTAAGAGCTGCACGCGCGGTCTCAGACCGCTTCTGCAAGAGGCCACGGGTTAGAATCCGTGGCCTTTTTCATTTGCACCACCGCCCGGGAGAACCCCATGCATCTTCACCCTGCCGATGTCCTGTTCGCCGGCGAAAAGCCCTTTCCAGCCCTGCCGGCCGTCGATCACTACGCCGGTGCCGAAAAGCTGATGCTGAAGGCGCTGAAGCTGCAACAAGAGCTGGGCCCGGTGTTCGATATCACCTGTGACTGCGAGGATGGCGCACGGGCCGGTGCAGAAGCCGAACATGCGGCAATGGTGGTCGGCGTCGTCAATGGCGCAGCGAATCACTTCGACCGTGTCGGTGCCCGCATTCACGACGTCACTCACCCCCACTGGGTCGCCGATCTCGAAATCCTCGTGCGCGGCGCAGGCCGGCGGCTCGCCTTCATCACGCTGCCCAAGGTGCGCTCGGCTGAAGACGCGAAAACCCAGATCCACGAACTTCGCCGCATCGAGGCAAGCTGTGCGCTGGAGCGTGCCCTGCCGGTCCACATCCTGATCGAGACCCACGGCGCCCTGCGCGAAGTCTGGCAGATCGCCGCGCTCGACGGCGTCGAGTCGCTCGACTTCGGCCTGATGGATTTCGTCTCCAGTCACCATGGCGCCATTCCCGCGACCGCAATGAAAAGTCCCGGGCAATTCGAACACCCGCTCATCGTTCGCGCCAAGGCGGAGATCTCGGCGGCTGCACTGGCCAATGGCGTGCTGCCTTCGCATAACGTCACCACCGAGCTGCAGGACGTGGCTGTCATCCGCCACGATGCCGATCGCGCACGCAAGGAGTTCGGCTACTTGCGCATGTGGAGCATCCACCCCAACCAGATTTTGCCGATCATCGCCGCGATGCAACCGGACTTCTCGGAAGTGGAAGACGCCACGCAGATCCTGGTGGCGGCTCAGGACGCCGACTGGGGGCCGATTCAGCATGCCGGACGGCTGCACGACCGCGCGTCCTACCGCTACTACTGGGAACTGCTGCAGCGAGCGCGCAACACCGGCATGCACCTGCCGGACGAGGCGCGCAGTCGCTTTTTCCCGCACTGACCAGACAATTGCATGACCGAGGGCAAGCCGATGAGCACAGACGCTGCCGATGAACACGGCTTTCTCGATGTTGGCACGCCGGCCTATCGGCGCGCCAACCTGGCGATGTTCGTCGGCGGCTTCGCCACCTTCGCCATGCTGTATGGCACGCAGCCCATCCTGCCCCTGCTGCGCGATACGTTCGCGATCAGCCCGGCCACGGCCAGCCTGTCGGTTTCGGCCGGCACCGCCGCGCTCGCCCTGCTGCTGATCCCGGCGAGCGTGCTGTCGGACCGCATCGGTCGTATCCGGATGATGAAAGCCTCCCTTGCGCTCGCGGCCATCGTTGCGCTCGCCTCACCTTTCGTCAGCAACTTCGATCAGCACCTTGTGCTGCGTGCGCTGCTCGGTGCGGCGCTGGCCGGTCTGCCCGCAGCAGCGATGGCCTACCTGGGCGAGGAAGTCGCGCCCCGGGTGCAGGGCCGGGCGATGGGCCTGTACATCGCCGGCAATGCGCTCGGCGGCATGAGCGGACGCTTTCTGTCCGCCCTGGTGGCGGAATGGAGTTCGTGGCGGGTGGCACTCGGCGTTCTCGGCGTACTCGGTGCCATCGCTGCGGTCATCTTCTGGCGCAGCCTGCCGGACTCACGTCACTTCACCGCACGCGCCGCTCGCCCTGCGCGAATCCTGTCCGACGTCCGCGCCCTGTTCGCCGACGCGGCAATGCCCTCGCTGTTCCTCACGGCCTTCCTGTTGATGGGTGCCTTCATCGGCCTATACAACTACCTCGGCTTCAGGCTCATGGACGCCCCCTTCAGCCTGAGCCAGACCACGATCGGGGCGATTTTCGGCCTCTATCTCATCGGCACCCTGGCGTCGGCCTGGAGCGGCCATCTCGCCGACCGTCACGGCAGACGCAACATCCTGTGGATCATGGTGGCGGTGATGGCCACCGGTCTGGCGGCAACCGTGGCGCAATCGCTGCTCATCATCATCGGCGGAGTCGCGGTCTACACCTTCGGCTTCTTCGCGGCCCACTCGGTCGCCAGTGGCTGGGTTGGACGGCGGGCTGGTGAACGCCGCGCCCTGGCGGCCGCGCTCTACCTCAGCAGCTACTACCTGGGCGCAAGCGTCATCGGCACCCTGTCCGGCCTGGCATGGGCATCCCTGGGCTGGATGGGTGTCGCGCTCATTCTGGGCGCCTGTGTGCTCGCAACGCTGCTGCTGGCCAGGCTGCACCTGCGCCGCATCGAGCCATCAAGTCAGGCCTGAAGCTCAGCCACCGCCGGATCAGAAAAGGGCGCCCGAGCCCGCCTATTTGAGGTTGCCGGAGAGGAACTGCCGCAGACGTTCGCTGCGGGTATTGCCGAACACCTCGGCGGGCGCACCCGCCTCCTCAACCAGGCCCTGGTGCAGAAACATCACCTTGCTCGACACCTCGCGGGCAAAGCCCATCTCGTGGGTGACGACGACCATCGTGCGCCCCTCATCGGCCAGGCCACGCATCACTTTCAGCACCTCACCGACGAGCTCCGGATCGAGCGCGGACGTCGGTTCGTCGAACAGCAGCACCGCAGGCTCCATCGCCAGCGCACGGGCAATGGCCACACGCTGTTGCTGCCCCCCTGAAAGGTGGGCTGGGTAACTGTCCCTGAAGCGCGCAATGCCGACCTTTTCCAGATAGGCCATGCCACGCTCGCGCGCTTCGTGCTTCGTCATACCCAGCACATGCAACGGCGCTTCGATGACGTTCTCAAGCACGGTCATGTGCGCCCAAAGATTGAAATGCTGAAACACCATCGCCAGCCGCGTGCGCAGACGCTGCAACTGCTTGCCATCAGCCACGCGCAAGTGGCCGTCCTTGCCGCGCAGCAGGTTGATCTCCTCACCGGCAACCTGGATGCGGCCTGCATCGGGTTGCTCGAGAAAGTTGATGCAGCGCAGGAAGGTACTCTTGCCCGAGCCGGACGAGCCGATCAGCGTGATCACATCGCCGGCGTCGGCCGCCAGCGAGACGCCCTTGAGCACCTCGTGATCGCCATAGCGTTTGTGCAGATCTTCGACGATGAGCTGAGTCATTTGTGTATCCGGTAAATCACCATCAGCCTGGCGTGCGTTGCAGCTTGCGCGGCTGCAGGTGCGCCAGCCAGCGGCGCTCGGTCAAGCGGAACAGACCGACCAGCGCAAAGGTGATGACAAGGTAGATCAGCGCCGCGAAGACGAAAGCCTCGAACGGGGCAAAGAACTGCGAATAGGCGTTGCGCGCCGCACCGGTGAGGTCGACCAGGGTGATCGTCGAGGCAATCGCCGTGCCGTGCAACATGAAGATCACTTCATTGCTGTAGGCTGGCAGTGCGCGACGCAGGGCGCCGGGCAGCAGGATGCGGCGCAACATCGTGGCGCGACTCATGCCGCAGGCACGCGCCGCTTCGATTTCACCATGCGGCGTAGCCCGCAGCGCACCGGTGAGTATCTCGGTGGAATAGGCACAGGTATTGAGCGCAAACGTGATCAGCGCACAGCCGTACGGGTTGCGGAATACCAGCCAGAAGCGGTTGCCATCCGCCCACTGCGCCTGAATCCACTCGAACTGTCCGAGGCCGTAATACACCAGCAGCAACTGCACCAGCATCGGTGTGCCACGAAAGAAATAGCCGTACAGCCACACCGGGCCATACACGAGCGGATTTGGCGATACACGCGCCACAGCCAGCGGAATCGCGAACAGCAGTCCGGCTGCCAGCGAAAGCAGCGTGAGCTGTAAGGTGAGCCACAGCCCGGCGGCATACTGCGGCCAGCTCTCGCTGAAGAGGCTCCATTCGATCATGTCGTCCCTCTGCGCACGCCGGCCGAATAACGCCGCTCCAGCCAGCGGAAGGCAAGCCCCGAAAAGGCCGTCATCACCAGGTAGAACACGCACACCGCCAGGTAAAACACGAAAGGCTCGCGCGTCGTGCGCCCGGCCTGGTCGGCCAGCCAGGTGATGTCCGACAGACCGATTATCGACACCAGCGCCGTGCTCTTCTGCATCACCTGCCAGTTGTTGCCCAGCCCCGGCAAGGCATGGCGCAGCATCTGCGGAAAGAGGATGCGGCGAAACACCTGCCAGCGGCTCATGCCGAAAGCCCGTCCAGCCTCAAGCTGGCCGGCGGGCACGGCCAGAAAGGCGCCGCGAAAGGTCTCGGTGAAATAAGCACCGAAGATGAAGCCGAGCGTCACGACGCCAGCCACAAACGGATTCACATCGACATAGTCCCAGCCCAGCGCATCGGTCACCAGGTTGACGCCCATCTGTCCCCCGTAGAAGACCAGCAGCATCATGACCAGATCAGGAATGCCGCGCACGATCGTCGTATAGGCGGTCGCAGGCAGTCGCAGCAGAAGCTGCGTCGACAGTTTGGACGAGGCACCGGCGAGACCGAAGGCCAGCGCCAGCAGCAGCGACAGAATCGCCACCTGCAGGGTCACCCAGGCGCCGTCGAGCAGGGAAGGAAGATAGCCGTAGAGCATGGTTCAGGCGGTGCCCACGTCACAGAGCGCCACACAAGGGGTGTCAGGCGCACGGCCGGCGATGCAGACCGATGGCGAAGAGATCGCGCAATTGCGGCGCCTCCCGGCGCAGCGATCAGTCACCGTAGATGTCGTAGGAAAAGTACTTCTTGCGGATCTCGTCGTATTTTCCACTGGCACGGATCGCCGCCAGGGCCTGATCGAGCTTGACCTTGAGTTCCTTGTCCTGCTTGCGTACTGCAATGCCCACACCCTCGCCGATAACCGCCTTCTCATCCGCGTTACGACCGTGGATCAGGCCACCCGCAACCATGTAGTTCGCGCCCGCCGCTTGCGATAGAAAGCCACCATCGGCCATCAGCGCATCAACCCAGCTGGCGTCGATACGCCCCGCCTCCAGATCAAGATAGGCTTCTTCCTGGCGCGCATAGCGCACGATCTCGACGCCCTTGTCGGCCCAGAAGCGGGCGGCGAAATTATCGGCCACGGTACCGCGCTGGACACCAATGCGCTTGCCCTGCAGAGCATCGACCTGCGGTAGCAAGGCGCTGTCCTTGTGCGCGACCAGGGCCAGCGGCGTGGCGTAGTACTTGGTGCTGAATTCGACGCGCTTTCTGCGCTCCTCGGTGATCGACATCGACGCTGCAATGGCGTCGAACTTGCGACTCAGCAGCGCGGGAATCATGCCGTCCCACTCCTGCTTCACCCAGGTGCAGCGTACTTTCATCTCTTCACACAGGGCATTGCTGATATCGACGTCGAAGCCTTGCACCTCACCCTTGGTATCGACCGTATTGAAGGGAGGATAGGCCCCTTCCGTGGCAAAACGGATGGTGTCCCAATCTTTGGCAGTCGCGCCCTGTGCAACAAGCACGAGCGCAGCGAGCAGGAGACTGCGTCGAAGCATGGCCGAGTCCTTCAAATCGTCGTAACCCGCGCATTGTAACCATAGCCAATCACTTCAACGCGACTCGAAAAACCCCGTTTCTGCTGCTGCGCTGCCACAGAAAAGTCAGCTCAGGCAACGTTTGATTACCGCAGCGAGACGCTCCGCCGCAGGCGGATGGAACCGAAAGAACAGCTCGGGCTCCACCAGTTCGAGTTCCATCAGCCGCAAGCCGCCATCGCGTCGGGTCACGAAATCGACCCTTGCATACAGCGGCGGCGTCGGGCACGCGGCCACCGCGGCCTCGGCGAAGCGGCACTCGGCCGCGCTCGGCACATGCGCATGAACAGTTCCCCCATGGTCGTCCTGAACGCGAAAATCGCCGGCACTCACCGTCTTGCGGATGGCGTGCGTTGCCTGGCCATCGATGACGATCAGCGACAGTTCGCCCGACTCCACGATCGCCCGCTCGAAAGGCTGCACCATCATGGCCTCCCCCACCAGGCAGCGCGCAAAGCACGCCTCGCTGGCCTCGGCATGGCCGCGCTCGACCCGATAGGTCAGCCGCGCCGCGCCTGACACCACGGGCTTGAACACCACTTCATCCCAACCACGCTCTTTCATCACATCGACCAGACGCGTCGCTTCCGCACGGGCCACAAAATGCGTGGGCACGATCGCCACGCCGGCCTGCTCCAGCTCGGCCAGATAGTGCTTGTCGATGTTCCAGCGAATCAGGGCGGCATCATTGATCAGGCGGGTCTGTTGCGACACCTTCTCGAGCCAGGGTTCGAACTCGCCGAAGCGGTCGAAATAGTCCCAGGTACTGCGAAAAATCGCCGCGCCGTATTGCGACCAATCCACTGCTGGATCGCTCCATGAATGCCGCGCAACGCACAGCCCAAGGTTCGCCAGCGCGGCGGTAACAAGGCCATCTTCCTGCGCAATCTGGGCCTGATACCAGTCGTTCAGGTCGGGATTCAGGTAGCGGTCTTCGGTGAGGATGACGATATCGGTGGGCTGAGCGGTCGGCTGTGCAGGCATCGCGTCGTGGTGCTGAAATGTCGGTGCAGCATTTTAGCAAGCGCCGACCGTCTGCTGCCGCGGGCAAACGAGCTCAGCGCGAGACACCCCACCGCGAATGAAAGCGCCGAACGCTTCCTTCAGGTCCGGAACGGGTCGGAACAGACTGTTCAAAGCCTCGACCGGACTCGTCCGCCATCAGCTGCCCCTCATCTGCCCCTCAACCGCCGGTCACTCGACCAGCAGGAAAGTTGGCCGCGAAGCGGCTACCTTCACCGGGCTTGCTGGTGATGTCCAGCGTCGCCTGGTGGCGGTTCAGCGAGTGCTTGGCGATCGCCAGGCCCAGTCCGGTGCCGCCGGCGCTGCGCGAGCGGCCGCGGTCAACACGATAGAAGCGTTCGGTCAGCCGCGGGATGTGTTCGGGGTCAATACCGATCCCGGTATCCTGCACCGCGAACTCGGCACCTTTCGGAGACACTCTCCAGCACAGCGTGATGGTGCCGCCGGTGGGGGTATAGCGCACCGCATTTGAAACCAGGTTGGCCAGCGCACTGACCAACTCCGACTCCGAACCAAGCAGATCTCCCTGACCTTCGCTATCCAGCACGATGCGGTGACGTCCGGCCGACAGTGCCACGGCGTCCCGCTGCAACTTGTCGATCAGGCTGGTCATATCGACCCGCTGATCTTGCGGCGGTGGCGACGACTCGATCGAGGACAGCGTCAGCAAGTCCTGGATGATCGACAGCATCCGCTGCGACTGCTCACCCATGAGCTGCAGATAGCGCTGACGCGTCTCGGCGTCGACCTCCATCTCCTGCAAGGTTTCAACGAAGCCCGACAGCACCGTCAGCGGCGTACGCAGCTCGTGCGAGACATTGGCAACAAAATCGCGCCGCATGCTGTCGAGACGATCGGTCTGCGTGATGTCGGCGATCTGGAGCAGCCAGCAATCCTCGGCATAGGCCATCAGGTCGAGCGCGAGCACGCGCTCGAGGTAACGCTCCAGGCGAAGCACCAGCGGGCGGGAAAAATCGCGTTTGCCCAGATATTCAACGAAGGCCGGATAGCGGACGAGATCAACGATCGGGGCGCCACGGTCGGTCGACGACGCCAGGCCAAGCTGCCGCTCGGCGGTCTTGTTGCAGAACTGGATGCGGAAGTGGCCATCGAGCAGCACGACACCGTCGTTCATCGCATGGACGGCGGCGATCAAACGGGCAAAGTCGCGCTCGCGCTGCTCGATCTTCTCGAGCAGCTCCTTTTCATGGCGGTACAGGCGCCGGAAAACGTGATCCCACTCGCCGTCCCCTTCCAGGCTGGCATCGAGCACCGGCTTGCGCGACCAGCGTTCGAGTCGCGAAAAATTGCGGTAGTGCATCGCCAGATGCATGCTCAGGCCAATGTAGAACAGCACCCAACCCATCCAGGCTTCGGCAAAGTAGCCCAGCAACAAGGCCACCGCGGCAGTCAGAACGCCGTAGAACAGGGCTCTCTGCACCGCGCTCAGGCTCCGCGGAAGCGGTATCCGGTACCACGTACCGTCTCCACCCGCTCATGCTGACCGCTGGATTCCAGCGCGGCGCGCAGGCGACGGATATGCACGTCGACCGTGCGCTCCTCGATGAAGACGTGGTCGCCCCACACTTCGTCGAGCAGCTGGGCGCGGCTATAGACCCGCTCGGCATGCGTCATGAAAAAAAGCAGCAGGCGAAACTCGGTCGGGCCGAGTTCGACCGGCTGTCCAGCCGCAAGCACCCGGTGTGTCGCCGGGTTGAGCTCGAGCCCGCCGAGCGCAAGCGCCTCGCTCGCCAGATGCGGCGCACGGCGTCGCAGCACAGCGCGCACGCGGGCCGTCAGCTCCTTGGGCGAAAACGGCTTGGTCACGTAATCGTCCGCACCGGCGTCCAGCCCCTGAATCTTGTCCTCTTCGTGAACACGGGCGGTCAGCATGATGATCGGGATGTCTCGTGTACGTTTGTCACCGCGCATCTTCTTCGCCAGCACCACACCGGACTCGCCGGGCAGCATCCAGTCGAGGATGAGCAAATCAGGCAGGGCAGCACGAATGGCCGCGTCGGCTTCCTCTGCACTGGCAGCGCACGCCACCTGAAATCCGGCGTGCCTGAGGTGGATCATGACCAACTCTTGAATCGCCTGCTCGTCTTCAACGACCAGAATCGTCGGCGTCACCTGATGGCCTCCTTGTCGTAACGGATATCGCGGCCTTCCACGACGAAGACGACCTGCTCCGAAATATTTTTCGCATGATCGCCGATGCGCTCGATGGCACGGGAGATGGCAATGATGTCGATCGAGGCTGTAATCGTACGTGGGTCTTCCATCATGTGCGTGATCAACTGGCGGATGATCGACTTGAATTCGACATCAACCTCCACATCCGCACGGATGACGCTGAGCGCCAGTGCGCCGTCCATGCGCGCGAAGGCATCGAGCGCCTGGCGCACCATGCTCAGTGCCGCTTCGGCCAGATGACGAATACCGCTGCCGTATTGATTGGGAAGGTGGCCTGCATCGTGGATGCGGCGAACACCCTTGGCGATTTTCTTGGCTTCGTCACCGGTGCGCTCAAGATCGGTGACGATCTTGCTGATACCCAGAATCAGGCGCAGGTCGGATGCAATCGGCTGGCGCCTGGCGATGACGTGGGCGCAGTCGTCATCAATGGCCTTCTCGAAATCGTTGATCCGTCGATCTGTCTCGACGATCACCCTGACGCCGTCGACCTCGCCGCTTGCGTAGGCTTCGATCGACGCTGCGATCTGGGTCTCGACCAGCCCACCCATCTGCAGCACATGCGTGCGAAGGCGGGCAAGGTCCTCATCGAACTGTGTGGATACATGCAGGGACTCAGGCATCTTGGTTCTCCTTAACCCATGCGGCCGGTAATGTAGTCTTCGGTGCGTCTGTCGTTTGGCTTGAAGAAGATCTCATCGGTTTTGCCAAATTCGATCATCTCGCCCAAGTACATGTAGGCCGTGTAGTCGGAAACCCGCGCGGCCTGCTGCATGTTGTGAGTGACGATAAGAATGGTGACGCGCTTCTTCAACTCGCTGACCAGCTCCTCGATGGCCCCAGTGGCGATCGGATCAAGCGCAGAGGTCGGCTCGTCGAACAGCAGCAACTCGGGCTCTGTCGCCAGCGCGCGGGCGATGCACAGGCGCTGTTGCTGACCACCGGAGAGCGTGGGCGCCAGCGCCTGCAGGCGGTCCTTCACCTCATCCCAGATTGCCCCAGCGCGCAGCGCCTGTTCGACCTTCTCCTCGAGCAGGCGTTTGCTGGTGAGGCCACGCACGCGCAGGCCGTAAGCCACGTTCTCGAAAATCGTCTTGGGAAAGGGGTTGGGCTTCTGAAAGACCATGCCGACCCGCATCCGCACCTCGATCGGATCGACCTCTGCCGACAGCAGGTTGGTGTTGTCCGGAAAGAAGCGGATCTCGCCTTCATAGCGATTACCCGGGTAAAGATCGTGCATACGGTTGAAGCTGCGCAGGTAGGTGGATTTGCCACAACCCGAGGGACCGATCAGCGCCGTCACCTTGCGGTCGTAGATCGGCATGTTGATGCCCTTCAGCGCCTTGGCGGCACCGTAGTAGAAACTAAGGTTGCGCGCCTCGGCCTTTAGCTGGGGCTTGTCTTGAGTGTGCATCATGGGGTCCTTGAGTGCTTTCAGTTTGTCGTTGGTGTCCTGGCTGGTCGGCGGCCCTACCATTTGATGTTCTTGCGCATCCGGTAGCGCAGCCAGATAGCAACGGCATTCATCGACAACACCATGCCCATCAGCACAAAGCCGGCGGCGGCGGCATTGGCCTCGAAGGCCGGATCGGGGCGCGAGGTCCAGTTGAAGATCTGGATCGGCATCACCGTGAAGGGCGACATCACCCAGTCGAACAAGCCGGCCGTGGCGCCGTCCATGCCGGTCGCGGTGAAGGGCACCGGCGGCAGGAAGGCGATGAAGGTCAGCGCACCGATGGTGATGATCGGGGCGGTTTCGCCGATGGCGCGGGCCAGGCCGATGATCACGCCGGTCAGGATGCCGGGCATTGCGTACGGGATGATGTGGTAGCGGCAGGTCTGCCAGCGCGTCGCACCGACGGCCATCGAGCCTTCGCGGATCATCGCCGGGATGGCGCGAATCGCCTCGCGGGTCGAGACGATGACGATCGGCAGGATCAGCAGTGCCAGCGTCAGACCGGCCGACAGGATGCTTTGGCCGAAGCCGAAGGTATAGACGAAGATGCCCAGCGCCAGCAGGCCGTAGACAATCGACGGAACGGCGGCGAGGTTGGTGATGTTGATCTCGATGATGTCGGTCACCCAGTTGCGCCTGGCGTATTCCTCCAGGTAGATGCCGGCGGCGACACCGAGCGGCACAGCGGCCGCGGCGGTGACCAGCATCACCAGCAGGCTGCCCACCCAGGCCGACAGGATGCCGGACTGCGCGGCACGGCGCGAAGCGAACCCGGTGAAGAATTCGATGTTGAGTCGTTCGACACCGCGCATCAGCATGTCGCCGACGAGCAGGAGAATCACCAGCAGGCCGATCGCCAGGCAAATGATTCCGAGCGCCTGAAAAACCGTGTCTTTCATCTTGCCGCGGGCAATCAGCACGCGAATCTGGTCGGGGGTCATGGTCTGCATTTCAATAGGCCTCACGATAGCGACGGCGCAGCCACTGACCGAGGATGTTGAAGATCAGCGTGATCAGCAGCAGCGTCAGGCCGGCGGCGAAGATCGTCTGGTAACCAATCGAGCCGTGCGGCAGGTCACCCAGCGCCACCTGAACGATGTAGGAGGTGATCGTCGCGGCCGGCTCCATCGGGTTCCAGGTCAGGTTTGGCTGCATGCCGGCAGCGACCGCCAGGATCATGGTTTCACCGACTGCCCGGGAGATACCCAGGATGTAGGAGGCCGCCAGGCCGGAAACAGCGGCCGGGACAACGACGTGGATCGCGGTATGGAGCCTGGTCGCCCCCATCGCGTAAGCGCCTTCGCGCAGGCTCATCGGCACCGCGCGCATCGCATCCTCGGACAGCGAGGCAATGGACGGCACGATCATGATGCCCATCACCAGGCCGGCGGAGAGCAGCGAGAAGCCCGGCAGCTCGGGGAATATCTTCTGCAACAGCGGGGCGACGATCAGCAACGCAAAGTAACCGAAGACGATGGTCGGAATGCCGCCAAGCAGTTCGAGCACCGGCTTCGCGACTTCGCGCAGCTTCGGGTTGGCGAATTCCGACAGGTAGATGGCGATGATCGTGCCCATCGGGATGGCAACGGCCAGCGCCACCCCGGAGGAAACCAGGGTCCCCGAAACGAGGACCATGATGCCGTAATGGGCGTCATCGAACAGCGGGGTCCATTGGGTGTCGGTTAGAAAATCGACGATGCCGACGGTCTGGAAGAACTGGATCGACTCGGAGACGAGCACATAGACGATGCCGATCGTCGTCAGCACCGACACCGCGGCGGCAGCGAACAGTGCGCTCTCGATCAGGCGCTCGCTGATGTTCCGGGTGACGTTCCTGGCCAGGCGGTCGCTGACCTGAGGCAGGTCGGTAGCAGCGCTTGCGGAGATGGCGTGATTCACTTGAAGAGTCCTTGCGGAAGCAAGGCCAGCCCGTTGCCGGGCCGGCCCTTTCGACGACGGGCCAAGAAGGGCCCGCCGGGCGCTGATTACATGCTGGCTTCGCGCTTCATCAGCTCTTCGATGGTGATGCCTACTTCATTCCTGCCGCCGAACACCGTACCCATTCTGTGGACCTTGACGTGCTTCAGGTTGCCCTCGTAGGCGGCCTTCGGCAGGGGCACGTATTTGACTTCGCGCACCAGCTTCTCGGCGTTGCCCATGTAGTACTCGAGGAACTCGCGCACCTCCGGCTTCTGCAGCGACTTCGCCTTGACGTAGACGAAGATCGGCCGCGACAGCGGC
>Ga0138256_10003956_pt1 | contig 15720 bp, 14 predicted proteins | sample KNB2016incub_MG_FD_105486 | JGI IMG/M metagenome (GOLD analysis project Ga0138256, IMG submission 105486) | Active sludge microbial communities from wastewater in Klosterneuburg, Austria - KNB2014incub_MG | ecosystem: Engineered > WWTP > Activated sludge > Unclassified | place: Austria... | reverse complement strand
GATCATTAAAATTCATGAGGTGAGTAAGAAAACCGACACTTGTCTTCTTTAAGCCCACCACTTCATATTCGGTAATAAATACCTGTTTACTATTGGTAGCGGCTTCCGTTTTAAGATGATCATTTTCCAATGCATTGATACTATCTGCCAGTATTTTAAATTGGGCATAATACGACTTTCCGGTTTCTTCACCACTTTGTAATATTTCTTTGCTGCTCCCAAAACTACCGGTATTGTATTGCTCCATCGGCATGTTGATGAAAATATCGGTTAAAGGGATCTCTTCTTTAAAATCAGCTGCTTCTTTGAAGAAGGCCAGTTGCAATAAGACATCTACCGGGTTGCGGATCTTGTCAATTTTGGAAAGGCCGGTTGTTACGCTGCTGCCTATAACAATGTCGGCGCCCATTTCCTTTACATTTTTCACCGGGAAATTTCTTACCAGCCCACCGTCAACAAGTTTTTTGCCATTCCTGTTTATGGCAGAAAATACAGAAGGGATAGCCATAGTTGACCTTAGGGCGGTGATAAGGTTGCCTGTGTCCAGCACAACAAGGTCACCTGTTTCAAGGTCGGTTGCCATACATTTAAAAGGGATAGGCAAGCTGTCGAAATTGCGGACATGGTACACATGAAAGAAGAGTTCTGAAAGTTTAAGATTGAGCTCCTGCCCGGTTATTAACCCCGTTTGCAGGCGTATCTTATTATTGATAAAGGGAAGTTCAGCAGCAAAACGGCTGTATTGTTCTTTCTCTTCCATAGAGAGCGACTGCAACGGAATATTATTTGAAAAAAGAAAATCCCAGTCAATGACCTTTGTTATTTCCTCAATTTGATTTCCGCTGTAGCCAACAGAATATAAAGCCCCGATGATAGCCCCCATACTGGTTCCGGTAATATAATCCACTTTCAGGCCGGCGCTGTCAATGGCTTTTAAAATACCAATATGAGCAAGGCCTTTAGCCCCCCCTCCACTCAAAGTAAGGCCGATTTTTGGGCGTGGTTTTTTTTCCTGGGCTGATATGTGCAGGGATAAACAGAAATAAAAGAGAAGGGTAAAAAAAAATTTCATCAATGTCTTCATTATAAAAATGCGGAGTGATATTAATTGTACAAGTTACGTACAAACTGCTTTTGTATTTCCTCCTGTTCGTTAATTATTTCCTGTAAAACGGTATTGAAAAATTAAAAGTATAACTCCAGCTTATTTTCCCATACCATTAACTTTGCATTGGGTAATTTTAAATAACATGACCAACCGCCAGCTTTTTTTGAATCATGTGGGCCAAACGTCTGCATCGCCACTCTGCCTTGAGATAGTAAAGGCAGACGGGTGTAAACTGTATGATGTAGATGGTAAAGAATACCTTGATCTTATTGGCGGCATAAGTGTTTGTAATGTGGGGCACCGCCATCCCAGGGTAATAGAAGCCATTAAAAAACAGCTGGACGATTACATGCACATCATGGTGTATGGAGAACTGGTTCAAAGCCCGCAGGTACAGTACGCCCGGTTGCTGACCAGTCATTTGCCGGCATCTCTCAATTCGGTTTTCTTTACTGCATCGGGTACCGAAGCAACAGAAGGGGCGATGAAACTTGCAAAAAGATATTCAAACCGCACCCAGATAATCTCCTTTAAAAACTCTTACCATGGCAGCACACAGGGGGCATTAAGTGTGATGGGCAGCGAATACTGGCAACAGGCTTTTCGCCCTTTGCTGCCGGATATCCTTCAACTGAATTATAATTCGTTTGAAGACCTGGAGAATATTACTGAACGAACAGCCTGTGTCATTGCCGAAACGGTGCAAGCTGAAGCAGGAGTGATTGTTTCTCAGAATGACTGGTTGAAAGCTTTGCGGAAGAGATGTAATGAAACGGGAACATTATTGGTGCTGGATGAAATTCAATGTGGATTTGGCCGCAACGGCACCCTGTGGGCTTTTGAACAGTTTGATATAGTGCCCGATATTCTATTGCTGGGTAAAGCGCTTGGAGGAGGAATGCCATTGGGGGCATTCATTGCCGATAAAAAGATAATGGATTCACTTACCCACGACCCCGTACTTGGACACATCAATACTTTTGGCGGGCACCCGGTTTGCTGTGCTGCAGGGCTGGCTGCATTTCATGTTTTGCTTGATGAAAAATTAATTGATGGGGTAAAGGAAAAAGAAAAGTTATTTATTTCATCATTAAAACATCATAAAATAAAAGCAGTCAGAAGCTGTGGTCTGATGATGGCTGTGGAGTTCGATAGTTTTGAAAAGAATAAGAAAATCATTGATACCCTTATTGGGGCTGGTGTATTCACAGACTGGTTCTTATTTGCATCAAACTGTTTGCGCATAGCGCCACCACTTACCATAACTAAAAATGAAATAACAGGGGCATGCGAAAAGATCATCAATGTACTTGATACGCTTTAATTCACTTATCGCCAGGGTGATAAACCCTTTCCGCATTTTTATACACTTCGGTTTTATCAAGTGTCATCTTTTTGGTTTGTTGTTTTAAATACATATCCACCTGGTCATCAAAGTGTTTATTACCGGGCTTTGCGCTGGCGCCATACATATTAATGGTTTCAATTTTTGGTAACCCTTCTTTGGCAAAACGAACAAACATAATGAGCCCGTCACCTCCAATCGATTTTAGTTTTCCATTGGCAAAAGGTTCTGTCCATTGAGGTGACAGCAAATCGGGAAACCCACCCAGCGGCCACTCTTTATCACCCCGTACCAGTTTTTGCAGGTCGCCCAATGTAATATCTGTCCGGCCAAAATTGGTTTGCATGTAGCTGTTTACATAATTGAAAGTTTCAACAGCTTCCTGTTTGGTAATGGCTCTTGGCGCCTGCCCCTGTAATGCTTTCTTCAGGTACTCATAAGTTAGCAGGAAAACGGCTGCGCCCTTGCTTGTTGCATCCCCCCGTTTATCCCACTGCCTGAAAGATGTAATCAACGGAGCTAATGCCGGGTATTCATTTTCATTCAGCGAAAACATAGAATCGAGTTTATAAGCATATTGCATAACCGACGGAAGCTGTAGATCAAATTTTATCCTTTTGAACTTTTCATAATCCAGTTTTTGATCTTGTGGAAATAATTCCATGAAACGGACACTCCTGTTCAGGTGGTAAAGTTCCCAGCCATCGGTTTTTGCAAAGGCAGAGGAAGGTAAATTATCTGCGGCGGCCGTTGCCAGGAAGGGGGAGTGGTTGGTATTGAACAGGAACCCGCTTTCTGGATTAATATATTGTGGTAATTCTTTTTCAGTTCTGAATCGGGTCCATAAAGTTTTTGAAGTATTGCCAGGCAATGTTCTCTTCCAGTTGTATTTAAGGGAAGCATCTCTCACCGGCATTAACGCATTACTGATGTAAAAGATCGTGTCGTACCTGTCGGCATACATAATATTGAACATGCTGAGTTCCTGCCTGCCTATTGCTGTATAAAACTCACTAAAATTCTTTGCCTTATTCATCTGGTACCATTGGTCAAGCACACCAATCTTCATATTTGCGCCAAGGCGAATGGAAAAAAATCCCTGCTTGTTCTTCATAGTAGCGCCATACCTGCTCCAGTAAATTTTTCTTTTTACATTGATAGGGATACCCTTTATTTTTAGTTTGATTGTCTTTACTTCCAAATCAAGCCATTGCCCGTCAAATTTATACTGCAGGAGATTATCGGGGTTCATCTCCAGTTGATATTCATCCAGGCGGTCGCAGTAATTTACCGTATGTGCCCAACCCAGGTTTTCATTTACACCATGCAAAATGCAGGGGCCCCCTGCCAACAATCCTCCTGTTACATTCAATCCTTCTTCGCTGCAGATATGCGCTTCGTAAAAAGCCTGCGGCCCGGTATTGGGTTGGTGTGCATTAATTAATAGAAAAGCTTCGCCGGTGGCAGTTTTTGACGAACCAACAGCAGCTGAATTACTGCCTTTCTTATCCAGTTCCGGAGCCTCCCATTCATTGTTATTGAATATCCTGAACAAGGCCTGGTCGGCGCCATTAAAAATGGTGAGTGCAAAAACAGCAGAGGAAACATATTCTTTAAGTGTGACCGGAAATATCTTTTTGTGCAATATTTCTTCAGGATGTTTCCGGGCATAGTCATTAAGTCCCAGAACATATCCATCAATTAATTTTAAAAATGCAGGGGTAAGTGTATTCCATTTTTCTTCTGTTATTTCTTTGCAGCGAAAGAGGGCGAAAGCATAATCGCCTGCTGCACCTTTTTTACCCTGCACAGAGGCCATGAGGTTTTTTGCAGGCAATATCACTTCCTGCATGCTTTTAAAATCATCTTCGGCAGCTGCCCAGGCAAGCCCATATGCAACCTCGGCATCTGTTTTGGCAAAAATGTGCGGTACGCCAAAAGAATCTCTTACAATATCAATCTTCAACGGATCAATTTTAGTTTGAGAAAAACCTTTTACGGTAAAAAGAAAGGAAATGGCAAGGATCAATCCATTTTTCATGCTGGTTATTGTTTATGGTTTGGTTTGATGACTAAAGATATGATGTAAAAGAGTGTCCCGAAAGCTTTCGGGATAAACTGTGCACTATAGCCAACCAAGATTTGCCGACTGGCTAAAAATAATTTGCATTATTCAAAAGCAATGATTTACTTTGTATTTCAAAGTGCTTTTTATGGGAGAACAACAACAACCTTTAGAAGACCTGCAGCATATCAAAAAAATGATGGAGCGCAGCAGCCGCTTTATCAGCCTGAGCGGCCTCAGTGGAATAGCTGCAGGTATTTGTGCGCTGGTGGGCGCCTGGTTTGCCAATGGAGTGATTGTGGATAATGGCGGCCCATCGGGCTACCGGGAACTGGTGAGCAAAACACTTGAAGTAACATCGCTGCAGGATTTTATGGGACATCGCCTGTTCCAGATAGCCATCTACACATTCATCGGCGCTTTTATTTCAGCCTTCCTGTTCACCTGGCTGCGCAGCAGGAAAAATGACGTGCCTTTATGGGGTTACACGTCCAGGCGGTTACTTATCAATGTATCGGTGCCGATGATAGCAGGAGGGATCTACTTATTTAAGCAGATGCAGTTTGGGAATTACGGGTTGATCGCCCCCGGCTGTTTGATATTTTACGGCCTGGCCTTGGTGAATGCAAGCAAATACACACTTGGCGAAGTAAGATATTTGGGTTATTGCCAGATACTATTGGGTATTGTGAATTGCTGGTTTGTAGGGTACGGACTTTATTTCTGGGCAGTGGGTTTTGGACTATTGCATATCATTTACGGGTCGGTGATGTGGTATAAGTATGAATGGAATAAAACGAGGGAGGCATGAGTTTAATTGAAAACCTGAATAAAATTTTTGACAGCCGTATCCGCCTGGGCATCATGAGTGCCCTGATGGTGAATAAGGATGTGAATTTTAATGAGCTGAAAGAACTGCTGGACATAACCGATGGCAACCTGGCCAGTCATTTAAAAACACTGGAAGAAAGTGAATTTGTAAAAGTGCAGAAAGGATTCATCGGCCGCAAATCCAATACTACTTACTCTATCACCAAAGCAGGCGAGAAAGCATTTAAGACACATTTAACAGCATTGGAAAAAATGATCGGCACGGTAAAGTAAATTTTTTTATACTTTTACTTTGAAATACAAAGTACTTTTTAAATAAATAAAAATAAACAAATGGAAGCCCAACAGCCGCTTGGTTTCTGGCAAAAAAATAAACTGATACTGAAATCTTTTTTTATCGGTTTTTTAGTGCTGGCCCTGCTTATTCCTACATTTCTCATTATGTACCTCGTGAGCGAACGCAAGGACCGTAAACAGGAAGTAACCAGGGAGATCAGTAACAAATGGTCGGCCGCACAAACCATTACCGGCCCGTTTTTAATCATCCCTTATTATGAAACTGATGTCAATGTACAGGTAAAAAAATACCTGTACATACTTCCTGAACTGCTTGATATTAACGGCAGCATTGAACCCGAAATAAGGTATCGCAGTATTTATAAAGTGCCTGTATATACTGCAAAGCCACTCACATTGAAAGGGAGGTTTTCGAAAAATTACCTGGGGTCCGTAAATATAAACCCGGTATCGGTCAGGTGGAACGAAGCCAAACTTTGTGTAGGCATCAGCGACCTGAAAGGGCTGAAAGAACAAGCCATCAAATGGAATGAACAATTGCTTTCCATGGAAGCCGGTATCCCTGAAGGTAATATGGCCGAGCAGGGGATCAGTGCCTCACTGGTACTGGACTCCTCATTCCTGTCAGCAGACAATAATTTCTTTATCCAGATAAACCTGCAGGGATCGGAGAAGCTATATTTTACCCCGGTTGGAAACAATACGAATGTACATTTATCATCAGTGTGGAATAACCCGGCCTTTGATGGAAAATACCTGCCAGATACAGAGACCGTCAATAAAAAAAGTTTTGAAGCCAACTGGAAAATATCACAGTTCAACCGGAGCTTCCCGAAAATATTTTCCAGCAACAGCAATATTAAATATTCAATTGCTGCAAGCGCTTTTGGTGTAATACTGCTTTCGCCATTTGATGCGTATGTGCAAACAATGCGTTCATTGAAATATGCCATTCTCATTATTGCACTTACTTTTTTTGCCTATTTCTTTACCGAAATATTTCAGCGAAGACCGGTACACCCACTTCAGTATATCTTAATTGGTATGGCACTGGTGATCTTTTATACGTTACTGCTTTCCATTTCGGAGTATATACTTTTTTCAACAGCTTACCTGGTTGCTTCTTCTGCTACTGTTGGTTTATTGAGCTGGTACACGTACAGTATTTTTAAAAGGGCGAAGACTGTTATTGTTTTTGCCTTACTGCTTTCAGTACTTTATCTTTTCATTTATGTATTGATCCAGATGCAGGATAATGCCCTGCTGTTTGGAAGCATAGGCCTCTTTGCCTTACTGGTACTGGCCATGTACCTGAGCAGGAAAATAGATTGGTATAATATTGACCGTAAAACAACTGGCGCATGAAAACCTATCGGGCAATAAAAAAAATCAGGTCAGCTGTATTGGTCTATCTAACCCATAGAATGGCTTTGCCCATACTGAAACTCATCAGGAAGCCGGTGCTGTTTCCGTATTCAATGGAAGAACTGAAACGCTTCCCCGTGGAAACTATGGGTAATGACCTGGCTGTTTTTCTGGAAGAGAAAGGCCTGGACCTGTTGCCTTATTATGCCAAACACGATATCAAACACATCCTGCTGGGATATGATACCACCGATGATGGAGAAGTATGCCTGCAGTGTTTTATGCTCGGCAACCGGCATATATCCTTTCCGGTAATGGCCACAGTGATGTATGGAATGGTGACCATGCCTGAGTACTGGTCTTTGTTCAGGCAAGCCATTAAAAGGGGAAGAAACTGCAGCCCCATAGAGAACTGGAAATGGTTTGAAATACTCGGGGAGCGAACGACTGGCCTGAAAAACAAAGTACGATGAGGACAGGAAGATATTTTTCCCGCCTATGGCATTGTATGATCTATGCGGAGCTGCTTATTATTTTATTTTTAAAACGAAGGTTATGAAACTTGTAAGATCATTTGCTTTTGCGTGTAATGGATTAAAAATTTGTTTTGCCTCTGAAACCAATTTTAAAATTCATGTATTGCTTGCCATTGTTGCAGCCACGCTGGGTATTGGATTAAGTATATCTGCAGGAGAGTGGCTCGCCATACTATGCTGTATTGTACTGGTGATGGCTATGGAAATGATGAATTCAGCCGTTGAAAAATTATGCGATGTGGCGCATAAAGAATTTCACCCGGGCATTAAAGTTGTAAAAGATATTGCAGCAGGAGCAGTATTCATTTCGGCTGTTTTCAGTTTTATAACAGCCATGGTGGTTTTCATACCTAAAATAATTATGTACCTGAAATAAGTTTAAAATGGATAAGGGGTTTTCATTTCAAAAAATACTGCTGGCATTTTTTGCATTCATCGGCTTTCTTTTAGCGTTACGTGTTTTGTATGCCGGCCACCTGAATTACCTGTTCCTGGCATGGAATATCTTTCTTGCCTGGGTCCCTTTTTTTATCAGCAGCTTATTTCACAAAGCACACAACAGGAGCAGGAGACTGCAGTTCTTTATTTTTTGTTGCTGGCTGGCTTTTTTCCCAAACGCCTTATATATCGTTACTGACCTTATCCATCTTGAACACGAAAGCAATGTGCCTAAATGGTTCGATGCCATACTTTTATTTTCATCATCAGTTGTAGGATTGATGATGGCTTTTGTCTCTTTATACAGGGTGGAGAAATTCCTATATAGGCACTTCAGCAGAAAACTTGTCACATTGATAATCATTTTGATTTTATTTCTCGGCTCCTTTGGCGTTTACCTGGGCCGTTTCCTGCGCTGGAACAGCTGGGATATTATCAGCAATCCTTTTGAACTCACTTTATCCATCGGCCGTCGCATCATTTCTCCATTCGAGCATTTACAAACCTGGACAGTCACTGTTATACTAACTGTTCTGTTTTACCTTTTATATACCTCTATAAAAAAAATGCCCGGCTATACAAGCCAGGCAAATACATAAAGAGATCTTTTTTAAAAATCAAGCCCAAAGGCTATATATAAAATGGGTTTGTCCTTAAAGAAGCCTGTCATTGGCCATCCGGCATCGAACTTTACAAAATAACCCAGTAAGGTACTCCTGGCTCCAAAGCCATACCCGGCTGCAAAAGGGCCAACCCCACCTGATTTAACCCTTACGGTAACATTATTAGTTGGATTGGTATAACTTACTTCAGGTCGTTTTAATTTGGTATAGGCTCCATTCCAGGCCGTACCGAAATCGAAAAACTGTATGATCTGGAAATTGCGAAGGAATGAATTATTGATTGGTCTTTGGAATATGGTTGAGAATACAGGCAACCTGAATTCGCTGTTTATAACCACAGCATTGTTTCCATTAGCCACGTTTTGAATATACCCCCTCATATTTACCGCCAGGCTTTGGAACGCATAATCCTGGTCAGGGGCAGGTGGATTGTTTGTATTAAAATACCTTTCTTTTATCAATGTGTTGGTATTGGGATCAATTACCTGGTTTTCTCTTAACATCAGCCATCCATCTACGCCGCCCAAGTAATAGATCATTTTCTGGTTACCCCAGCTGAAATCACCTGCAGCCCTGCCCGCCCAGATGAAGTTGCGCAGGATGGGGTAATAATAGCGGGCATCAAAACCGAAATTAAATGTGGTTGGCCCATCGGCAAATTGTACTTTGTTTACCTGGCGGTTCCAGTCAATAAAAAATTTGTAACGCAAGCCGTTCCAGATGTTCATGGCCGGGTTAAGCGTATTATCATATACATATTCCAAATGAGTAGTAGAGAAAATTGTTTTTTGATCGGGTTCAATTAAAGAGGCCGGGTCACCCGCCGCAAATACAAATTTGTCGGAGCGGATGCCTGTGGATAGCCGGATACTTTTGCTGGCATCAAAAGGATAAGAAACATTTACCTGGTATAAGTTGGTATAAAATCTGCCTACAAAATTCCCGAACTGGTCACCTGCCTGCTGCACATTCCTGTAATAAGTAAGTCCCCAGTCAAGCCTTCTTTTATAATTCTGGTAACTCATCAGCCATTCATTATCTTTTAAATTGCTGGAAATTTTATAACCTCCGCTTATCCGCTGGTCTTCCAATAACTCAACCGTACCCAGGCGTATAAGGCCATTAAGGACAGTGTTGGAGTTGAGCATGATAGGGCCTGCACCTCCACCATAAGGTTGGTAACGGTTTATCAAAACACCAAAATTCAGGCCGGCAGAGCCATAGTCAACCGAAAACTTAGGTGGTTTATACCTGTATTGTTTTATTGTTTTTAAAACTTCATAATTAGCTACGCTCACACTTTGATCTTTGCCTATTGCACTGCTGTCCTTTTTTTCATTGGCAAATTCTGTTTGAAAGAAGTCATCCTGCTTTTTTGCCGTGTCTGCAAGCGGAGATAAAGGGTTAATTTTTTTTATAGCGTTGGTATCAATGTATTCGCCCATTAATTTTTTCATGTATTCGGTAGGCTGGGCAGTGATATTCCTGCGGCGAAGGGTATTTTCATCGATCTTGAGTTTGTAGAGGATCTTGTCATCACTTTGGCGGGTTACTTCACTTACCTGGTTATTATCGCCGGCAATCCTGGTTTCGGCTAAAGTACTTTGATAATTGGTAAGTGGAAAAGTATAAGCAGAATCATCAGAAACAGAAACAACGGCAACTGAATCAATATCTGTTTTCCTGAATACTTTTAACGTACTGTCCACTTCTTTAATGGAAGGGTTACGTAAAATTTCATCACCTATCAGTACAAGTGTATCAAGCCCTGCTTTTTTAGTGGTAAAGAAACCTGCATACCGGTTGCCTACACCATTCTCATCACTAACAAATGTAAAATGGCTTTCGTTGTACTGCATCGGGTAACGGGCATTCCCATATTTTAAATTCGATAGCTGGGTGATCTGGTTCAGTTCAGGTTTATCACCAAAATTGGTAATTAAAAAAATATTGTATTTATGATCGCTGGGTAAAATAGTATCACCGCTTTTTGCAGCAGGGTTTGGCCGGTTACTGGAAAAGATGATTCCTGTCTTATTGGGGAAAGCTACAAACGATGCGTCCAGGTCATCATACACATCATTGGTGATCTGTTTAACTTTTTCATTTTGCAGTTCGAGGGAATAAATATCCGTGTGGCCATTCTTTACTGCAGTAAGCAAAAGGGTATTACTGTTCAGCATATATTTCATATCCTGTACCTGGTCAAACTGTTTGGTCAGGTCTATCTTGTATTGCTTAAAACGGGTGATGATGTCATATACAAACAACTGTAGTTTGCCTTCCGTTACATATAGCACCGATATCCTTGTACCCTTGGGGTCCCAGGCCATGAGGGGATAATTGGGATTGATCTCATTCTGGTAACTGCGTATGCCATATTTCAGCAGTGTTTTATTTTCAAACTCATCATTGTAAATAACCCGTACGATTCCTTTTTTAAATTGTGTTACTACATAAGAGTTATTTCGCTTAACCGGGTTTACATTAAAACGGAAATAATCCAGCCTGGGGGTTATAGTAAATCCATCAATATAATTTCCTTTGGGATATGGTTTTCTTTTGGCGATGTCTTTATAATACTTGTTGTCCTGGTATTCCATGAACTCAGCCAGCACATCTTTGAACTTTTGTTTACAAACCTGCATACAGGCCCTGTTGAGGTTTTTATATACGGTGGCCAGGTAAAGCAGGTAAGTAACATTTTCTTTTTTGTAACGCTCTTCAATAAAAAACCAGAAAGCATGCCCGGCAATTTTTGGTTTTTCAAAAGCAAATTTGGTGAACTTGCTGTAATTGCCGCTCAGGATCTCACTTTTAAGTTCATCATCCAGTTCGGTGCTCCAGTTTTGGGCCAGGTAAGAAATATAACCATCGGTGAGCCACCTGGGTAGGTCAAGCAAGGCCTGGTTACCGGCAAATTCGCCAAAATCATCACCAAATAGACGGTTCTCGGTTAAAATTTGTGCAATACCCTGGCGTACCTGGAGGCGCAGTTTTTGATGGTCGGCTTCAAAATAAACAACCATTTTGTTGTTCACCAGTTTGGTACCACCTGTGTTTTGCCAGTCTATCTCCAAACCGATATTGCTTTGCAGCATATCGGCATATTGGTTGTATAAAACAATATTGGCACGTCTTTGTAAGCTATATTCGGCAGCGGCTTCTACCTGGGGTAATTCCTTTTCGGCACTTTGGGCAATGAACTTGGCCAGTTCCTCACCATTTTGATTATAATACACATTGAAGTTCTTGCTCTGGTAATATTTCCACTTGAATTTTTTGTACTGGACCCTGTTCTTTCCGAACTGTACACTGTTAACCTGTGCCACAGCAAAATAAGAAACCATGATAAGCAAAAAGGAAATTAGAGATATTCTGCTGAACTTTACCATACTTAAAAGTTGATATTGAGTATTAAAATTACTTGTTTCGGGTTAATCATTAAAAAACAATTTACACTGTCTAATGTTAAAAATTAAATCCTTTGTTTTCAGCCCTATTCAGGAAAATACGTATTTACTCTACAATGAGTTTAAAGATTGTGTGATTATTGACCCGGGCTGCTACTTTCCCGGGGAAAAGGATGAGTTTAAGGCCTTTATTACACAGAGTGGGTTGAAACCCCGTTTGCTGCTTAATACCCATTGCCACCTGGATCATGTTTTTGGCAATAAATTCATAGCTGAAACCTATAGCCTCACGCTTCAACTTCATGAAAAGGAAAAACCGTTGCTGGATTATGCCCCAACATCGGGGCTTATGTATGATATGCCCTTTGAGAATTATGCCGGCAAATTTATTTATTTAAAGGAGGGAGACAAGGTAAAACTTGGCGCCGATGAACTGGAGGTGATAGAAGCCCCCGGCCATTCTCCTGGCCATATTTGCTTTTATTGCGCCAGCCAGCATTTTATCATAAGCGGCGATGTATTGTTTAACCGCAGTATCGGCAGAACAGACCTGCCCGGAGGCAATCACCAGTTATTGCTAAAAAATATCAGGGAGAAATTGTTTGTTTTGCCTGGCGAAACAGTCGTATACAGCGGGCATGGGCCCGAAACTACCATTGAGGAAGAAAAAAAGTACAACCCCTTTTTAAATGGATTGGCATAACTCTATCAGAACGCCATTAGTCCCCCTGGGATGAAGAAAGCAAACCAGTTTATTATCTGCTCCTTTTTTGGGTTTGTCATTCAGCAAAGTAAAGCCTTCATTTTTAAGCCGGTCCATTTCAGCGTTGATGTCTGCAACCTCAAAAGCCACGTGGTGCAAGCCTTCGCCCTTCCGTTCAATAAACCGGGCAATTATACCGTCGGTGCCGGTACTTTCCAATAATTCTATCTTGGTTTCGCCTTTTTGAAAAAAGGCAGTATTCACCTTTTCGCTTTCTACCATTTCTGTCTTGTAGCACTGACTATTCAGCAGTTTTTCGAACAGCGGAACAGATATTGCAAGTTCCTTTACAGCAATGCCAATGTGTTCTACCTTTTGCATACAATGCTTTTTAAAAACTGTGTTTACGAGATTGGTAAAATGAAAACGGGCCTTTAGTTTTATACGCTAAAATAGAACCTTTTGCAGTAAATTTGCGTTATCGCAGACAGAAACTAAACAGACGGATTTTATGTTGAAATTGCCTATTTATTTAGATAATAATGCCACCACACCAATGGACCCCCGGGTGTTGGAAGCTATGACCCCATATTTTTTAGAGCATTTTGGAAATGCGGCGAGCCGTAACCATCCTTTTGGCTGGGAAGCTGAAGAAGCAGTTGATTATGCCCGTGAACAGGTGGCAAAATTGATTGGCGCCGATCCTAAAGAAATAATTTTTACTTCTGGCGCTACCGAAGGGGATAATCTGGCAATAAAAGGAGTGTATGAAATGTATGCCAGTAAAGGCAATCATATCATCACTGCAACAACAGAACATAAAGCTGTTTTAGATACCTGTAAGCATATAGAAAAAATTGGGGGAGAAGTAACTTATTTACAGGTAAAACCTGATGGACTTATTGACCTGAAAGAACTGGAAGCTGCTATTAAGCCAACAACCATTCTTATTGCCATCATGTATGCCAATAATGAGATCGGAACCATTCAGCCTATTAAGGAGATCAGCGCTATTGCACGTAAACATGGTGTGCTGTTATTTACTGATGCTACACAGGCAGTAGGCAAGATCCCGGTTGATGTAAACAAAGATGGCATTGACCTGATGGCTTTTACTGCACATAAAATGTACGGTCCTAAAGGAGTTGGGGCATTGTATGTTCGTCGTAAAAATCCAAGGGTAAAAGTTACAGCACAAATGGATGGCGGTGGTCACGAACGTGGCATGCGTAGCGGAACATTAAATGTGCCGGGTATTGTTGGCTTTGGTAAGGCTTGCGAAATTTGCATGCAGGATATGGAAGAAGATACCAAACGCATAAGCAAATTGAGGGATAAGCTGGAAACAGAATTATTAAAACTGGAAGAAGCTTATGTGAATGGCAGCCGTGAACACCGCCTGCCGCATGTTGCTAATATATCTTTTAAGCATGTGGAGGGTGAGGGCCTGCTGATGGGATTCAATAAAAATATTGCATTGAGCAGTGGAAGCGCCTGCACTTCTGCTTCCTTAGAGCCCAGCTATGTGTTAAAAGCACTGGGCCTTGGCGATGACCTGGCACATTCTTCATTGCGGTTTGGCCTGGGCAGGTTTACTACAGAAGAGCAAATTGACTATACCATTAAAGCAATAAGTGAAACGGTTTTGAAGTTAAGGGAAATGAGCCCGCTTTGGGAAATGTATAAGGATGGTATTGATTTGAATACGATTGAATGGGCGGCACACTAAGATACATTATGTTGAATGTTAAATGCTAAATTTTAAATGATGGCTTTTCATTCAACATACATCATTTAACATTTAAAATAATAATAATACCATGTCATATTCAGAAAAAGTAATTAATCACTACCAGAACCCCAAGAATGTGGGAACACTGGATAAAGGTGCTAAGAATGTAGGAACAGGCTTGGTGGGTGCACCCGAATGCGGTGACGTAATGCGCCTTCAGATTGAAGTTGATGATGCTACCGGAATGATCACCGATGCCAAATTTAAAACCTTTGGATGCGGCTCTGCCATTGCTTCTTCTTCATTGGCTACTGAGTGGCTGAAAGGGAAGAGCGTGGATGATGCACTGAAGATAGATAACATGGACATCGTGGAAGAACTGAATCTTCCACCCGTAAAGATCCATTGCAGTGTATTGGCAGAAGATGCCATCAAGGCCGCTATCAACGACTACAGGGTGAAGAATGGCATGGAGGCCATTAAGTTTGAAGAAAGTGTAGTACATTAAGCCTCCCCAACCCCTCCGAAGGAGGGGCTTTACGAGTAAGATAATTTTACGAGTATTTATATAAATGAATATTATACCCTCAAATATCGAAAAGAGCTCTGCAACAGCAGAGTCCACACTCCCCCCTTTTGGGGGCGGGGGGGCTTCAATATTCATAAGCGATAAAGCAAAAGAGAAGGTAATCAAACTGATGGATGAAGCTGGCCTTGGCAACGATCCTTCCTACTTTTTACGTGTTGGGGTTGTAGGCGGTGGTTGCAGCGGCCTCAGCTATAAGATGGATTTTGACAATGAAGTAAAACCGATGGACCAGGTATTTGAAGATAAGGGGATAAAGATAGTTTGCGACCTTAAAAGTTTTTTATATCTCGTAAATACCGAACTGGAGTTTAGTGATGGATTGAATGGCAAAGGATTTTATTTCAATAATCCCAATGCCAGCCGGAGTTGTGGTTGCGGCGAAAGTTTTGCGGTATAATTATCACGATCAAAATAATTAGAGGCCCCTCACCCGAGAGGCCTTTTCTATAATTATATTTCTTGTTTGATTGGTGGTGGCGGAGGCGGTGCTGGTGGGTGAACCTTTTTTACGTCAACTACCTCCTCTACTTTTTCAACCTCCATTGCTTTTATTTTTTTATCAACCTTCTTTGGAGGAGGAGGAGGAGGTGGTGGTGGTGGTGGTGGTGGAGGTGGAGGTGGAGGTGAAGGTGGCACCAGTTGAGGACGACGCGATCGCCGATCTTGATGCCCTCG
>Ga0138256_10003954_pt1 | contig 15722 bp, 11 predicted proteins | sample KNB2016incub_MG_FD_105486 | JGI IMG/M metagenome (GOLD analysis project Ga0138256, IMG submission 105486) | Active sludge microbial communities from wastewater in Klosterneuburg, Austria - KNB2014incub_MG | ecosystem: Engineered > WWTP > Activated sludge > Unclassified | place: Austria... | reverse complement strand
CGGGAAAGGCCGGCTGGTCGTGGGCTCGTGGCCCAAGGCCGCTTGGGAGGCCGGCATGATGGCTTATGCGTTCGGCGCTGATACGGAGCCGCGCATGTATTCGACCATGAACTCATCGAACGGCAACCAACGGAAGGATGGGCTGAGCATGGCGTCAGTTCCAGGTCAAACGGACGTTTGGGAGGTGCGCACCACTTCACCGATCCGCACGGTGAAACTGGTCGTGGGACCTGACGATCATGTCAGCGACAATTGGTTCCCGCTCGTCCCTGGTCACCCAGTGCGGATCACGGTGGAACACGGTGTACGCTCGACAGGTCAGGTCCCAACGGCTTCCATCTTTCGCCGGTGACGGGCAGTTTCGGTCGGTTCCTTGGGCGTGGTTACATTCGGCCGCCTTCTCTTATAAAACGCTAAACACTACGCGCATGCTTTCTCGTTCATTACGCGTTGCACTCCCGGCCATTGTGGTCGGCCTCTTGGCTTCCGCAACTGCTTCGGCCCAAGGTGATTTCTGCACCACTGCGGTGGCCGTTGGTCCGGGTACTTACACCGCTGACGGACCTGCGACTGGCTTCGGTGCCTCGAACCTCTGCTTTGGTGCCGGTGCCAGCAACGCCGATTGGTATTCCTACACACCTGCTGGTAATGGTACGTGGACGGTGGGTTCCTGCCTCGGCGGTACCGATACGCGCCTTAGCGTATACAGCGGCACCTGCGGTGCACAAGTCTGCTTGGGCAGTGGCGATGATGTTTGCCCTATTACCATCGGTGGTGCAGGCTTCGCGAGTGAAGTTGCCGGTCTCGCTGCTGTTGCGGGTACCACTTACTACATCGAGTGGGACGACCGCTGGACCACTGCAGGTTACAACTGGTACATCGAGTTCTTCTGCGCTGACGCACCACAGAGCACCTTCGATGTGGTGCCCGATTGCGCCAACGGTTTCTATTCCGTTGATGTTACGGTTACCACGCTCGGCTCCGCAACCGACGTTACCATCAACAATACCGGTGGTGCCCCGGCTATCACCAACGTGGGCATCGGCACCTACACCGTTGGCCCATTCCCCCTCAACACCAACATGAGCTATAGCGTGGTGAACAACCAGGATCCGGGTTGCGACTCCTACTCACAAACGATTACCAACTTCCCTTGTCCGTTCGTCAGCTGCGGGCCGGACCAATACACCTACTGTTACGACGACAACGAGGCGACCTTCTTTGTTTACCAAAGCGCCACTGCTTTCCCCATGGCCATCATTTTCAATGCGGGCATCATGCAGACCTTCGGGGACGAGATCACCATTTTCGATGGCGACGACGATCAGGCACCCATCCTCTATCAGGGCTTTGGTGATCAATTTGGCGATCTCACGGGTATTATCAGCGTGAGTACGAACCCCCAGAACATTCTTACGCTTCGTATCACCAGCAACGCATTCGGGAGCTGTGGTACCTACGGGCTTACACCGATGGATTACACCGTGGCCTGTTTGGATTGCCTCAACCCGGCTGCTACCTATACGGTTGTTCCCGATTGCCCGCACCGTGAATACAGCATCCAAGTAAACCTCACCGGCACCGGTAATGCCACGGATGCGGACATCATCAACAGCCTCAACACCGATACCATCCAGAATACCGGCGTGGGTACATACACGATCGGGCCCTTCGGCAACGATACCATCGTGCAGATCCAGGTGCAGAACGGCCTCAACAACCTTTGCCGCACAACCAGCCCCGATTTGGTGCAGACCGATTCAGCATGCGTCTACAACACCTGCGGATTGAACACCACGTATTGCTACTCGAACAACGATGAAGCATGGTTCGTTTTCGATGCTGCAGTCCCTGGACCGATCACCATCGAATTCCTGCAGGGCGACATGCTCAACGGCGATAACGTGGTGGTGTACAACGGTTACGACGACCTGAGCGCACTGCTCTTCAATGGCAACAACGGCGGCGATATGACCGGATTGACCGTGAACTCGAACAACCCGGACAATGCGCTGGCCGTGCGTATCCTCGGTGATGCAGCAGGTAGTTGCGTTGGGGGCCAAGCACCGGATGACCTGATCTGGTTCGTGAGTTGCGGCGCGGTGAACGTGGATGAAGAACCCACCGCCGACGACTTCCTGCTCTATCCGAACCCCACGAACGGAACCTTGAACATCGGCCTCAACCACCACTGGACAGGCGAGGTGTACGTGAACGTTGTGGATCTGGCCGGTCGAGTAGTGCTCATGGACCGCATGAACGTAACCGGCGGCGCCGTGAACTCCATCGACCTCACTGGATTGAGCAACGGCCGCTATGCCGTGCAACTCACCACCGTCCATTGGAACAAGACCAAGCAGATCGAAGTGATACGCTGAGAACGGTTTAGATCGTATTGGAAGCGCGGCCCCCGGGCCGCGCTTCTTGTTTGCCGCTAGTGCGCTGGTTGCGCAGGCGCACCAAGCAAGAAGTTGATAGGCCGCATCAAACGCTGCATATCGCGCTCGCTGTCCAAGTGGAATTTGTTGCCCGGTCGACGGTTGTTGCGCAACACCAAGCTCGTGCCCACTTCGAAGACTTCCACGATCATCGGCTGTGCTTCGTTGTCCGTGATCGTCAGCCGATAGAAGGGAACAAGGCCATCGAGCTGCGCACTATCAGCATAACGACTGCTGTTGCCCTTGCTCAGGGATCCCAGGAATTGCTGCACGCGCTGTGGGTCGGTTTTTTCTCCGTTCAGCCGCCACAGTGGTGGCGCTTCAGCTGCGGGCAGGGCTGATGTATCCACTGTGATAGTGTCCCGCACGAGCGTGTAGCTGGTAACGCCCCCCAAGGCAACGCCCACGCTTTTCCAGGTCATGGGGTCGCCTCCAATGAGCACGTGATCGCGCCAATTGCTGATGGGCACGTCGATGTGCCGCGTGAGCATGCCCGCCACGGCATGTATTTCTTGTGCATCGTTCAGTCGCACGTACGTAACACCCTCTTGACTGTATTCCGTATTCACCAAGCCGGTATGAAGTGTCAAGGGTTCGCCATCGTTCACAACGAAGGTGATGGGGGTGGATGCCGTGTCGCTCAACTGGTATTTGGCGGCATCCTTTTCCATGGTTCCGGCCAAGCGCAACGTGCGTATGCTCATGAATTTGGAAAGGGTGTTGCGCACAATGCGATCGTCTGCGGGGTGCACGCCGTTGCTGTCCGTGATCGTCCATCCCTGCGGAGTGCGGTTGAAGCGCAGTTCAGCATGCTTCAAACTCTTTGGACGTATGGAGAAGGACCGCACAGCTCCCGTATCGAGTTCCATCACCGAGCCTTGCACCGTGTCGCCGCCGGTCTTCCGTTCGCCCCATTTCAGTGCTGCCCACACCAGCGCCAAGGCCAGGCCGAAGAGTAACAGCGCACGATTGCTGATCTTATTGAACATGACCGGGTTGCATGCGCCTGCTGCGCTGGCGCCGACGCCATGCAGCGCGCAACATGCCGTAGATGAATGTGGCGAGGATCGGCAGCACCAGGTTCGCCCATTTCAATGTGTTACGCACGCCATCGCTCACCGTGTTCAGCGGTCGGAAGTTCACCTGCTTGGTGCGCAGTTCGATCAATCCCGTATCGTCCACCAACCAATCCACGGCGTTCACGAACACGTTGATGTTGTCGGGATTGAGCTGCTGTTGCTGGCCTTGTGCACCATTCACGGCGAATCGGCCGTTGCCGAACACCACCATGCGCGCAAGCGTGGGGCCCGCCAGCGGACCTTCCACGGCTGCCGCCATCGCTTGACCGGTCAACGGGAAATCAGCCAGTCCCCATTGGCGCTGCGGGTCGATGACGTGCGGTGGCTGCAACGCCGCGCTATGCTCACTGGATAGCACCAATGGCGTGAACGCTACATCGGACCGCTGGCTCCTCGCCAAGGGGCTGCAGAATTGCATGAGCACCGATTCCAAACCCTTGGTGATGGCGTGATCAGCAAAACTCCGGGACATGGGGAAGTAGGGGAAGGGTATCGAAACAACGAACGGAATATCGCCGCGCTGCTGCCTGATCTGCACCTGCCCGCACAGTTGATCGATGAGGATCGTGGGCTGCACATCCACCCCTTTCGAAGCGAGCCAAGTGGTGAGATTGCTCTGGCGCGCACCCACCAGTGGTGTTGAGCCCAGATCATTGATAAGTCCGCTATACGCGATGAGTATCGGGCGGCCGCGCGCGAGCATTTCGTCCAATACGCGCAGGTGATGCTCCGGGAAACTGTCCACCGGATCCACGATCAGCAGCGCCGCGAACCGGTCGGGCAATGAAAGAGAATCGGGCAGGGGAATGGTGGCGATCTCGTACAGCACATCCAGGCTTTGGTACACTTCGCCCATCTCGCCAATGCTCGGTTCTCCATGGCCTTGCACAAAGCCGATCGTGGGCTTCTTGTCGATGCTCACTTTCTTGACGCTCATGCCAAGCGTGTGCTCCATGCTGCCTCCCTGCACTACTTCCAGCAGGTCACTACGCTCGCCCATTTTCACACTGGCGCTCATGTAGGCGATCATCTGCTCGAACTTGTCCTTCTGTGGAATGTTCACCTGCACCGCCCGCACACCCGCGTTCTTGGCTTCTTCCAGTCGCGTTCCGTCAGTTCCGGGGTCCACGAATTCATATACCAGGTTCCCGTCGGCGGCATCGTGGAACTCCGCCAACAGGTCGCGGAATTCCTCGCGCACTGCTGCGTACTGTGCTGGTAGTTCTTCGCTGTAGTAGGCGGTAACCGTTACGGGTTCGGGCAATGCCTGCAACATGTTTCGCGTTGCGGGGCTCAGCGTGTAGCGCCCATCATCGGTAAGGTCCACGCGGAACTTGAACCGGTCGCCCAGCACGTTCACCATCACCACCGCAATGCAGATCGCGAGGGTGAAGCGCAGCACCCGGCCCCGGTTGCGCACGGCACTGCGCTTGGCCAGGTTCGCTTCCGCTAGCGCCAGTGCCACAAGGATGATGCTGGTGAAGTACAGGAGGTCGCGGCTGTCGATGACGCCACGGCTCATGCTGGCGAAGTGGGCATCGGTGCTGAGGCGTTGCAGCACCAGCGCCAGCATCCCGCTCTCACCTTCCACCACGAAGCCGAACAGGAAGTGGAAGAAGAAGATGACCACTAGCGCGATCAATGCCGACACCACTTGGTTGTTCGTGAGGCTGCTGGCCCAAATGCCGATAGCGATGTACGCCGCGCTCATCAATAACAGCGCGAGGTAGCCGCAGGCGATGGCGCCATGATCCGCAGGACCCAGGTATGCGATGGACGCCCAGTAGGGCAACGTGCAGACCAGTGCGACCGTGATCAATACCACGGATGCGAGGAACTTGCCGAAGACGATCTGCCAATCGGTGACGGCCTTCGTCAGCAACAGATCGAGGGTGCCGCTGCGACGCTCTTCGGCCAGTGCACGCATGGTGAGCAGCGGAACGAAAATGAACAAGGCCCAATAGGCTGCAGCCCAGAAAGCACCCAAGCTGGCCGTGCCCGAAACGAAGACGTTGCCGCTCGGCCACATCCACGTGAGGAAGCCGCAGAAGCCAAGGAACAGCGCGAGCAGCACATACGCGATCAGCGAATCGAAAAAGCCCGCCAATTCCTTGCGTGCGATCGTCCAGGTCTTGCGCATTGCTGGTGCTATTGGCTGCTCACTTGTACCGATCCAGTTTCACATTACCATATCCGCACATCTCGACATCAATTGAGCGTGAGGTCGCGGAACACCTCCTCCAAGCGCGCTTCCAAGGGGCTTAGTTCCGTAAGCGTCCATCCATGGTGTGCGCACAGGTGGAACACATCGGCCGCGGTGTTCGTGCTGGAGGATTGCACGGTGAAGACGCCATCGCCCAATGCTTCCACGCTTTCCACCAGCGGAAGGCCGCGCAATGCGGTGCTCATGAATTCGGGCTCCGCCATGGGTATGCGCACGCGCAGCACGGCTTTGCCTTGCGCACTCTGCCGCAATGAGCGCGGGTCGCCGTCGGCAACGATGCGGCCTTTGTTGATGATGAGGATGCGATCACAGGTGGCCTCGACTTCCGGAAGGATGTGCGTGCTGAAGATGACCGTCTTCGCGCGGCCCACCTGTTTGATCAGTTCCCTGATCTCCACGATCTGGTTCGGGTCCAAACCTGTGGTGGGCTCATCGAGGATGAGGACCGACGGATCGTGCACCATGGCCTGGGCCAGCCCTACGCGTTGCCGGTAGCCCTTGCTCAATTCCTCAATTCGCTTGTGTTTCTCGGGGCCGAGGCCGCACGCCTCGATCATTTGCCCTACACGGGTGCTGATGTTGGCCTTGGGCACACCCTGCACTTTCGCGTTGAAGCGCAGCAGGTCGATCACCGCCATCTCCAAGTAGAGCGGATTGTTCTCGGGCAGGTAGCCGATGGTGCGTCGCACTTCCTCCGCATCCTTCACTACATCCCGCCCACCCACTTCAATGGTCCCGCTGTCGGCCGCAACCAGCCCGCAAACCATCTTCATCGTGGTCGTTTTGCCGGCGCCGTTCGGGCCAAGGAAACCGAGCACCTCGCCGGTGCGCACCGTGAAGCTGATATCGTCAACCGCTTTCTGCGGGCCGTAGCTGCGGCTGATGTTCGAGATACGGATATCCATGATGCGACCGACGGACGGCGAATGTATCCGGAGGGTTGCCGCCAGCGACGGCGAGCGCCCGTGAAAAAGTGTTGATCGCACAGTTGCTGGGGCTTCGCCGGTATGCGACCACCTTTGCGCATCCTGCGCGTTACAGGTGCAGCACTTTGGTTGAATGAACATCGTCCTCAACACACTCAGCACGTTGGCTGTGCTGTACGCGCTGGTCTGCTTGTTCTACTGGTTGGTGCAGGAGCGCATGATCTTCATCCGCTTCCGTCTTCCGCCGCACTACCGGTTCCGGTTCAAAGCCGGGCACCCCCCGCACGAAGAGTGGTTCATTGAACAGCCCGATGGTGCCAAACTGCATGCTCTCCTGTTCACCGCACCTGAACCCAAGGGCGTGGTACTCTACTTCCACGGCAACACCGGCAGTTTGCGGCGCTGGGGCAAGCGCGCGCCGCGCTTCACCAAGCTCGGTTGGAACGTGCTGATGCCCGATCCACGGGGCTACGGCAAAAGCCGGGGCCGCCTGAGCGAAGCCGCGTTGCATGCCGACGCAGAAGCGTGGTTCGAACAGGTGTTGAAACAATGGTCTCGAGATCGGATCGTGCTCTTCGGGCGCTCGTTGGGCAGTGGGCTGGCAACGCCGCTCGCCGCGAAGCATGGACCCCGCGCGTTGGTGCTGGAATCGCCGTTCGCCAACCTGATCGAGGTGGCGCGCAGCTACAGCGTGCTATTGCCCTACCGGCTGCTATTGCGATATCCGTTCCGGAACGACCGGGCGATCCGGCGGGTGACTTGCCCCGTCCTGATCTTCCACGGCCAGCGCGATCAAACGGTGCCGTACGCCAGTGCATTGCGCCTGTATGCACTTGTTCCGCCCACCGTGCAGCGCGAAATGGTGTCCTTTCCCCACGGACACCACAACGACTTGCCCCGCTTCGATCTGTACCACCGGAAGTTGAAGGAGTTGCTCGACGGGCATTAGCTGTTTGGCTCTTACAGGGTTGCCCCAGCGCTTCCCAAAGCATGTGAACACCTCCAGCTGATCGGTGCAATCCTACATTCGCCGTCCCAAAACAGAACGCATGACTTTCCGCATCATCATAGCCACAGTGGCTCTCACCATTCTTAGCGCGTGCTCCAACGACGTTACCGGCCAGAAGGGCGGTAAGATCGACCTGAAGACGAACCTCGATTCCGTGAGCTACGGCATTGGCACACAGGTGGGGGAGAATCTAAAGGGCAACTTCCGCCAAAGCGGCATGGATTCCCTGAACAACGCTGCGTTGGCCGCTGGCCTGCGTGATGCATTGGACAGCACCATGCGTTTCAACTCCGAAAAAGTGAACACACTGGTGCAGGCGTACATGATCGCCATGCAGCAAAAGGTCATGGCCATGGAGCAGGCCAAAGGCGAGGCGAACATCCGCGCAGGCGAAGCGTTCTTGAGCGAGAACGGCAAGAAGCCCGGTGTGATCACCACCCAAACGGGCCTGCAGTACGAAGTGCTGCAACAAGGCACCGGACCGAAGCCGACACTGACGGATTCCGTAAGCGTGCACTACAAAGGCACGTTGGTTGACGGTACGGAATTCCAAAGCAGCTACACCTATGGCCAACCCGTGGGTTTCGCCGTGAGCGGTGTTAACGGTGTTATTGCCGGTTGGACCGAAGTGCTGCAGCTGATGCCCGTTGGCTCGCGCTACAAAGTGTACATCCCCAGCAACCTCGCATGGGGAGCGCAAAGCCCCGACCCCAAGATCCCGGCCTACAGCACGGTGATCTTCGAAATGGAGTTGGTGAAGGTGATGGGGAAGTGACCGTAGAACTGAACGGATCGAAAGGCTCCGAAAGGGGCCTTTCGTTTTTTGCTTCAAGGCTCCTCCGGCAACGCCATCCAGTGCGTGACATCGCTAAAGAACTTGTTGCTGCCGCCTTCGCCCAGCCAGAAGTGCGGGCTGCCGGTGTAGCCGGTCTTTGTGGGGTTCTTGATGAAGTGCTCGTGCGCGAACTTCATGATCACGGCGTTGCGTTCTTCGGTGCCTATGCGCCCCGGCAAGTGGATGGTGTTGCTGGGCAACCAGCACAGCACGCGCTGGCCATCGGCCGGTAAGCGATCGGCCGTGCTGATCCAGGTTGCGTTCTTGGTCATCGTCAAGCAAGTTCCGCATGTTTGTCCTTCAGGGCATCCACTCGCGGGTGCATGATACGGAACCAAACCGGCGGCAGCAGGCTCAGGATCATCATTCCCGGATAGCCCGTGGGCAGTTGCGCGCCATCCTCTAGTCCTTCCAGCGCTTGGTACTTTTTGCTGGCTTTGTGGTGATGGTCGCTGTGGCGCGTGAGTTCAAACAGCATGAGGCGGCCCATGGGGTGATCGCTGTTCCATGAGTGCACATGGTGCACGCGACCGAAGTTGCCATCGGCGCGTTTCACCCGCTGGAGTCCATAGTGCTCGATGTAGTTCACGGTTTCCAGCAGCAGCACACCAATGGCCGCTGCGAGCAGGAACGCGACCAAGGTGAACCAGCCGAAGACGAACAGTACTGTAGCGCACAGCGCGGTTTGCAGGAATACGAAGCGCAGCATTTCGTTCTCCATGTTCCACACCGACCGTCCTGCTTTGGCCAAGCGCTCGCGTTCCAAGTGCCAAGCGCTGAACCAACTGTATATGATGGTACGCACCCAGAAGAAGTAAAGCGGTTCGCCGCGACGAGCGCTGGCCGGATCCTGCCGCGTGGCCACGTGCCGGTGGTGTCCCCGATTGTGCTCAATGATGAAGTGCATGTACAACGAGGTGAGCAGCAACGCACGGGACAAGTCGCGCTCCCAGCGCTTGCTGCGGTGCCCCAGTTCGTGGGCCACGTTGATGCCGTAAACCCCACATAGCAGGCCCATGGTGGCTATGCGCCCTGCGATCTCCCAATTCGTTAACCCGGTTTCGCCAATAGTGAAGAAGAACAGGACCAGCAAGCCCCATTGAATGGGTACGATGGCATAAACGATCCAGTCGAACAACGGCTCGTTCAGCGCAGCTTCCTCCTCTTCTTTGCTGAAACGATCATGACTTTGGGGTAACAACAGATCCGCGATCGGCACCACAGCGAAGCCGTATAACGGGAACAGCCAGCACCACGGTCCGTGGCCCAGCAAACCGACCAGCCCGAAGGCCGGACCTACGAGGGTGAGCAAGTATCGGTAGGAGCGGTTCCGTGCAGCGCGCTGCACGGCAGTTGAGGTAAGGATGCTTGTTGGGGTCGTTGTCATGGCTGTTTGCCCGCAACGAAAGTAGAACCCGGATGTGCGAGCCGTTTGCAACGAGCTCACGCGGGACTTGCGTCTGCGACGCCTCCCGCTCCGCCGCCGTGTTGTTACTACAGGCCTACATTAGCGGCCCTTTGCCAGAAACCGACGACATGAACAGAGCAAGTTTGGCGCCCATAGCGGCGGCGTTGGCCGTTTCCGCCAGTGCGCAGATGCAGCCCATCGCATTCACCGAGTTCGACCTCGACAACGGGTTGCATGTGATCCTGCACGAAGACCATAGCACCCCGATCGTCAGCGTCAGTGTGATGTACCACGTAGGCAGCAAGAACGAAACGAGCGACCGTCGCGGCTTCGCCCACTTCTTCGAGCATTTGCTCTTCGAAGGTTCCGCCAACATCGAGCGTGGCGAGTTCAGTAAGCACGTTGAGAAAGCCGGTGGAGTGCTCAATGCCAACACCAACGGCGACCGCACGTACTATTACGAAGTGCTGCCCAGCAACCAGCTGGAATTGGGCCTGTGGCTGGAAAGCGAGCGCATGTTGCACGCCAAGGTGGACCAGATCGGCGTGGATACGCAGCGCGAAGTGGTGAAGGAGGAACGCCGCCAGCGGTATGAGAACCAGCCATACGGGAGCATTCTCATCGAGGTGCTGAAACGGGCGTACACCGTGCATCCTTACCAGTGGCCCACCATCGGCTTCATGGAAGACCTGAACGCAGCGAGCGAAGCGGATTACCGCACGTTCTATAAAACGTACTACGTGCCCAACAACGCCGTGCTGGTTGTCGCTGGCGATATCAAGCAGGATGCGGCCAAGGATCTGGTGAAGAAGTATTTCGCCGGGATCCCGAAGGGCAATGATGTGCCACCGGTGAAAGCGGAGGAGCCACCCATGAACGGTGAGGTGCGCGATGTGGTGAAGGACAACATTCAATTGCCCGCTGTAGTGCAGGCGTACCGTATTCCCGCTATAGGCACCGATGATTTCTATGCGGTGGATATGCTGAACCGCATTCTGAGCAATGGCAATTCGTCGCGTTTGCAGACAAAGCTGAAAGACGAGCAGGAACTGGCCTTGGTAGTCGGTTCGTTCAGCTTGCCCTTCGAGCACCCAGGCCTTGCCATCGCATTTGCGATCGCCGCGGCAGGTATTGATCCCGACACATTGGAGGCGAGCATGAATGCTGAGTTCGCGCGCGTAGGAAAGGAGTCGATCAGCGCACCGGAGCTGGCAAAATTGAAAGCCCAGCTTGAAACAGAATACGTTCAAGCGAACAGCCGCATCACAGGCGTCGCCGAGAACCTCGCCAACGCCTACACCTTCATGGGAGGCACCAAGACAGTGAACGGCGAGTTGGACCGCTATCTCGCCGTTACCGCCGCCGATATCCAACGGGTGGCCAAGGAGTATTTCGTTCCGCAGAACCGCGTAGTGCTGCACTACGTGCCCAATACCACACAGAACTGATGGTCCGCAACACTGCTCTGCTCATCGCGGCCCTGCTCATTCCAGCAATGACCACCGCACAACTCGATCGCTCAAAGGCGCCCACGCCCGGCCCTGCTCCGCAGGTGCGCGTTGGCCAGCATACCTCGTTCGTCCTCGCAAACGGTATGCGGGTGATCGTGGTGGAGAACCACAAACTGCCCACCATCAGCGTGCAAATGCGGTTCGATATCGAGCCCTTCCTGCAAAGCCCCGCCGTGGGCTACACCGACCTTGTGGGCGAACTGCTTACCAGCGGGACACGTCGCAAGACGAAGGCCCAGATCGATGAAGAGGTGGATGCCATGGGCGCGCAGCTGAGCGCCACCGCCGATGGTCTTTTCGCCAGTGGGCTCAAGAAGAATTTCACGCCGTTGATGAATCTGGTGTACGACGTGATCAGTAGCGCGAACTTCCCTCCAGCCGAATTCGAGAAGGCCAAGACACGCATGCTCAGCGCCATGCAAAGCCGGAAGGACGATCCCGATGGAATAGCGGATCAGGTCGGTAGGGCCCTCACGTTCAGTAAGGGCCATCCCTATGGTGAAGTGGCCACGGCAAAAACCGTGGAGGCCATAACACGCAAGCAAGTAGTGGCATACTACGATCGTTTTTTCCGGCCGGCAAAGAGCTACTTGGTGTTCGTTGGTGACATAACCGAATACGAAGCCCGCCAAGCCGCTGAGAAGTACTTTGCCAACTGGGCGCCGAACACGGCAGTGGTGCCGGTTCTGGATGCGGATGGCGCCGAGGTAGTGGATGGGTTGGGGCCGATCAGAACGGCCAAGAAAGTCCCGGTGGCTCCATCCATGCGGCGTGTTGCATTCGTGGATCGTCCCGGCGCTGCGCAGTCGCTCATCCGGGTTGTGTACCCCGTACATCTGCACCCCTGGGATCCCATGCACGTGGATGCCCAAGTGTTGAATACCATCATGGGCGGGGGCGTATTCAACGCACGCCTGATGCAGAACCTCCGCGAGGACAAGGCCTATACGTACGGTGCCTACAGTAGCCTCGATGCGGACCGCTATGCAGGTAGCTTCAGTGCTGGTGCGAGTGTTCGTACCTCGGTTACTGATAGCGCGGTGAGCGAATTCGTATTCGAGTTGGAGCACATCCGTGAAAATCCGGTCACTGAGGAGGAGTTGTCCCTGGCCAAGAGCTACCTCGCTGGAAGCTTCGGTAGGTCCTTGGAGGATCCGCGCACCATTGCCCGTTTCGCGCTCAACACTTATTTGTACGGGCTTCCGGCCAACCACTACAATACCTACTTGCAGCGATTGGATACCGTTACGGCATCAGGCGTGCTGGCGGCGGCAAAACAGTTCATGACGCCCGACCACAGCACGATCCTTGTGGTGGGTGACAAGGATGAGGTAGCCGGCAAACTCGCCCAATTCAGTTTCGAGGGCTCGGTTACCTACTACGATATCAATGGCGACATCTACCGCGAGAATGTGCAACCTCCTCCGGCCGGGATGACCGCCCAGCAAGTGCTCGATGCGTACTTCACCGCGATCGGGGGAAAGAGCAACATTATCGGCGTTGGCAACCTGAAAACGGTGATGTCCGCAACCATGCAGGGTATGACCATCACAGCTACCACCTACAACAAAGGGCAGGACAAGTATGCCATGGAGATGAAGGCCGGTCCGATGACCGTTCAGAAAGTGGTGTACGATGGCGTGCGCGGTATTTCCACCGGACCCGACGGCAAGAAGGAACTCGTGGATCTGGAATTGGAGGAGCTTGCGATGGAGGCACCCGCGTTCCCTGAACTGAACTACCAGCGTATGGGCCGGTTGATCCTCAGCGGCATTGCCGAAGTGGACGGGGAGGAGTGCTACAAGCTGACTTTGATGCTCGATAACGGTGGCAAGATCACCGAATACTACAGCAAGAAGAGTGGCTTGAAACTTCGCAAGGTGCAGGTGAAGCAGACCGGCGAGGGCAACATGTCGGTGACCACCGACCTGAAGGACTATCGTCCGGAAGGCGGAATCCTGTTCCCCCATTTGGTGGAACAGAGCGCGGGTATGAGCATGACCTTTACCGTGACCGAGATCGCCGTGAACAAGGGAGTGCCCGACGGCGTATTCCTGTTGGAGTGAACATCGGTTCCCGGAATGAACAGAAGCGGAGCGGGTAACACCTGCTCCGCTTTTCCTTTTCGTCCCGGCATGGCTACTCGTTGAACCCGATGTACCGGTCCAAGAGTACTTGCGTGATGGCTTGGCCGCGCACGAGTAACTCAGCCTTGGCGGGACTTGTCGCGGTATCCCCCAGTTGTTGCAGGAAGCGCCGGCCCACGTTGTCCCAAACGAGCGTTCGATGTGCATCGGCGATCCCGAAGCCGTCGTCGAAACTCCAGTAGGCGAAGTGCTCCTGTGATGGGTTCAACAGGTCTTTGCCCCACGGGTTGGGTTGCTGTAACAGGCCCATTTGAGCCAGTAGAGTGGTGGAAACGTCGCTGTGGCACCCGTAGGTGGTGTTGGTCTTTCCTCTCCACTCATTTCGAAGCGCCGGCCCGCAGAGCAGCAGCGGAATACGATGCCGCTCGGCCACATATTGGGCACGGTATTTCGGTAGAAAGTGTCCGTGATCCGGCACGATCACGAACAAGGTGTTCGCGTACCAAGGCTGCAGCTTAGCCTGTGCCATGAACCATCCCAGCCACTGATCGGTATAGTGCACAGTGTTCCGGTACCGGTCCGGTTCGCTTCTGCCGGTGAACGGGCTGTGTACCGGTGCCACGAACGGCTCATGACTGGTGGCTGTCATCACCACGTTGATGAAGGGTTGTTGCATCCTCTTCAAATCTTCCAACGCGAACGAGAAGAGATCCTCATCGAAGGCACCCCAACGTGTGCGATGCTTGCCGGGTATGCTGCTTTCGTCGTGTATCACGTCGAAGCCCATGGCATGCAGGTAACTGCGTGTGTTCGCGAAGCTCACGTCGCCCGAGTAGGTGTAACGGCTGTTGTAGCCAGCGCTGTCCAATGTGTGCACCAAACTGGGCAACCGATCGAACTTCCCGAACTGCCGAATGATGGTGGTCTTGGGCTGCGAAGGGAAGCCGCTCAACACCGCACACAATCCTTGCTCGGTCCTGAACCCCGTGCTGTAGAAGTTCGTGAAGAGCGATCCTTGTTCGCAAAGCTTGCTGAATTCGGGCGACACGTCCTGTTCACCACCGAGCGGTGCGATCACATCACCGCTCCAACTCTCCAACAGGATAAGCACAATGTTCGGGCGTTCGATGGCGAGAACATGCACGGTGCCTTCTGCGGCCGGGGCGAAGGCTCGGGAAACGATCGCTTCGGCTTTTGCCGGTTCTAAATAGGTGTACGGGTTGAACTCATATTCCGCAGGCACCACCAACACTTCCAAGGCATTCCAGGGCCCGTTCAGCGCTGCGAGATTCAGCACTTGATGCGTGCTGTAATACGCCCAGCTCTTGTCGATCGGATAGTCTTGCACGCCGCCACGCAGTGCGAGGATGCACGACGCGGGCAAAAGCGCTGCCGCGGCTACCCGCGCCGCGACCGCTCCATCGCCCCAAGGCGAGTTGGTCCTGATGCGTTCCAGCATAAAGAACCACAGCACGGTAATGGCCAGCACGGCAAGCGTGGGCCAGAGGACATGCGCTCCACCCGCAGCGGCTATGGCTTCCTCGGGGTATACCAAGTACGAGAGCGCTTTGCGGTTCACCTTGGTGCCCCAACTGGCGAACAGACCGATATCCGCCACGCTCACGAAAGCGCACAACGCAAGCATCGTGATCATCCATCCGTTCATTACCCTTCGCAACCATTTTCGCTCAGCGAAAAACAGAACGGCGGTGATCAAGGATGGCACGAGCAGGAGATAGCCGGCCATGCTGATGTCCATTGCAAAGCCGTATCGAAAGCTCGACAGCACTTCCAGAGTTGCAGCTTGGGAAGTGTAGTGCCAGCCGAAAGCGAGGAACAGTGCCCGCTGAATGGCGAAGAAGAGCAGCCAAAGCACCGCCAACTTCAGGAAGTACACTATACCTGCCCGCATGTGTGATCGTCCCGACGCATCGGGAGCGGCAATGTTAAGCGACCATGACCGTGCTGCTTCCTCGGATTCACTTCACACCCTTGCGCCAGCGGCCCGTGAGGTACTGTAGGAGTGTCGGGTGGTGCCACAACCTGCTGTCCATTTCCCGCCGGTGGCCATTGAACTTGCCGTCCGCATGATCATGCAATGCGGCCGTGAGGAGTTCTATCCCTTTGGCCAGTTGTAGCAATGGGTACGTGGTGAAATTGTCGGCTGGGGCATGGGGCACATGCGCCTGCGCGATGACCCCTCCG
>Ga0138256_10003949_pt1 | contig 15735 bp, 13 predicted proteins | sample KNB2016incub_MG_FD_105486 | JGI IMG/M metagenome (GOLD analysis project Ga0138256, IMG submission 105486) | Active sludge microbial communities from wastewater in Klosterneuburg, Austria - KNB2014incub_MG | ecosystem: Engineered > WWTP > Activated sludge > Unclassified | place: Austria... | reverse complement strand
TGATCGTCGCATGCACCGCGCCACCAGCGCCACCTGAGGGAAAGGACGAACTCTCCGCACAACACGCTGCGCTGGGGCAACGATGTGACAGCCTCTTGCTTGCGCTGGTAGACGATGCCTATGGCGCAGCGGTGCTCATCAGCTTACACGACACGGTGATCCTCAGCGCCGGCTACGGCTTCATTGACAGTGCGCACCGGCACGCGCCCACGGACAGCACCTTGTTCAACCTGGCATCCATCAGCAAGAGCTTCACGGCGGTGTGCATCGCACAGTTGGAAGCGCAGGGCCTCTTGCATCGGTCCGATACGCTCACGCGCTTCTTCCCCGATCTGCCAGCGGACAAACGATGGATCACCATCGAGCACTGCCTGACGCATACCAGTGGACTGGCGCAGAACTATGCCGCCGATGGTACGCGCACGCTCGATGAGGCTGTGGCCGCCATCGGTCGCGACACGCTGGATACCCTGCCCGGCACGGCGTTCCGCTATTCCAACGAGAACTACGAGCTGCTCGCAGCCGTGGTGGAGAAGGTGAGCGGAATGCCGTTCGAAGCCTATGTCCAGGCGCATGTACTCTTGCCTGCTGGCATGATGCGCACCAAGGTCTGGAGCGATCTCGCCCGCCCTTCACCTCCGGAAGTCGCGGCCTTCACGCGCGTGATCGGGCCGGAGGTCTTCGGTGTGAACTGGGGCTACATCGGCAGCGGCGGCATCTACTCCTGCACGAGCGATCTGCATGCGTGGTTCCATGCGCTGCGCGATGGCGCAATCCTTTCACCCGCCGAATTGGACACGCTGTGGACTCCGCGTGTGCCCATGTCCGTGGGCCACATGGCACGGGGCTGGTTCGTTTCGGACACGAACGGCACCACGGAGATCTGGACACGCGGCAATGAGGACTGGGGGCATAATGCGGTCGTCCGCTGGTTCCCGGAGCGCGGCGTTTTGATCATCGTACTCACCAACTCCGGCGAGATCGGCGACAAGAACACCACAGGTAACCGGATCCTTGGCGATGCGTTGGTGGAGGTATTGGTCCGCTGAACGGGTCGTTCCCTGTACAGCCAGAATCTCCAACGCGTGCTAGGCCGTGCGTTGGCCTCGTGCGCTGAGGGCCGTCCATTCGTGCCAGCAGTTCTCTCCTCCGGCCGCGATCACCGGTCATGCGTCTGACATGCCATCAGCAAGCAAACGTGAGAGCGATCGTTTCCGCACTTGCTTTGCACCTTCTTCCCATGGACGTACCCATCTCATCGCCCCGAAATGACAACGAGTGGGAACAGGCCATTGGCTTGCTGAAGCGCGTGTACGTTGGCGACGGCTACTCGACCGCAGACCGCGCTGAGATCTTCATGCAGCGCGCATCCTTCGAAGCAGGTGGAGAAATGTTGCTGGCTCGCGACACCTCAGGAAATGTGGTCGGCGCGGTGCTTCAGCTTCATGCCAACGGCCCGCTCGCACAGGTGGCACGAGATGGTGAGGCGGAATTCCGCGTGCTTGCTGTTGCGCCTGAGGCACGCGGCCAAGGGATCGGCGAGGCGTTGGTGAATGCATGCGTGCAACGGGCGAGAGCTGCCGGGGCACCAGCGGTGGCATTGTGGTCACAACCGACTATGCCTGCGGCACATCGGTTATACGAACGCATGGGCTTCGTGCGCACTCCGGAGCGCGATCAAGAGGATGCGCGCGGGTTCATGAGGCTGGTGTTCCGGAAGAGGCTTGAGCCGGATCCGGGGCAAGCAATGGCTGGAGGGTGAGCAGTGAGATCGGTTAAGATCACTGAGGTTTCACTTCCTCAAAGCTCACTCGAACTAGCGCGTTGTCGTCCGTCGCATGTCGGTTTATGGCTCCGCACTCCTCTGGCCTACGTGTAATCGCTGCCATCTGCGCTTCAGTTCGTTTGTCCTTGCTTATTACCGAATAGCTCAGGTTGGTCGGGGGGCAGCCCACGCACCGATAGCGGGGAAGCTTAAATCGCGAACTGAGCCCCTACAAATGGATCACCTCCCCGTAAGCCGCCGCCGCCGCTTCCATGATCGCTTCGCTCATGGTGGGGTGGGGGTGTACGGTCTTGATGATCTCGTGGCCGGTGGTCTCCAACTTCCGGATGCTCACACACTCGGCGATCATCTCCGTCACGTTCATGCCGATCATGTGCGCGCCCAGCAGTTCGCCATACTTGGCATCGAAGATCAGTTTCACAAAACCGTCCTTCGCACCGGCTGCACTGGCTTTGCCGCTGGCGGTGAACGGGAACTTGCCCACTTTGATCGCCAGTCCTTTCTCCTTGCACTGCTTCTCGGTCATGCCCACGCTGGCCACTTCCGGTGAGCAGTAGGTGCAGCCCGGTATGTTGTTGTAGTCGAGCGCGTGCGGCTTTTGTCCGGCAATGGCTTCCACGCAGATAATGCCTTCAGCACTGGCCACGTGCGCAAGCGCTTGTCCGGGCGTAGCATCGCCGATGGCGTAATAACCCGGGATGTTCGTCTTGTAGAACTCGTCCGTTTTGATCTTGCCCTTGTCGGTGACGATGCCCACTGCTTCGAGGCCAATGCCCTCGATGTTGGCGGCAATGCCCACAGCGCTCAATACAATGTCGCACTCAATGACTTTCTCACCTGCCGCGCTCTTCACGGTCACCTTGCAGCCCTTGCCGCTGGTATCCACCTTGGTGACCTCTGAAGAAACCATCACATCGATGCCTTGCTTCTTGAAGCTCTTCTCCAGTTGCTTGCTCACGTCCTCATCTTCCACGGGCACCACGTTCGGGAGGAACTCCACGAGCGTCACCTTGGTGCCAAGGGCATTGTAGAAATAGGCGAACTCGCTGCCGATGGCACCGCTGCCCACCACCACCATGCTCTTCGGTTGTTCGGCCAGCACCATGGCTTCGCGATAGCCGATGATCTTCTTGCCGTCCTGGGGCAGGTTCGGCAGCGCACGACTGCGTGCACCGGTAGCGATGATGATATGCTTGCCTTCCACGACCTGCTTCTTTCCATCCGCTCCGGTCACTTCGATCTTCTTGCCGGGCTGCAACATGCCCACGCCCATGATCACGTCGATCTTGTTCTTCTTCATCAGGAACTGGACGCCGTTGCTCATGCCCTTGGCCACATCGCGGCTGCGTTGCACAATGGCTTTCATGTCCGGCGAACCAGCGCCAACGGTTATCCCGTAGTCCTTCGCATGGTTGATGTACTCGAACACCTGAGCGCTTTTCAGCAGCGCCTTGGTAGGGATGCAGCCCCAGTTGAGACAGATGCCACCAAGCGCTTCACGCTCAACAATGGCGGTTTTCAATCCGAGTTGGCTGGCGCGGATGGCGGCCACATAGCCGCCGGGGCCGCTGCCGAGAACAATGACGTCGTAGCTCATGATGGGTGTATGGTTGCTTGCAAAAAGCGTCGGCGAATGTAGCCGTTCAGCGCACCATGTACGTGGGGCGGCAAGCCCATTGAAGTTGCATCTTGGCGGCATAATTCACACCTGACCCATGAGCGACCCTTGGACGGACCAGACCGGTAAACGAACAACCACAGTAAAGGTGTTGTGCATCCTGCTTTTCGTTTTCGGCGGTTGGGCGTTGATCGGCAACTTCTCGGAGTGGATCAGCCCGCCATCACCGGAGGAGATGGAACAACAGCTGGATCAGAGCGCCGAACTGATGGAGGGCTGGATGAGTTCCTTGCCCGAAGCCGAAGAGGCCATGGAGAAGAGCCGTGAACTCGCTACGTTGGTGACATCGAACGCTGCACCGATCGCAATGCTGAAATTCTTCGCCACGCTGGGTGCATTGATCGGTGGTGTCCTGCTATGGCGCATGCGCCGCGTGGGCTTCCACGTTTACCTGATCAGCGCCATTGTCTGGGCGTTCGCACCCATGTTCATCATCGGGGCCAACCTCATCTCGTGGTCGTTCGCCATCATGTACGGTTTGGTGGTGCTCGTGTTCGCGCTGTTGTTCAACGCGCAGCGCAAGTTCATGGTGTGAATTCGGCAGCTCGGCTTCACGGCTTCACTGCTCCATTGCTTCACTCCTTCACTGCGATCCCGCTGATCTCAACGTTCACATTGGCCGGAAGTCCCTTCACGGCAACGGCCTCGCGCGCTGGAGGGGCATCCTTGAAGTAGGAGCCATATACCGTGTTCACTATGGTGTAGTGAGCCATGTCGCTGAGGAAGATCGTGACTTTCACCAAGTGCTCGTAGCCCAAGCCCGCCGCGCGCAGGAGGATCCCGATGTTCTCCATCACTTGTGTGGTCTCTTCTTCGATGCTGCCCAAGGCCAGCTCGCCGCTAGCGCCTTTGAAGGCGACCTGACCACTGATGAATACGAAGCCGCCCGCTTCCATGGCAGGCGTATAGGGAGCGATCGGCTTCGCCGCGCCGGGCGGATGGATGGGCTTTTTGGTCATGTGAAGATGAACAGGATGTGGAAATGTGAAGATGTAAGGCGTGGCGGCTATCCGGTCACAAGATCGGTAGTGCGGATACATCTTCACATTCTCACATCTCCACATCTTATCCCCACATCTTCACATTTCCACATCCCGCTACAGAGCGGTTTAGTTTCGCACCCGCAATGGATCAACGCCCCCTCATTCTGGTCACCAACGACGATGGTATCACCGCCAATGGGATCCGCACCCTCGCGGAAGAAATGAAAGCCTTCGGTCGGGTGCTGGTGGTGGCACCTGACAAACCGCAAAGTGCAATGGGCCATGCCATCACCATTCACCACTACCTGCGCCTGCAGAAGCTGGACCTTATGGAAGGGGTGGAGGCCTATGCGTGCAGCGGCACACCGGTGGATTGTGTGAAGTTGGCCATCTACGAAGTGATCAAGGGCAAGCCAGCGTTGCTCGTCAGTGGGATCAACCACGGTAGCAACATCAGCATTAATGTGCTGTACAGCGGCACCATGAGCGCAGCGGTGGAGGGCGCACTGGAAGGCATCCCGAGCATTGGCTTTTCGCTGATGGACCACGACATCGACGCCGACTTCAGTCTTGTTCGGCCCATTGTTCGCAGCGTAACGGCCAACGTTCTCAAGAACGGTATTCCCAAAGGCGCCTGCCTCAACGTGAACGTGCCGAAGGCGAGCGGCGAAGCGCTGAAGGGCGTGCGCATCTGTCGCCAAGCTTGGGGCAATTGGGAGGATGATTTCGAAACGCGCCGCGACCCGATGGGCAAGGACTACTACTGGATGAGAGGCCGCTTCAAGGACCTGGACCACGGCGAGGACACCGATGTGTGGGCCGTGCACAATGGCTACGCCAGCGTGGTGCCTGTGCAGTTCGACATGACGGCGCACCACGCGATCGCCGAACTGAATACTTGGGATCATGCGCATTGATCGCTTCGGTATCGGTGTGGTTCTCGGGCTCATCTTCCCGGTCTTCGGGTTCTTCGGTTATGGGCTCATCTACACAACGGGTATCCGACCGCACCATGACATGCACTGGTTCGTCCACGACCTGTTCCTAGGATCCAGTGAGTACCGTACACAGATCGTTTCGTTGAGCCTTATCGCCGACGCCTTTCTCTTCTTCGCCTTCGACCGCTTCGGCTATCACAAGGCCATGCGCGGGGTCATTACCGCGATGATCGCCTACGGGTTGTACATCGTACCGGTGATCGCCTACGAGGAACTCAGCAAGTTCGGATGGATATGAGCCCGAAGCGCCTCTATGTGATCGCAGGTGAAGCCAGTGGCGATCTGCACGGCGCCAACTTCCTGAAAGCACTGCGCGCGAAGGATCCCACCATCGCTGTGCGGGCATGGGGTGGTGACCGCATGTCGGCCGAGGGGGCGCACATTGTGAAGCACTACCGCGAATTGGCATTCATGGGTTTCGCGGAAGTGGTGCTGAACCTGCGCACCATCCTGCGCAACATCGCCTTCTGCAAAGTGGACATTGCGTCATGGAAGCCCGATGCCATCGTGCTCATCGACTATCCCGGCTTCAACCTCCGCATTGCCGAATGGGCGCACGAGCATGGGATCAAGGTGCTCTATTACATCAGCCCACAGATCTGGGCGTGGAAGAAGGGCCGCGTACACAAGATCAAAAAGGTGGTGGATCGCATGTTCACCATACTGCCCTTCGAGAAGGCGTTCTACGCCAACTATGGAATGGATGTGGAGTTCGTCGGGCATCCGTTGTTGGATGAGATCGCGGCCAGTGGAACGTCGAAGCCGCGTTCGCAGGAGCATATTGCATTACTCCCCGGCAGCCGTCGTCAGGAGATCGCTGTGATGCTGCCGGCGATGCTGGCCGTTGCCAAGAACTTCACCCAGTACCGCTTTGTGGTTGCAGCCGCACCGAGCGTGCCGCGCAGTTTTTACGAGGAGATGATGAAAGGCTCCAATGCGCAACTGGTCGTGGGCGACACGTACGGCGTGCTGCGGAAGTCGAAGGCAGCCTTGGTCACCAGTGGCACCGCCACATTGGAGACGGCCCTGTTCGGCGTTCCCATGGCAGTATGTTACAAAGGCAGCGCGTTGAACGTATGGTTGGCCAAGCGGTTGGTGAAGGTGAAGTACATCAGCTTGGTGAACCTCATCATGGACGAACCCGTGGTGCGCGAACTCATTCAGGAGGAAATGAACGAGCGGATGCTGAGCAGCGAACTGAACGCCCTGCTGCACGATGCCGAGTATCGTTCGACCCAGGAAAAGCACTTGGCCGACCTGCTGCATGTGCTCGGTGGCCCGGGTGCATCGGCCCGAGTTGCCGATGGCGTGTGGAAAAGTCTGAACAGCCGCGCCTGATGGCCCATAGGGCGGCCGGTAGTTTCGCCGCCGTCATGACAAGGGCCTTTGTTTCCTCCTTCGTAACACTGCTTTGTGCAACGGCGCTGGCCCAAACGCGCACAGTGCATGTGGGAATTCTCCGCGATCGGCAGGTTGATGGGATCGTTGTGCTGAGCGCCGGTGGCGGGTACAACATCATGGCCGACGGCAAGAAGGTGGGCGAACTGCTCAGCAACGATGGCTTGCGCGTGTCCACAGCCGGCGGAAAGCTGCAGGCAAAATCGCTCGCTGCAAGTTTCACCGCGGGCTACATCGAACTGATCCAGAAGGTCCCCCTCAGCGCGTTCCGGCTCAAAGTGCTCGATAGCAAGATGGCCGAACGTACCTACCCCGGTCACCTGCGTATCGATCGGAACGGGGTGCGCCTGCAACTCACCAACCACGCCAGCATGGAGGACTACACAGCAGGGGTGATCCAGAGCGAAGCCGGCAAGGACCACAATGCGGAGTACTACAAGTTGCAGGCGGTGGCATGCCGCACCTACGCACTCACCAACGCGCGCAAGCACCTGCCGGAAGGCTTCGAGATCTGCGATGAAGTGCATTGCCAGGTGTACCGTGGCAGAACTTCCAACCCCGACATCCTTGCAGCGGTGGCGGCCACTGAGGATATGGTCCTGGTGGATGCGCGCATCAAACTCATCCATGCCACCTTTCACAGCAATTGCGGCGGCGAAACGCTGAACGCCGAAGATGTGTGGAGCAAGTCCGAACCCTACCTGCGCGCCGTGGTCGACAGCTTTTGTATGCAGGAGCCGCACGCCGTGTGGACCCGCACCATTGGCAAGGCCGACTGGCTCGCGTACCTGAACAAGAAGTGGAAGGTGAACACCACCGACACTAATGCCATCGCATCGGCCCTCAACATGGAACCCAACCGGCGCAACCTCTACCTGCCCAACGTGCAACCCGCCGTTCCGTTGGAAGATGTGCGCCACGACTGGAAACTGAACAGCGGCTACTTCGCCATTCACACCGTCGGCGAGAACGTGGTCTTGGAAGGTCGCGGGTTCGGTCATGGCGTTGGGTTGTGCCAAGAAGGCGCCATGCACATGGCCCGCACCGGCATGAGCTACACCGACATCCTGCACCACTACTTCACTGATGTACACCTCGTCGACCTCAGCGCCATCGACTTCTTCCGTGATGAGAATGCAGTACAAGAGAAGCCGGCTACCGGTGCCTCGCCAGCTACATTCGAAGGCGGTGGCAATTGACCGTTGATCCTTCGAGCGGTTGTGATGTGCGCCGCGCCCTAACCACGCCAGCACATCCACCACATCTTCACATCCGCCACATCTCCACATCGTTCTCCTCCCATGCCCGCACGCATCTTCATCACCGATCCACACCGCCGGGTATCAGGCGGCCATCCGTGGATCTTCGATAGCCAGGTGCTGCGCAGCGAGGGCGACTTCGAGGCAGGCGATGTGGTGGAGGTCATCGACGTCAAGAAAGGCCCCGTCGGCCTCGGCTTCATCAACCCCAAAAGCCTCATCCGCGTTCGCCTGCTCACGCGCAACATGCAAGTGCAAGTGGACGAAGGCTTCATCCGCCACCGTATCCGCGCCGCGTGGGCGCACCGCCAGCGCATGGGCTACACCGGCAGCTGCCGGGTGGTCTTCGGCGAGAGCGACGGACTGCCCGCCCTTATCGTGGACAAGTTCAACGATGCCGATGCACCGGGCGAATGCGTGCTGTCCATACAAACCCTCGCGCTCGGCATGGAGCGCTGGAAAGAGATCATCGCCGACGAACTCCGCGCCCTCTTCGATCCACGCGGCATCTACGAGCGCAACGACGTGGCCATCCGCGAAAAGGAAGGCCTTACCCAGCACAAAGGCCCCCTCGGCCCCGACTTCCCCACGCAACTCGTCATCAACGAGAACGGCTTGCGCATGCACGTGGACATTGCCACCGGGCAGAAGACCGGCCACTTCCTCGACCAGGTGCGCAACCACGCCGCCATCGCACCCATCGCCCAAGACGCCCGTGTGCTCGATTGTTTCACTCACACAGGAGGATTCGCACTTCACGCTGCCCACTACGGCGCGCGCGAAGTGCTGGGGCTCGATATCAGCGAAGAGGCCGTTGCACTGGCCACGCACAACGCGCAGCTCAACAACATCGCTGATCGCTGCACCTTCCAAGCCGCTAACGTCTTCGACTTCCTTACCAATGCCAGCCGCAACAACAAGCTGTGGGATGTGATCGTACTGGACCCGCCCGCCTTCGCCAAAAGCAAGAGCGCTCTGGAGAATGCCGTGCGCGGCTACAAGGAGATCAATTTGCGCGCCCTCAAGTGCCTGCATACGGGTGGGTTCCTGGTTACCTGCTCGTGCTCCTTCCACATGGCCCCCGAACTCTTCCGCAAAACCATTGCCGATGCCGCCGCCGATGCCGGCAAGCAACTACGGGAAGTGTACACCGGCAGCCAGCCACCCGACCACCCCGTGCTCTGGGGCGTGCCGGAGACGCATTACCTCAAGTGCCACATTTTGCAGGTGGTGTAGGGGTCGAGGCGCACTATAGTTGACCCAGAAGGAAACGGGGTAGCGCCCCAAGCTTGAGGCGCTCGCGGGATATCGGAGCGTAGGCGCTGCGTAAGGAGAGCGAGGGCAGTACCGTAGCTCATCATTGTTGAGCACACACAACCTGTGCCGCTAGGTATGTCCCGCTTAGTTGTTCAAGTGTCAGGGACTTTCCATAGCAGAAGGATCCAAGAAAAAAATACCCGGGATCGGGTATTTTTTTGTGGGTAGCACCCAGCTACGTTCGTGGCAGCTGCCATGACCAACGACCCTTGGAGCGATGTGGTTCGAGCCCCAGGGCTTCGAGCGGTGCTGCCTTTCATCGGAGGGCTGGTGGTTGCTCGGCTTGGCGCCCCGGATCCGGCTACAGCATGGGCCTTGTGTTCGGGCGCATTCGTTGTCTTCGCGGCGATGGCCGTTCGACGCACGCAGTACAAGTGGCGATGGGTAAGCGGTGTAGCCTTCCTCTTGTTCTCGCTCAGTTTCGGTGTTCTTTTTCAAACCATGAGGGCACCGTCCAACCACCCGCATCGTATGGTGGTGGATGCAGATCAACGCCGCGCATTGCTGGTGGAAGTCTCGGAGGTCACCGGAATTTCGCCCAAGGTGGTGCGTTGCCGCGCCGAGGCCTTGGGATGGGTGGACAGCACCGGCAGTGCAGTTGCACGCGGTGGCGTGCTACTGATGATCCGCAGGGACAGTGTCGCAACAACGCTCCGGGCCGGTGATCGGTTGGTGTTGCGCGCCCCGGTGAACGGGATCGACCGCGTGGCTGATCCCGGTGGATTCGATAGGGCGCAATGGGCCGCGTCGCAGGGCATTTTCCATGAGGCTTTCGTTGAAAGTGGGAATTGGCTGAGGATCGGGCATGAGCCACAGCTCGCCGGGCTGTTCAATGAATGGCGCGCGAACGTTTCCGGATGGTTCGATTCGCTGGACCTCGCTCCCACGGAAAAGGGCTTGGTGAAAGCGCTGGTGCTCGGGGTGCGCAACGATATCGATATGGAGCAGCGCGATGCATTCGCTAAAAGCGGCACCATGCACGTGCTCGCGGTCAGTGGCATGCACGTGGGCCTCATCTATTGGATCCTTATGCAATTGATGGGATGGTGGGGAAAGAAGTGGTGGGCACGGGTTACTCGCGGGGTATTGATAGTCGCTTCACTGTGGGCCTTCTCGGGTGTGGCCGGTGGCTCACCGAGCATTGTCCGTGCGGCGCTCATGTTCTCGGTGTTCACTGTGGCGGAGGTGTGCGGCCGCCCCAACGAACCGCTGAACAGCCTCAGTGTGGCTGCGTTCGTGCTGCTGCTCTGGGATCCATCAATGATCATCCAACTCAGTTTCCTGCTTTCGTTCATGGCGGTGTTGGGCATCATCCTGTTCTACAAGCCGTTCATGCGACTGTGGTCCCCACCCAACGCGGTGCTTCACTTCATGTGGTCGGCAGCGTGCGTTACCATGGCCGCACAGTTGATGACAACGCCACTTTCGTTGTGGGCATTCGGTGCATTCCCGACATGGTTCCTGCCCGCGAATCTCATCGTTGTAACGGCGAGCACGGGTGCTGTCATCGTGGGTATTGCCGCGCTTATCCTCGGACATGTCCCATGGATCGGCGATGCGGTGGAGTGGCTGCTTTCCAAGTTGCTCTGGGTCATGGGCGAGGGAGCGCAGTGGTTCGGTGAGCTACCGGGCTCGTACCCCGCAGTGCGGATGGATACAACGCAATGCGTGTTGATGTATGGGTTGATCCTCATCCTTTCCGCGATCGTCGCTTGGCGCTGGTGGAGGCTGAAGTGGTTGCTCGCGTTGTCGGTGGGCGCGCTCTTGTTCACGTGGCACACCAGACTCCGTTCGACAGCTGGTCAACGTGCATTCGTGGTGTACGACTATCGCGATGGGGTATTGGCAGGCATGGTGCACGTGAGGGAATTGGTCGTGTTGGCGGATAGTGCGAACGCCCGGGACGGCTACGCCCGCAGGCGCGTCGAGGCGCACGCACGCAAGTGGGGTCTCGGGTCGACCATGGAATTGGCACCGTCCATGATGCACGAGCCGCGCACAGGGTCCACGGGAAGTACTGTTCATGGACTTGGCCTCTGGGCGAATGATGCGCTCTGCGTCCGCTTTCTTCGTTCGGGGAGCGAAGTGCACGGGCGATCGATGAACAGCTCGGGTCTGGACGCGGTTGTGCTGCAAGGGCCAGGGCGGTTCGATATCGATGCGATCGCATCGGCGCATCATCCGCAGCGTGTGGTTCTGGCACCAGACATGGAGCTGTCCAGTCGGCGGTATGTGCGCCGTTGGTGCGAAGACCATGATGTCTATTGTCATGATATCAGAAGGCAAGGAGCCTTCATCTTGGAACGTTGATCCTGCACAAACAAAAAGCCCCGACGCAAGTCGGGGCTTTTCAATGGAATGTCGGCGCGCTTACCGGAAGATGGTCACGTGCCCGGTAAAGTCGTAATCCTCCTTGCTGATCGCGTGCACCACGTGGGCCTTGTACACATACACGCCGTTCGGCGCATCGGCCCCGGTGCTGCTGCCGTCCCAGCCTGCAAAGGGGTCCTTGCTGGTGTAGATCACTTCGCCCCAACGGTCAAACACCTTCAGGTCGTAATCGGCTGCATCCACCACTTGCTGGCCGGGGTACCACACATCGTTGATGCCATCGCCGTTCGGGGTAAAGGCATTGCTCAGGTAGTAGCCATGGTCCATCGGATCCAGGTGTGCAATGATGGTATCGGTACTAGTGAAACTGATGCTCACTTCCTGTTGCAACGAATCGTTCGGCAGGATCGGGCTGTGCAGGATCTCCCAGTACAGCCACTCGTGGAATTCTGCCGGGAAGATCTTCAACGTGAGCGGTAGACCGTGCGCAACGTTCTCCACGTGCGGGAATTGGGTGATCACAGTGTTGCCCAGTTGCACGTAGCCGCCGGTGCGCGGGTCAACGTCAACGTAGATATCGTAACGGATCGGCGGTATGAAGTGCGCCACCACGCTATCGGGCACATCGAAATCGACTGTTACCAGGGAGTCCAGCGTGCTAGGGCTGATGGTGTCGTTCGCAATGGTCCAGTGGCTGAAGATCCAGCCGGTGGCCGGCAGTGGTGCCAGTGTTGTGGTGATGCCGCCGTAGTAGGTTCCTGTGAACGGGTAGTTGGGCAGCGCTTGGCTGTTCACTTGTATGGAGCCGCTCAGTGGTGGCTCCACGTCGAACACCACATCGTACGGACCGGAGAGGTCGTAACAATCCACTAAGCCGGTTTCGATGGTAACGCAGCGGGTGGTAATGAAGTCGCGCATCACTTGCACGTTGGCTTGCCATGTGGCGTAGGAAGCCGCAGGCCAGCGGGCGCACTGCGCCGGCATTTCCGGGTCGATAATGGCTACGAAGCTGTCCAGCAAGGCCAGCATGTTGCCGCAGTTGAAGACGGTATTGCCCAGGTCGATGTAGCGGTTCACGTAGTAGTCGTGCACCATCTGGTTCTCCGTCATCAATTTCTCCAGGATCTCGGTATGTCCTTGTCCGCCGGGATCGGGCAATTGTTCCACTGTGCACGGGTCAGCATCCGGTGATTGATCGGGGATGCCGGTGAAGTTGCCATAGTGGCCGAAGGTGGCATCCATGTCCCACAGCACATAGCGCCATTTCTTTTTATCGCCAGCGGGGTTGAGGCCACGCCACCAGCCCGTGTTCCAGTTCAACCAGTCGGCGCAAACGGTGTAGCTGCCCAGGCAGAAGTAATCGATGAGGCTGTGCCAGTTGTAGAGGCTGTCCACGTAGGCGAAGTTGGCGGCATTGCCCATGTTGTTGGTGGCGATGTAAGTGCGCAGCGCGTTCCAATCGGTCTGTGCTTGCGCCCCGCCGTACTCGCTCCATGTGCCGCCCCAGGTCTTGATGAACTGGATGTTGTTCTCGTCCTGGCCGTAGTAGTAACTGGTGAAATCGTGGTCGTCCACTTTCTCGCGTAGATCGTACACGCCCCAGTAATCGCCGTTGAGGTAGAGCACACAGGCTTCATAGCTGCGCTCGTCCATGGCGAGGTCGCCCAATTGGCTCAGCGCCTGCACGTACGGATCGCGGATGTGTGCAGGTTGCCCGGGGCCGTAGGCCACGTTGTCGCCGGCCAGCGCCTTCACGATCACACGTTGGTACTTGTCCCGTGTCTTTGTGCGGAAGATGGGGTAGTGGATCGCGTCGTTGTGGCCGGTTTCATCGCGCACGATGTAATCGAAGCCACGTTGATCGTAGGCCCAGCTGTCCTGTCCGTGCTCGTTGAATTCACCAACGGCTTCATCGCGCTGTATGCCGTTGGGGCCGAAGTATTCGAACGAACCGAGGGGTTGGATCTGGTTGCCGTTCTCCAACAGGTCGTTCAGGTCGTTGCCGGCAATGCTCAACACGGCAACCGTGTGCGGGCTGTTGATGAAGTAGGTGTTCGTTTCCACCAAGCTGCTCGGCGTGCCGGGCGCGGTGGGGAAGGCGGCGGCGCGGATAACGGTGGTGGTGCCGACAGCGATCGGACCGGTATACAGCGTGCTTGCGGCAGTGGGCAGTGTACCATTGGTGGTGTAGCGCACGTCGCTACCGGCCACGGGCGCAATGCTCACGTTCTGGGCGCCCGGATAAAAGCCTGCGATAGGGCTCAGGACCGGTTTGTTGGCGTAGTAGGGAACAGCACCCGCATTCGCGGCGGCTGGCGTAGGCGTGGTGAAAATGCTCCAGTTCGCCGCGCCGTCGGTGGTGCGGCCCCAGCTGTGGTTCTCCTTGGTAGGCTGTGCTAGTTCAAAGTCGTCGATGAGCGTTCCTCCGGCATCGCTCAATACGATCCACTCCTGGCTCGTTTGGTTCAGTTTGAAGTTGCAGTGTAGGGCGGGGGCGCCGAGGTCGCGTCCACTGCACCAAATGACTAAGCGTGCGTTCGCTCCAACAATCGTTCCTCCGGGGAAGGCCCACTTCTGGGGAGTGTTGGGGTTGTCGCTCAACCACCAACCGCTGATATTCACGGGTGCGCCAGTGGTATTGTACAATTCGGCCCAATCACCGAAATCGCCGAAGTTGTCCGCAACCGTGGTAAGGTTGCTGGCGCTCACTTCATTCACCACTACTTGCGCGCGCAGGCCGGTGGCAAGTATCAGCACTGATGCTAACGACAGGGCGACTTGTTCCTTCATGTTCGACATGGTTCTGGGCAGGTGGGTGCAAAATAGGCCACCGGATGCTCGGTGTTACGTTGACGTACGCAAGAGTTCATCCCAACATCGTGTTCCTGCCGGTCCGTTTCAGCGATGAGACGCGTTGTTCCGCAGGATCGTGGCCCGGTGCGCTGTGGGCGCCATGACCGGTCGCGGAATGACACCGGCCGATCAGCCGATCCTGTCAAGGACCGCGATGATGTCGATGCCATAGGCCAACAGCCTCGGTCCATCGCACAACGCGGGCGCAGCGAACAACCGTGGAGCTTCGGGGTCCTTCGGGTTGTCGATGTCATCGATGCCGATATCCAGTCCACGGCCGTTTATATAGGCCAGGACTTTGTCGCAGTCATGGCAGTCCTCGCGGACATAGATCACCAGGCTCATTTCAGTTTCTTCAGATCGCGGATGAGCAGTTTCCCACGTTCCAGATACGCGAGGTCTTTCTTGCGCAGGTCGTTCAGCACCGTGGTGACCGTTTGGCGGCTCGTTGCCGTGAGGTCGGCGATGTCCTGATGCGTGAGGGCGTGTTTCAACAACGTTTCGTGACCCACTTGCGTGCCGTGCTTCGCGGCCATCTCCTTCAGGAAATCAATAATGCGCGAGCGACTGTCTTTGAAGATCAAGCCTTCGAGCCGACGTTCCACACTCACCACACGTTCGCCGATGACACGTGCCAAGGCCAAGTTCAAATGCGGGTTTTCATTCATCATCTCGTGAACATCGGACACGTTCATGGCGCAGATCATCACATCATCGTCCAGTGCCACGGCATGGTCGCGGCGTTTCTCTTCGCCGGCAGCGCCGAGTTCCCCGAAGACTTCTCCGGGATACAGCACGGCCTTGATGACTTCCTTTCCATCCTCACCCATAGTGGCGATCTTCACCCGGCCGCGTTTCAGGAAGAACACCACGTTGCTGGGTTCTTCGGGGAAGTAGATGTGCTCGTCCTTGTGTGCATGGCCCACGGTCGTGCGATCTGCAACGCGCTGCAGTTCCTCAGGTCGAAGGCCCTTCAGTAGATCGATCTTTTCGAGGTACCAGAGTTTGCTTTGGGTAGCGCTCATGTTATGAGTCGTGAGTCTTGAGTCGCGAGTCGTGAGTGAATGCAGAGGGGGAGGCGATACGTGCCGCGTTGCCAATGGCAATTAACGCAGTGGGTTGCGAGATGAGG
>Ga0138256_10003947_pt1 | contig 15736 bp, 16 predicted proteins | sample KNB2016incub_MG_FD_105486 | JGI IMG/M metagenome (GOLD analysis project Ga0138256, IMG submission 105486) | Active sludge microbial communities from wastewater in Klosterneuburg, Austria - KNB2014incub_MG | ecosystem: Engineered > WWTP > Activated sludge > Unclassified | place: Austria... | reverse complement strand
ATGAAAAACTTAAATCCCTAAATGACCTTGCACGAATCCACGCCATTTCCGAGAGAGACAACGATCGCCGATGTTGCGGCCGGGGCGCAGTCATGTCCGGTTTGTTCGCGTAACACGCAGGACGAATATGTGCCGCTAGTGTCTCTGCCCGAAGACCTCGCCAAGCTGATAAAGGCAAATGCGCCTGACACGGCCGAGTTGCAGGCAGTATGCTCCAGGTGCGTAAGGCTGTTTGAGAGGGCAAAGGAAAACATCATCGCCGACGCGGCGATGCAGAAAGATGGATCGCACATCCTTTCGACGCCGCTAAGGCTCGATGCGGACGAGCGATTTACCGGAAATGGCGTCACGATCGCGTTTCTCGATTCGGGCTTTTATCCGCACGTCGATCTGACCACGCCGCGAAATCGGATACTCGCATACCGAAATCTGCTCGACCCCGACGGAGATCTCTCGTCGCTATTCCAGCCGGACGTAGCCAGTTGGCACGGCATGATGACCTCGGTCGTGGCGGCCGGCAACGGCTCGCTCTCGAATGGTTTCTATCGCGGGTTGGCGCCCGAAGCCGACGTGGTGCTGGTAAAACTTGCCCGTACCGGCCGCATTACCGATCAAAATATTCAGGATGGCCTGGAATGGATCCTTGAACACCGTGAGAAATACGGAATCCGGATAGTCAACATCTCAGCCGGCGGGGATGAGGAATTAAGCTATCTCCACGACCCACTATCGCAAACTGTAGAGGAATGCTCGGCGGCGGGAATTACGGTCGTGTGCGCCGTTGGCAATGCCGGACATTTGCCGAATCATCCAGTCGTGCCGCCCGCGAGTTCACCGTCGTGTATCGCGGTTGGCGGGCTCGATGATAATAACTCGATCAATCGTGCCAAACGCGGTATGTATCGCTCATCGTACGGCCCGACGATCGACGGCCTGCAAAAGCCGGAAGTGATCGCATCGTCGATCTGGGTCCCTGCCCCGATCTTGCCGAACACGCCAACCGCCCAACAGGCTGCACTGCTTGAACAACTCGACAAAAGCCACGATGATGACCTGCACCAGATCATCCGCGACAACCCCGGCGTGGATCCGGAACTCGACGCTGCAATCGACCGTCCGGTGCACAGCATTCGTCAGATAATCCTTCTAAAGATAAGGAGAGAAAACGTAATAACCAAGCACTACAAATATGTTGACGGCACCTCGTTTTCAGCGCCCATAGTCTCATCCCTGGTTGCCCAAATGCTCGAGGCCAATGCTGCTTTAACTCCATCCGAAATAAAGAAAATCCTCATTTCAACGGCTGAACGGCTGCCCCACTATGAAGTTGACCGCCAGGGCTGGGGCGTTATCGATCCGCGTCGTGCGGTGGAATTCGCGCTTTCTATCAAATAATTTCGTTTTTGAACGCGGATGAGGCCGATCAGCGCGGATTTAATATTTTTCCTAAAAATCCGCATTGATCCGCATTATCCGCTTCATCCGCGTTCAATAAAAAGCCATAAAATTGCTAATTTACATTTCCCGGCGGCCGGTTGCCGGGTGTCGGCGGACGCGGGCCCGTCCGGGGCGTTCCAACCGGCGTCGCATTCGCCGTATTCGACGGCCTGTTCGCGGTCGGACGCGGTGACGGGCTGGTTGCCGGAGTTGGGCTAGCCGCAGGTGTCTGGGTCGGCGTCGGGCTCGGCCGGGGTGTTGGGGTCGGCCGCTGTGTATTGGTGTTTAGATTAGTATTGAAATTTGTGTTTAAGTTGAAGTTCGAATTGAAATTGGCGTTAGTGTTGAAATTAAAATTTGAATCAAACCCCAAATTGGTATTTAGGTTGACGTTTTGATTTAGATTGGGGTTGGTATTAATGTTCACATTTGCGACCGGCTCACGTTGCAGAAACCAGAATAAGAGTGCACCCATGCCAAGCACCGCAACCGTGCCGAGTATAGTCAGGACAATGGTTTTGCCTGTATTTGGCGGCGGTGGCGGGTAATATGCCTGATTGACCCGCGGCCTGACCGGCGATTCGCCCGGCTCGGCGGTAGGTATGATAATACGCTCTGACTGCTCCCGCGACGGCATCGGGCTGTCAGCCGTAATCGGGACCTTTCGGCGGATGACTGTCTCCTGGCCAAAATCATCGTCCGCGAGGTCGGCCCCTTCGCTTGGCAGCGTAGTAAAATTGGGCTGTTCCTCCTCAATCAACGGGGTGCCGTCAATTGTGCAAAACTTGATTATTTCCTCGTCGTAGCGCGCGTTGCAGATCGGGCAGTATTTCATATGTCATGTATGCCAATGGCGGTTCGCTATAAACGAGACATTTTATCACGATTTGCGGGATGCCGAAATTAGCAGTTCAATCGGGTGTCTGTGTTTCACATGCGGGAACGATTTTAGTTCAGATACTCGCGTTCAGGACCGTGGATCGTGGGCGGTTCGTCGAGCTGTTGGACCGACTCGTCCTCAAGATTCCAAATCTCGTATAACGCGGCGGGGCATTCCGTAATAAACCGCGATGGCTTTTGAAGCACAGTTTGGCGGTTGTAGTCGGTCATGAGGAGCGGATAGGTCAGATACAGTTCGTCCTTTGCGCGTGTGATGGCGACATACCACAGACGGCGTTCCTCTTCTTCACTGTCTATCTCGCGCAGGCTGCGTGGGCTGGGAAATTTGCCCTCGGCGGCCCAAATGATAAAAACCGACTTCCACTCGAGGCCCTTTGCCTGATGGACGCTTGTTAGAGTTAGCAATTCATCTTCGTCGCCGCCAGAGACTACGTCTTCGGCGACCAGTGGCTGCGGTTCTTTAAAACGCTCGGTCGAGAGCAGAGCGAGTTCGGAAAGGAAATCTTCCGTCGATTTATACCGCGTCGCGTAGGCGGCGAGCCCCTTGAGGTCTTCGGTCCTAAGGTCGGCGTTGTCGTAATTTTCCTGCAAATACTGCTCGTAACCATGCGTCAGGATCAGTTCGACCTGCTTGGCCGGGTTGTTGCGGTTTTCCTGCTGGACAAGCATTTCGAGCAGTACCAGAAAAGATTTCCACGGCTGGCTCGTCTGCAAACGGCCGATCTTTACCGACTGGATCGCAAGCATCCCTGCTTCGGGCGCCGGTGCTTCGGCGGCGTTCGTTCCCAAGTCATCATTTTCTTCCAAAGTTCCTGGGCCTACATCACCGGCAAGCATCGATGCTTGCGGTCCAGTCAACATCGATTCGTAGACGCGGTTCGCCATTGCATTTCCGACGCCGGGGATCAACTTTAGTATTCGCTTCCAAGCCAGTTCGTCCCTTGGATTGACGATGACACGCAGGTACGAGATGACATCCTTAATGTGAGCTTGCTCGAAAAACCGCACTCCGGATTGAACACGATACGGAATATTTCGACGAGTTAGCTCCAATTGCAGCTCGATCGAATGATAGTGTGAGCGGTAAATAACGGCAATATCTTCGAGATTTGTGCCTTCGTCGCGCAGTTCCAATACTCGCGACGCTACAAAGGCCGATTGCTGCTCGACATCGCTGCAAGGTATCATCGCGGGTTTGAGATCGCGGGAACGTTTTACCGCCGTCAGCATCTTTGGAAACTGTTTGCGGTTATTCGAGATTGACGTGTTGGCCAGGCCGAGGATCTCGGGCGTCGAGCGGTAATTTGTTTCTAGTTTGTATAGCTCCGCATCGGGATAGCGTTTTGGAAACTCGTAGATGTTTGTAAATTCTGCACCGCGCCAGGCAAATATCGATTGTGCATCGTCACCGACGACCATGACATTGCGATATTTGACCGCAAAAAGATCGATGATCTCAGCCTGGAGGCGGTTTGTGTCCTGATATTCATCGACCAAAATGTGCTGAAACTGCTCGGCATAAATGTCATGAATCTCGCGCTTATCGACGAGCAAACGTTTTAAGTTCAGCAGCAGATCGTCGTAATCCATCACGTTACGCTCTTGTTTTCGCGATTGATAAACCAGATCGACCCGCTTTATCTGGTCCGTGAGCATCTCGAAATACGGATATTTGCCCACAATGACATTCTCAATCGGAAGGTCTGTGTTGTTGGCGTAGGAGATAATTGACTGTACGACCTCGGCCTTAGGAAAGCGCTTCTTTTTCGTGTCAATGGCCGCGTCGTCGATGCATACGCTGATTAGATCGCGGGCGTCTTCGCTGTCGAGGATCGAGTAATTTGAGTCAAAACCGATGCTTGCGGCGTGGCGTCGCAAAATCAGATTAGCGATCCTATGAAACGTACCACCCCAGACACGGTGCACATTTTGTGAGCCTGTCAGCGATTCGACGCGCCTGAGCATTTCCTTTGCCGCGCGGTTGGTAAACGTCGCGAGCAAAATGCGCTGTGGGCTCACGCCGTGCTCGATCAAGTACGCGACGCGATAGGTTATCGCCCGAGTTTTTCCGGTCCCGGCCCCGGCTACTACGAGCGAAGGTTGCGGCTTTGCAGTCACCACCGCAAACTGCTCGTCATTGAGCTCGGACCGATAACGCGTGAGTTTTTCGGGCAAGGTATTGCGGTCGCGTTTTACAACGTACTTTTTCATCTATGCAACACGATATTATCACGGATTTGCGCGAACGGCGAGCCATAAACCCGCGACGGATAAGGAACTGATCAGTTGCGGTGCCGGTTACTGCCGGGGCACCCTGCGGCAAATCGCACCGCTTTTGCTAACGGAGTTTGTTTCCGATAAACTCTAGGATTTAGTAAAGACCAGTCATTTTGGAAGAGGATAATAAAGAGACAATGGCAAATGTTCCTATTACGGTGGCACATGGAGACGGCATTGGACCGGAAATCATGGATGCGACTTTGCATATTTTGAAAGAGGCCGGAGCCCGGCTCGATATTGAGACAATTGAGATCGGCGAGAAGGTGTATTTGGCGGGGAACTCGGCGGGCATCGCACCGGAATCGTGGGAATCGCTGCGGCGGACCAAGGTTTTTTTGAAGGCACCGATCACAACTCCGCAGGGCGGCGGATTTTCGTCGCTAAATGTAGCTGTAAGAAAGACTTTGGGGCTTTATGCGAATGTGCGGCCATGCGTTTCGTATCACCCCTTTGTTTCGACAAAGCATCCGGTGATGGATGTTGTCATTGTTCGTGAGAATGAGGAAGACACGTATGCCGGCATCGAGTATCGGCAGACCGATCAGGTCGAGGAGTGTTTGAAGCTCATCTCGCGTCCCGGGTCGGAAAAGATCGTGCGGTACGCCTTTGAATATGCCAAGAAATTTGGGCGGAAAAAGGTGACGTGCTTTATCAAAGACAACATCATGAAGCGGACCGACGGCCTGTTTCACCGCATTTTTGACCAGATCGCACCGGAGTATCCGGGCATTGAGGCAGACCACTGGATCGTCGATATCGGCGCGGCCAAGATGTCCGATACGCCTGAGAATTTTGACGTCATCGTAATGCCAAACCTTTATGGCGATGTTTTGAGCGACGTTGCGGCACAGATTGCCGGCTCTGTCGGGTTGGCGGGTTCGTCAAACATCGGCGAAAACGTGGCGATGTTTGAGGCAATCCACGGCTCGGCTCCGCGGCGTGCAGGGCAGAATTTGGCAAACCCCTCGGGGCTTTTTCTCGGTTCGATCCTGATGCTGGTGCATATTAATCAACCTGATATTGCAGAATTGGCACATAATGCCTGGCTGCGGACGATCGAGGACGGCGTGCATACGTACGACATGTTTAAGGAAGGCACATCGAAGGAAAAGGTCGGCACGCGTGAGTTTGCTCAAGCAGTCGTTGACCGCATCGGCCAGAAGCCGCAGACGCTTAAGCCGGTGACCTATTCGGCCAATGTCGTCGAGACTGACGCGAAGCCGATTTATACGCTGCCGCATCCGGCGGTCAAAGAACTTGTCGGCATCGATATTTTCCTCGATTGGTGGAAGGGAACGTTTTACGGCGTCGCCAACGATCTCGGCGCTTTAGTCGAACAGGTCAACGGCAATGGCCTCAAACTTCAAACTATCGCCAACCGCGGCGTAAAAGTTTATCCTGACGGCCAGCCGGATACGTTTACCGTCGATCATTGGCGATGCCGGTTTGTCTCCGACCAGGGCGAAGGGCATGCGGTAAACAAGCATCAAATTCACGCCCTGCTCGAACGACTGATGGTTGCACATCTTGACGTTATAAAGACGGAAAATCTGTATACCTTCGACGGAGCGAAAGGCTATTCGGCATGAGATAAATGATATCGATAAACTAGCCGGAACACGAGATTTTAAGGAGCAGATCATCGCCGGAAAAAGCGAGGATGAGATTCGGGCAACGTGGGAACCTGGGTTGTCGGCATACAAAAAGATGCGTGCGAAGTATCTGCTGTACAAATGAGTAGAATCCGGGGTCACATCGCAGGTTTTGTCGCATTCATTTTTTTGATGATGCTTTCCGCATTGCCTTGTATGGCCCAGGGCGCGATTTTCCATGATTCTGAGGGCAAACTGGTTTCTAATAATGAGTTTGTCGATATCAGAATGGCTAACTACCTGTCTAAGGATGCAACGGTCGTCAAGACAAGGCCGGATGGCGTGGTCGAGTTTTTCCTCAAGGCCATCCCGCAGGAAGGCAAATCTGCCCCGGCTTTCGATGCAAAAACTCTAACGGGCGAAAGGGTCAATCCGCAAATACTCGCCGGTAAGGTTGTGGTGTTAAACTTCTGGTTTATCGGCTGTGCATCCTGCCGAGCACATCAGCCAAAACTCAATGAACTAAAGGGTAGGTTCGCCGATCAGAAAGATGTAGTATTCGTAGCGGCAACGACCGATCCCGAAGCTGAGGTAAGGAGCTATCTCGGCAAGGAGCGATTTGATTACCTTCAGATCGCCGGCGCTCAGGCGATGTTAAAGCTATTTGATATCAACGAATATCCGAAGAACATAGTTATCGGCCGCGATGGCCGTATCGTTTATTGGCGAAGCGGAATTACAGCTTGGAACAAATTTGAATCCGTCATTCGAACGGAGTTGGCTAAATGACGGCAAAGCGAAACCCGCCACTTGTTTCGATCATCATGGGCAGCAAATCCGACTGGCCGACGATGGAGATCGCATCTAAAACACTGGATGAATTTGGCGTGCCTCACGAAACAAAGGTCGTTTCCGCTCATCGTACGCCAGACCTGCTCTTCGAATTTGCGAAATCGGCCGAGGAGCGAGGCATCGAGGTTATCATAGCCGGCGCCGGCGGCGCAGCCCATCTGCCCGGGATGTGCGCGTCACAAACTGTTTTACCGGTACTCGGCGTACCCGTGGAAAGCAAGGCCCTGAAAGGTCTCGATTCACTCCTATCCATCGCTCAAATGCCTGCCGGCATTCCGGTCGGTACCCTTGCTATCGGGCAGCCGGGAGCAAGGAACGCTGCATTACTTGCAATCGCGATACTCGCCAATTCGCGGCCCGACCTGCGTAAGAAACTGCATGCTTTTAGGTCAAAGCAGACAAAAGTCGTGTTAAGATCGAGTTTGAGAAAGTAGTTATGGAGTTGCATCAGACTAAGAAAACTGTGTTGCCCAATCGAACCATCGTCCTGGATGACCTCCCATTTGAGGCTGGCGAGACGGTAACCGTTACCGTCGCGAAATCAGCTAAGATCAACCCCGACAATCCCTATCCGCTTCGCGGTAGCGTTTTGCGCTACGAATTACCTTTTGAGCCCGTGTTCCCCCTTGAAGACTGGGAACAATCTCAATGATTCTCCTGGATACACACATTTGGATTTGGTACGTTGATGATAAAGAACACCTTTCGCCAACCGCACGGGCGTTGATTGAACAGGAGGCACCTTCGGGTCTCGGCGTAAGTGCGTTTTCGATCTGGGAAGTAGCCAAATCCGTCAGCCTGGGTCGATTGAGTCTGACTCTGCCCACTTGGGATTGGCTCGAGATGGCATCCAATTATCCAGACGTTGTGATTTTGCCTCTTACTCCTGCCATTGCGACCGACTCGGTAAACCTGCCAGGAACCTTTCATAAAGATCCCGGCGATCAAATAATAGTTGCAACGGCCCGCGTTTACGATATTGAACTCTTAACACTAGACTCCAAGATATTGAAGTACGATCATGTTCGGCTCGCAGGCAAATCGTGACAACGCCTGAGATCATAGAAGAATTGCGGCAGTTGGGCGATCCCGCAAATATTGTGGTCCTCGACCGCTACGCTATAACGACGCAATACGCGTTTGGCATCAGAACGCCGGAGTTGAAGGCGTTTGCGCGTGAGGTGAAAAGACTGGTTGCGGACCGTCACGCGACTGCGGTCGAACTTTGGGACACAGGCTTTTACGAGGCGCGGGCAGTGGCGTTTTTCATCGACGATCCACAGAGAGTAACGAGCGAACAAATGGAATCATGGCTGGCCGATTTTGATAACTGGGCGACCGTTGACGGGGCGTGCGGCTATCTGTTTTGCCGGACGCCTTTTGCCTATCACAAAGCATTTGAGTGGGCCGAACGGCAGCCGGAGTTTGAAAAGCGTGCCGGTTTTTCAATGATGGCCTATCTAGCGGTTCACGACAAAAAAGCTGAGGATTCAAAACTCGCTCCTTTCCTGCCGGTTATCGAGAACCACGCTTTTGACTCGCGCAATTTCGTAAAAAAGTCGATAAACTGGGCCCTTAGACAGATCGGAAAGCGAAACCGTGACCTGCACGAGCTTGCCTGCGAAACAGCGAAACGAATCAGGCTGCAAAACACAACATCGGCGAGGTGGATCGCGGCGGATGCACTGCGCGAGCTTAACAGCGAAAAGGTAATCGAACGCCTCAACCGCAAAAAACAGCGGTAAACAAAACGCGATTCCACGAACGATTGAACCTCGTCTAACGGCTGAATCCGCGTTTCGGCCGGCTATGTGTTACTCTGTGGAATCACGTTCTGATGATTCTTCCGGGTTCAACCATCGGTGTTTTCGGCAGCGGCCAGTTGGGGCGAATGTTTGCTCTCGAAGCCCGCAAGATGGGCTATCGCGTACATACTTTTTCGCCGGACAGCGATACGCCAACGGGCCAGGTCGCTGATATCGAGACTTGCTCATCTTACGATGATTTGTTTGCCGTGAGAACATTTGCCCAGAGCGTAGATGTGATCACCTTCGAATTTGAAAATGTACCCTCGGCAACCGTCGAGGCGGCCAATCAATTTGTGGATGTTTTTCCCAAAGGGGAGATCCTGCATACGACTCAAAACCGGCTTCGCGAAAAGAAGTTCCTATCGGACAACAGCTTTCCTGTGACGCCGTTTCGTTCAATAAGAACACTTGACGAACTGCAAATGGCGGTCGGAGAACTCGGGTTGCACTGTGTCCTAAAGACGGCCGGGTTTGGCTATGATGGAAAGGGCCAATCGAAAATATCTGATGCCAATGATATCGCCACGGCGTTTGCAAGTCTAAACGGGTCCGAAGCCGTGTTAGAGGCCTTTGTTGGCTTTGAAAAGGAGGTATCGGTTGTTTGTGCCCGCGGGCAAAATGGTGACTTCGCCCACTACGGTGTGATCGAAAACGAACACACCGACCACATTTTGGATATCTCGTTTGCTCCGGCAAATGTGTCTCAAAAGGTATTAGCGGATGCCATAAATATTTCGCGCGAGATCGCCGAATCTCTAGGCTATGTCGGTACTCTGTGTGTCGAGTTTTTCCTGACAAAGGACGAAAAACTGCTAGTGAATGAGCTGGCACCGAGGCCGCACAATTCGGGCCATCTTACATTTGACGCTTGTGTTACCTCGCAATTCGAGCAGCAATTGCGTGCGGTTTGCGGCCTACCGCTCGGCTTGACCGAATATTATCGGCCCGCGGCGATGGCTAATCTGCTTGGCGATCTGTGGATAAATGGCGAGCCGAAGTGGCCAGCCGCACTCTCATTGCCAGATACCAAGCTGCATCTTTACGGCAAAGTGGAACCGCGATTTGGCCGAAAGATGGGACACCTTACCGCAACTGCCGTGTCGGTCGATGCCGCTGTTCACATCGTTCGTGAAGCAAGGAAGCGGCTAAACAATGCGACGGCCAAGGCTGACGCCGGCGATAACGCCAAGAAAGCCGACGACAACGCTAAGTGAAAGATAAAGAAATGCGGTGAACAACTGCTTTTCCTTAACAAGGCCAAAGATTTCCATTTCAAAAGTTGAAAATGTTGTGAAGGCTCCGATGAACCCCACGACTATTGCTGTACGTAAATTGTCGTTCGACGAAAATCGGTCCGCAAACAGAATCATGAAAACGCCTATGAGAAAGGAGCCGGTGACGTTAATTACAAATGTGGGGAACGGGAATTTGTCAAAAACTACCCCCAGAGGTGAAATATTGGTTAGATACCGTGCCACAGCACCTAAAGCTCCGCCGACCGCGATCGATACGATTTTACCAAACTCCTCCATATCCCCGGTATTATACATTCTTGCTGGAATCAAATCATTTGCCCCTTACCGTTCCACAAAGTAAACTTATGGCTTATGGCTGAAGCTGTCGCCTATTCGAAAACCGCGAGCCGAGCGACCCGATATCACGAAATACTACCGCAAATTTCGGCATTGATCGACGGTGAAACCGACCTGACAGCAAACCTTGCCAATGTCGCGGCGGTACTCAAGGAAGTCTTTGGATTTTTTTGGGTCGGGTTTTATCTCGTTAAGGAGCAACAGCTGGTCCTTGGGCCATTTCAGGGGCCGCTGGCGTGTACGCGGATTAATTTTGATCAGGGCGTTTGCGGCCATGCTTACACGACGCGGCAAACCGTTATTGTCCCTGATGTGGATGAGTTTCCCGGCCATATTGCGTGCGCTTCGGCGTCAAAATCCGAAATAGTCTTGCCAATTATTGGCAGCGACGGTAACGTCCTTGGTGTTTTGGATGTTGACAGCGACCGTTTGGACGATTTTTCGTCAGTGGATGCAGATGGCCTCGGTGCCATAGTAAAAATGATAGAGCGATTCATGTCGGGCCACACGATCCCGGCTGAACATAAATGACAGTGATTGAATTTCCTTATTGGGTTTGGACTACTTTTTTTGCGGTTGTCTTATCGGCGTTGTTTGTCGATATCGGCATTGTAAATCGCAAGTCGCACGCGCCGTCGCGGCGTGAAACGATAGTTTGGAGCATTATCTGGGTCTCGCTTGCTCTCGGTTTCAATGCGTTTGTGTATTGGTTTGTAAACCACACATACGGTGCTGCCGCCGCGGCAACAAAATCAAAAGAATTTCTCACGGGCTATCTGGTCGAGATGTCGCTGTCGATCGACAACCTGTTTGTTTTTCTGTTGATCTTCAGCTATTTCAAGGTTCCCGAAAAATACCGGCACCGAGTGCTGTTTTGGGGCATTTTCATGGCGCTTGTCATGCGAATGGTGATGATCTTTGCCGGGGTTGAACTGGTTGAGAGCTTTCATTGGCTGCTGTATGTTTTTGGAGCGTTTCTCATCTATACCGGCATCAAGATGTTTGGCGAGGATGAGGCTTTCGAGCCCGAGGACTCTGCGATTGTTCGCCTCACTACGAAATTTATTCGAATCTCAAAGCACTACGAAAAGGAGAAATTTTTCGTTCGCGTGGACGGAAAGCGGACCGGGACTTTGCTCCTGCTTGTGTTGATCGTCATTAACGTCGCAGACCTTGTTTTTGCAGTCGATTCGATACCGGCCATACTTGGGATTACGACCGACCGGTTTATCGTTTACACCTCGAATATCTTTGCGATTCTCGGGCTTCGCACGTTCTTCTTCCTGCTTGCTGACCTAGCGAATCGATTTCATTATTTGAAATACGGCCTTGCATTTGTGCTCACGTTTATCGGCGTAAAGATGCTCTTGCCGTTGGCGGCACACGGTTCGATACTATTGGTTGGAGCTGAATCTGACGGAGCGTTTGCCGCATTTGTACGGCGATATTTGAACCACGAGTTTGAGCAGGCCGTAATCAATCTATCCCTAGGGATCGTCGTCGGTGCAATTGCAATTGCGATAATTCTCTCGCTGATTTTTCCGCATAGCGAGCACGCTGAGAGTGAAGGCGAATAATAGTTTGTCCAATGGACAGTAATAGTAAATACCGCAAATTTTACGTTGACTGGTGGAACATCCGCAAGAGTACCATCTATGCGGCCATCGCCCTCGTGATCCTTTGCGGCTTACTATTTGGCGGGTATAAATGGGCCTCGCGTAATAACTGGTTTTTGCCGGATGAGACCGAGGCCTTTCCAAAGGACGCCGCTCGCATCGTATCGTTTGAGGGAGAAGTGCGTATCACCAGGGCGGCGACGCGCGAGACGATCCTGGTTACAAAGGAAACCTACGCCGCTCCGGGCGACATCGTTCAGACCATGTCAGACGGACGGGCGATTATCCAGATGATTGATGGTTCGCGGCAGCAGCTGCGTCCGAACAGCGCTATAACGATCAATGACAACACGTCATTTTTTGGCGGTAAGAATGTCCGCGTTCGGCTCGACGAAGGCCAACTGAATGTCAGAACTGACGAACAGGCCGCGGACACAAATAACATTGTTGAGGTTGCCGATTCAGAGAATAAGCTATTGTCCAACACCGACGCGATGTTTAACGCGGATTCGGCGACTAACGGCGGCGAGATCCGTATTAGCCGCGGTGGCGTCGAAACAACGATTGGCGGCGAAAAGACCGTAATTGGCGAGGGCGAGTTCGCCTCGGTCGATAACGGAAAACTATCGGCGCGGGAAAAACTGATGGCGGCACCGAGGCCCTTGTCGCCCGACAACTCAGCCCAACTCCTGGATTCGGGCGGCGGTGTTGGCGTCACGTTTAACTGGCAGGACGCCGAGGGCAACCCGGCGTCGAGCTATTATTTGCAGATATCCAGGTCGCCAACGTTTGCTTCGGATGCGATTCTGGTTGACCGGAATGGATTGGCAAGCCGCGAATTTAGGCTCGCCGGGCTCACGCCCGGAAACTATTACTGGCGGCTGAAAGCAACAGCACGTTCGGGCCAGGTAACGAATTGGAATGAGCCATGGAAATTTATCGTAGTTCGCGGCGGCGGCGGGGCGGCGATCGAGGCATCTGAATGGTCTGTCGAACGAGTCGGCGGAAGTATATACCTGCTAACGGGCCGGACGAATCCGGGCGTAACGGTCAAGGCACAAGGGCGCGAAACCAATTCAGGGCCGGACGGTACCTTTAAGTTGCAGATCGCCTCGCAATCCGTCGAGACTGCCGTTGAGATTGGCGACGACCGCGGAAATCGGGCGGGATTTGTTATTTCACTCCGCAGCGGTAAGGTTTTGAGACGATATTGACCGGAGGGACCATAGGCCACGTCCACAATCACAATGAATCGAGCCTGACTCGCACACGGCGACTGAAGATTGCACTGCTGTTGACCTTTCTGTACATGATGGTCGAGGCGGTTGGCGGCTGGCTGGCCAATTCCCTAGCTTTGATCGCGGATGCGGGCCATATGCTCACAGATGTCGCTGCCCTAAGCCTTACATTGGGAGCGATCTGGTTTGGCTCGCGACCGGCGACAGCTAAAAAGACATTTGGATACTACCGGCTTGAAATATTGGCCGCCTTTGTAAATGGAATCGCCCTGGTTTTGCTTTCGCTATGGGTGATTTACGAGGCAGTAGAGCGGTGGCAATCGCCGCCTGCAATTAATGGAACCCAATTGACGGTAATCGCGGGAGGCGGCCTTATTGTAAATATCGTCGCCGCAAGGTTGCTGCACGCTGGTCACAAGCACGACCTGAACATGCGCGGAGCGTGGCTGCACGTAATGGGCGATCTGCTGGGATCCGCAACTGCCGTGGTTGCGGGTATCTTGATCATAGGGTTTGGCTGGCTCTGGGCAGACCCGGTTTGCAGCATCCTGATCAGCTTGATAATAATCCTCGGGGCGTGGCGCCTCATCGTGGATTCGGTGAACGTGCTGCTCGAAGGTACGCCCGCCCACATCAGCTTGTCCGCGGTTGAAAATACGATACTCCAAACCGAAGGCGTCGCCGGTGTTCACGATTTGCATGTATGGACGATCTCTTCTGGTATTGATGCTCTTTCAGCCCATATTAGTCACGACAGCAGCGTCGTCCATTCGGAACTCCTCGTTCAAGTGCGAGACCGACTGCATGCGGATTTTGGCATAGATCACTTAACAATTCAGATGGAAACGGTTGATCACGAAGCGGAAGCAATATACGTCTGCGAGACCGGAACCAAATGTTTTGAACCTGCCAAGCAGAGCTAGGCCGACGTCCAGTATTTCCAAAAGCATACTACCAAAATATGCCGAGCATCGAATTAAAGTATGGACGAGACACGATTGCTTTTGAGTATGAACCGGAGCGGTTTACGGTTTTGGGCGGAGCCCATTCTGACGTTTCGCTATCCGATATTGAAATTGGTGCCAAACTTGATAATCCGATCGATACTGAGCCAATAGAGGAAATCGTCTCGCCGGGCGAAAGCATACTTATTGTCGTACCAGATGCTACCCGACAGACAGCGTGTGGGCAGATCGTCAATCTGGTTGTACGGCGTCTGATCGCAAACGGAACGGCTCCGCACGACATACGCATTATTTTTGCCACTGGAATCCATCGCAAGGTGACGGACGCGGAAGCATCGGCAATATTGACGCCTTTTATTGCGCAGCGAATTAAGACATTGGACCACGAGCCCCGGAACCTTCTCGGGCTGCTGCAATTTGGGGAAACCTCGACGGGAATTCCAATCGAACTAAACCGAGCGTTGTCCGAACATGATCACGTAATCATGATAGGCGGTGTTACCTTTCATTATTTTGCCGGTTTTACCGGAGGCCGAAAGTTGATTTGTCCCGGGCTGGCGTCAGCGCGAACCATTGCCGAAACCCATAAACTCGCGTTTGATTGTGCAGCCCGGTCAAGACGAGAAGGTGTCGATACTGGTTTGCTCGATGGAAACGCGGTCAATGAGGCATTTGAGGAGATAGTTGACCATATTAGCCCTGCTTTTGCGATCAATACCATTGTAGATCCGTCGGGGTCAGTCGTTGAGGTGTTTTGCGGCCATTGGAAATCTGCCCATCGAACGGCGTGCAAACGTTATGCTGCTGACAACACGGTCCAACTTGCTGAAAAACGGGATGTGGTAATCGTAACTTGCGGCGGATCTCCGCACGATGTGAATATGATTCAGGCACACAAAGCCCTGGAAGCCGCTTCGCAAGCATGCAACGACGGCGGGACGATTGTACTGGTTGCAGAGTGCGGCGAGGGTCTCGGACGCGTGGATTTTCTGGATTGGTTTGAGGCCGCCGACAGCTCAGAGTTGGCAGGGCGATTGTGTCAAAAGTACAAGGTAAACGGCCAAACCGCCTGGAGCCTGTTGAGAAAGGCGGAAAGATTTGAAATCAAAGTTAAGAGCGAGATCAACGAGGAGCACTTACGCAAAATGCGTCTTTCCCCAATCAGTGCAAAGGGCATTTCCGAGATTTTCAAGACATCAGCGGCTACGGGCTACGTATTTCTTGATGGAGCAAGGTGCCGTGTGCACGTCTAGTTTGACGTTTTGATGTTAAAAGTCCGTGCGATCGAGTCAGTTTGGTTGCGAAGCGAACGCAGTTCATCTTTCTGGCCAGTAAATCTGAGAAGGTAAACGGTGCTGTCGTTTGCCTTTAGGAAGTAAAATCTGCCGCTCATGCTGCGGCCGGCGGCAACATACTCAAAATTATAGACGGCCCCTCGCAATTTACCGGAAAAATT
>Ga0138256_10003946_pt1 | contig 15739 bp, 14 predicted proteins | sample KNB2016incub_MG_FD_105486 | JGI IMG/M metagenome (GOLD analysis project Ga0138256, IMG submission 105486) | Active sludge microbial communities from wastewater in Klosterneuburg, Austria - KNB2014incub_MG | ecosystem: Engineered > WWTP > Activated sludge > Unclassified | place: Austria... | reverse complement strand
GTGTACATATTGTCTCCTTTAGTTATGGAACTACTTTCGCCTTGATCTACAAATGATCTCAGGCAGTTGCGAAGCTAGATCGGAATATGAGATCCGAAAGGCAATCTACGTGTATCCATCATCACCAACCTCGAACACAGAACAGGTACCCCCGACTCGAAACGGAATTGGTCTTGATACTTCCCGGTACAGTAGAGGATTGACGTCCCGTGAAGGTCAGTGTGGTAGACGCACAAGCCGCTTTCCACAACAAATAGCTCTGCCGAATCATCCTGACTGACTATATCGGTCCAGCCGAGTATTCTCCTGAATTGGCCCTTGTACTTTTCATGCATGGGGAGCTGCTTGAAGAGTAATTTCAACCCCTTATTGTCCTTTTCAAGCCAAGTAACTTCGCTGCGAATTTCGGGGCTATACGCTCGGATGGAATATTTGAAGTCGTCCGCGTAAGCGGCTACCCACTCGGAATAGTTTTCAGCGTCGAGCAAGCGGCATCCGCGTTCGATAACACGCCGTATCGCATGCAGCGAATCTGAAACCGACACTTCAGGCATCTGGGCCAATATTGTTTTGTCTTGATCCATATCTACTCCTGCTTTTCTTCGACCGCGGATGCGGCACATAATCCTGTATGACGCTCCCACTCACGATAAAACTCGCGAATCGGAAAGTCATCCTGGCTGAGGCGATTTTCCTCTCTCGCCATCAGGGAGTACTTCGAAGCCTTGCCCATGGTTTCCGTCTGTCTTTCTACCGCAAGGCCATCTTCAGGAAGGTTTCTGCCGAACGGCCCCCAAAACTCTGCATGGTCTCGAATACGACGGCGCCTCATTTCTTCGGGCTCACCTTTGACGCCCAGACCTCGAAATTGAATTAACGTCTTTCCTGGCGCCAGGGGGATTTGGGTGTCGATTCGGATTACGGAAGCGCGGCAATTAAGCATGACATCAGGGAAAATATCTAAAGCACGAAATTCATTCGGCTTTAATCCCGGAAGAGTAAAATCCTCTCGAGATACACTGCCCTGCATTTTTTCGTATTGAATAACCAGTGGATCAACGGTCATATGGCCATTTGGAAATGCGTGCCACTTTCTTTTAAAGTACCCCGGATCTATCATGCTGGTCTTTCGATTAAGCACGTGCAGGAACTCATGATAAAGCTCCATGTTGGTCTCCTGCCAATGCTTCCAATCGGTATTCAAAATCTGTTCGTGAAAATGGAAAACCTCAAGATCCGCTCCATCGAAAACGTCGTCAAACACGCTTAGGCATCCAGCAAGATATTCTTCAAGAGGCGATGCGTTGTCGTCCAGATTAACAAATACTAAGCCGCGCATGATCTCGCATCGGACCTGCTTAAGCCCGCATTGAGCCTTGTCGATCTTTACGCATTCATACGCCTCTTCGCGGGGAATATCGATGCATTTGCCATGCGCATCGTATGTCCACCTATGGAATAGGCATTCAAACTTTCGTGCATTGCCGGCAGTTTCTTCGACAAGTTTTACTCCACGATGCGAACAGGAATTCACCAATGCTCGAATCGTCAAATCGGGACCACGGACAATCAGGAGTGGGATACCCGCCACCGTGGTCGTTCGAAAATCGTTTATTTGGGCGACCTCGGATTCGCAGCACACGAATTTCCATACTTTTGAGAAGATGGTCTGCTGCTCAATGTCGAATATTTCCTGACTGCAGAAAATATTATTATCGACATAATGAGTTTTCGGTAATCGATCCCAAAAAATATTGGAATAAGCTGTACGGTTGCTCATATCACTCCTTTGTGCAATGTATATCCATTGAATAAAAATCAAATTCGAAGAGATCTAAATAAGAACCTGAATCCGTGATAAGAATCAGAGAATTTTTCATAATCTCTATCGAAATTAACAACTTAGCCGTCAAGTGCTATTCACCCAGAGGGTGAGAAAAACCATGACCGACTTCATTATCAAGAAGCTCAAATACGACCTCTCCTCCAATGCCGGTTTGACACTCGTGGGGCAATTCCTTAAGCGCACGGAGAGCAACAAGCGCGTTGACCATGCTTTTCCTCTCGCAGGCAAAGGCATCATCAATGGCGACATCTCGAAGAGCCACTTGGGCCTGTTGGTGCAAGGCAAGAACGACTTTGACGCCATTGAGGCGTTAGAGGCCATGAGTTCCGTCTTTTGCAGCCCGCTCGATTGATGAGCCCGAACTTGAGGTCGGGGTTGAAGTGAGGTGTGTAGCTCATAGCATGACGTGTGTGATGTGTCAGACCTCGCAAGTTGCATGCCAAAATCGTCGGGATTTAGAAAAATCTCGAAAATTTAGTGGAAAACACCTAGAAATTTGATTCTTATCGATGGTTTTTTATCCTCGATTGGGTGGTGTCCATGCTTTGACAAATGCCATTTTTCGATGCAATATCGATTAAATTACGCAATTGAACTATTCGAACCAGCTGCAATTTACCAAATGATCAAAACCATCGCCGATCCGTGTGTTCAACACGGCATCGTGCCCCGATGGCGTAATATCGAGAAAATGGCCTCATGGCCTTGCCAGGAGATGATGTGCCCCTGAACTTCAAATACCCGCCGGACAGCGACTTGCGTCGCCTGTTGCGCTTCGAGCCCGACAACGGCGCCATCTGGCTGGGCGACCGGCGCATGGTCTTGATGCACACCATGGCGCTGGCAGCGCTGCGCGAGGATCTGCTCAGTTCGGTCGGCCCCGAGCACGCCCGACGTATCATGACACGCATGGGCTACGCCTCGGGACTGTGCGACGCCGAGTACGCCAAGAAGATGCGCCCCGGCCAGGCGCTGCAGGACAGTTTTCTGGTCGGGCCCCAACTGCACATGCTCGAAGGGGCAGCGCGCGTCACGCCAGTCAAGCTCACGTTCGATGTGCCGGCTGGCCAGTTTTACGGCGAGTTTCGCTGGGACCACTCCTGGGAGGCCTACGCGCACCGGCAGAAATTCGGCTTGGTCGACGACCCGGCTTGCTGGACGCTGCTGGGCTATGCCAGCGGCTACACCAGCGCGTTCATGGGGCGGCTGATCCTGTTCAAGGAGACCCTTTGCGCCGCCTGTGGCGCTGACCACTGCCTGATCGTCGGCCGCCCGATCGAAGAATGGCCCGTTGGCGAGGCGCATCGTGTCTACTTCACCGACGAATCACTGATGGAAAAGATGGAGGCCCTGCAGCCGCAGGTGGAAGCCTTGAAGTCAACGCTTGCGCCTGTCAGTCAGGGCGGTCAGTTGATTGGCGTCTCGGCGGCTTTTCGCAAGGCTTACGCGCTGATGCAAAAGGCTGCGCAGACCCAGGTCACGGTGTTGTTGACCGGCGAGACTGGCGTAGGCAAGGAGCGCTTCGCGCGCGCCCTGCACGAACTCTCAAGCCGTGCCGACGCACCGTTCGTGGCGGTGAATTGCGCCGCCTTGCCTTCCGAGCTGATCGAGGCCGAGCTGTTTGGCGTGGAGAAGGGGGCCTACACCGGCGCACACGCCTCGCGCGCCGGACGCTTCGAGCGTGCCGACGGCGGCACCCTGTTGCTCGACGAGGTGGCTGAGCTGCCAATGGCGGCCCAGGCCAAATTGCTGCGCGTACTGCAAGAAGGTGAAATCGAACGCGTGGGTGGCGAGACCACGCGCAAAGTCAATGTGCGGCTGGTGGCCGCCACCAACGTCGACCTGGAGCAGGCGGTGCGGGCCGGCCGTTTCCGGCGTGACTTGATGTACCGCCTCAATGTCTATCCCATTTGCATTCCGGCGTTGCGCGAGCGCCATGCCGACATCGAGCTGCTGGCGCAAAGCATGCTGGTGCGCTTTTGCGCGCTGCACAACACGCGCCTCTCGGGCTTTGGAGAGCGAGCCCTGCAGGCATTGCAGCAGCACGACTGGCCGGGCAACGTGCGCGAGCTGGAAAACCTGGTCGAGCGGGGCGTGATCCTGGCGAGCCAGGGCGGCATGGTGGAAGTCGAGCATCTTTTCCCCAACCAGCCGGAGGCGGTGCAGACCGGCCTGGACGCGCGCGGCCAATTGGCCCGGTTGCCCAGCGCGCAGGACGACGACCTGAGTGCGCGCATCTTGGATAGCGGCAGCTCGCTGGAGGAAATCGAGGCGCGCGTGCTCGACCACGCGGTCGCCCGCGCCCGCGGCAACCTGTCCGAGGCAGCGCGCCTGCTGGGCCTGACCCGGCCGCAACTGGCCTACCGGCAAAAGCACCGGCAGGCCGCAGGCGCTGGCGCGCAAACGCTTGAAACCAAACACCTTCCGGGAGCGTTGTGATGTCGACCCAGAAACACCGTCTCGGCGCCCACCCCGAAGCCGAAATAACCACCCCGCGCACCTTGGTCGAACGCGCCTATCTGGGCCTACGCCATGACGTGGTGTGCGGCAAGCTCGCACCCGGAGAGCGGCTGCGCGTGGAGCACCTGAAAGACCAGTACCAAGTCGGCGCCGGCACCTTGCGCGAGGCCTTGTCGCTGCTGGTGTCCGACGCGCTGGTCACCGCCGAGGGCCAGCGCGGGTTCCGGGTGGCGCCGATCTCGCTGGCCGACCTGGAAGACGTGACCAATACCCGTGTCATGCTGGAGACCGAAGCCTTGCGCCAGTCGATCCGTCACGGTGACGCGCACTGGGAAGCCGCGCTGGTGGCCAGCTACCACCTGCTGACGCAAACCGAAAGCGACCCGGCCGGACCCGAACCCGACCTCTGGGAGCGTCGCAACAAGGCCTTCCACGAAGCGCTGATCGCCAGCTTCGATTCGACCTGGAGCAAGTATTTCCTGGCCATCCTGTACCGCCATGCCGAGCGCTACCGCAACATTAACTGGCGGCTGACGGCCGCCCACGCCAGCGGACGCGACGTGCACCGCGAGCACGAAAACATCTTTCGCGCCGCCATCGACCGCCAGGAAGCGCGCGCTGCGTTGGCCCTAGAAGCCCATGTGCGGCTGACGCACGACATCGTCAAACGCCAGGCGCAGCTCGGATGAAGCCAACGCGGCCCCCGGCCAAGGGTGTGTCCACGCACTGAACGCCCATCGTGATGGTCGGTACTGGGACCAGCCTCGCGGGGCTGGATTGCCGGCACTGCGGTGCAGTTGCAGCAGGTCGAGCTGTTTGCAGCCTGGGTTTATGAATGTTCATGTTGTCAGTGCCCTTTAAATACGGGCGCAAGCAACTATCAATTCGAGCCAATTGCAGAACTCAACGCAAAAGTGGGGGGCGGTGCTTGATACGGAGCCTGAGTGGTTGCAAAGTGAGCGGCTAGCCGCACCCTCTTGACTTCGTCGGCACGACTTTGCTGCCGCCGGCCGGCGATCAGGCGTCGGGCTTGGACCAGCGGTGCGGCAGCAACTCGTCGATGCGGCTGTTCGGATGGCTGGGAAGCCGTTCGAGCACGTCGCGCAGGTACGCCCACGGATCGTGCCCATTGAGTTTGGCCGACTGCACCAGGCTCATGACGATCGCCGCGCGTTGGCCGGCTAACTCGCTGCCGCAGAAGAGCCACGCCTTCCTGCCCATTGCCCAGGGCTTGATTTGGCGCTCGATGAAGTTGTTATCGCGCCTTCGAAAAGCTCGACGATTCGGCGCACACTTGGCTCGATCCACTTCGCAACTGCCGCGCCTGTAATGCCAGGTCGCACTCGCGCTTACCCGACGAGCCCAGTTCGCTTCGTTTCCTTTCAACTTGGACCCCCAAGGCTGCGGCGGCTGACCTCTCAACGCAGCATGGCTGCCACGCCGGCAAGTGATACCAGTACAACGCAGACCACACAACCCGCCATAACGCGCGATGTTGCTCTGGCAGGTGTCTTCGCGAGTTGGTGGCGCCGCCCTTCCCCAATCAACAGCATGCCTCCGGCAATCGCGAGAGATCCGATACCGAGGAGTTCGATAGGCCGATCGCCCGCGTTAACGCCGAGGCGAAGCACCAATAACGAGTTGACGATCATCGCCAGCCCGGTTCGGCTCCACGCGAGCGCTGTTCGTTGGGCTTGAACGCCCCGGTCTGTCGGGCGCCTCACTGGCGTGCAAGCACGACCGCAGCGCTTGCCGACAAAGTCATGATGCAGATCGACACGACAGGCAAGAGTCTTGAATACGGGAGCGGCCGCGAATGCCGCATCGCGATTTCATTCGCCTTCCAGCGCTGGTATGCGCCTGCTCCCAGTACCGCCGCGAGAACCGCCAGAGCCACGCTGGCACCCGCGATGAAGGCCGCCGGCTGGATATGAGCCGCGAACTCATGCAAGAGGATGGCACCCGCGAGAATGGCAAGCGCCGTTCTGACCCAGGCGAGAAACGTCCGCTCGTTCGCCAACGAGAAGCGGTAGTCCGGCTCTTCGCCCTGCTCATGCCATTCTGGCCCTTGCTCCATCAAGAAACAACCTGGTAATAAAGGTTTTGGGGATGGCGCGCCTGGGCGAAGAAGAACCACCGCTCCGCCAGCACGCCCGCCAGCTGAATCGGCACTGCTACAAGCCATGCCGCGCTCCATCCACTGGTCACCGCAAAACCCACGAGCGCGAGCGGCGCCGCGAATGCGAACAGCTGGAAGATGATCTTCATTCGCCGGAATGCAGCGACCGACGCGTGGTGAAAGAATTCCCGTGTGTTGAATGAGCCCCCCGTCATGCCCATGGACTTCTGGACGATGACGGTGGACTTGATCCCCGTAGCAGACTGGAGGGTGCATTTGGGCTTCAGCCTGGCATTGCGACGCAGCGCCAGCACACGTGTCAGCCATGCGAGCGTCGTGACGGCAAACGCCCATGCGCCCAGGCGCGCGACGAATTGAGGCTGCCCGGAAGCAACGCCCAGCGCTCCCGCAAGAACCAGCCCCGACGCAAGGCCGATGACGGTGTAGTTCACGATGGTCAACGGATGCGCCCACTCCTGGATGAACCGGATGCACGCGTAGATCATGGCCGTGCAATACCAGAGCAGCGCGGACACGGCAATCACGGCCAGCGGAAGGAGCGCCGTGACATCGCCGGGGCGCGCGGAGAAAGTCAGCATGCCAGCCCACAATCCCACGAGCAGGATGAATATCGGCAGCACGATGACTTCGCGCGACATCCAGGACGTTCGCCACATCATCGCGGCGCGCCAGGCCCGCAGGGGACGCCCCAGGTGAAAGAAGGAAGCCACCAGCGAGACGATAGCAAGCGCCACCGCAACCCAGAGTGATCGCGCGACGAACGCGTTGTCCAGGCCAGCGCCAAGGAGCTGCGACAGCGCAAGGATCACGGCCAAACCCTGGGCCGCACCGGCCAGCGTGGTGAAGATGATGATCGAGAGTGCGGGGTTCATCAGGCTTCCAGGACAGGTTCGGGCGAATCGGCATCATCGGCTGGCATCTGCAGGTGGCCGGTCTCGACGTCCATGCCTACGTCGCGGCCGCTCACGCTCACCACCGCTCGCGGCAGGTAGTGATTGGCCGGTTGCGTTTCCCATTCCGGCATGAGCTGGTAGCCGCCGCGCTCCCTGATGGCCTTCGAGACTTCGGAATTCGCGTCCTTGATGTCGCCGAAGAGGCGCGCGCCGGTGGGGCACGCCTTCACGCAAGCCGGCTTCCTGTCCTGTGGGGGGAGCAGCTCGTCGTAGATCCGGTCGACGCACAGCGTGCACTTGGTCATGACCTTGCGCTCGGCGTCCAGCTCCCGCGCGCCGTACGGGCAGGCCCAGCTGCAGTAGCTGCAGCCGATGCACTTGTCGTAGTCGACGAGGACGATGCCATCCTCGGCACGTTTGTAGCTGGCGCCTGTCGGGCACACCGGCACGCAGGGCGGCTCCTCGCAATGCAGGCAGCTCTTCGGGAAATGAATCGTCTGCGTATCCGGGAACGTGCCGGCCTCGTAGGTTTGGACCCGATTGAAGAAGGTTCCGGAGGGTTCCGCACCATATGCATTCAAATCCGTCAGCGGCCCCGCGGCGCCGGAGGTGTTCCACTCCTTGCACGACGTGACGCAGGCATGGCAGCCGACGCACACGTTGAGGTCGATCACCAGCGCTAATTGTTTTGCGAGAGTCGCCTGGTTTGCGTTGGTAGTCATGGATATCTGACGTCGATGTAGATTGCGCTCGTTGGCGTCTGTTCTTCTTGATGCTGGACCGAGTGGTTGGCAGGCACCTGCGGAAGGGTTTCGGAGCCTTCTTCAGGCGCAGGCCGAATCCGCACCCGCACGTCATACCAGCCCGCCTGGCCGGTCACCGGATCCGAGTTGCTGATGGCACCGCCCTTGAACGGTAGCTCTTCGGTGATCAGGTGATTGAGCAAAAAGCCTTTGCGGGATTCGTCCGCTTTGGGCTCCAGGCTCCAGGCGCCGTTGGCCTTGCCGATCGCGTTCCACGTCCACACCGTACCCGGCTCCACTGCTTCGCTGTAGCGGACCATGCAGCGGACCTTGCCCCATTGACTCTCGAGCCAGCACCAGCCACCGTCCGGGATGCCCGCCTTCGTTGCAGTCGACGAGTTGACGTACAGGTAGTTATGGCTGTGGATCTGCCGCAGCCAGGCATTCTGCGAGTCCCATGAGTGGTACATGGCCATCGGCCTTTGCGTGATGGCGGCCAGGGGATAAGCCTCGGCATCCGTGCAGGCTTCCTCGAGCGGCGGATACCAGAAGGGCAGCGGGTCAAAGTAGGTGTCGATGCGGCCCCGCAGATGCTCGGGGGGCTGCCGGCCGCGGCTCTTTCCCTGCGCTGCGAGGCGGAAACTCTGGAGCGTGTCCGAATAGATGGCCAGCTGCACAGGGTCGTTCCTCTGGCGCCAGCCCTTCTCCATCGCGAAGTCGAGGTAAGGGCGATTCCAGTTGCGCATGTATTGCTGGTCCGGCGGCATGTGGTACTGAAACACGCAGTTGTTCTTGGCGTACATCTCCCACTGCTTGGGGTTCGGTTCACCCTTGAGGTGCTGCGAGCCGTCCTTGCCGCGCCACCCCATGAGGAAGCCGACACCCGGCTGGGGCTGGAAGTTGACGACGAAGTCGGGATAGTCCTTGAACTTCCGGGTGCCGTCGGCAAGGATGAAAGCGGGAAACTTCAGGCGAGACGCGAGTTCGATCAACACTTCCTGGAAGGGCCTGCATTGCCCGCTCGGCGGCACGACGGGAACGCGGACCGAATCCACGGGCCCATCGAATTCGGAGATGGGCCTGTCCAGCATGCTCATCACGTCATGCCGTTCCAGGTAAGTGGTGTCGGGCAGCACCAGGTCCGCGAAGGCGACCATCTCGCTCTGGAATGCGTCGCAAACGACGAGAAACGGGATCTTGTACTCGCCTGTCTCGTCACGTGCGTTCAGCATCTCTCGCACTGCCATCGTGTTCATCGTCGAATTCCATGCCATGTTGGCCATGAATATCAGCAAGGTGTCCAGGCGGTAAGGATCGCCGCGAGTGGCATTGGTGATGACGTTGTGCATCAACCCATGCGCGGAGAGCGGGTGCTCCCATGAGAACGCGTGGTCGATCCGAAGAGGGGTTCCGTCCTCATGGATGGCCAGCTCTTCCGGGCTCGCGGGGAAACCCAGCGGCGCCGCATTGAGCGGCGTGTTCGGCTTCACCATCGCCGGGTCGTTGAACGCCCTGTAGTTCGGCACGATGTGCCGCGGATACGGCGCCTTGTGCCGAAAGCCGCCGGGCGCGTCGATGGTGCCCAGGATGCTCATCAGCACTGCCAGTGCCCTCACGGTCTGGAAGCCGTTGGAGTGGGCAGCCAACCCCCGCATCGCATGGAAGGCGACAGGCCGGCCCTGCGTGGTCTCATGGCGCTTGCCCCACGCGTCCGTCCAGGGAATGGGCAGCTCGAAGGCCTGGTGCAGCGCTGTTTGCCCAAGCTCCCGGGCCAACTTGCGGATGCGCGCTGCGGGAATGCCTGTAATGGTCTCGGCCCACTCCGGGGTGGTTGTCTGCACGCGCTCGCGCAGAAGCTGGAACGCCGGCGCGACGCGCGTGCCGTCCGCCAGCGTGTAGTGGCCTTCCAGTGCCAGCGCCCGCCCTTCCTCGATCCCTTCGGGGTAGGCCGTTACGACGCAGTTGCCTGCCATATCCCAGGCCAGCTTGTTGTGGGGATTGCGACCGTCGCCCGGCCGGCCGGCAGCGGGATCGAAGGCGAACAAGCCTTCACGCTCGCCCTCGTCCAGCACCACGAGCTGCGGCGCATTCGTGAACCGCTGCAGGAATGGCCGGTCGATCATGCCGGTGCCGATCAGTTCGTGCAGCAGCGCCATGAAGAGCGCGCCGTCCGTACCGGGGCGGATGGGAATCCATTCGTCGGCGATCGCTGAATACCCGGTGCGGATGGGATTGATCGAGATGAAGCGCCCGCCATCCCGCTTGAACTTCCCCAGCGCGATCTTCATCGGGTTGCTGTGGTGATCCTCGGCGGTGCCGATCATGACGAACAGCTTGGCGCGGTCCAGGTCGGGCCCACCGAATTCCCAGAAGCTTCCACCGATGGTGTAGATCATTCCGGCGGCCATGTTGACCGAGCAGAATCCGCCATGGGCGGCGTAGTTCGGGGTGCCGAACTGGCGGGCGAACAGGCCGGTGAGCGCCTGCATCTGGTCGCGGCCCGTGAACAGCGCGAACTTCTTGGGGTCCGTGGCGCGGATGCGCCCGAGGCGCTCCGTCAGGATCTCGAACGTACGCTCCCAGGAGATCGGCTCGAACTCCCCTGCCCCACGCTCGCTTCCTGGCTTGCGCAGCAGCGGCTGAGTCAGGCGCGCGGGGGACTTCTGCTTCATGATGCCGGCGCTGCCCTTGGCGCAGATCACCCCCTTGTTGATGGGATGGTCGGGGTTGCCGTCGATGTACCGGATTTCCCCTTCTCGCATGTGCACCCGGATGCCACAGCGGCAGGCGCACATGTAGCACGTGGTCGTCTTGACTTCCGTGCTGGCAGTCAGGCTCGCGGTCGCATCATGGATCGGCTTTCGGGAAAGGAATTCAAACATTCGACCAATCGTAGAGGTCATTCATCAATCGATATAGTGGATAATTTTGCTCACGATGAACGATAAACATGATCAACGGGTCCGACTAACGATTCGCCAGCTGGAAGTGTTTTCGGCCATCGCGCGGGGCGGGACGACGCATGCGGCTGCGGGCCAGGTAGCTCGATCTCAGTCCGCAGCAAGCAATGCGTTGTCCGAGTTGGAGATCACGCTTGGGGTTCAAGTTTTCGACCGCGTCGGGAGACGACTGGTCCTGAACGAGAATGGTCGCGCCTTGCTGCCACATGCGGCAAGCATCGTCGAGCAGGCGATCGAGACGGAAGCGATGTTTGCCGGCGATCACGCGGCAGCGCTTCGCCTGGCCTCGAGCTACACGATTGGCGAATATCTGCTGCCGGAACTGATCGCCGCATGGAAACTGGGCCATCCCCGCGGCGCCATCAAGTTGAGCATCGCGAATACGTTTGAAGTCTTCGATTCCGTCGCATCGTTCATGGCAGACGTGGGGTTCATCGAAGGCCAACACTCGCATCCCGACCTCATTGTCAGGCGTTGGCGCACCGATGCGCTGGCGGTTATCGCCTCTCCGGACCATCCTTTCGCCAAGCGACGCCCCTCTATCGCACAGTTGGGGCATGCCCTATGGATTCTGCGTGAGCCCGGCTCTGGAACGCGCGAGGCGGTAGATAGCTGGCTGATTTCACACCTCGATCGCGTTCAGGTTGATCTTGAGTTGGGAAGCAACGAAGCCGTCAAGCGTTCGGTTGCCTCGGGCCTGGGGCTGGGGTGCCTCTCGCGCCATACGGTGGCCGATGCAGTTCGCGAGGGCTGGCTGGTAGAGGTAAAGACTAGCCTTCCCGAGTTTCGCCGAACACTCGCAATCGTCGTTCATCGAACCAAGCGTCTCGGCAGTGTTTCGCAGGACTTTCTGAGGCACTGCATGCGTTCGACCGAACCCTGATTCAGAGGCTTGTCCGTTGGGCGTTCGGCGGAGAGCGCCGCGGACGCAAACGACCATTTGCCGCGAAGAGCTGCCCGGGTGGCTGCAGCCGCTCTCTTCGCGGCTGCGCGGCACGGAATCCGGGCGACATAGCGGCTCGGCGCGCTCCTCACGCTCAGCACGCACAATGGCCTCGATATGTTCGGCTACTGGTTCCACGGTCAGGATCCAGAAGAAATTTCGGAGCCGGCCGACCACATCACGCAAGAAATTCATGCGGAGCGCGAAGGCTTCCTGGCGCTGAGCCTCCATCCGCGGTTCACACGAGCCATCACCAACGGCAAACCTTCCGACGCCGATACGTTTCGCCACTCCGGAGACCTCGACTTCGCATTCAAGCCGGTCGCACAGCTGAAAGCCGAAGTGGCCTCGCTCGCGGCCAACGGCATGGGCACGATGTTCGAGGACCTGATTTACCCCGAGGGGCGCATTGAGCCGCACACCTACACCACCCTGAGGCCCGTGTGCGACGCCATCGCCGCAATTGAACCGTGGATGGGTGGAACGCCTGTGCCTTACGTGGCAGTATTCTTTTCCAAGCACACGCGGCTTCACTTTGGGCAGAACGACCCCGGCGAGCGCTATCTTCTAAATTTTCTTGGCGCTTGCAAGGTCCTGCTTGAAAGCCACATCCCCTTCGACATAGTCACCGATCGCGGATTGACGGCGAAGGACCTTTCCCGATACCGTGCGCTGGTGCTACCTAATGCGGCATGTCTGGATGACGTGCAAAACGAAGCTGTGCGCAACTATGTCGAATCGGGCGGGGGCCTTGTGTCGACCTTTATGACTTCTCTCTTCGACAGCACAGGGAAGATACGGAGCGACTTCGGTCTCGGGCAGGTACTCGGCGCGAAGTTCCGCGACACCGTCACCTTGCCCCTCAGCTATCTGAAGTTTGATGCGGAGACCGAGTTAGCACGAGGCTTGCCGCCCGATGTACCGCTGTTGCATCGAGCAATCCAAACTCGAGTGCGCGTCTGTGCAGAGGCCGTTGCCCAAGGACGCATCGTCTATGGCCAGCATGGCCTGAACCGTCTGTCGTCGCCTTGTCACCCTCCTGAGATGTCGGCTTCAACCTATCCTGCGATGGTCCTCAATTCGCCAGGCAAAGGCCGTTCAGTGTACTTCCCTGGCCAGCCCGACGGACTCTATGCCAAGTGGGGACACCCGGAATACAAAGTGCTGCTGACCAACGCTGTGACGTGGGCCGCGGGTCAAGCGGCACCGTTACAAGTCGACGCCCCAATGTGCGTGGAGGCCACCTTGCTCGCCCAGCCGGAGCAGGGCAGAGTAGTGGTCCACTTGGTCAACTACCAACCCGAGCTCGGACGCACGTTCACCCTGACGCGAGAGAAGTTCGTAGCCTGAAAGGGCTGCTCGTGAGCTCGGACCATGAGTTGCAGATGCCCGTAGCGGGGCACACCGGTAACGAACGAGAATTGTTCGATTTCAACTCTGCAATATCGAGGAACTAAGTGGTCGTCCCTGAAGAATCCCCGGAGCCCGCATAAACACTGGTCTTTGGGGTGATGGCCGATGGCCGGAACTCCCAGTTTGATTTCCAATAGGGGCTGTTTTCTGGGAGTTCTGCCGTGCTGTTTGCCTGCCCCGCCACCGACGATTTCTTCCGTTCGCGCATCGATCACATGATCGACCTGCGCCATCCGCTGGCCGTGCTGTCCTCGCGCATGCCCTGGCAAGAGATCGAAGCGCGGGTGGCCCAGGTCTTCTCCCGCAAAGGCCGCGCCGGCGTGGCCATGCCAGACCTGGACCTCTTCGGTGAACAAGCACTGCGCGCACCGGCGACCAGCAACGCAGGACGCCCCCGGGTTCCGCTGCGCATCATGATCGCGCTGCTGTACCTCAAACACGCCTTCAACGAGTCCGACGAGGGCGTCGTCGAGCGCTGGGGAGAAACACCGACCTGGCAATTCTTCTCGGGCCAGGCGTACTTTGAACACCACCGCCCCTGCGACGCCACCACCCTGGTCAAGTTCCGCCAGTTGCTGGGCGAAGAAGGTGTGGAGGAGCTGCTGGCGCAGACCATCAACGTGGCCGTGGACCTCAAGCTGATCAAGCCACAAGAGCTCACCCGCGTGATCGTGGACAGCACGGTACAGCACAAGGCCATTGCCCACCCCACCGACAGCCGCTTGCTGGAGACGGCACGCGCCAAGCTGGTGGAGGCGGCCAAGGACGCCGGCATCGATCTGAAGCAGACCTTTGCCAAGGAGGGTCAGCACCTCAGCCACAAGGCCGGGCGTTATGCCCACGCCCGCCAGTTCAAACGCATGCGCAGCGCCATCAAGCGCCAGCGCACCATCGTCGGCCGACTGCAGCGCGAGATCGATCGCAAGGCCAGCGCCATCGGGGCTGCCGTGCGGCAAGCGTTGGGCGAGACCTTGAACAAAGCCCATCGCATCGTGGCCCAGAGCGGCCAGCGCAAGGCTGCCGATGGACAACCCAAGCTCTACGCCTGGCATGCGCCCGAGGTGGATTGCATCAGCAAGGTGCGACGTGAAGTCGCTTACATCATTGTCTCGCCCGCCCACAAGGTTGGAGACGAGACCGGCCGTTCCGTCGGCCGTAGCCTACCTGTGCATGCGCTGCTGGCAACGGCGGCGTGTGAAGCCACAGGGATAACGTATCGGGCCTTCGGGCCGCGCCGGCTTCCGCGAGGAAGCGGCGTCACCTGCCAGCATCACGGCGGATGGGATGCAAGGCTGAGTGGCATGGTCAACAGAAGTGAACTGCTACAGGCATCGTTATGCATAACAAGCCAAAGATGCTGACAGGCTTGAACCAAAACGGTACGTGGTCGGCTGCGCCTCCCTTTGCTACGGCGCACACGGATATGAAGACCACCGGTGTACAGGCAGGACCTACCCCACGCGTTGTGATGTATGCGGAACACGGTAAGCCCGACGAGCCGCCGGTAACGGCAGGTCGACTGCGAGGAAGACTGATGGCTCAGCGGGTAGAGGAATGCGGAGCAAGCAAATGTCGTTCTGTAATCGAACGAATACGGGCTGCAACATCGTCCGGCGCGAAAGCGAGCTGACTTCCGCGAGGTCTTCCATGGCAAGAGAGCCTGAGAAACCGCGATCAGGAGGAAGGCAGATGACGGTGCCAGCACGCACGGCGAGAGCCACTACTGCCAGCACTGGTGCGCCTCCAGCCTTTGAGGAAACATGGGATCAGATCAACTGGGACCAAGCCACCGAAGAGGTCACGCGGCTACAGGTGCGTATTGCCAAGGCTACACAGGCTGGCAGGTGGAACAAGGTCCAGGCCTTGCAACGCCTGCTGACCCGCTCGCACAGCGGCAAGCTGCTTGCCGTCAAGCGGGTGACGGAGAACGCAGGCAAAAGGACGGCAGGCGTCGACGGCAAGATCTGGAAGACGCCGATGTCGAAGATGAAGGCATCGCAAGCACTGACGCACAGGGGCTATCAGCCGCTGCCACTACGGCGCGTGTACATCCCGAAGAGCAACGGAAAGAAGCGCCCGCTGGGTATTCCGACCATGCACGATCGGGCCATGCAAGCGTTGTGGTCGCAGGCGCTGAACCCTGTTGCAGAAACGACGGCCGACAAGAACTCGTATGGCTTCAGGCCCCGGCGATCGACGGCCGATGCCATAGAGCAATGCTTCAATGCGCTCGCCAAACGCGACTCGGGGTCTCCTCGTTTTCAGTGCAATAAGTGACGGTACGCAAAGCTAGCACTGGCGCGGGGGTGGTCTGGGTAGACCGTTGATTTCATTGACTTTC
>Ga0138256_10003945_pt1 | contig 15740 bp, 12 predicted proteins | sample KNB2016incub_MG_FD_105486 | JGI IMG/M metagenome (GOLD analysis project Ga0138256, IMG submission 105486) | Active sludge microbial communities from wastewater in Klosterneuburg, Austria - KNB2014incub_MG | ecosystem: Engineered > WWTP > Activated sludge > Unclassified | place: Austria... | reverse complement strand
TTCCCGCCGCTCACCGTGAGGACGATGCTGCCATTGCAATCACCAGCGCAGGTCACGTCCGTTACCGATCCGCTCGCAACGATCGGCGGTGGTGCGGGTACGGTGAATGCGATCATGGTATCACAACCCAGCGCATCCGCAACGGTGAGTGTATAGGCTTGCGGACAAAGTCCCGTTACATTCGGAGTGCCCTGTCCACCACCGGGCGCTGGTGACCATACATAGGTATACGGTGATACTCCCCCACCTGCGATCACACCGGCACTGCCATCACACACACCCGGACAAGAGGCTGGCAGGATTTGCAATGAAAGCGTGATGGGCACCGCATCAAGAATGGTGAAGGGGACAGTGAGCGGGCATCCGTGTGCATCGGTGATGAGCACGCTGATCGGACCAGCGCACAAGCCGCTCGCCGAATTCGTTCCCTGACCAATAGCAGGAGCGGGCAACCATAGATAGGTGTACGGTGATGTACCTCCACTCACCAATACGCTGGCCGTTCCATCACACGCACCGCCGCACGTCACGTCCGTGTGATCCGGTGTGGCATCCAATGGTGGCGGTTCATTGATCGTGAACGTGATCAGTGTATCACATCCATTCGCATCGGTCACCAACACACTTCCCGGTCCCGCGCAGAGTCCGGTCACCGATGGTGTTCCTTGCCCAGCACCCGGCACTGGTGCCCATGTGTACATGTATGGTCCCACTCCACCGGTAACCACGAGGATCACTTCGCCATCACACACACCGGCGCATGAAGCATCGGTCACGGTGGATGACACATCAAGCGGAGGTGGCGCATTCACAATGAAGATCACCGTGGTATCACAGCCCGATGGTGTGGTCACGGTCACTTGACAAGGCCCTGCACATAGCCCGGACACATTCACCGTTCCTTGCCCGACCGGAGGAACCGGCGACCAAACAATAGAGTACGGCGGAACGATCCCTCCGATGGTGATCACGATGGATCCGTTGCACGCATCACTGCATGTGGCATCGGTCACGGTGCCTTGTACATCAATGGCCGGAGGCGCATCAATTACGATGGGTACGAGCGTATCGCATCCGCTGACCTGATCGGTGATCAGGACAGTGTAAGCTCCTTCGCACAGCCCTGTCGCGCTGCCGCTGTTCTGTCCGCCACCCGGCGGCGGTGCCCAGGTGAAGTTGAACGGTCCCGGGGATCCCGTCGGCGTCACCGTCGCGCTGCCGTCACAAGCACCGAAGCAACTCGCATGTACGATCAGCGCGTTGGGAATGATCGGCGGCGGTTGCACGATCTCGAACACCAACATGGTATCACAACCATTCGCATCCGCGATCAGCACATTGTGGTTCCCGGCGCAGAATCCGGTGGCGTTCGGCGTGCCCTGGCCAGCAGCCGGAGCGGGTGTCCAAGTGATCGTGAAGGGCGGCGTACCACCAGCCGGGTTCACCGTGCCCGTGCCGTTGCAGTCCCCGAAGCACGAGGTGTTGGTGAACGTAAGGTTCGGCGTTATCGGCAGCAGGTTGAAAGTGAAGATGGTATCGAAGGTGCAATTATTCGCATCCGTGATATGAAGGGAATTCATACCCGCACAAAGTTGCGAGAAGCTCGAATTCGTTCCGGCGCCATTGTTCCAGGAATAACCGTGTGGCGGCACTCCACCGATCGCCAGCGCGGTCCGTGTACCGTTGCACACGTCAGCGCATGTCGGGGGTGTTCCAGGCCCGAAGAAGATCACACCGAGCGGCGCGGGTTCCGTAACGTTGAACGAGACCCCGCACGAAATGCCCTGGCCTTGGTCGGTAACGACCACAATTTGCGGCCCACCGCACGCGCCGACCCAGGTCTGGGTGCCCGGACCCCCGAAGAGCCACGAGTAGGTGAACGGACCAATGCCCCCTGTCACGTTCACCGTGATGGTGGCATTGCATTGCCCACGACAGCGCACATTGAATCCGTTGAAATTCGTCAGTGCCGAAGTGGTCGCAGTGAATGGTGTTTGACCCGCTCCCGTTCCGCACACATTCACATCGCGCTCAGGATCGGCAGGCGGTGGGATCGCTTCGCCCCACTCGCGCCGCACACCAGCCACAGCGAGTGTGGATCCGTTGGATCGTACGATCCCGGACAATGCGTTCAGGTCGGGCTCCACATCCAACAGGACCACCGATCGGCCCGCATCGAATTGCTTCGGCGCTCGTCCTTCGGCACAGAGGTTCCTTGCTTTCACACTTCCGGCGGTCGCTAGGAATGAACCTTCGCGCAGGGTGAGGTCACCATTCGCGAGCACCAGGTCACTGATCACGGTCCAGTTCCCGCCACCAGCCACCAGCACCGGACCCTGCACCGGTATGCCGCGCAGATCCACCACACGACCGTTGCGCTCACCAACCAACTTCACCGTTCCGCGCAGGTCCCAGTTCACACTTCCCTTCAATGTCCAATCACCACCGATCTCCACGCTCGCGCGCACATCACCAGTGATGTGTACATACGCGCTTTCACCATTCACGCGCAGATCGCTGCAACGCGCACGGCCTTCCAATGCGATCGTCGTTCCCGCTGTCGGCGCGATCAAGACATCATCACCGGCGTGTGGCACACCTGCGCCACCGATCCCATCGGCTGTGAGGCTCCAATGCGCGGCATCGGACCAAGCCCCATCCCCTCCCACCCAGTGATAGCTGCTGTGCGCGGTCTTCTGGGCGAAGGCCGCTGCACCGGTGCAGAGCGTGAATGCGACGAGCAGGCTGCGGGTGAGTGCTGGATGGACCATTGTTCGTTCTTAATCGAAGGCAGGGCAGTTGATCATCTTCCGGCTGAGGTCCTCCTTACCGCACGGCATGATCGAGAGGATCACTTCGTGGGTGTTGGAACTCACCGTGCGCAGTTTCGAGGTGGTGATATCGTAGCTGTATCCCAGCTGGAAATACTTGGCGAAGCCGACCTTCATCAGGAGTGTGAGCGCATCACCGGCGCGGTATCCGGCACCAATGGCGAACTTCCGGTTGTACTCCACCATGGCATTCACATCCCATGCGGGAGGTGCACCCTTGCTGAACTTCAACAAGGTGCTCGGGATCAACGCCGTCTTCTTGCCGATGCGATACTTGTATCCACCGGAGAGCATGAACTGGCGTGCGAGCTTCGAATCCAAGCCGATGTTCTTGATCTTGTTGCCCAGCGCCTGGTGCATGGAAAGTCCGGCCCATGCGAGCTTGTTGTAGAGGAAGATCCCCGGTGTGACCTCCGGGAACACCACCGCACTGGCCTTTCCGGTCAGTGCGGGATCATCGAACTGTACGGTGGTGGAATTGCCGAAGTCGTACTTCATCTGTTGCGCACCACCGAAAGCGCCCAAGGAGAGGAAGTAATCACCGGACATCTGGATGTGGTAGGCATAGGCCAGCAGGAAGCGCGTGTAACCCCAGTTGCCCGCGTTGTCGCTTTCCACGAAGAGCCCGATGCCGTGCTTGTTGGCCATGAACGGTTTGCCTTTCGCGCGGATCGTGCCATGCAAGCTGGCCCAACCGGTCACCGGAGCGCCTTCCAGCCCGACCCACTGCTTGCGGTAACCCAAGCGCACATCCAAGCAGTCCTTGCTACCCGCCACCGCCGGGTTCACGCTGAACTGGTTGAACACGTACTGCGTGTATTGCGAAAGCTGTTGCCCCTGCGCGGCGAACGCCGACAGCATCATCAGGAGCAATGCATAACGCCTCATCGGACAATGGAGATGAAGCCCGAGTAGGGTGCGGACCGACCCTCGAGCTCGTTCAACTGGATGTAGTAGTAGTAGGTCCCTTCGGAGAGCGGCCTGCCCTTGTTCGTTCCGTCCCACGGTTCACGGTAGCCGTTGCTGGAGAACACGCGTTGTCCCCACCGATCGTAGATCAGCACCTCCGATCCCGGATAATCGACGATACCCGGGACATCCCACACGTCGTTGATGCCATCGCCGTTCGGCGTGAAGGTGTTGGGCGGATCGATCAAACGGATGATATCCACGATCACCGTATCCACATACGTGCAACCATTGATGACAGTGGTGACCTCGTACGCGGTGGTACTGGCCGGATTAGCGATGGGATCCGGAATGGAGTTGCCGCTCAGGCCTGAAGTGGGCGACCAGGCATAGGTGGTTCCGCCGGTCACATGCAATTGGGTGGCACCGCCTTCCGGGATCTCCACATCGGGTCCGGCGTCGAAATCCACGCCCACGATGTTCATTCCCGGACCGGAGAGCGTGATGTTGAACCCGCATTGCGCCGTGATGGTGGCACCACCACCCATGGCACCGGCCACCACCACCCAATACTGCGTGTTGGGTGTGAGCGCTTGGGTCGTGGAGGAAAAGAGGGAACCGCTTTGGGTGCAGGCCGAGACCGCAGTGAACGATGCAGGTGTACACGAACCGTTGCCGGCAAGGACCACCACGCTCAACTCGTCATCCATCCCGGCCACCACCGGGCAGTTGATCCCGCTGATCTCCACGTTCACCACCCCACCCACACTGTTCGTCGTGAAGGTGTACCAGAGCAGCAGATCCGTGGATGGACAGAAGCCCGGCAGCACGCCGGTGGCTCCGGTGTTGTTCCCTGCAATGGGTTGCTGCGCACAGAGCAGAGCAGCGTTCGCACAATCACTATTGGGCGGTTGCGCAAGCGCACCCGGAAGGAGGGCGAGGAACAGGACGGCCGACGCGACAATGCGCATGTGTAGCTAGGGGCATACGGTCGTACGTATGGCCCGGCCGAAGGTAGAAGGGTGCTTTCCCGCGCCCGGCGCGGACGCGGCGCACTTTCACACAGCGCGGTGTTGAGGGGAGGAGGCGCCCGGGCCATGCCCGGCGAAATGGTGACCCCACCAGGAGTCGAACCTGGATCTAGAGTTTAGGAAACTCCTATTCTATCCATTGAACTATGGGGCCGGGATAGCAGGCCGCGAAAGTAGGGGCGTCCGGATCAACGCTGCACCTCGCCCACCACCCGGAGTTCTCCCCGGAACACTTCTCTTCCTTCCGCTTCCACCAACAGGGTGTAGGTCCCGGCAGGCATCGCGGAAAGATCCACCCGTTGCACCGTTCCGCTCGGAGATAACGGGGTGTTGATCACCTCCACCCCTTCGAGGTTCGTGACACGAAGTGTTCCGTCGTGCTCAAGGAATGCATCCATGACGGCCTGTCCTCTTCCGGGCAGTATCACCAGCGCCACATCCGTTACAGAGGTTGCGGAACCCGGCAGGTTCGCTTCCACACGGAACTGGTACACGGTCCCTTTCCGCGCACTGCTCCGGATGGCCTTCACCAAAGCACCGCCGTTGTCGAATACCCGCACGGCTGCGTGCTGGCCATCCACACTGTCAACCACTTGAAGGAAGTAGCTCCCGCTCGGTACCGGAAAGGTTTGACTCAACACGGTGTCAGCCCGAGCACTCCAGCTGCGCTCCATCAGGACCGGCCCGCGCGTGCTTTCCAAGAGCAACCACCCACCTGCACCGCCGGTTCGCACGCGCACGGTGATCGGGCTGCCCAGCAGATCGGCCGGAGAGAATCGCACGCTACGGATGTTATCCTCCGGGTCCTTGTCCTTGCGGCCGTTCGGGTCGCCGAGTTTCACGGTGAAGGTGTTCAGCCCGGGTGTCATGTCGATCAGGTGCGGCAATTCAACTTCTATTGTTGATCCGGTGGCCAGTCGTCCCGTCCAGGCATACATCCGTTGTCGAAAGCCCTCCGTTCCGTATTGGATGGAGATCCCTTGAAGTGGATCGCTGCCGTCGTTGCGGATCACCACACGCGGCCGATGCACGGCAGGGTTGAACTCCGCGTAACGCGGATCATCATTCGGAACGATGATCGCTTCCACGGCCGCATCGTAACGTGCAAGTTTCTCCGGCTTCGCACCTCCATCCTGCGCGACCCCAGCGTTACTCAGGAGCAGCCCGATCATCAGCGCGCATTCATTCAGCTTCACGTGTTCCATGCCTTCAAGGAGAGGGTGCAAGCTGCACACGCCATCGCGCCCCTGCAAACCGAGCGATCGTACCCGTCTACTTTTAGCACCATGCTCCGACGGTATCGCACGCACCTGTTCTTGGCCCTCGTGGCCTTCGCATGCGCGCAGGGTTGGAACCGGTGGAACATCCAAGCGATGCTGCACGATCCGATGACCGCGCAACAGGTGAGCGCTGGCGGTTCCGTGATGGCCGTGGACGATGCTTCCTATCTGCAAGCGGTGGATGCCCTGCTTGGCGATCGTCCGGACCTGGTGAACACTGCGCTCCCTGCACGGCCCGATCTGCGCGCGCCGGGCTATCGCCTGTGGTACCTCCTGCCCCGGCTCTTCTTCCCGCCCACGACCTCGGTGAGGTTGTTGATCCTGTTCCAGTGCATGCTCTATGCGCTGGCCGTCGCGCTGCTGTGGGAAACGCTTCGCATGCATGACATCGCTCCGCTGATCCGATGGACACTCTGTCTGCTCTTCGTGGTGATGCCGACCTTCCACGGCTTCCTTTTCCACACGCTCACGGAGGGCGTGACGCCTGCGCTCTCGCTCGCCGTGCTCTGCGGATCATTGATCGCCTACACGACGCGATCCACGAAGTGGTTGGTGTTCGCGGCGGTCATCTGGGCCTTGTTGGTGTTCACGCGTCCGGCACTGGTGTGGGTCGGTGCGGCGGTGATCCCCACTGCTTGGCTGCTCTGGCGATCATTCCCGCGCGTTGCGTTCATGGTCGTGCTTGTGCTCGCACCGACCGCGATCTGGTGGGTACGTAATAGCATCATGAGCGGCGAACCCGTGGGTCTGCACCCGGTGTATCGCGCGGACGAGCCGGGGATCAATCGTCCGGTGCATGGCGCGTTCTGGGAGCTGGCGAAAAGCTGGGGCGCGCGTGGCGATCAATTCCACGGCGTGATCGAACCGGCCTTCCGCGCAGCGATGGTGTGCGATACGTCCAGCGTGTATGCCGCACAGTTCATCCAACTCGCACCGTCGGGTTCGCTCACCACGCAACAGGAGGCGGAGCTGCGCGATGCGTTCCACCGTTGGCAGCGGTTCAACTGCACGGAACTCGCCCCTGCGTTGATCGGTGCTGATCGAACACTGAAGCATACTTCGCCGACCGAACAAGAGATCGAACGAACGCTCGAACGCATCACTTCCGAATGGCGCGGTTCGCATCTTCTCCATCATCATGCGTTCGTTCCATTGCATGTGCTTCGCGATCTCGTCGCCCACTCGAACCTGAACCTCATCCTGTTCCAACGCACCTTGCGCGGAAAGCCGTTGATGGAATTCCTGCGCTGGTGCTCCGCGATCCTGCACGTCGCGTTGATGATCGCCGTGCTGCTCGCTGCGCTGCTTCGCGTTCCATCGCCGCTGCGTTGGTGCGCGTGGGGTGCGTGCGCGTACGTCGGCTACCTCGCCTACGTGCAGCGCGGCGTGGAGGAGCGCTACACGCTTCCGGTGCTGTTCATCGCGGTGGCGTGTGCGGCATTCGTTCTTGGCCGCGGAGGCGCAGAGACGCAGAGAGCCCATTGAGGTCGGCTTGAGTTCCTTTGTGCCTCCGCGCCTCTGCGGCCGATCCCCTGATCATCCATGACCAAAGCCCGCATGAAGTCCGCCGTTCCGAAACCGGATTGGCGCACAGCGAAGGAATTCACCGACATCACCTACCGCAAGAGCGGCGGTGTGGCGCGCATCGCGTTCAACCGCCCCGAAGTGCGCAATGCATTCCGCCCGCATACGGTGAGCGAATTGCTCAGTGCCTTCCACGACGCGCACCAGGATACCGACATCGGCGTGGTGCTCTTCAGTGCGGAAGGACCGAGTCCGAAGGATGGCGTGTGGAGCTTTTGCAGCGGCGGCGATCAACGCAACCGCGGCCACCAGGGCTACGTGGACGAAGCAGGCATGCCGCGCCTGAACATCCTCGAGGTGCAACGCCTGATCCGCTTCATGCCGAAGGTGGTCATCGCGGTGATCCCCGGTTGGGCCGTGGGCGGCGGACACAGCTTGCACGTGGTGTGCGACCTCAGCATCGCGAGCAAAGAACACGCGCTCTTCAAACAGACCGATGCCGATGTGACGAGCTTCGACGGTGGTTACGGCAGCGCTTACCTCGCGAAGATGGTCGGCCAGAAACGCGCGCGGGAGATCTTCTTTCTTGGTCGCGACATCACCGCCGATCGCGCGTACGAGATGGGGATGGTGAACGCCTCCGTGCCGCACGCCGCATTGGAAAGCACCGCGTGGGAGTGGGCGCAGGAGATCCTCGCGAAATCACCCACGTCGATCAAGATGCTGAAGTTCGCCTTCAACCTCACCGATGACGGCATGGTGGGCCAACAGGTCTTCGCCGGTGAAGCCACGCGCCTCGCGTACATGACCGATGAAGCGAAGGAGGGCCGCAATGCATTCCTCGAAAAGCGGAAGCCGGATTTCGGGAAAGGGAAGTGGATCCCGTAGGAAGAATACCGCAAAGGACACGAAGAGCACAAAGAAATACGGTAGCGTCGCGGACTTCCGGATCCATCGCTGTCTCATCCCGGCAGAACGGCATTCCACTTTGCGTCCTTCGTGCCCTTTGCGGTACAGTAGCCTTTACAGCGCGTTCTTCGTCACCCAGATCCGCCAGCCCACGATCGCCTTCTGCGCTTTGCTCAAGCGTGTGAGGTCCTTGTGCCAGAGCTTCGGAAGGAGCAGCTTGTTGAGGCGCGCGAGCAGTTGGAAAAGGGCCTTGCGCATGGGTCAATGGTGTTGTAGGCCGCATTGCTCATCGGCCCATTCCAGTTCGATGGTGGCGTGGTGGATGCCCATGTCCATCAACGCATCGCGGGCTTGGGCTTTCACTTCCAGCGCAGACTTCAGGTCCACATCGCCGACGACGACATGTACCGTGTGTACGATGTAGCTACCATCCAGCGTCCACGTGTGCTGGTCGTGCAGATCGGCGACGTGCGGGATCGCCATCAACTTCGCATGCACGGCTTCCTGATCGATGCCCGGCGGGATCTCCTGCATGAGGATCCCCGTGCCCTTCCGCAAGGTGCCCACCGCGTTGAACAGGATGTACAAACTGATCACGATGCTCAGGATCGGATCGACGATGCTCCACCCGAAGAAGTGGATGACGATGCCCCCGATGAGCACCGCCGCCCAGCCGAGCACATCCTCCAGCAAGTGCAGGTACGCGCCACGCTCGTTCAACGTCGCGCCGCCGTGGAGCTTCCATGCCGCGAAGCCGTTCATCGCCAAACCGAAGATCGCCATACCGATCATGCCCAACGAGTTCGGCGACGAGTGCTCCCACAACTTCGGAACGCTCACCACGAGCATGGCGAACGCACCCGCGATGAGCACCACGCTCGTGAGCCATCCGCCCAGCATGCTGTAACGCCCGTAGCCATAGCTGTACTGCGTGTCACGGTCCTTCATCGCGATGCGCTGCAAGTACCACGCGGTGCCGAGCACCAAGCAGTCGCCCGCATCGTGCATGGCATCGGTGAGCACCGCGATGCTGCCGGTCCACCACCCGCCGATGACCTCCACGATGGTGAATGCGAGGTTGACGAAGAAGGCGAGGCGAAGCGCGTGGGCACTGGCCGCGCTCACGTGCGCGTGGGCGTGGTCGTGCGGATGACCCGCGTGGTGGGCGTGCGCGTGGTCGGCGGGCATAGGGCGAAGGTATTCGGCTACTACACCGGAATAGGTCTACCCATGATCTCCGCCAACTGCCCCCTGATCTTCTGTAGATGGATCTTCTCCTTCATCAAAGGACCGACGTTCTCATACGCTGCCATGCCAATATCATTCGACAGTGCTGTCAACATCCGCGTGACGCGCTTTAGCTTCAAGCCGTTGATGGCATACGTAAGCGCCCTGAGCAGATCTGTTTTGTCACGCTTGACATAGATCCGGTGCCGATCCATCCAGTTGTGACTGAGCACGTACTTCTCCGCAAGCACCTCGATCGCGGCTTCCTGCCAGTCCTTGCGCTCGTGTGCAACATAATAGGTCTCACCGATGCTCGTGCCGAGATTGCTCACATGGCGGTAGTGCAAGTAAATTTCTTTATAGAGCGGATTGTCCAAAAGCAGGTCGTCCACCGCGAGAACTTCGAACATTGCTTCCGCAACACTCATCTCTTCTTCCTGTTGTTCCCTTTCTTCAGTGACGAAGGGAACGGTAATGCGCTCGTGACCGTAAGCCAGTAGGATCCTGATCAATTCGCGCTCCTGTGGGAATGTGCCCAGATCCTCCACCTCGGGTTGCGGCGCGGCGAGCTCGGGTGAGATAAGCTCTTCGGTTGCCGCATGATCCGGGCCTTGCTTGCGGTACTGCCTGCGCAGCACCTTGTTCATCTCGCTCACGAGCGCTTGCTCGTTCACGCCGAGCATCCGACTGCATTGCTGCAGGTAGAGCGAACGCAACACGTGGTCCGGCACCAGTGCGATGCTCTCCACGATCTCGTGGATCGCCGCGGCCTTCTTCACCGGGTCATCGCCGACATCGGCCATGAGCAGCGCGGCCTTGAAGACGAGGAAATCCTGCGCGGTGTCGGTGAGGTGTGCGCGCACTTCACTGCTGCTGTGGCTCTTCGCGAAGCTGTCGGGGTCCTCGCCCTCGGGGAAGGTGACGACCTTGACGTTAAGGCCTTCCTTCAGCACGAGGTCGATGCCACGCAGGCTCGCCTTCATGCCCGCCGCATCGCCATCGTAGAGAATGGTGACCACCGGCGCGTACCGCTTGATCAAGCGCACCTGCTCCTCGGTGAGGCTGGTGCCGCTGCTGGCCACCACGTTGGTGATACCCGCTTGATGCAAGCTGATCACATCGGTGTAGCCCTCCACGAGGTAGCAGAGGCCCTGCTCCACGATGCTCTTCTTCGCTTGCGCGATGCCGTAAAGCGAGCGGCTCTTGTTGTAGAGGACGCTCTCCGGGCTATTGAAATACTTCGGGAGTTTCTTGTCGCTCTTCAGCGTGCGCGCACCGAAACCGATGGGTTGTCCGCTGAGGCCGAGGATCGGAAAAGTGACTCGACCAGCGAAGAAATCCCACGCGGTGCCGGTGCCGTCCTCGCGGCGTTTGATCCACCCGGCCTTCTCCAGTATTTCAGGGTTGAAGCCGTTGGCCTGTGCCGCGTACGCGAAGGCGTTGCCCTGCTCCGGTACATAGCCGAGTTGGAAGGCCTTGATGGTGGCGTCGGAAAAGCCGCGTTCGTGGAAGTACGAAAGGCCGATGCGTTTGCCCTCGTCGGTGTTCCAGAGCTGATCCACGCTCCAGTTCAACGCCCACTGCTGCACCACGGCGAGGCTCTCGCGCTCGCTGTGTTCAACCTGTTGCTCGGGCGTTTGCTCCTCCTCCGTGACCTCGATGTTGTAGCGCTTCGCCAGCCACCGGATCGCCTCCACGTAACTAAGGTGCTCGTGCTTCGTGAGGAAGGTGATGGCATCGCCTGCTTCGCCGCACCCGAAACATTTGTAGATGCCCAGGTTCGGACTGACGTTGAACGAAGGCGTCTTCTCGTTGTGGAACGGACAGAGCCCGAGGTAGCGCGGCCCCTTGCGCTTGAGCGAAACGAATTCGCCCACGACCTCTTCCACGCGCATGGCGTCCTTCACGGACTGGATGGCTTGGGGGGTGATCATGGGGGAAGTTGGCAGCGGGCAGTAGGCAGTTGGCAGTCGGCAGTCGGCAGTTGGCAGCAATGACGATCGAACTGGCTACTGCCAACTGCCGACTGCATTCATCGGGGGCGTGAATTTATCCCGCGAGGATGGGCCAGGCATGTGTTGTTGATATCACTCGTTGAGGAACGTGCATTGTGAATTACCGCGAGGGATCGGGATCAAGCCGGACCGCTGAGTTCCAGCATGATGAACACTGAAGCCACATTGAAGATCCGTGGTGGATCCCACGAACAACCAACACCGATCAACGAACAACCACCCCCATGCTATCATACATCACCCGCTTCAGTTCCTTCCCGTGCAGGTCGAAGAAGGTCCACTCGGCGAAGGGCGTTCCGTGCAGGTAGTAGCCGGTGTAATAGGTCATGCCGTTCTCATGAAAGACCTCGGTGGGGCCTTCCTCCAAACCGTTCACGAACGTGCTTCGGCTCCACACCCCGCCGCTCTTGAAATAAGAGGCCCACGGTCCTTCACGCTTCCCGTTGATCTCATCACCTTCCATGCGGCCGCTGTCGGGGAGGTGAACGATCCGGTGGACCGGAGCGCTGGCTGCGGCGACGGGATCCTTCACTGAGTCAACGACCGAACTGGGGTCAGCAGGACGATCACACGCGATCAGCGTGAAGAAGAGAAGGATGAATACGAGTCGGTTCATGGGTCACTTGGTTCGCTCCACGGTCAGTTGGACGAGGCCTTCCAGTGCATCACGGGCATCGTTCTGCGGGAAGGTGTGCAGCACGGCGATGGCACGGTCGCGGTAGTCGTACATGCATCGCGTGGCGTGTGCGATGCCACCGGCCTGCACCACCAACTCGATCACGCGCGCCACGGCGGGGCCATCATCGCTCTTGTTCTTCACGGTGTGTACCATGAAGCGACGATCGGTCTTGTCCACTTTCTGCAACGCGTGGATGAGCGGTAGCGTCAACTTCTTCTCCTTGATATCGAGTCCGCTGGGCTTGCCGATGTCGAGTCCGCTGCCGTAATCGAAGAGATCATCCTTGATCTGGAAGGCGATGCCGACCAACTCGCCGAACTGCCGCATGCGTTCGATCTCATCCACGGAACGACCGCTGGCACTTGCGCCACACGCACAGCAGGCGGCGATGAGGCTCGCCGTCTTCTGTCGGATGATGTCGAAGTAGATCTCCTCGTTGAAGTTGAGCGAGCGCGTCTTCTCGAGCTGGAGCAATTCACCTTCGCTCATTTCGCGCACGGCGCGGCTTACGATGCGCAGCAACTCGAACTCACCCTTGTCCACCGCGAGCAACAAACCGCGACTGAGCAGATAGTCGCCCACAAGCACCGCGATCTTGTTCTTCCACAGCGCATTGATACTGAAGAAGCCACGCCGCATGGGGCTGCCATCCACCACATCGTCGTGAACGAGTGTGGCTGTGTGAAGGAGTTCGATCAGGCTCGCTGCCGTGAAGGCGCCTTCGGTGACCGGGCCGAAAAGGCGCGCGCTGAGCAGCGTGAACATGGGCCGCATCTGCTTGCCCTTGCGGCGCACGATGTAGTGCATGATGCGGTCCAGCAACGCTGTCCGGCTACGCATCGCTTCGCGGAACCGGGGCTCGAACTCCTTCAGTTCCGCGGCGATGGGCCGCTGGATATCGGCAAGGGACGGCATTGCGCAAAGATGGGCCACAAGAAGCCGCCTACGGGACAACCCGGAGGGCACCTTCTCGTCCGCAAGAAAGTCGGCCACCGCCGCCTACCTTTCGATCCCATGCGTTCCATCACCCTGTCCCGGATCCTTCTCGTTGCATGCTTGGCGCTCTTCACTTCAGTGGGTATCGCGCAGGATCGCAAAGCGCCGAAGAAGCGCACGCAAGTGGTGCTGTACAAGGAACGGTTGGCGGCACAGTTCGACACAGTGGACTGCGTGAAGAACGCATTCAAGATCAATCCGTTGTTGTTCTTCCGCGGTGAGATCCCCATCTATTATGAGCACGCGTTGACACCCAAACTGAGTTTGGAGTTGGGCCTTGGCATCACGCTGCGGAATTACCTCGCGTTGTCCTTCGTCGGCGATGATGCCGATGATTTCGGCGCGGGCACGGAGGTCATTCCCAACCTGAGCTATCACATGGGCGCACGGTGGTATTTGGCGGATGACCTCGAACCACAAGGGGCGTACATGCAACTCGAATACGCCCACTTGGTCTACGCAAAGGACATCCGCGCGAAGGGTGATGATGGGCAGTTCATCGATGCGACCTACCGCGATACGCGCACCTACAATGATGTGCGCCTCTACGCGGGTTACCAGACCCTGGCCTACAGCAACAACTGGCTGCTCGACTTCTATGGCGGCGTGGCCTTTCGCGCGCGCAACAGCGTGATCGTGAACGAGAACCACGACCTCATGACAGACCAATACTCATACACGGTCACGGAGAAGAGCGACAATGTGCCGGCCTTTTTTCTAGGGCTGAAGTTGGGACTGGGATTCTGAGGAAGTCCTATGTCGTAAGCGGCGAGCGGCAAGTGAATGTCACCTTCAAGCAACTTGCCGCTCGCCGCCTTTCAACTCGCCGTTCCCCAACTACTTCATCACGCGCTCGCCTTCCTTCTCCGCAGGTCGGTTCTTGTTCGCCAATTGGCCGCAGGCTGCATCGATGTCGCGACCACGACTGCGGCGAATGCGTGTGATGATGCCCTTCCGCTCCAAGTGTTGCTGGAAGGCCTCGGCATCCTTGGTATCGGTTCTTCCGAAACCACCATCATCGATCGGGTTGTACTCGATCAGATTCACTTTCGCGTGTACGTCGCTGGCGTAACGCACGAGTTCCTGTGCGTCCTGCATCGAATCGTTGAAGCCACGCAGCAGGATGTACTCGAAGGTGACATCACGTCGCGAGACCCGCGTGTAATAACGCAGGGCGTCCTTCAACTCGGCTAAGCTGTTCTCTTCATTGATCGGCATGATCCGATCGCGCTTGGCATCGGTGGTGGCGTGCAGCGATAGCGCTAGGTTGAAACGCGCGCCGTCATCGGCCAGTTTGCGGATCATCTTGGCGATGCCGGCCGTGCTCACCGTGAGTCGTCGCGCGCCCATGCCGAGGCCATCCTCTGCGGAAATGCGCTCCGCACTGCGCATGGTGTTCGCGTAATTGAGCAAGGGTTCGCCCATGCCCATGTACACGATGTTCGTCAAGCCTTGCTTGTGGTACTTGTGCGCGAGCTGATCGAGGAGCACCACCTGGTCCACGATCTCAGCAGCCTCCAAGTTGCGGATCCGCTTGAGCTTACCCGTGGCACAGAACGAGCACGTGAGGCTGCATCCGATCTGGCTGCTGATACACGCCGTCAGTCGTTTCGGCGAGGGGATGAGCACGCCTTCCACCACGTGACCGTCGAAGGTCTTGAAGGCGCACTTCACGGTGCCGTCCTTGCTCACTTGTTCTTCGGCGATGACCAGCGGACGCAACACCGTTCGCTCTGCGAGTTGCGCACGGAATGCTTTCGGCAGATCGCTCATCGCATCGAAGGAGTGCGCGCGCTTCATCCACAGCCACTCCCAGAGTTGCTTGGCGCGGTAAGGCTTCTCGCCGATGTCAGCGACGAGGGCTTTCACCTCTTCTTGCGAGAATGTTCGAATATCGGTTGTTGCGGCCATGTTGAAAGGTAGGCTTAGGCAAGAAGGGCCTCCGCCATTCTCAGATCCGTCGCGGTGGTCACTTTGAAATTCTCCGGCTCCCCCTCCACCAAACTCACCTTCACCCCTAAGCGCTCCACCATCGTGGCCTCATCGGTGAAGCTGGCATCATAGGGCAACTCGAAAGCCTTGCGAAGTAGATCGACGTGAAAGCATTGCGGCGTTTGCACCGCCAGCAACTTGCTCCTGTCCAACGCGCGGCTTCCATCGGCGGTGGTTTCGCGAATGCTCGGGACAACCGGAACAACCGGGATCGCTGCACCGGACCTATCCGCGGCTTCGAAACAACGACCGATCAATTCCTTGCTCACCAAAGGCCGCACGCCATCGTGTACGGCGACAAGTCCATCCCCTTCCACCTTCTCCAATCCGGCCTTCACACTGTGGTA
>Ga0138256_10003944_pt1 | contig 15741 bp, 11 predicted proteins | sample KNB2016incub_MG_FD_105486 | JGI IMG/M metagenome (GOLD analysis project Ga0138256, IMG submission 105486) | Active sludge microbial communities from wastewater in Klosterneuburg, Austria - KNB2014incub_MG | ecosystem: Engineered > WWTP > Activated sludge > Unclassified | place: Austria... | reverse complement strand
GAAGCCTACGGGTCGTTCGGAAATCTCAAAGAGATGCTCGCCCATGTCCTCGCAAACATCGGGAAAGAATTCAAAATCTGCTTCCAATAATTATATGCCGTTATTTGTGCGCGGGTGCTTATGTGCGGCTTCCGGGGAGGACACGATTGAGATTATCTTGAAATGTGAATGTAGCCGACCTGCTGAAGACGAAACTTGGAAGCCTGCTCCGACGTCGATGATCAGGTGCTTTCCGGAATGGCGACTGGCATATACCCCGATCGCTTGAAAGCCAAGTGCAAAGAACAGTTCCGGGTCCCCAATACAGGCATTCAAATCTGTGATTGATGCCGTTTCAATTAATCCGAGCTCTACGGCCCATTCCGCCGTGATTCCGTCAAGGTTGAGGAATACCATCTCAGGGAACATGGACTTGAGATTGCTTAGAGTGGTGGACTTTCCGACTCCCGATGGACCAACAACGAAGATGATCAATGATATGCTCTCCTCACAAACCTTAAACTCGCACCAACGTCCCTTTTTGAATTAGCTTCTCAAACTGTGCTTCAACTTTTTTCGGCAGTGAGCCGCCGCGAATCAGAGTGCCAAGTTCCATGTTGATCGTGAATGCCTGTTGCGTCAGATTTGCTGACGACAGGAACAGCCACTGCCCATCAGCAACGGCACATTTAACGTGCAACAGACCAGGCTTGTTGCTTCCGCTGAGTTTTCGTTTTTCCTTCGGCCAAAAATAGACTGACGACCGTGCTGCAACATCGCTCCCGAGTGCCCTGATTGTGTTGTACTCGTTCTCGCCACCGAGTTTGTCCGGAGTCTCCACAATCACAGTGAGACGGACTCCACGCTGCGCGGCCTTCACCAACGCCTTTGCAATGTTTGGAATGTGATACACGGCAAAGCTCACGAGCGTGATGCGCTCCTGCGCAGAATCCAGAACCTGAAGAATTGCCTGCTCTGTCCGACGGAAAGCAAGATCATCTGTTTCCGGTCCTGTCCAAACAAGCTCGACACTCTGTGAATCTTTGTGCTGCTGTTCGGCCATTGCCGCCGTCAGCAGTGCCGTTGCAACGACCTGTGCATCCACTGTCGCAGCCGCAGTCCGCCAGAATGATACGAATACCATCGCCTGATCGCGGTAATGATGGTGTGGAATACGCTGCGAAATCTCGTTCGCCAAGCTCGCCATCGACTTTGTCGCAATTGCTTCAGCCAACGATTCCACGATCTTGCCTGGCAACTGGCCCGCGAGAAGAGTCGCCTGCTGAATCACCGCACGCAGCGCATTCATGAGTCGATCCGAAAGAATGCGACATCAGTCCGCTCCACTGTTGGCACCAAAGACGCACGGTCAAGAAACTTGTTACCGCGTTCGCAGGATGTCTCCGGTAGAAACGAACACGCATGACACGCCGCGCCGTGAAGTTTATCGCCGTCACCAACCGGATGCTCAGAACACAACGGATCGGAAGAACACAGACTTACCTTCTCCAAAGCTCGTCGAATGTGACGTCCCAGTTTATCGGGTGTGCCCAACGAACAGAGTCCACCCAGCGTTCCTTCACTATCGGGCGCAGACGTGTAAATCAGCACTCCGGCCATCGGATCACCTTCAAAAGGATTTCGCGAATAGATTCGTTCTGCGATCGACGCGGATGTGTACCCGCATTCGACGGCCAGTTGTCGAATCAGAGCATGAGCGAACGAATGCAGCATTACGTAGCGAATGCCAGGAAAGCCTTTGCTGGGGTCAGGCAGGTTCTTCGATGACTTCCACCCGAAATGCGCCCGATTGAATTCCTGCTCGTAGTCGCGATGTTTCGTCACCCACTCAGCAACGATAGCCTCATCGAACTGAAAAAAGATTCCTTCACCTCGCGTTTCACTGGCTGGAATCCACGTCGGCTTCTTTCGCGACATCGGAGCCCTTCGATCTTCCGGCATATCGGATGCCGTATCAAAGTCCCGTGACGACATCAGTCGAGAAAAACCCACCAGCGCCCGTACTTCTCGCAGCTTTTCCACCAACACAATCTTCTCGAAATACTGAGCGAACTCCTCCGGAGGCTCAACTGTTTTGAGCTTGAAGCTGCGACTCTCAACAGCCGTTGATGGATTCGAGAATACCCGCCATTCCGGCGACTTCAAATCATTCGGCTCATCAGCATTGTCCGGTGTCGAAGTCTTCTTCTCCTGCAGTTTGTCCCAGATCTGATCGTCCGTGTATTTTGCGAAATCTCTCAGCAGCCCCTGGCGACGCGCATAACCCAGTACAGACTTGCTATCCATATCTGCAAACGTCGTCGAGTTTTCTTCGATCAATCGTCCCAATTCATCCAATGCCTGCGGCACAGACAGCGCTGAGATCAGCACCGGGAACCAGGTGTTCGACGCACCCAGTGCAATCGGACGAACTTTGTCACATTTGCATCCATCCGGATCAACATCACGCAAATGAGGCCGACGCGCACTACAGGGCGGCAGCAGTTTTGATCCAATCGGCCCGATCACTTCAGCCAACTTGCGCTTAGCTTTGCAGGCGTCGCAGGAAATCATCACATCCGCCATTTCGCCAGACGGACCATATTCCCGCATTCTCAACGGCCCATTGCATCCAGGCGCACCACGATGCACGAAATCGAGCCATGGAAAATCGTCCAGGTGTCCCTGATCACAAGTCACCAGAAATCGCGCGGGTATCGCGGTCGGAGCGCGTCCTTGAGAGTTGCAGTTGTGCAGATAGCACGCTCGATCTGGTCGATACGCATACACCTTCGCCTCGAACAAACCGGACTTTAGCGGTGCAAGCAGTCGGCATTTTGAACACACCATCCAGCGTGGAAATGCCGCAACCGGGATTCCGATCTGCCGTGATTCGTCAAACCAATTCGTCTGAGCACCCATCGATTCCGGCCCGCGCGGCGGCGTCAAAAGTCGAGACACCTGCGGCCCCAAAATGGACTGCGCTGAGAGCAGCAACCGTTCTTCCGGAATTTCCAGACTTTGCGATGCAGGCCAGTCATCCAGACCCATCACAATGACAGAAATATTTGGCAAATCGACGAGCGATGCGACGCCGTACGTCGTCAGTGTCTGACTGGGACGCACTTCACCGACTTCCGATTTCTTCATTTGAGAGATTGAGTTACTCATGATTCAATCTCCTCGTCATCGGTCCGTACTGCCGTTGGCCCGGCACTGGACTCCGTCAATTCTTCCGTCCCTCCATCCATGCCGAAATCGCTCATGATAAACTTCACCTGTGGTTCCACGTCACGCAAAGAATTCAGACACGTGAATTCTTTCCATCGTTCCAACCCAGGGCTTTGCAGAAGATTCACTGTCGTCCCTTTTTTTTCGGCATCGCCGTAAACCTCACGATATGCCAGCGTGCGCCCTCCGGCATTATTCTGAGCTTCGCTTTGCCATATATCTGCTTTCTTCAGCAGTTGTTCACGACAGAAATCCGCAGTCGCCTTGTCGCCGATGATTTCTGCTCGATGCACAATCGCGTCGATCGCATCCTGAACGTAAGGATTGCTGGTCGTGATGCGCGAAGCGGATTCATTGGGATTGAACTCTGATCCCCGCAGACGCACCATTGAAACCAGCAAACCGGCTAGACCTCGTTGCAGCGCACCGGGAGAAAACGGCGTCACCGATAACGGTTCCACATGTTTGTAGAACGTCGCGTGATAGTGCTCGAACGTTTCATAGTGCGACAAGTCGCGAGGCCGAGCCCAGTTGAACACCGTGCAGACCAGACCGGGGAAAGTTCGCCCGACTCGGCTTGTTGCCTGAATATATTCTGCCGTCGCCTTCGGCTGACCACCCACAACCATCAGACCCAGTCGTTTCACATCGACACCGACGGAAATCATGTTCGTCGCCAGCAGCACATCCAGCGGCTTCTCTGGAATATTCTGAAAATCCTTCTTGTCATAAGCCACTTTTCTGGCCTCGTGCAAATTGGGATCAAACACTGCTTCTAACCGATCCAGCGTCCTTGGGATTTCCTCAGACCGCATGCGACTTGTCAGCTCCGCAAGATAGTTCCCATTGAAGAATCGCTTTTCAAGACCACGCCGGTCCTGAGCGCGGCAGCGAGTGAACACGCTGTCGTCCACAAGTCGCCGCATGCCGCCCAGTTCCCGCATCGAATTGAAATATCCGACCAGCGTCATCCACGGGTCCGCTGCCTTGCCATGATCGCGGTACAGGACTTGTGCGGAACACATCAGCGACACATAGACCTGAATCAGCACTGCCTTCAGTCGTCGGCCTGGACTGCAGATACCCAGATAGAGTCGTCCAAACTCGTTGTCCGTCGGCTCCTTCTGGATTGCGAAGAAGTTATCTTTCACGTCCAGACCTGTCGCAGGAAAGATATTCACCGTTCGCATGAAGAGACTGCGCACCTGGACATCTGCGTTTTTGATCGTCGCCGTCGATGCAATCACCTTCGGACGAATCTTGCGACCGTTTACCTCCCACGTACAGAGTTTATCAATCGCCGTTTCATACAGTCCCACCAGCGTTCCCAACGGTCCGCTGATCAGGTGCAATTCGTCCTGAATGATTAGATCGGGAGGACGCAATGGCCCATGATCAGCCAGCTTCACCGCAGGAAGTCCCAGCTTTGATCTGGGATGCATTGTGGAATCTTCAACTTCCGGCGACTTGAATCCGTGACGCGGACAGAAACCGTTCACCTGGCCGAACAGCATCTGCACTTCGCCTTTCCATGGCATTTGAGCAAACTTGTCCACCGTCGCGATCAGCAAAGTCGGCAGGCGTCGATAGATCTCTTCGTCAACGACCACAATTGGTAAGCCCTCATCCGGAGCCTGACGCCGACTGAAGAGACACTGGCCCGTCTTGTCGCTGCAGAATGTCAACGTGCGCCCAGAACCATGTGGATACGTGCGAGCTTCCAGATGACGACCAGCATCAATGGCGCTGCCGCACATCGGGCATGATGTCAGTTGATACGGACTACCGATTCCGCTGCCGGAATACTGATTGCCACGGGACTGCTTAATCGCCTCCGCCGCATCATCCGTGCGATTCGGAGTCGTCCGACGTCCTACCCACAACCCAATCCGAAACGGACTGTTGCCCCAGCGTGAGTCACCTTTTTCCAATGCCTTGCGACGAATCGATTCACACGCGCAGATCAACGCAGTCGCTCGCTGAAACTGCTGAATCGTCAAAAGTCGCAGCGTGTACCGCATCAGTACCGCAACGCTTTCATCGCCAACTCGACCGGCCACAACACCTTGAAGTCGCCGCAGGCCCATCGTGTAGGCCGACAGTCCGAGGTATGCCTCTGTCTTGCCACCGCCAGTTGGAAAGAACAGCAGATCGGCCAGCGCCTCTGGACCGTCGCTGCGTTCCGGATGATCCAGCTTCGTAACGCCTGGAATGTTCAGCAGGATGAACGCAATTTGGAACGGACGCCAACTGCGGTTCTTCGGAAGATCAATGTCACGGTCGAAATCCGGCTGACTTCCCCGTCGCACCTGTTCGGCATAAATCGAATGCGTGCGCTGCAGCCACATCGCGCGGTTCATAAACTGAAACGACTCCAATGCCTGTTTGTCCGTCAGAACCAGCTTCAGTCCATCTTCGATCCGCTGTAGCGTCGTCCGACAATGATCGATGGCATACTGTGGAGCATCACCGAACGGGCTCAGGTTCTCATTCGGATCATTCAGCTTTTGTTCTTCACCGTCGATCCACGAGCGATACGCAGCGGTCAACGGTCCCAGCATCTTTGGCAACTTCTTGACATCTGCTTCAGCCAGCAACTTCATGTCGAGAACGATGCCATCCATCAGCCTGAATGCCGGATTTGCTTCGGCATCCTTTTCCGTCGGCGCTTCCGTCCGGGGAACTTCGTACTTTGGAATCCATTCGGTCCTGATCGACGTCGCTCGGTCGTGATGATCCGGCGCGGTTTCAACATGCACGCTGACGCCGTGCCCGACCGCGAATTCCACCTGACTGCGATACATCATCGCCATCAGCCGTTCTTCAATATCGTCGTTCGAACCAACGGACGATCGCTTTACGAAGATCGGCGCATTGCCGATACCGAAGACTGACAACTGTGGCTGAAAAATGTGAAACTCATCTTTCGGCTTACCCATTTCCTGGGCATTCACCAGGAACAGCGTCACAACCCAATGCGCCGCACGCCTGCGAATGCGCCCCTGCAGGTAAATGTCCGGGAACTCATGATCTGGGATCTGCAGATCGATCGGACCTTCCTTGAGCACAATGCGTCGTTCGCCGCCACGACTGTAACGCTTGCTGACACGCAGAGGGTTTCCCGTGCGCGGGTCCAGTTGGTCTTCTTTCTTCTCCCGCTTGTACTGCCCCCAGATGGCACTGGCCTGAAACGAGATCTCTGCAGCATCCACACAGAATGTCATCCCGATTGACGACGGCAGAAATCCCGACGGTACCGGAGTATCCTTTTCCGCTTTTCCATCGTCTGCCGTATCGCTTCCACCAGCAGCCAGTTCGTCCGGAATCAGCGGAGCTGGCTCGTCGTCATCCTCATCGTCTCCAGACGCTCCAGAAGGTCCTTCAGTGGTCCTCGCGTCGTCCGCGTGAACATTCTCAAGCCCGTCAGTCGCCTGGCCTCTGGAAGGAGCAAGGACGCCCACCAGATAGCGATCACGAACCGAACGCTCTGTCAGTTCCTCAGATTCGCCTGCCGCCGGTCCCAGCAGGTCGCCAATCACCATCCGTGCCAGTTCTGCTCGCAGCTGAGTCTGAGATGGAGCCGCATCACCTGAATTTGAGGACATTGATACTTAACCCGTCGAAAGACCAAAACTACTTCCCTGGCACCGGCAGCAGCTTCGCATGATTCTCACGAAGCCATGCGATCACTTCAGCCCGCAACTGCTTTTCGAATTCCTGCGGGCTAGTCTGATGTGGACGAATCCAACCGTTATTTTCCCACTGCTTCAAGCTCATCGGCATCTCCGATCACGAACAGCTTCGGAGCCGCCAGCACTGTCGAAACAAAATGATCTTTCGCCTGACGACGCTTTGAAAATTCGGCTTCCGTCATCACGCTGGGATTTAGTTCTCTGCCGACTATCTGAGGTACACCGGACAACTTTCCTGCCAGCGTCCGCAGAGAAATCGAACCAATCACCATCAGATCGATATCGCTCTCTGCAGTTTCGCTGCCTTCGGCCACAGAACCGAACACAAATGCCATGCGAACGGACTCTGTGCCAAGTGCTTCGCGGAGCACATCGGCCAGCCCGTTTGTTTTCAAAACCAGACTGCGAATCTCCGGGAACAGCGGATGACTGCTGTTGGCCTGATAGTACGATCGATTGCCGCTGACCCGAGTTTGCACCAAGCCGAGCGAATCGAGTTTTTTCAGTTCCTGACGCACCGTTGAAACTGCAAACCCTGACTGCCGCTCCAGCTCGCGAACGTGCAGCTCCGTTGAGTTCAAGCCAAACAACAGCCGAAACAATTCCGCCCTGACACCCGACGACAGCAGTAGAGAAAGCGTGCTCATAATGAGCGGTTATACCTCGCAATTGTGCGGTTTGATAGCTCGTTCCTTGAGTATTCACAATGAAGCCAATGCTCTGGTTCAGGTTGTATCGGCAAGTGCATGAATCCCCAGAATTCTGACCAGTGCCGATCTTAAGTGCCAGTCAGACAGCTCCGCAATAGGCTCAGTTTTCACCAACCTCTTTCGGCTTTGATCTACTCCTTTCAACTTTTTCCGTGTCCGTCGTGGTTCGCTTATTCGTCAGCGATCAGACGCCCCTGCGCAGAGTTGTCGATCATTCGCTTCGCCTCTTCCACCATGTACTTCTCATCGCAACCAGGGCAGTGGAGGTACCATTCGAAATAGTATGTCTGAGTCACCTTGAGCTTCTTCCTTTGTGGCTTCGCCTTGACCAGCGGGGTTCCGCACTTTCTGCAGGGTTCACCGGGCAGTTTGTGAGTCACTTTTGAGCCGCTCACGGTCACCCTTGTCATCAATCCGGACTCGCCAACATTCTCTTCATCAGCCGGATTTTCATCCGGCTGGTATCCGACATCAATTTCCAACGCTGTGCCTTTTGCCGCCGCGCCAGCCAGTTCGTCGCATCGTTCGTTGTGATCATGTCCGGCATGGCCTTTGATCCAGGTCATTTTGACTTCGTGTTTTTGTGCCGCGACCAGGTACCGCTGCCACAAGTCTGCGTTCTTCGCCCGTTCATTCTTTGTTCGAAACCAATTCTTCTTCTGCCACTTCAGAACCCAGCCTTTGTCGATCGATTCCACAACATACTTTGAATCGCTGACAATTGTCACAATGCACGGCTTTGTCAGTTCTTCCAGACCTGCAATCACAGCCAGCAATTCCATTCGATTGTTCGTCGTTAGTTGAAACCCTTTGGACAACTCTTTCCTATGCTTCCCGGACAAAAGCACAACGCCGTATCCGCCGGACCCAGGATTCGGCTCCGCAGCTCCATCCGTATACATAGTGACGCGTACAAGTCCTGCCTCGGAACCACCGCGTGGCTTCTTTCCTGCCCCCTCAAACATGACCACTTCATTCTCCTGATTCTTCGATGCCCTGACGCCATCGATTGCGATTACGCGGGCAAATAAACGATTACCCATTCGATTTCAGTTGGCCGGTTGAGCGGGTTTCTCTACAAGTACAGCTTTGCGATTTTCGATGTGGGAAAGCGCATGCAACGAACTTTGCTTGACCCAGGGTCTTGGGTCATTGCGAAGCTCTTTGATCCGTTCGACGACCTTGGGGTCGGGCAGATTGTCATTCATCTGCTGACGTCGATAAGCCAGCACGATCCCCGAACGTTCTCGCGCCAAACTGTCGTCGTCCTCAAGGTCCACCAGCATTTGTTCGTCACTCCAACCTTCCCGCGCCTGCGCAAGGCTTCCAGCTACGTGCACCACCTCGATGGAGCGAACGTCGCTATCCTGATCATTCAGCAGTGCGACCATTCTCAATCAAGGATCCAAGGCAGGAATGGTTTCACCTTATACCCCAACGCCCCGAATGCGTAGTCACTTGTTTTTGCTGTGTTCGCCAAGATTGCGTTGACGCTGATGCCGCCAATAGTAAACTCCCCGAAAGGTTCCGTACGCCTAAATCGCTTTGGTAAGCGACGTTTCAGACGCTCAATTGACTTGCGTGTTAGGTAACACTCATTCCATTTGATTTGCCCACACCAGGCCAATAACCGTTCCGGGTCGCATTCATCCTGGATTGCCACCAATTCTTCGGCAGTTAATGGGTGTTCTTTCGTCGCGGTCTTCCTGCACCACCAGAATCCCCAGAGTCCGGTCCAGAACCATGTTACGGAGTTGTCATCTGACACGACTTCCTCCATGTCGATGTCCAGTGGAGTTGCCATTCGGGCACTTCTGATCCAACCTTGAACTTGAGAAATCAATTCTGCCCTGCTCTGCGCTGCAGTCCCTGCGTGGTACAGCGTTTTTCCCAATTCAATGATTAGTCCTGTTGACGATGGCCGCGTAACCGCTTCGAATTCACCATGATCTTCAAGTCCACGCTTGATGACTTCAAGATCTGAGAGCGACTTTATGCGTTGCTCGATTGCGGCAAGCGTAGAATTGATCGCGTTCTTCGCTTCCTGAAGCAACACGTCACCACCTTTCTTGTCTTCCCAATCAGGGTTTGCATCGTCGAGTTGGCTGTAGTACTCGTTTCGTTCGTCAAAAAGTTTCCGACGTACGAGTAGAAGTTCCTTCAACGGTGACGATTCGTTTGAAAGGGCCTCTTTGACCGAGGCCATCAAGTCTGCGATAGATTGAGGAATCGACTCGCCCATATGTTCTCCTTCCGTTTTGGTTCGAAGTTCCAATGATTAACCTGCGAGGTTACTTTGGGCCACCACATGCTCATCGATCAGCGGCTTCAACTCTGGATACGATTCGGACACCAGATCCAGCCAATGCCGAATCTGGATGCCGCGAATGTACTGCCCACGCTCCGACCATGAACTTTGAATCGCGAACAGTTTGTAGTCACATGCCAACCAAAGTTGCGAATCAGCAATTGGTGTCCATCGTTGCCAGAATCCGCCACCACTCATTCCAAAGACCGCCGGAAGCAATTCCGGAAGCTGCACTGAGTGATAATTTCGATTGCGCCCAATCGGGACGATCGACTTAAATTGATCATCACGTGAATACCGCATAAGACAGTCGATATGCTCCTCGGGTTGCCGGTCATCCGATGGTACTTCTGGCCATTCTTCCGGTGCTAAAACCGGATTGGAATAAGTCAGCGACATTGCATGCAGGATGCGTTCTGTTTCTGAGAGCTTGCCGATTCGCTCCAGCTCAAACGGATACCCAAACACGAAGGCAGTGCGACCGTATTGCTGAGCACCCACGGAAACACTCGACAGCGAAATCGATTCATGTTTCAGCACGTTCAGTGCGAATGGATCGATTTCGATGAATCCGACATCAAGCCTTTCGTGCCGTCCTCCTTTCAGTACCTTGATGTCCGCTCGGCCCTTCCAGTCCCTTTTTCCGGGAACCTTCTCTTCACTCGCCTCGATGTAAGTGACGTTTGCTCCGACAAACTCAAGCATCTGCGTTCCGTTGGGAATCGTGTGCCGCGCCGTTGCGACAAAGAGTTTTCCTCCAATTTCAACGAGGCTACCTGAGGCCGTCTGTCTGGCTCCGCCTTTCTCATAGTGAAAGAGCACCGAATGCTTCCTGAGGAACTCACCTGCACCATCTATCACGGCACTCTGTTCCTGAACATTAGCCGATCTCTTGTGCTCGGGGACGATGACTTTATCTCGCAATGTGCTTCGTTCCGCTTCCAACAATGCTTCAACGTCCCCCGCGAGATATGCTCGAATGCGAGATCGATCAAGTCCGGCACTGAAAGCAATGACCGATGGAGGCAGTTCCTCTGTCACCAAGAATTCATTCAGTTCCTCAGGAGTCATTCGTCGTCCCTCCACTCTTCCGGCAAACACGCAGACAAACCTCTCGACGCCGAGCGATACCGCAACAAACCCTACTATGCATAACCACCACCTCCACCTCCTCCTGTCCCCGATGTATCAGATTCTGAAGGACCTGCGACTCTCCGGCGAGGAACCAATGGAGCAGCGTTAATGTTGAAGAATGACACTCCACTCGTACTGAGGAAGTTGAACTCAGACGAAAGAGAAAACGTGCCATTTCCAGAAGGCGGCACTAGCCAGCCCTGATATGCGCCCTCGTAGCAGAGCAACCAATGTTTTCCAAAGAGTTCTTCTGGCTCCGCAAAGCGATTGAGGCTTGAGAGGCGTTTCATATCCGCTAATCCGACGCTTGCCATGCCGAGACCCATGAGCGATGCAAAAGCGTCTTCACACGTGGCGATTACGTCGGCTGCTTGTGAACTTAGCGGAAGTCTCAGTTGTTTCATCAACCACATCGCCCATACGGCTTCACTCGCCTGCCCCAGTGCAAGCCGCTCGGTAACGATGAGATTCGTGACGCTCACCCAATCTGTCACGTTCAACTGGTATCCCTCTGCACCATAATGCTGAAGTTGCTCGCAGATTTGAGGCAAAGTTGCAGGCTCGACCATGGCACACTGTGACAAGATTGACTCAAACAATGACCAGTTATCCTGCTCTACGGTGATCCCGTTCATTCTCGGGATGGCATATTTGAGAACTCCACCGTCGGGGTCTTGTTTATGGAAAGTGAATGCCAAATCAAAGTACGCGGTCAAGTCATTCCGCTGTCCCATGATTCCTGCGTCACGAAATACAAACGTCCGCAGCCTTGAGGTCCAAAGAGGCTCAAAACTATCAGGCAATTCAATGATGCTTGTCTTTGCTGGATTCAAGGCCAATTCAAAGTGACTCAGAATCGATTGAAGCACACTAGCTATCTGCTCTGCCTGCCATTGGTATTGCACAGCAAACTCATAGTCATCAATGAATCTGATGCCTTCGACCCACGGTAATTGTTGTAGAAGTGCTTGATCAACAGCGCTCAGAAGAACTTCTGCCACAAGCAACGAACAGTCGGGGCCAATGGGAATTCCAACGGTTTGCTTGTCGTTCATGTTCCGCAGCAGAATGTCGAGTTCATCTCCCCAGAGGCTCTTCAAACTTTTTGTAGCCACAGCGTGCTTGGTCGTTGCCTTAGAGTGAATAGCCCATGGCAGCGAATGCGTATAGACCGACGGATAGAATCGACTAATGTCCGTCCGCAAAACGAATCTTGCTGTAGATCTCATGGCAATACGCCGTTGCGTCCGTCCGTCAAGATTATTGTCAGGTTGGATTGCTCTGCCGGGTTTTTGGTCAACAGGCTTCGTCAGTGAAAAGCTGGACTGGCTGGCAAATTCACTCAGGTCTTTCCATCTCTGAACCGAGAACTTGCATAACTGTGCGTACGTCAGCGGGTTCGGTACGCCAAGATGTCGTCGAACACCGCCACTGCGGACTAAGTTGTGCACACATACTTCGGCAGAGAGTTTTTCGGCAGTGAACTGCGACTTGACACCCTTCTTCGTTACGACCGCGTTGGCAAACACTTCTGTCGAAAACGCAGGCGGCAACTCTCGTGGGAAATATCCTCTCGCAAGGATGTCATGAATTGTTGGCATAGCTACTCGTCTTCCTCCGTGTCGAAGAGTGTGCGGTCTTCTGCGACGTGTTGGGCGTCGCTGGATTTTGTGGGCTTCTTGGTAGCTCGACGCTTAGGTTTTGGGACGGCATCTGCTGTCGTGTCTGAGGCCGCGACTGCCTTCTTTTTTCCTCGCCCGGCACCACTCGCTCCTTTGCCCTTCTTGTGCAGTCCCTGTTTGACTTCTTCGGCGTAGCGTTCGTGATTGAGTTTCAGCAGTCGCTGCAGAACTTCACGGCGCGCCGCTTCGCTGATCGTAAAGCGGATGCCCTGCTTGGTTTCGTGGAAGCCGTGCCCGAGATCGAGGTCGCCCCAGCCGTATGCAGCGGCGACTGCCTGATCCATTTCGACGTGAAGATCACGGAGTTTCTGAAATTCGGCTGACCTTTCGTTGGGGTCGTGGAAGCGATTGTAGGTCCTCGTCAGCCCATCTTTGCGGGCAAGCATGACCTTGGCCCGCAATTCGTAGAAGTCCTTCCCAAGACGCTCCATTTCGTCATTTAAGTCGCAAAACGGAAATGGCTCGAATGTGCTTGTAGGCGTATAGCGTAGGTCGCCTTTCATCGACGATCCGTAATAGCGAGCCCAGGATTCGTGCAGCGAACTTTGAAGGGTCGCGAACGAAGCAAATCGATCTAGGGCGATGACGTAAAGTGCGTGCGTCCACACAACGTCTGTGCCCGTGAAAGCAAATGCCAGCGTTTGGCTTGTGGCAGCCACAACAAGAACTCTTTTCAGGTCAACGATTGCCTCGTAAAGTTCAGGGCGATTGCGTTCGTACTGCCACCAGTAATCTTTCGCCCGCCTGCTGTATGTGATTTGATCACGTGCAGGTTTGACGTTCCAACGAATCACATCCAGACACTTTGGAAAATCTGCAGCGACTGGCCCCTTCCAACCGTTCGATGCCGATGTGCGATCTAGCGGCCAGTCAAAAAAGTTGATGACCTTGCGTGATGAACTCAAGGTCGGGCTGGAGTTGAGTTGTTCACCGTTCAAGCAGGGTCGAATTACGCTGCAACTTGAGGCTTCACATTCGATAAGTTCAGCGGCCTCTGTTTCATTGAGGAAGAACCCATCTCCTAGAATGTTGCATCCTTGAAAGCAAACGCCGTCGTTTGCGGACAGCTTCTTCGGATCGCCGTGAGTGCTTTCCATGGGAGTCAGAAAGGCAGAAATTGAGCTAACTTCTTGGTCGTCCAAGACAAACGTGCCATTCCAGATGCCTTTCATCAACCACACATGAGAAACCTCTAGACTGGCGACACCAGGCCAGCGCCTACTCGATATTGCACGAGGAATCGCACACCCGCTCTCCACGAGTTGGGCGAGGCCAACATCCCTTGTATCCCCTTGCGCAATAGTGTTCGTGGCAAGAAGCCCTAGAAACGATGGCCTCCGCAAGCAGTTCATGCATTTCAGAAAGAAATACGCACATAGATCGGAACTTCCACGTTGACCATTCGCCAGCACGTCAATCAAGAAAGTCCTATATGCGGTGCCAAGACTCCCGGTAATTCGTTGCCCGCCCATAAACGGCGGATTCCCAATGAACGCATCAAACCCGCCTCGCTTCACGATTACCTCGGGGAACTCTAGCGGCCAGTGGAAACGGCGAAGTTCCGCGTTGGGAGTGGAGAGTGAAGGATTGTTACTCTCCACCCGCCACGCTTCACTCGCCACTCTTTGAAATTCTTCCGTCGGTCCCCGCTCGATGTAGTAACCGGACTTCACGGCAGCATGGCGCACTCGTTCTTGTTTGTCTTTTGCATTTTCCCCATAGAATTCAGCGGCCACGAGCAAATCTGCAGCACATCGCAGACGTGCAATCTTCTCATCCGCTTCCCTGAGCAGTTTCTCCTGCGCCCGAACATCGTCAATCGTGTTCGATGGCATTTCTTCTAGCCTGAGTCGCAGGCTGATCGCTTCCTCAACTGCCTCTTCAAACGGCCCGCCAAACAGAACGGAATCCTGTGATTCCGGTTTCAAACTGAAGTGCCGTAGTTGATCAAGATTGTGCAGGCCAACAAGTGAGTCGCCGCAGCGGATGTTGTGGTCCAGAAACTCAAACGGCTTGTCCTTGGCCATCGTCAACAGCCACAGCGACAACTTGCACATCTCCACCGCCAGCGGATTGATATCGACACCGTAAAGACAACGCTGCGCAATGAGCCGCATCGCGTAGAGCTTGCGTTCCTGCGGATCGTCAGGAATGAGCGACTCGTTGTGGGCGCCAGTGGACCGTGAACCGTGGGGCGTGATTCGTGGCCGGATAGTGGACCGTGAGGCGTGATCCGTGGAGCGATATAATGGATCACGATTTACGTGCCCCGGTCCACCCTCTTCACCAGTGCCTGCCGAAGCCTGGAGATCATCTGACTGATTCGTTCGCAAAGAGTCAGCAGCGGTTGCAGATCGGTATCGCTCAGCAGATTCACTCGCTGCGCGAGTATCAGATGTGTCTGTAACTCCATCAGGGACCCCCGTGCAATGCTGAGAAAGTTCAGAAACTCCTTCGTGTGATCTCGCCCCTGACCTTCGGCGATGTTCGCCGGAATCGATGCCGCTGCTCTGCGAATCTGACTTGTCATCCCGAACAGCTCGTCTTTCGGGAATTGCTTCGTCACTCGATAGCAGTCCGTCGCCAGATCCATCGCTATCTTCCAGACTTCCAGTTCCCGAAACGACTGCAACGCCATCTTCATTCCCTTTCGCCTCACGGTCCACGTCCAACGCCCCACGTTCTTCGTTCGCCCACGCTTCAAGCAGCCGTTCGGCCAGATATCGACAGGCCTGCACCAGGAACGCGCCGGAGCCGCAGGCCATGTCGCAGATCTTGAGTGCGAGCAGTTCCTTTGCCGATTTGAGCTTCCACTCACTTTTCGGCAGTCCCTCTGCCGGGCCGATGTAAACCAAGGGCTCCAGCGTGTACTGGACGATAGGTTCAGTCAGAACGCGAGGCGTGTAAGCACCCGCGCACAAATAACGGCATATAATTATTGGAAGCAGATTTTGAATTCTTTCCCGATGTTTGCGAGGACATGGGCGAGCATCTCTTTGAGATTT
>Ga0138256_10003942_pt1 | contig 15742 bp, 10 predicted proteins | sample KNB2016incub_MG_FD_105486 | JGI IMG/M metagenome (GOLD analysis project Ga0138256, IMG submission 105486) | Active sludge microbial communities from wastewater in Klosterneuburg, Austria - KNB2014incub_MG | ecosystem: Engineered > WWTP > Activated sludge > Unclassified | place: Austria... | reverse complement strand
TGGCGTAAATCAGCAGGAAGCATTTAAGTCAACTTATGAAAGTCTTACTTCACTGATAAAGATCATTGGCTCTTTAATTACTTCGCTTTCACTTATCGTCGGTTCCGTAGGTATTGCAAACATAATGTTCGTCTCAGTAAAAGAGAGGACAAAAGAGATTGGAATAAGAAAAGCCATCGGCGCAAAGAAAAGGACTATACTACTGCAGTTTTTAATTGAGTCTGTTTCGATATGTCTGCTCGGCGGATTGATAGGATTAATGATCTCAGTGCCAATCAGTCTTATTATAAATGCATTTGTACTTCCAACTGCTATGCCGCTTTGGGTGATTATACTGGGACTTATAGTCTCCGTAATATTCGGAGTGCTTGCCGGATTTTTTCCGGCATACAACGCTGCAAAAATGAATGCAGTGGATTCATTAAGATATGAATAAAAAAAATATATGCCGGTTACAGAATTAATCAGTATCGCATTCAACACTTTAAGAAATAATAAAATCAGGGCAATGCTGACATTATCCGGTATTGTGATTGGAGTTTTCTCTATAATTGCCATTATGACTTTGCTGAATGCTCTGCAGGCAGGAATAGAAGGCGGATTGAATTCACTCGGCAGTAATACATTTCAGGTACAGAAATTTCCGGCCATGCAGTTTGGCGACGCGCATTCGAGAAACAAATTCAGAAACAGAGAAGATATTACATATGATCAGGGAAAGAGGTTAAAAGAAAAAGCCACTTTATACAAATATATGTCCATAGAGGACTATGTTTATCAGAAAGCATTTAAGACCAATAAAGCTAAAACCAATCCGAATTTTTATGTAGGCGGTGTTGAACCAGAGTATTTGGAATGCAATAATAAAACTATTCAATTCGGCAGATTCATTACACAAAATGACTTAATAAGAAATTCCAAAGTTGCAGTGATCGGTATGGATGTTGTGGAAAAACTTTTTCCAAATGTAGACCCTATCGGAGAAGATATTATAATTGATAACAGTCAGTATAAAGTGATCGGCGTATTTCAGAAAGAAGGGGAAGGATTCGGACAAAGTAATGATAATTTTGCGCTGCTGCCCATAACTACTATGCAGCAGGTGTACGGTAAAAATAACAGATCCATGAACATAGCGATTCAGGCTCCCGGAAAAGAGGAGTTCAATGAATCAGTTGAGAATGTTGTAACAGTTTTACGATCGATACGCGGTGATAAGCCGGGAGAGGCGGATAGTTTTGAAATTTTTTCGAATGAATCACTTATAGGTCAGGTAAATAATTTTACGAAATACTTCAAATATGGCGCCGGATTTATTTCTTTTATAGCGCTTCTGGCTGCAGGGATCGGAATTATGAATATTATGCTTGTATCTGTAACTGAAAGAACTAAAGAGATCGGTATCAGGAAAGCTATCGGAGCAAAAAGCCAAAGTGTCCTGATACAGTTTCTAATAGAAGCGGTGATCTTATGCGAACTCGGCGGTATAATAGGAATTGTACTTGGTATAGTAACGGGTAATTTACTCGGCATGTATCTTAACAGTCCTGTTGTGATTCCTTATGATTGGGTAGTGATCGGTCTTGTAGTCTGCTCTGCGGTAGGTATTGTCTTCGGAGTATATCCGGCTTATAAAGCTGCTAAACTTAATCCTATTGACGCTCTCAGATATGAATAGATGAAAATATTATTTAACCTGTAAGATAATCTATAAATTTCAGCATTACGGGATCGGAAGTTTTTGTTCTCAAACTTCTTATATTCGATATAGCTTTTGGAATTTTTTTTAATACAGATTCATCCTTTTTTTTCTCATAAGTATATCCATAACTTCCCAGTACCTGAATTAATCTCATCATTACAAAATAATAAAATTCAAATATGAATTTTCCTTTATCAGCGCCTGTTCTGTTATTTACTGCATCAATATAGTAATTCAGTAAAAAACTCCTCTCATCTTCAGAAAGATCAATGCTTCCGGAATATAAAAAAGAAGCCGCATCATAATGAAGCGGTCCTCTTCTGCCGGACTGATAATCAATATAATACAGCTCACCGTTATTTATCATTATGTTCCTTGTCTGAAAATCCCTGTAGAGAAAAAAATTATTGTCAGTGTTTGAATTTATACTGCATAGTATTTTATTTACATCATTAAAAAGTGTTTCATCAGTTTCTGATTTTTTTATTTTAGTAATGTAAAATTCCTGGAATTTTTGGAAGTCAGAATATATAAGTTCATTCGAAAAACTTTCTGTCTGATAACAATAATTCAGATCAACTACGTTAATTCCGTGTAACTGAAAATTCAGCAGGTCAGACAATGCTTTCATATAATAACTCATACATTCATCACGTGCGGCAGTCTTCGAGAAATTGAAAAGAGTTGTATCGCCCAGATCTTCTTCAATGTATATTTTACCATCTTCAGAAACTGAATAAACTTCAGGAACTTTCAGACCGGCTTTTATAAAAGCTTCTGAAAAATTTATAAAAGCCAGATTTTCTTTTATGTGTTTATTCTTTACTCCGATGACCGATCTGTTATCAGTAAAAATTCTGAACAATTTTCTGTCAGAAGCATCAGCATTCAGTTTGTCTATCCGGGTAATATGTTCACCAAACACACTGAATACCATTGACTGAAATTCATTTAAAACAAATTCACTGTGGTAAGTCATGCCTTTGAAAGTATATTTTGCAATGCATCTTTAAGATACGGAAATTCAAATGAAAAGCCGTTTTCCAAAGCTTTACTTGGAAATGCTTTCTGTCCGTGGAGTAAATTATCGGCAAATTCTCCCACGATTGTTTTTAATACAAATGACGGTACGGGTAAGTATGAAGGTTTTCCGAGGACTTCTCCAAGTACTATTGAGAATTTTTTGTTTGTTACAGGTTCAGGTGTAGATACATTCAATGCTCCGGTAATATTTTTATTGAATACAGCAAAACAAATAAGTGATGTAATATCCTTTATGTGAATCCAGGAGATCCATTGTTTTCCGGATCCCTGATATCCGCCGGCAAAATATTTAAACGGAGTCATAAGTTTATTCAATGCGCCTTCATTCTTATCCAGAACAATTCCGGTCCTTAGGGTTACAACTCTGACATCATACTGAACGGATTTCAAAGCTTCTGATTCCCAGTCAACGCAAAGTCTTGCAAGAAAATCTTTACCGGTACTTGAATCTTCTGTCAGAATTTCTTCTCCGCGGAATCCATATATACCTACTCCCGAAGCGTTTATAAGACTTTCCGGTTTGTTTTTGGAAAACCTGATCGATTCCGATATTAACTGTGTCATATTGATCCTGCTGCTGTATATCTTTTCTTTAAATTTTTTATTCCATCTTTTCCCTGATATATTTTCTCCGGCAAGATTTATAATACAGTCTGTTTCATTAATAAGTCCTGAAAGCGAAAACGGATCTTCAAATTTCTTCCAGTCATATATCTGAATAGTATAATGTTTTTTGAAAATTTCTTTTGCTTTGTCTTTATTGTATGTGAGAATTTTTAAAAATGAACCTTTTGAGCAAAGTTCATTCACAACGTTTTTTCCTATCAGTCCTGTAGCTCCCGTAACTAAAATTCTTTTCTCCATATGGGTTTGTATAAATTAAATTAAAGCATTTAAAATAATATTATAGTGTCAGTAATACTCAATTTATAAAAATGTCCTCCGTAATATTTAAAAATTAAAATATTGAGATATTAATAGGTAACAGGTATTGTCCGGGATTCAATAAATTTGAATAAATCAAAAAACAATTTTATAAATAGTTATTTTCCGGAATAAAAAATTAAAATCGTGAATTACATTTGAACTCTAAGCCGGGTTTCTTAGAATATACCTTATCTCAATAAAAAACTTTCTCAAGAAAAAGTCCTGACGGCGGAGCTGTAAATATTGCAGGGTCTTTGGAATAGGACTTAAGATATTTCTGAATTTCTTTAGCTCCGATGTTCCCCCTTCCCGCTTCGACAAGTGTGCCGACAATCCGCCTAACCATTTTCCACAAAAAATGAGACGCCTTTATACGAATATAAATTTTATCTTCAGTATCCGTTAATTCAATAAATTCAAGATCAACCAGTGTGGATTTATTATTCGGATCGGGTTCGGAAAATGACCTGAAATCCCTGAAACCTTTTAAAAGTTCTGCCAGTGTTTTCATGGCAGTTACATCAAGTGTGTCTTTGATCCACCAGACATATTTTTTTTCAAAAGCAGTTCTTCTTTTTGATATAACGTAAAGATATTGCCTAGCTACTGCTGAGTGGCGGGCATGAAAATTATTAGATACTCTTTCTACATTCAGTATATTAATATCTGATGGAAGAATATCATTCATTTTCATTTTTTGAATATGCGGAGCAAGCATTGTCTCACATTCAAGATGCGCCGTCTGAGCTAATGCATGGACTCCTTTATCTGTCCTGCCTGAACCATAAAAATCTCCGTAACCGCTTTTCCCCTTTGTTTCATCAAGCATTGTCCTGATGCATTTTACCATTGTACCCTGAACTGTCTTCGAGTTTTTTTGGATCTGCCATCCGGAATATTTAGTTCCGTCAAATTCCAGCGTATATTTAAATCTCATATTTATCGGATTATTTTAAAGGGTAATGTTTACTGATAAAAATACAGCAGACACTTTACGTGATATTAAATTAGTATTTAAAAGGTAAGAAAAAATGATTTATAATTATAATATAGACAACAGAAACTCATCAAGAACTTTGTTAAACTCTTCAGGCTTTTCCATATTACTTATATGTCCAGCATTTTTTATTAAATGATATTTGGAATTCTTTAAATTCTCTTTTAAATAAAATGAATTTATTACCGGAGTTAGATCGTCCTCTTTTCCAACAATTACAAGTGACGGAATAACAATATTTTTTATCCGGTATATTAAATTTGTTCTGGTTGCAATTGCAATTAATACCGAGCACATTCCGTTAACATCCATCCATCCCATCATTTCCTTAATACTATTTCTGAGTTCCTGATTTTCATATCCCCCGCTGCTGATAAGTTTGGCGAGCATAGCGTCATTAAATTCATCTTTCATACCTGACCGGATCTTTTTTATGCCTGCAGATCTGTTCAGTAATGCATCATGATCATCACTTTCCGCTTTTGTATCTGCAAGTATCAATGAAGTAAATCTTTCAGGCATCCGTTCAGCAGATCTTAATAATATATATCCACCTACGGAAAGCCCGCATGCATTCACTTTGTCAAGATTCATATGATCGAGAATATTTTCAAGATCATCCACAAGATCTTCCATTGTGAAGAGATATGAATCAAGCTCATTGCTGTAACCGAGTCCTCTGATATCATATGTGATAACTCTGAATTTGTCTTTGAAAAAAGCGACCTGTTTATCCCACATCCTGCTGCATAATGGATAAGCATGAATGAATATCAGCGGTTCTCCGGTTCCTCCGTGATCATTCACGCTTATTCCGTTTACTTTAAATGTATTCATAAATATTGTATCATTTAGGTTATAATTATCATTAATTTATTACGGCGGTGTGAAGAAATTTTGTAAAATCAAAAGTGGTCTTTATATCATCCGTAATTATGTCAGTAATTTTTTCATTTAAAATTACATCCGGTTTATAAGTCCTGTATACATAAAACTGTTTTTTCTTTAATGTCTCTTCAAGATTTTTATCCTTTGAATCCGTAATTTCCTTATCAAAACCTTTCGGAAGATTTACTAATGATTCACCCTGCACTTTACCGAAATATTTTAAAAGAGATTTACCGCCTGTGATCTTTTTATATTCAGTAAAATTATTAAATATATAAGATCTTATCTTCTTTAAATAAACAGGATCCATGCTGTATTGTCCGGCAGCAAATAAAAATTCTTCCGGACTGAAATGAAAATAAAACTGAGGTACTTCGGATGATTTTACTTTACCGAAAGCAAATGCCGCTGAGTACTGGGTTTTGTAGGGAGTCTTATTTTTTGAAAATCTGATGTCCCTGTTAATTCTGAATATTGATTTGTAATTTACGACAATTTCCGGATCGATTTTATTTATTTCCACTGCCAGTGCATCTATGAGTTCTTTCATCGGAATCTTTAGATAATTTTCATAAGCGTCTCTGTTTATATCAAACCAATCTTTATTATTGTTCTTTTCGTCCTTCAGAGATCTGAGAAACCGGAGAGCCTTTTTATCAAATCCGAAAAACGGTTCGCTGATTATTTTATCCAACATAATGCAAAAAAAAATGCCGGGAACTTTCCCGGAGAAAGTAAATATAAGAGCAGTACTTAAATAAGATGTTTCAATCTACTTATTAATTTTTACTTTTAAAATTTAAAAATCTATTTATATCCTGAGTTATTTCCTGAAATTAAATATTACTATCATGACAACCTTTGATTTCTTTAAAGCATTTACAGGCGTTTTATTAATGGCGTACCTGATCTCACCTGCAGCCGGTCATTCTCAAAATAGCCAGATAGATTTTTCCATCAGTACTAAGAATATTTATTCTCCCGGAGATGAGATCTCACTGAATTTGTATTCTTATGGTAATAATGATAATAAAAAAAAAGTAACACAGTTTGACATAGAGGTTTTAAAGATCAATGACATTGAGAAATTTTATTCAGGTCAGTCCTCGAGATATAATCTTGACGTACTTGGAAAAGATAATAAAAATCTGCTTTTCTATACCACGAGTGTTTATTCCTTTAAAAAGAATCTGAAAAGTAAGAATGAATATGACTACAATTATTATAATGATGACATTCCGCTGAACATAAAGGAAAGAGGAGCTTATTTGGTTAAAGTCACTTCAGGTAAAAAAGTAGCTTACTGCGGTTTCATAATTTCAGAGCTCGGGCTTGTATCAAAAGCAGGAAATAATTCTATGCTTGGTTATGCAGTGAACAGAAAGAGCGGAGAGCCTGTTAACAACGCTGAGCTTAATTTTTATATCGGATCAAAGAAGATCGGTCAGGGAAAAACTTCAGAAGGAGTATCTTTTCAAACTGTAAATCCGGATGTGAAAATGGAATCTGATGAAAATAATATTCCTGTTATTATAGGAAATTATGGCGATGATATTCTTATTTCAGATCCGTATTTATTTTTTGGCTATTCAGGAAATAAATATTTCGCTTACATTTATACAGAGCAGCCGGTGTACAGGACAGGGCTTGATGTTAATTTTAAAGGTACGCTCAGACTTAATGAGTCAAACACTTTGTCACCTGTTAAAAATAAAGATGTTACTTTAATTATTAAGGATTCTAAAAATGCTGAAGTATATAAACAGGTACTGAAGACAAATGAAATGGGAAGCTTTAACGGAACATATAAGCTGAATGACGAAGCAGCTCTCGGGACATACACTATCTATGCAAATATTGACGAGAATAATTCTTACACCGGAAATTTTACTGTAGAGCAGTATAAAAAACCTGAATATAAAGTAACGGTAAACCCGGAGAAGATCCAGTATTACGGAAAGGATAACCTGACGGCAGTAGCGGAAGCAAAATATTTTTTCGGAAGTCCTGTATCTGAAGCTGAAATAGAATACAATATATACAGAATAAGATATTATAAACCCTGGTGGAAATATTCCGAGTATGCCTGGTGGTATGAGGATTATTATGAAAACGCTGATGAAAATCAGATGTACCGGGGTGCGGAATTACTATTCTCAGGTTCAGGTGTCCTTGACAGCGAAGGGAAGTTTAACATAGGTTACAATATAAATGAAGATTTTAAAAATGATGATCAAAACTACTACGGATACAGACCTTACTACTCGCAATCGGATTATAAATATATCATACAGGCAAAAGTAACAGATAAGTCAAGAAGAGAAATTTCCGGAACATCATCTGTATTTGTCACGCGCGGAGGATTTACTCTGTCTGCAAAATCCGACAGATATATTTATAAACCTGAAGAGAATGTAAAGATCACTGTCTTTGCAGAAGATTTTTCCGGTAATCCCGTCAGTACAAATTTTGAAGCGGCGATCTATAAATCTACATGGTCTAAAGATTATAAAGAGAATAAAGAATACATAAAGTCATTGTCAGGAAAGACATTGTCTGATGGTCAGGGTTCAGTATCATTTGACATAAGTAATTTAAATCCCGAAGGTTACTATAATGTTGAAATTAAATCCAGAGATGACAGAGCAAATGAAATATTAACGGGAACGGGATTTTATGTAAGCAAAGGCGATATGTGGTGGTATTACAATCAGTCAGGCAGCGTGCAGATAATTCCGGAAAAAGACAGTTACAGGCAGGGTGAGATCTGCAGAGCGCTTGTGCTTGTAAATCATCCCGGTGCAAATGTGCTTGTAACTTCAAACACAGATGACATACTTTATTTTAAGACGGAAAAATTTACCGGCACCTCTAAAATAATTGAAATTCCGGTAACGGATAAATATTTATCGAACTTTGAAATTAATGTAAACTATGTCTATGATGGTGTGTTTTATAATTCCGGTAAATCCATACTGGTAATCCCTGAAGAAAAATTTCTCACTGTTACAATTGATCCGTCTAAACTTATTTATAAACCAAAGGAAACCGGAGAAGTAAAAGTCCGTGTCACAGACAGCTACGGTAATCCTGTGAGGAATGCTGAAGTATCAATTGGAGTAGTGGATGAGAGTATTTATTCCATCAAAGAGGATAATACAAAAGACATCAGGAAGTTTTTTTACGGAAACAGATACACATCCGTATCGACATCATTTACTAATGTGCTGAACAGTAACGGCAGTTCGAGACTGATCTCAATCTATGAGAAATTTAATCTCAGAAGCACTTCAGATAAAGATCTTGGAACAGTGAAAGGGAGATTTTTAAACAGAAGCGGAAACCCTGTAAAAGGAGCTGTGATAATTATAGATGAGGATTATTATGCGGCGGTTACGGGACTTAACGGAGATTTTGAATTTAAACTTCCGGAAGGTAAATATTCAATCAGCGCGTATTACAGCAACATAGAAAAAAATGATCTGAAGGAAATAATTATTGTTAAAGGGCAGACAAAAAATATTATACTTTACAGTGACAGGGATTTAAATGAGAACGCAACAAGTGATGTTCAATTGTCAGGTATGGAGGGTTTTAATATTAGAGGCGGCAGAACAGATTTAGAAATGGATAGCGCTCCTGAAAGTAAAAAAGAAAAAAGTTCAGATGCTCCTTCGGGATTAGATGATGGAGATTTAGTATCTCCAGATGTCAGATCAGATTTCCGTGATGCAATATTCTGGTCGCCGTATTCTGAAACTGATACAGACGGATATGCAAATGTTAATTTCCTGTTTCCTGATAACCTTACTGAATGGAGAATCACGTCAAGAGTAATAACTGAAGATACAAAGGTCGGACAGTCTGTTACTACAGTGATCACAAGAAAGGATCTAATAGTCAGAATGGAAACACCAAGATTTTTTCAGGAGAATGATGATGTAACGGTTTCAACGATCATACATAATTATCTGAAGACAGAAAAAAGAACTAAGATAAAATTTACTGCTGAAAATCTGAATCTTGCTTCCGGTGAAAATGAAAAAAGCGTAAGCATACCTCCGGATTCCGAGATCAGATTAGACTGGAAAGTAAAGGTAACGGAACCTGTCGGCGAAGCTAAATTATATGCCGAAGCTTTAACGGATGAAGAGTCAGATGCAGTGGAAATTAAAGTGCCTCTTCAGCCTGCAGGTCTGGAAATTATAAAAAACAACGTTGCTGATATTTCTGATGAGAATAAAATTGAAGTGAAGACTTTTGAAATACCTTCGGGTACCGATATGAAAAGCGCGGGAATGAAAATTAATATAGACGCTTCACTTGCGTCAGTAATTCTTACATCTCTTGACGAACTCGCGGGTTATCCTTACGGCTGTGTGGAACAGACGATGAGCAGATTCCTTCCGACTGTAATTGTTGCAAAAGCATTCCGTGAGATCAATGCTCCTATAAGCGAGGCGACTAAGAAAGATCTTCCGCTGATGGTGGATAAAGGACTGCAGAGATTATACGGCTTTCAACATTCTGACGGAGGCTGGGGCTGGTGGGAGAATGATAATTCAAATCCATTCATGACGGCGTATGTGGTTTACGGACTTGCAATTGCTGTGGAGTCAGGATATGAAGTCAGAGACGGCGTGTTAAATAACGGGAAGTCTGCGATAAAAAATCACCTGAACAATAATGAAAAAGATCTGACTACAAGAGCATATATGCTTTATTCACTGGCTACTGCAGGTAAGGAAAATAATGATTACATAGAAAAAATTCTTGTGAATATGAACATGTCTGATTTGAATGATTATGCAAAAAGTCTTGCAGCGATGACTTGGAAATTAATTGGTAACGAAAGAAAAGCAAAAGAAGAACTGATAAGTCTTGAAAAAAATGTAAGGACAAGCGGTGAAGGCGCAGCATACTGGGAGGGTAAGGAATTTCATTACAGATGGCAGGATGATAAAGTTCAGACTACTGCAATGGCTTTAAAGGCAATTGTTAATATCAATGAAGTATCAGATCTGAAAGAGAAAGTCGTAAGATGGCTGATGATGCAGAGACGCGGTAATGCATGGAGAAGCACACAGGAAACCGCGATGATAATCTATGCAATGGTTGACTATCTGAAAAATTCACAGGAGCTCGATCCTGATTACAATGTGAAAATATTTGTTAACAATAATATGGTGTCCGACTTAAATATGAATAAGTCAAATGTATTTTCCAAAAGCGAACCTGTGGTAATTGACAGTAAGAATCTGAGAACCGGTCAGAATGAGATCAGGATTGAGAAGTCAGGCAGGGGAAAAGTATATTTTTCTTCAGGCGCATCATATTATGACAACAGCGCAGGCAGCAAATCTTCTGAAAACGGATTCAGGATTGAAAGAGAATATTTTAAGCTGGAGAAATATGAATCATATTCTGAAGATAATATTGTTTACAGGAAAAAATATTTTGACGGCAGTTTAAAATCAGGTGATGAATTTTTAGTAAAAGTGAGAGTGTCTTCAAAAGAGAATGAAAATAATTATTTCATGCTGGAAGATTTTATTCCTTCCGGAGCTGAAGTCATTAAAGACGACTGGGCATACAGAATAGAGGATGAAAATGATTATCAGGGATACAGTAATTATTACTGGAGATGGTGGTATGCAGATAAAGAGGTAAGAGATAACAGGGTTGTATTTTTTGCCAGCTACATGGGAAAAGGGGATTATCAGTTTTCATATATAATGAGAGCCCAGATCCCGGGCGAGTATTCTGTAAATCCAACTAGAGGCATGCTGATGTATTATCCGGAAGTTTACGGTAACTCCGATGAAATGAAAATTACGATCTCTGATTAAGATTTATCCGAATAAAATATAATATATTAAGGCAGGTGAATACTGCCTTTTTACATTCTGTCAGGAGCGCTGATGCCGATTATATCAAAGCCGTTTTTAAGTATCTGTTTTACGGCTAAGCATATATGAATTCGGGATAAAGAAAGTTCTTTATTCTCAGCATCTATTACTCTGTTATTATGATAAAACCTGTGGAAATTTTCAGCAACAGAATTTAGATAAGTAATGATCTTATGAGGTTCAAAAGTTTTTGCAGAGCTGATCACTTCGTCAGGAAAATCAGATAATACTTTCAGCAGTTTCATTTCCTCGGGAGAATTTATAACATCAGTATTCAATTCCGTTACATTGGTCTCATTATATGAAGGAAATACTTCATCAGCATTTCTCAGTATTCCGCATATTCTTGCATGAGCATACTGAAGGTAATACACCGGGTTTTTTTCAGACTTATCCTTAGCCAGTGAAATATCAAAATCCAGATGAGTGTTAGCTCCTCTCATCACATAAAAGAACTGCATTGCATCAGCTCCTATGTCATTAATCAGTTCATCCAGATAATATACATTATCACTTCGCTTACTCATCTTTACGGATTCATTTCCCATTTTAAAAGTAACCATCTGATGTATGATCACCTTAATTTTATCTGAATCATATCCAAGCGCATTTACACCGTAAAGAACTTCTTTATAAGTATCTCCGTGATCTGAACCAAAGATATCAATTATCAGATCGTAGCCTCTTTTTATTTTATCAATATGATAAGCTATATCCGGAAGTCTGTAAGTAGGTTCACCTGAAGATTTCACAAGGACTTTGTCTTTATCAAAACCTTTCTCTTCATCCATTTTTAGCCATACTGCGCCGTCATTTTCATATGAAAGACCTTTGCTCTTAAATGCTTCAAGAGTCTGTTCTATTTCAGAATTATTATAAAGCGAAGACTCATTAAAGAAAATGTCATGATGTATACCGAGACTGATAAGAGTTTTTTTAATTATATCAAAAGTGTATTTCTCACCTTCTTTTTTAAAAAAATCCAGGTCAGCAGAATCTTTCATCGTATCATTATAAGCCGCGAAAATATTTTCCGCAATAATTTTTACATAATCACCAACATAACCTTCTTGCGGGAAAGGAAAGTCTTTATCAAAGATCTGCATATATCTTGCTCTGACAGACAGCGCCAGATTATTCATCTGATTTCCGGCGTCATTGTAATAATATTCCCGTGTAACTTTGTAACCGGTCCATTCAAGTAAATTGGCAATTGCTTTACCGAGACAAAGCTGCCTGCCGTGTCCTGTATGAAGCGGACCTGTAGGATTAGCGCTGACCCACTCGAGATTAGCGGACTGACCGGAATGAATTGAAGATCTTCCGTAATTAATTCCTTCTGATAAAACATTTTTAAGTTCATCCTTATAACATTTATCCGAAACAAAAATATTTATAAACCCTGCTCCGGCGATCTCTGTTTTTGTAATTAAATTATTTCCGGTTTCAATCCTTGATATTATTTCTTCAGCAATTTTACGCGGAGGTAATTTTAATTCTTTGGCAAGTGTCATTGCAGCATTGGATGACAGGTCACCGAATTTATCTTCTTTTGGTTTATCCAGAAAAATTTCTTTAACCGGATAACCTGTATCCGAAACAGCTTTAATTATAATTTCCGCAATTTGATCTTTTAGTTTAGACATAAAATTTATTTTACCCAGCCCACTTTCTTATACCAGTCAATTGTTTCCTTAAAGCTTTCCTTCAGATCAGATTTCGTTTCAAATCCAAGTTCAGTCTTTGCTTTCTGATTTGAACAAACCCATCTTAGCTGTGTTATATCCTTACATTTTTCTATATTAAGCGTAACCGCTTTTTTGGAAAAGTAAGAAAAAATTTCTGATAAATATCCGACTGTATATAATACAGAGTGGGGGAGTCTGATCTTAAATGCTTTTTTGCCCAAAATGCCCGAAGTAACTGCTCCGATCTCCTGCCAGTTATATGCATCATCAAAGCAAAGAAAATATTTCTGCCCGTTGGCCACCGGATTTTCCGCGGCAAGTATGATCCCGTCAGCAAGATCCTCCACATATACTAAGCTTAAATATTTGTTATCAAATCCGATAACGCTGTTAAGACCTTTTTGAAATGTCTGAAAATAAATAAGTATCTCCGTATCGCGAGGACCGAATACTGCAGGCGGAGCGATAATAGTTACAGGAATTTTATCTTTATATGCAAATACTTCCTGTTCAGCTTTAAGCTTAGACAAACCATAAGTTGTGATAGGGGAAGGCGCGGTATTTTCATCAACAAATTCTCTTCCGATCGCCGGACCGGTCGCAGCAAGAGATGAGACAAATACAAATTTTTTAATACCCGGGTTTACCCTGCAGGTGATCTCAAGAAGATTCTTTGTAGCTTCATAATTACTTTTGTAAAATCCTTCTTTAGTTCTTGATTTCACAACTCCCGCTACATGAAATACATAATCCATTTCCCGGATGACTTTTTCGAGAACATCATTTGAAAAAAGATCTCCGTTTACATATTTAACATTTTTACCTTCGAGCCATTGTGTGGACGAGGTGTCTCTTTTTAGGCAGTAAACCTCGTAATTCTTTGCGATCAGCTTATCGGCTAAATGACTTCCGACAAAGCCGGTTGCTCCAGTTATAAGTGCTTTCAATAATGTATTTAGTTTATCAATAGAAGTTATAAATTATAATTCGTATTTTCTATGTTCAAAAATTCGAATAACAAAAATATTCAGGAGTATTAATGGATCTGTTTGATAAATGTAAAAAATTTACCCGCGCTGACGAAGTAAAAGCGGCGGGATTTTATCCATATTTCAGGGCAATTGAAGCGAATGAAGGACCGGTTGTAAAAATTGAAGGACGTGACATTATTATGGCAGGTTCAAATAATTATCTCGGTCTCACAGCTCATCCCAAGGTTAAAGAAGCTGCGATAAAAGCAATTGAGGATTATGGTACGGGATGTTCCGGCTCAAGGTATCTTACAGGTACGCTTGATCTGCACATTAAACTCGAGGAAAAGCTCGCAGACTTTCTCGGAAAGGAATCCGTTCTGCTTTTTTCCACAGGATATCAGACCGCACAGGGAATCATACCTACATTAGTTACGAAAGGCGAGTATATTATTTCAGATAAAGACAATCACGCTTGTATAGTAGCTGCGAATATGATGGCTAAAGGCGCATTTGCTGAATTCAAAAGATACAAGCATAATGAGATGTCTGATCTTGAAAAAGTTTTGAAATCAATTCCTGCAGACGCACCAAAACTGGTTGCATCTGACGGAGTGTTTTCAACTACGGGTGAGATTGTAAATCTTCCTGAGCTTGTAAGATTGTGTAAGCAATACAATGCAAGGATTCTAATAGACGATGCTCATTCCACCGGAGTTATTGGCGTCGGAGGCAGGGGAACAGCTTCTGAATTTGGTCTTGTAAATGAAGTGGACATGGTAATGGGTACTTTTTCCAAGACATTCGCTTCACTCGGTGGATTTGTCGGCGGTGATAGGGCTGTAATAAATTATCTGAAACATCATTCACCTGCTTTGATCTTTTCCGCATCTCCTACACCTGCTTCCGTTGCGGCGGCAGATGCAGCACTTGAAATTTTAAAATCCGAACCGGAGAGAATTGTAAATCTGATTGCAAATGCTTCTAAAATGAGAAATGCATTTAAAAAAATGGGATTCAACGTAATAGACAGCAGAACTGCTATAGTGCCGGTTGTCCTTGGAGATGATCTTCTTGTATTTAAATTCTGGAGAAAGCTTTTCGATGCGGGAATTTTTGTTAATGCTTTTATTTCACCCGGTGTCCCTGCAAACATGGCAATGCTCAGAACATCTTTTATGGCAACTCATGAAGATAAGCATCTTGACAGGATACTAGAAGTTTTCGGTGATATTGGAAAAGAGATGGGGATAATTAATTAAATTACAAATTGCAAATTACAAATAATAATGAGTAAATTGAGAATTAGTATTAAGATATTGATATTATTTGTATTGTTTTCAGCGGCGTCCTGTAATGATACTAGTAAGGAAAATTCAGAAACGGGAAATGATGATACAGAAGAAACGGGCGGTGATTCAGAAGATACAACAATGACACCAGCAGAAATTTTCAGCAGCGCTCTTGTGCAGGATATACTGGGCGATGAAGAGGATGCTGATCTGCAGTTTTATCTTGAGGAGGAAATTTATCCGCTCTTATCCGGAGCCGGTAAAGTAACAATCGACAGAATTTCATCTTCACTTTATCTTATCTCGTTTCAGGAAAACGGTACC
>Ga0138256_10003940_pt1 | contig 15745 bp, 15 predicted proteins | sample KNB2016incub_MG_FD_105486 | JGI IMG/M metagenome (GOLD analysis project Ga0138256, IMG submission 105486) | Active sludge microbial communities from wastewater in Klosterneuburg, Austria - KNB2014incub_MG | ecosystem: Engineered > WWTP > Activated sludge > Unclassified | place: Austria... | reverse complement strand
GGTGCTTAGCGGCACCGCCAACTTTAAACGACTGACAGCAGACCTTGCTCTTGGTTATGAAAAACCTCTTGGTGCAGACTTCTTTCTATATGCAGAAGGAAGAGCTTGGATTCCTGCGTCGGACTATCCAAGCAAATATATTTTTGTAAATGACAAAGCACCACTTACAGCAATGTTCAATATCGGATTGCGGATATTGTTTTAAAGATGCCTTTTAATACTTTACATCAAATCTTCCTTCGGAAACTGTGATAGGCGTACCAGTGCCAAAAACATCTTCAGCAGTAAACTGAAAAGTGCCTGATAGAATATTATTTGTGGTGTCCATAAAGGTAATGGTTACACTGCCTGAGTAAGTGGCAGAAGTAAGCCATTCGCTTATTGGAGAAAAATTTCTTTTGACATAAAATCCATAACTGGCAGCAGTGGATCTGGCCGCCATTGTCGTATTTAATGAATATGTGCCGGGACCTGTCAGATCTTTTATAAATATTTCAAATTCAGTTTCATTTGGAGAAGAAGCAAAATTTCTTGCTCTTATATAAAAGTTAGGGCCTAGCCTTATTGCTTCTAATAAATTACTGGCAGGCGCAGGGCCAAAACCTTGTGGTATCCAAAAGTTACCATTTACTTTAGCGCCGAATGTTTTCGCACCTGTTTGTGTGGCTGGTGGTAATTCTGTCACTTCTTTCTTACAAGACATTAAAAATAAAAGCGGAAGGCAAATGGTAATTAGTTTTTTCATTAGACAGATTTCTATGGTGTATAACGTAATTTTTGTGTGTTTAATATATTTAAACATAAATCATGCTAAAATGATGGCAGTCGGAAAGTTTTAGCCATTATCTTTATTGCCATTAATAGCAATACTATGGCCAATACACTTACAATAAAGCATATTGAACTTTTTAAGCTTTCTATTCCTTTAATAGCGCCTTTTGTTACTTCTTTGGGTGCAGATGAAAATGCAGAAAATGTAGTCGTTAAAATAACTACAAAAGAAGGAATTATTGGTTTTGGAGAATGTAGCCCGTATATGCCCATTAATGGTGAAAGCCAGGATACTTGTTTTATTGTAGGACAATACTTTGCCAAAGCGTTGAAAGGAAAAGATGCGTTAGATATTGCAGGCTGTGTGGAGCTGATGGATAAAATTATTTATGCCAACAACAGTATTAAAAGTGCATTTGATATAGCACTCTATGATATTGCTGCGCAAAATGCTGTAGTGCCGTTATATAAATTTATTGGTGGAGAAAATAATAAAACGATCATTACAGATTATACAGTAAGTGTTGGTGATCCACAAAAAATGGCAGCGGATGCCGTAAAAATAAAAGAACAAGGTTATCCTGCTATTAAAGTAAAATTGGGATTAAATGGTAAGACGGATGTTATCCGTATGAAAGGCATAAGAGAAGCAGTTGGCAACGACATTCCATTACGAATAGATGCCAATCAAGGTTGGGGAGTAGAAGAAGCCATTGAAACATTAAAAGCATTAGCACCTTTTAATATTCAACATTGCGAAGAGCCCATTGCCCGTTGGAACTATTTGCAATTAGCAAGAGTAAATAAAGAAAGCCCTATACCGATTATGGCCGATGAATGTTGTGGCGATGAGCATGATGCAGAACGATTGATACAATTAAAAGCCTGCGAGTACATGAATATTAAACTCGGAAAATCCGGCGGTATTTTTAAAGCATTAAAAATGGCAAGAATGGCCGAAGCAGCCAACATACATTTACAAGTGGGAGCCATGCTGGAGTCTCGACTTGCGATGACGGCCTTTGCACATTATGCATTGTGCAGCCCAGCTATTGTACATTTTGATTTTGATACGGCACTCATGTTTAGAGAAGACCCTGTAACTGGCGGCATTGTATATGAAAAGCATGGTGTAGTGAAAGTACCAGAAACTGTAGGGTTAGGAGCTACTATTGAAGCTGAGAGATTAGCTGAGATGGAGCAGGTGATTATCTGATGCTGACTGCCTATTAATGTAAAGAATTATTAGCCCAGCTTCGGTACTACTATCATCGTTCCTTGCACAGTTTACCCTGAGGAACGAAGGGCACTCTTGTACTGTAGTAATTCTATTCAGCTTCTCTTCTCAGCACCGTCTCGCTTTGCGGACGTTGTGTATGAGCTTATTTAAATCAACAGCCATTTTCTTTATATTTAATCTTAAGTTGTAAACCGATATCCAACGCCACCTTCGGGAGAAATTGCTCGGAAGCAAAGAGGAGAATGGTGCCAGCCGATAATAAGTTTTCCTTTATAACATAATCTAATAAGCAGTAGATTTCCCAATAACCTGCAATAAGACAATCCTGCGAATTGAAATAATTTCCTGACTCATATACTGTAATCAATTCTCTCTTTAAAACTGTGACACTAAGGTTTTATATAAGTTTTTATGGAAAAGCTAATATTTAGCCTATAAATTCAGTATGTCTACAAAATTCAGGGACTAAATTTGCGTAATGAAACTATTACTCATTGAAGATGAAAAAAAGTTGAGTGAAAGCATTGTAACATACTTAAAGATGGAGAATTATGTGTGTGAAGTAGCGGCTGATTTTAAAACTGCAATTGATAAAACGGAGTCTTTTAATTATGACTGCATACTGTTGGATATATCATTGCCAGGTGGCAATGGATTGAATGTGCTAAAAGAGCTTAAACGAAACAAGAAGACGGATGGAGTAATTATTATTTCTGCAAAAAATTCTATTGATGACAGGATTGATGGATTAAACTTAGGTGCGGATGATTATCTTCCTAAACCTTTTCATCTCTCCGAACTAAGTGCAAGGATAGCTGCTATTATTCGACGTCGAAATTTTGATGGTAATAAACTAGTTGTATTTGAAGAAATAACAATAGATACAATGAGCAAGATGGCAGCCGTTCATCATGTAGGTCTAGACCTTACACGAACAGAATATGACTTGTTACTTTATCTGATTACCAATAAAAATAGGGTTGTTTCTAAAAATGCTATTGCTGAACATATTTCGGCAGCTGAAGCAGATGCTTTTGATAGTTACGATTTTATTTATGCTCACTTAAAAAACCTGCGAAAGAAACTGGTGTTAGCAGGTTGCACTGATTATATTAAAAATGTGTACGGTATTGGATATAAATTTTCTGTTTAAGGATGAAGCTACTCAATAAGTCAATCAGGTCTTATCTTATTTATGCGGCTATTGTTTTAATAGTAGCTATTCCTATTTTCTATTTTGTAATACAGGCTATTGTAAAAGAAGATGTGGATGAAAGCCTTATAGCACACAAAGAACTAATATTGAATAAAATTGAAGAAGTGATGGATGACAATCCATTTCATTTCCTTTCCACATTTGAGCCAAACCTTTCTATTGCTCCAAGCAGCTCTTTAGCTCACTATGACAAATTTTACTCTATATCAATATATGATTCAATCTCAAGGGAAAATATTCCCTACCGTGTATTTGAAAGTAATGTGTTGATTAGAAATAAGCCTTACCTGATTAAACTTAAAAGCTCTTTGATAGATAGCAAAGAACTAATTCAGAGCATTTTTTGGATAATGACAGCACTTCTCCTTGTAATTGTATTAGGTCTTATCATTATAAATAAAGCAATAGCAAAGAAAATATGGGCTCCTTTTTATAGCACACTTAATAAACTTCATCACTTAAAGATTGAAGACAAAGAACAACTTGTGTTCGGTAAAACTTCCACTGATGAGTTTACAGAATTAAATAGTACAATCACTTCTTTAGTAAAAAGAAATCAACAGGCATACCAATCGCAAAAAGAATTTACAGAAAATGCTTCGCATGAAATGCAGACACCGCTGGCAATATTTCAGCACAAGCTAGAATTACTGATGCAAACAAATCCAATATCTGCCGAGCAGGCAGATCTGATAAGCGAACTGGCAGATGCAAACCAGCGAATGAACAAACTAAACAAAAACCTGTTGCTGATTACTAAGATAGAGAACAATCAATTTCAGGAAAAGGAAAAATTATCCATAAAAGAACTGCTTACTAAAATGTTAGAACAGTTTAGGTTTAGAACAGAGGAGAAAAATATTACAGTTAAGTTACAAAGCGAAGCGGATATAAAAATTGAAGCTAATAAATCTCTTTTTGAAATTCTCTTTAGCAATCTTTTAACGAATGCAATCCGCCACAATTATGTCAATGGGAAAATTGATATTTTAATTAATAAAAACTTTATAAGTATAGCTAATACAGGCAAGCCAGAAAGTCTTGACAGGAGCAAGCTGTTTCAACGATTTCAAAAGCAGACGGACGATAATAGCAGCACTGGACTTGGATTAGAAATATCGAAAAAAATTGCTGCGCTGTACCAGTTTGAAATGGAGTATCAGTTTGTTAATGGACTTCATCAGTTCAATATCAATTTTGTGAAAGAATAATATATTAAACGCTGTTTAGGTTAGGTTATGGTAAGGGAGCCTTTTTTCTAAGAGGCTTCCTCTTTTATTCAGAATGTCTTCAGGTAATGATAATGGTAATAGTGGTTGCGAATGTGAAATGCCTGAATAGTTTTCAATTTCATTTGCGGGTGTAGCTCCCTGAGAAATTGGAGGAGTTTTTTTTAAAACTAATTTTACGTTTAAATGAGTAAGCTTTACATAATTTTTTTATTATTGATAGCAAACAATATACAAGCACAGAAAATTGACAGCATACCTGTTAATTTGGGAATAAGCTCATCGAAACCTGAATTTTATTTGAACAATAAATTAACCGAAATCAACGATAGTAGAAAAAAGCTAAAAGCTTTGATTATACCCGGCGCAATGATAGCCTATGGAGTAATCTCATTGGAAAGTGATGCACTACAAGAGTTGGATTACAAGTTTAAAGAAGAAATCTGGACAGAGAATCAACATAATACTATTAAGATTGACAATTATTTGCAATATGCACCTGCAGTCTCTGTATATGCATTAAATGCCTTGGGAATAAAAGGCAAAAATAATTTTCGAGACAGAACGTTGATTTATTTAACAGCTAGCACCATGATGGGAATTACTGTTGAATCGTTAAAGACTGCTACAAAAAGTCAAAGACCAGATGGCGGCGCAAATGCTTTCCCTTCAGGTCATACAGCTTCAGCCTTTGTAGCTGCCGAATTTTTAAGACAGGAATATAAATCCATTTCTCCCTGGATTGGCGTTGCCGGATATGCTATGGCAACTATGACTGCCTATCTGAGAATGTATAACAATAAGCATTGGTTTAGTGATTTGTTACCAGCTGCCGGAATTGGTATATTGTCAACAAGAGCTGCTTATTGGATTTATCCGGCAATTAAAAGAAAACTATTTAGGAATAAGCCAATGAATACGATTGTTATGCCATATTATCACAAAGGGAATGCGGGAGTGTCTTTAACATACAATTTCCATAAAGATTAAAATATTTTAAGGCTGTTTAGGTTATAGCAAGGGAGCTTTTTTTTAAGAGACTTCCTTTTTATTCAGAATGTATTCAGATTTGATTTAGAACTTTGGTTCTTATAATCTAAATTTTAAAATGAATTATTTATTTGCATTACTAATTATAAGTGCCACTGTTATTTTTGTTGCATGTGGGCAAAAGTTGGAGGCATCGAAAGTGCCGGTCCCTGTAAAAGAATCTTTTTCTCAGCATTTTCCAGGAGCTACTGCCAAATGGGAGAAAGAAGATGAAAAATTTGAAGCAGGGTTCAAGTTTCAGGATCATTCAATGAGTGCATTATTTGATGCGAATGGAACTATGACAGAATCTGAAATCGAAATAAAAGTAGCTGAACTGCCAGCCAATGTTTTAGCTTACTTGAAAGCCAATCATAACGGCACAACTATTAATGAAGCAGCAAAAATTACTAAAGCGAATGGAGAAATGATTTATGAAGCAGAAATAAAAGGAAAAGACCTGCTATTTGATATGAATGGAAATTTCATTGAAGAAGTAAAAAACTAAAATAATTTTATTAAATGTAAACGGGGTACGATCCCTTTCCTTAAGTAATCATTCTAAACCACCTATATGTTAATTGTAAGAAATATTTTTTTAGCATCGATGGCTTTGCTTATGCAAATACCATTACATGCTCAAACAGCAAACCTAAGTATAGAGCCAGCAACAGTAATAGCAGACAGTATTCCTGTTAATTCGAACATGGAACAGGAGGTTATAAAAAACAAGTTTCCTGTTAAGTCATTTATTATCCCAGCTGCGCTGATAACTTATGGTGCTGTTACAATGGGAAACCATGGGCCAAATAGTATTAACGGAAAGTTGCAGGATCAGATTTGGATAAATAAACCTCACGCAACAAGAGGTATAGATAATTTTCTGATGTTTGTGCCTGCAGTATCTGTTTATGCTTTAAATGCATTTGGAGTAAAAGGGAAAAATAATTTTAAAGATAGAACGATGATTTATCTGATGTCAAATATCATTTCTAATGTAATTGTTTATCCTACAAAAACTTTTACCAATGAGATAAGACCGAATGGGAAAAAATATTCTTTTCCTTCCGGACATACTGCAACAGCTTTTGCAGCTGCAGAGTTTATGCGTATGGAATATAAAGACAGATCTGCATTGTATGGTGTAGCTGGTTATTTGATGGCAGCAGCAACAGGATATCTTAGAATGTATAATAATAAACATTGGTTTAGCGATGTAGTGGCTGGTGCTGGTGTTGGAATTGCTTCTACTCAACTTTCGTACTGGCTATATCCAAAAATTAAAAAAGCATTTTCTAAAAATAAACCATCCAACACCATTGTGATGCCAACATATAATAATGGTTCTTTTGGATTGACGTTTAGTAAGCAGTTTTAACTGGAGACAAAGCAAGATAAGCATCAGGATGCAAAGAGAACATAAGCTTCCGCTCATTACAATTTGGTTTTGGCTAATGAAAATCATTGCCACTACCTTAGGAGAAACGTTGGGAGATCATATTTCAATGACATTGAATCTAGGTTATCTTGTCAGCCTTATTATAACTTTTGCCTTCTTCCTTATTGTATTGTTTAATCAATTAGTTGCTAGAAAATATGTTCCTATTTTCTTCTGGCTTGTTATTATAGCTACCACTACAGTCGGTACCGAAATTTCCGATTTCATTGACAGAAGCCTTCACCTTGGTTATGCATGGGGTTCTCTTTTACTTTTTTCATTATTGATCATAACGCTGTGGTTATGGGTTAAAAAATATAAAAACCTTAGCCTTGAAAGTATAACAGGTGGAACAAAAGAAATTTATTTCTGGATGGCTGTACTTTTTTCGAATAGCCTCGGCACCGCATTTGGCGATTATTTAAGTGATAACCTTGGCTTGTCTTATCTATTCGGTGCTTTGATAACAGCTGCAGTTATCCTGCTTGTTGTTCTCTTACATTACTTTACGAAAATCAATCATATCATTCTTTTCTGGATTGCTTTTATTTTTACTAGGCCTTTTGGTGCTACTTTTGGTGACTTTTTAACCAAGCCGGTTGCAAAAGGGGGATTAGATTTAGGAACGTTAACTGCTACATTGGTTTCTTTATTGTTGATGGGCTTACTTATTGTTCAATCACATCGTACACTTAAACAAAGCTTACAGAACAAATCAACATAATTTCAGACGAACCGTTTTTCTTTTAAATTTCGGTTATATTGTTTTTTTCAGGCAAGACAGTTGCACAGAATAGTAAATTAACTCTCTCCGGAAGGGTAATTGAAAGACAACGCAAAAGGTCAATCCCATTTGCCATCGTTGTAGCATTAAAAAATAATGACAGCAGCTTTGTATCAGGCATGATTCCCAATGAGCTGATTGATATTTGGGCTTTGTTGCTATAATTAAACGGAATTTGAGGTATTGCCGCCTAGATAAAGAGTAGTTGGCTATTAAATTCAATCTTTCTTCAAGATTGACATGGTAAATTTGCTTAATGAAATTGTTGCTTATAGAAGATGAGAAAGAACTTGCATTAAGTATACAAAAATACTTAACGGATAAAGACTTTGTTTGCGAATGGGTTAACAATAAAAGCGATGCTATTGACAAAATTTCCATTTACGACTATGATTGTGTTTTACTCGACCTCATGTTGCCGGACGGCAATGGGTTTGAAATCTTGAAAGAAATGAAGGGTCAAAACAAAACCGATGGCATTATTATCATTTCTGCAAAAGAAAACTTGGAAACAAGGTTGGAAGGATTCAAAATTGGTGCAGACGATTATCTGACAAAACCATTTCATTTGTCAGAATTGCTTGTTAGAATTCAGGCACTAATCAGAAGGAAAAAGTTTAATGGAAATAATATAGTTGTCTTTAGTGAAATCAAAATTGATATTCTTTCAAAAAACGTAAAGGTCAATAACAAAACAATTGATATTACTAAGAAAGAAATTGATTTGCTGCTTTATTTAATCGGAAACGAGAACCGGGTATTATCTAAAGCTGCGATTGCTGAACATTTATCAGGCGACATGGCAGATATGTTAGACAATCATGATTTTGTGTATGCACATGTAAAAAATCTAAAAAAGAAATTGAGCGATGCAGGGGGTGGGGATTACATTAAATCAGTTTACGGGTTAGGCTATAAATGGAAAAATGCCTAAAAAGCTTCTACATAAAACATTAAGGGTATACTTATTTTACTCGCTGCTGATTTTAGTGTTTGCAGCACCTATTTTTTATTATGCTACCAAAAAGCTATACCTGCAGGAAGCAGACGAGACATTATTGCTACACAAGAAAGAATTTATTGAGTATGCTGCACCTGCAATGAATGAAACAGATATTGCCGATTGGAACAAAATAAATCGGAATACAAAAATTTACCCTACCAGTAATTTACTTAATGATACTATTTATAATACAACCTATTACGACACCCTTGATGCAGAATTAGAGCCTTATCGAGAACTAAAAGCCCCTGTTTCTATACAAGGTAAGGCATATACATACACCGGCAGAATCAATTTGGTAGAAAATGAAGATATAGTAAAAAGTATAGGGTTTTTATTCCTTGCCATCATTTCAATCTTACTCATTGGTTTATTCTTCATCACAAAATCATTGTCGCTCTCTCTTTGGAAGCCATTCTATATAACCCTTCAACAAATTGAGGGTTTTGAAATTGACAAGACCAAAAAGCCAGAGTTTTCCAAAACAGAAATAGAAGAGTTTAATCGCTTAAATACCAGTATTGAAAGGCTGATAGAAAAAAATATAACTATTTTCAAAACGCAAAAAGAGTTCATTGAAAATGCAGCCCATGAATTGCAGACTCCATTGGCAGTTTTTCAAGCTAAAATTGATACGCTGATACAAAGACCTGATATTACCCAAGGACAGTCGGAAATTTTAGATTCATTAAATGAGAATGTTGCCCGTTTGAACCGACTGAATAAAAACCTGTTGCTGCTGTCTAAAATTGAGCATGATATTTACGGCGACAAACAGACTGTTTCATTAAACAACTGTATCCAAAAAAATCTTGAATTTTTTACAGAACAGGCAAAAGCAAAGCACTTGACTATTAAGATAGATTCAGCGGAAGATTTTGAAATAAAATCAAACCCCGTATTAGCAGATATACTCATTAGCAACCTGTTTTTGAACTCAATAAAACATAATCTTCCCGGCGGGCAAATCATCATTTCTATAAATAAAAATAGCCTTACATTTTCTAATAATGGGCAAACGAATCCTTTAAATAAGGAGTTTATATTTAACCGGTTTTCTAAAACAAACCCTTCTGAAGATGGTACCGGCTTAGGTCTATCCATTATAAAAAAAATTGCCGATATCAATAACTGGAAAGTTTCATATAGCTATGTAAACAACTTACATTCATTTAATATCTTATTTTAGAATTCAAATTTTATTCTAAATGATGTTGCAGCTTTGCTCAATTATCTTTTAATATATTAAATAAGAAAGTCGAGAAATGATTAAAACGAAAATATTTTTAGTGCTAGTAGTGGCACTTTTTGCAACAGTATCTTATGCTCAGGTTTCAGGTGTTACCGTATCCGGTTTAGTTAAGAGTAAGACTGACAAAGCTGCTCAGGCTTTTGTAAACATTGTATTGAAAATAGAAAAGGACAGTACTTTTGTTACTGGAACAGTAAGCAATGAGGAAGGAAGGTTTACATTAACTAATATAAAACCGGGCAATTATATCTTGCAGCTTTCATATACTGGTTTTGAACTAAAATTACAACCGGTTTTAGTTGGTTCACTAAGTTCCTTCCTTGATATTGGAACAATCGAATTACAAATAGAAGCTAAACAACTAGATGCAGTAGTTGTTAGTGCAACCGTAGCTGAGCTGAGTAATAAGATGGATAAGAAAACCTTTTCCGTTTCCGATAACATCAGCCAAAGCGGTGGCTCTGTTTTGCAGGTATTAAAAAATCTTCCTGGTGTTACTACAAGTCAGGATGGTAAAGTAGAATTGAGAGGCAGTGATAAAGTTGCTATACTAATAGATGGTAAGCAGACTGCTCTTACAGGGTTTGGTGGTCAAACGGGATTGGATAATATTCCGGCATCTGCCATTGAAAGAATAGAGATTATCAACAACCCTTCTGCAAAGTATGATGCCAACGGTAATGCCGGTATTATCAATATTATTTACAAGAAAAATAAGCAACAGGGATTTAACGGAAAAATTGGATTGACAACTGGACTTGGAGCCTTATGGCAGAAGAAAGAAAATCTTCCAACTATTCGTCCGCAATATCAACGTACACCAAAAATAAACCCATCACTTTCATTGAATTATAGAAAGAATAAAGTGAATGCATTTTTACAAGCTGACTGGCTTTATACTGAAACGCTTAACAAAAATGAATTTTCGACCAGAACATTTGATGATGGCACTGTTGTCAATCAACAATTAAAAAGAAACCGCAACACTCATTTTTTAACTACGAAGGCTGGTATTGACTGGAATATGGATAATCAGAATATGCTTACCATTTCTGCCTTGTACGGATTGGAAAAAATTATTGACCGTGGTGATGAACCTTTTTTTAATAAAGATTATACAACCCGAAATCGTCTTTGGCAATTTCTGGAAGATGAATTGAAAACAACCATTGTTGCCTCTGCAGCTTACCAACATAAATTTAAACAACCAGGTCATGTATTGAATGCGGGTTTCAATTATACTTTTCACCGGGAAGATGAGAAATATAATTTCATAAACAATATGCCAACGTACATTGGTTTAGATTCCTTCAAATTATTATCTGACGAACATGTGGCTGATGTAAATCTTGATTATGTAAAGCCTTTGAAACATGGAAGAATTGAAGGTGGATTTAAATTCCGCTATAGGAATATTCCAACCAATATGCAATTTAAACCAGGTATCAATTCTCCATTGGATACTGGAGCAGGTGGAGAAGCAACTTATTCAGAAATAATCCCTGCTATTTACAGCAATTATGTTTATGAGAGTAAGAAGATAGAAGCGGAGATTGGTTTACGAGTTGAGTATGTTGATTTGCAATACAAGGTAAATCCTGATCACAATACATATGAAAGTGATGGCTATAATTATACGCAGCCTTTTCCTACAGTACGCCTTGCGTATAAGATAAACGATAATAATAAGATCTCTCTTTTTTATAATCGTAGGGTTGACAGACCTAATGAAGTGGATATTCGCATTTTTCCAAAGTATGATGATGCAGAAATTATCAAAGTGGGTAATCCCGGATTACGGCCACAGTTTACGAATAGCATAGAGTTAGGTTATAAAACCAATCTGTCAAAGGGTTATTATTATGCGGCGATATATCACCGTAGTACAAACGGAACTATTACCCGTATTGCAACACAAGCTCCGCCAAGTACATTGATCTATACTGTTTTTCAGAATGCAGGACATAGCAGCAATACTGGAATAGAGATGGTATTTCAGCAGAACTTTTCAAAAACATTCTCTTTTAATTCCAATGCAAATATTTACAGAAATATAATCAATGCATTTACGGTTGAAAACAAATATCCTGTTCCGTCCACTTTTACGGCAGGTAAAGAAGGTATCACATCTGGCAATGTGAAACTCAATGGTATTTTTCATTTACCAAAGAAAACGGATATACAGCTTACTGCTATTTATTTGGCGCCGGACATTATTCCACAGGGAAGAATTGATACCCGTTTTTCTGTTGATATGGGAATAAAAAAGCAGATACAGAAAGATAAAGGAGAGTTGTTCTTTAATGCAAGTGATATATTCAATACGCTACGCACCAAGAAAACATTAACAGGAAATGGATTTACACTGGCAAGTACTGATTATTATGAAACGCAGGTTATTAGGCTGGGGTATAGCTATAAGTTCTAATCTGGAAGCACTCTTACTTTTATATTTTTAAAATAGACTTTGCTTTTTGGATCATGACCTTGTAAGGCAAATGTGCCTTCGGAAAGAATTCTCCCTTTCATTCCATCGGGCCGCTCTGCATTATCCGGTTCGGTATAATCAACTACAGTTTTTCCGTTTATTTTTATAATGATATGCTTGTCTTTTACTTTAATGTATTCAGTAAACCACTCATTGTCCTTTGCATATGTTTCTTTTACATCTTCTATAGCATATAAACTTCCGGTACGCCGCCAATCGGTGTGAGAGTTATTCACTTGTGCTTCATAGCCTTTTTGCGGCCATGAGCTTTGTTGAAATTCAGTATGAAAATAAATGCCTGAGTTAGAACCGGGCAATGTTTTTACTTCTGCACTGAATTCAAAGTTTTTAAAAGAATGATTTTTTACTGGCCCGTCATAGAACAAATGAGCAACGTTTCCATTGACTGCTATTGCTCCATCTTCAATTGAAAAAGTGCTTGCATTCTCGCCAACTTTCCAGCCGTACAATGATTTACCATCGAATAAAGAAACCCATTTAGTTTTATGCTCCGCAGTAAGTGAAGTGAGAAATATAAATGCTGTTATTAGTGCTATCCATTTTTTCATATGCTAATATTTTTAAGTCATTTAATCTTTTCCTTTGGTCTCTTCTCTTTTATGATGGGAGTATTATCTTTCCATCGCCATAAATGTACACAAGCATAAGTGCGGTATGGGCTCCATTTTTTTGAAAGCCTGAGCATATCTTCCCTTAATTGTTTTTTATCGCTATTATCTAATTTGTATAAACTGATCATAGCATTCTGAATACCGAGATCATCCACTGCAAATACATCTTCTCTGCCGAGAGCAAACATCAGCAGCATTTCAATCGTCCATCTGCCTACTCCTTTGATGACGATGAGGTAATCAATCACTTCTTCGTTACTCATCTTGTTCAGCTTCTTTGCATCCATGCCGAATTCTATTTCGAACCGGGCAACATTTTGTACATAGCCTACTTTAGCATTGCTGAGACCGATACCTCTTAGTTTTTCAAAAGGTGTATCGAGTATTTGTTGTGGAGTTGGTTCCTTGCCATTGTATAGAGCAATAAAACGTTTGTAAATAACATCAGCTACTTTGGTAGATAATTGCTGACTCATGATGGAAGCACAGAGATAGGTGCAAATATTCTTCCGCTTTTTTAATTGATGCGGCTGTGATGCATCAATAAGTTTTTTAAACTTTTTGTCTTTGGATAAGTGAAGGATGTATCCCATTTTTGATTACTATAACGCATTAGCGAAAAAAAGAATGAATAAGAATGGTAGCCCCAAAATAAGTATCAACAATAAAAAGGATACTAGCTTGTCAAACCAATTAATATGTGGGTTACTTGTAAACATTGTATCATCAATTTCATCTGAATTTCTTAAAAACAAATAAAAGTCTCTATTATATTTTTTTATACTTATTGTTTTCAATATGCGATCAAACAGATTGTAAATAAATGGGGAAAATAAAAAGTAGCAGCCATTATGAGAAAATCTTTCTTTTTCAATTAAGTATCCAAATATGCCGATTAAAAATAAGGTAGTAGTTATCGCCCATCTTAATTTATCAGAACACCAGCTTTTCTTCCTCGTATAAAGCAGAAATATTGGGACGCCAATACTTATACATATGAAAATAAAAGCCATATTTTATGCGTTTACTCAATACTCCAGCTCATGTCTCCACTTTTCTCATCTTTCAGAGTAATACCCAATTCTGTTAACTGGTTTCTAATTTTATCAGATGTAGCAAAGTCTTTTTTAGTCTTCGCTTCTTTACGAATATCTATCAGCAATTGCATTACACCTTGTAATTTAGTGCTGTCTGCTTCGCTAAAACTGCTTAATCCCAAAATATCTTCGAGCCATATTTTAAAACTGGTTTGTAATAATTCAAATGTTTCTTTTGAAATAGCTGATACTGGAATCGTTTTATCTTTCATGGAATTGATAGTGGGAACTATCTCAAACATATTCGCCATTACTTTGGCGGTGCTGAAATCATCATTCATAAACTCATCAAATTCGCCTATAAGTTTTACAATTTTAGCATCAAGTTCTTTATCCAGCGTTCCTTCTTTGGACTCATAACTCATAACTCGTAACTTTTCATATCCGTCCCACAAACGTTTCAAGCCTTTCTCTGCTGCTACTAATGCATCATTACTAAAGTCCAATGTGCTTCTATAATGTGTCTGCAGAATAAAAAAACGAATCGTCATCGGGTGAAAAGCTTTTTCCAGTAATGGATGATCGCCGCTGAAAAGTTCTGTAAGCTTAATCACATTGTTATAGCTCTTACCCATCTTTCGTCCGTTAATCGTAATCATATTATTATGAATCCAATAACGAACCGGTGCTGTATGATTGCAGATTGTACTTTGTGCTATTTCACTTTCATGATGCGGAAACAATAAGTCCATACCGCCACCATGAATATCAAATTCAGCTCCTAAATATTTTGTTGCCATCGCTGAGCATTCAATATGCCAGCCGGGAAAACCAACTCCCCATGGGCTTTGCCACCGCATAATATGTTCAGGTGCTGCATTTTTCCATAGAGCAAAATCAGCTCTGTCTTTTTTTTCTTCCTGTCCTTCCAGTTCTCTTGTGGTTTCTAATAGATCATCAATTACTCTTCCGCTTAGTTTACCATAATCATGATTGGACGCATATTTTTTTACATCAAAATATACTGAGCCGTTTACTTCATAGGCATAACCAGCATCAATGATTTGTTTTATCATTTCTATCTGCTCTACAATATGTCCGGTTGCTGTAGGTTCTATCGATGGTGGAATAGTATTAAACTCATTCATTGCCCAATGAAAAAGGTTAGTGTATTTCTGCACCAATTCCATAGGTTCTAGTTTTTCCAAAATCGCCTTCTTCGAAATTTTATCTTCCGCTTCTCTTCCTTCTTCTTCAAAATGTCCCGCATCGGTAATGTTTCTTACATAGCGAACCTTATAGCCCAAATGCTTTAAGTAACGATGCACCACATCGAAAGTAATATATGGTCTTGCATGACCAAGATGACTTTCGCCACTAACGGTTGGTCCGCACACATACATACCCACATGGCCGGGAGTAATGGATTTAAAAACTTCTTTTTGTCTGCTGTAGGAATTGTATACTTTAAGTTGACTCATAAAGCTATTCGATGATTGGAATAATAAATAAATTGAGGAAAAGGAAACGGCACGGCAAAAGTAGCAATTATGCTACTAAACGAGGACAACAACAGGTATGGGGATGAAATGATTTCATTGTTATTCAAATATACAGATTTCAGCT